>Ga0190264_10000200_pt1 | contig 10130 bp, 13 predicted proteins | sample Popmic112T_FD_136651 | JGI IMG/M metagenome (GOLD analysis project Ga0190264, IMG submission 136651) | Populus adjacent soil microbial communities from riparian zone of Indian Creek, Utah, USA - 112 T | ecosystem: Environmental > Terrestrial > Soil > Riparian zone | place: USA: Utah | collected... | reverse complement strand
GCCGCCCAGCCCACGGTGCCGAGCTACCTCACGCAGAGCAAAGGGTGTGCGGTGGTGGCCGGCGGCGGCATCGGCAGCACTTTCGCCGACTCCAAGGTCACCAGCTTCTGGCACGAGCTGAACCGGCAGGTCACCGACCGGCTGCACGAGATGCTGGTGGCGGGCAAGTACCGGTCGTTCAAGTACATCGTGCCGGTGGAAGACACCCACCTGAACGAGCAACTCGTGATCCAAAGCCTGGTGCACAACCGCTGCAACCGGCTGATCCAGCTTTCACACACCGTGAACGAAGACGCCGCAGGCCGCTACTTCCGCTTCGACGTGGCGGTGATGCGCTTGGCGCCGCGCGGCGCGCGCCCGGCCGACGCCACGGGCACCAACGTGGTGACAGTGGGTGACTTCAGTCGCGAGTACCGTTACCCGCGCACCCCGCAGGCGTTCGAATCGTTCCACACCGGCAGCTTCGCAGCCGCCGTGTTTGCCGATCTCGAAAAAAGCGGCGCGTTGCGGCCGTTGCGCTGAAGGCGGACGCATGGCTCGCCCCGTCGTGAACGTGCTCGCGCTGTGCGGCAGCCTGCGCGCTGCGTCGATCAATGCAGCGCTGCTGCGCGCCGCCGCACGCCTGGCACCGCCCGGCATGACGATCTCGCTGCACGCTGGCCTGGGGGAACTGCCGCTGTATACGCCCGACTTCGAGCGCGATGTGCCAGCGCGCGGCGCGTTGTTTCGCGCGGCTGTGGCCCACGCCGACGCGCTGCTGATCGCCAGCCCGGAGTACGCGCACGGCGTCACCGGCACGATCAAGAACGCACTCGATTGGCTGGTCAGCCACGAGCCGTTCGTGCAGATGCCGGTCGCACTCTTCAACGCCGCGCCACGCGCGCACCATGCCGACGATGCGCTGCGCGAGACCTTGGTGACGATGTCGGCCGCCCTCGTCGACGCGGCGTCGATCACCGTGCCGTTGCCCGGCACCACGTGGCACGACGATGCAATCGTCGCCGACGTGGCGCTGGCGCACCGCATCCGTGAGGCACTGCGAGCACTTCTCGTGTTCATCGAGCAGACCCGCGATCCAGGCTGAGCGCCGCGTCGAGGGGCCACGCCCTCGACGCGTGGCGCTCACGCAGCGGAGCGCTCAGCCGTCGCCCAACGTGCGCAGCAAGGCCATCGCGGCGGCGGGCGCCTTCTCCTTGTCGGCGCTGATGAAAAACAAGAACACGTCGCGCGGCGCCACACGCCCGGGCGGCGGCGACTCCACACGCGGCAGCTCGGCGGGCTCGTCACCGCCGCGCCAGGCGCGCGCGCAGGCGGCCAGTTGCGCCAGCGCCTGCGGCTGCACGCCCTCGGGCAGCGACGCATCGGCGCGCATCGTGCGCACGTAGACGAAGTCGCCGGTGACGTCGGCGAACGATGGGTAGTCGTTGGAGTCGGTGAACACCGTGGCCACGCGGTGCTTGCGCGCGAGCGCGAGGTACTGCGGACACTTGAAGCTGTCGTGCCGCACCTCCACCGCATGGCGCAACGCCACGCCGCCCACCTGCGCTGGGAGCCGCTGCAGGAAGGCCTCGAAATCCGCGGTGTCAAAGCGTTTGGTCGGCGCGAACTGCCACACGATGGGCCCGAGCTTCGGGCCGAGTTCGGCGATGCCGCTCTGCACGAAACGATCGATCGAATCGCCGGCCTCGGCCAGCACCCGACGATTGGTCGCATACCGCGTGGCCTTGAGCGTGAAGACGAAGCCGTCGGGTGTTTGGTCGCGCCACTTGGCAAACGTGGCCGCACTTTGCAGGCTGTAGTACGTGCCGTTCACTTCGATCACCGTGAGGCGGCGGCTCGCGTACTCGAGCTCGCGCGAAATCGGCCAGCCGGCGGGGTAGAAGTTGTTGCGCCACGGCTCGAACGTCCAGCCGCCGATGCCAACGCGAATGGTTCCTGGGGATGGGGCTGCTGCGGCCATGGGATTTTTCCGTCACGCGTGTGCGCCAGTATGCTAACCAACGTCGCGGTCGTGGCGCGGCGCGCGGCCGCCAACACATAACCAACGGAGATCTCTAATGACATACCGAGGCAGCTGCCACTGCGGCCAAGTGGCCTACGAAGTCGAGGGCGAGATCCGCAACGTGATCTCGTGCAATTGTTCGATCTGCGCGCGCAGGGGCTCGTTGCTGTGGTTCGTGCCACGCGATGCGATGCGATTGCTGACACCCGACGAGCGCGCTGGGACCTACATGTTCAACAAACACGTCATTCGGCACCGCTTCTGCACCACCTGCGGCATCCACCCCTACGGTGAAGGCCGCGACCCCAAAGGCAACGCGATCGCGGCCATCAACATTCGCTGCCTCGAGGATGTCGATCTCGCGGCGATCCCGGTCACGCCGTTCGACGGCCGTTCGCTCTGAGCAACACGGCGAGGAGTTGCGCATGCGTGATGTCCATCGTTTGGCAGTCGCCGTGTGGCTGGCCGTGTGCACGTTGCACGCCAGCGCCACCGTGGGCGAGAAGGCGCAAAGCGCGGCCACGGCCGCGTCGGGTGTAGCCACCAAGGTCGAGCGCGCCGTCAAGCGCGGCCTATCGGCCGCGGCCTCCGGCGTCGAGCGCGGCGCCAAGGCCGCGGGCCGCGCGGTGGATCGCGGCGCCAAGAAGGTCGGCGTGCCCGGTGCGGGAGCGTCGGCCCCTGCGCGCAACAGTGCGCCGCAGTCGGCACCATGACCGCGCATGGGGGTTGTCACCACGACTGAAGGCCGCCGCCGATCCCCACATCAGCGCCGTGCAGCGCCGCGTGATGGCAGGTACGGCAAGTCGTCACGCAACCGGTGCGCTGTGCACGCCGGTGCAGCGACTAAGATGCCCGCAGCCGCGCAACCAAAAAACGTTTCCGATCGATGGGTGCACCTCAATACACGGCCAGTTGTTTGTGCGGCGGCGTGAAGCTCGCATTGCATGCCGAGCCGGGCCCGATCGCGATCTGCCACTGCATGATGTGCCGCAAGGCGCAAGGCGGGCCGTTCAGCGCGCGGGCCGACATGCCGGCCGAAGCCCTCAACGTCACCGAAGGCGCCGAGCTGCTGGCCAACTACGAATCGTCGCCGGGGCAGCATCGTGTGTTCTGCCGTTGCTGCGGCTCGCCGCTGTTCAGCACCAACGCGGAGGACCCGAGCGTCGTGCGCATCCGCGTTGGCATCATCGATGGGCCCTTGCGCACACGACCGAGCGCGCACTACTACGTAGGGCACATGGCCAACTGGTGGCGCATCAACGACCCGCTGTTGCGCTTCGAGACCGAGTAACCCGCAGCCCGTCAGCGGCCCTTCGTCGGCCGCGGGCGCAAAATCGCGGCCACACGCGGCCGCGGCGCCGTGGGGAGTGGCGACCATGCACGACATGACCGCGCTGCAACAGCGCCTCGATCCGTTGTTTCCGGGCTTGATGGGCGTGCGCCTGCGCACGCTGGCAGACGACCGCGTGGTGGCCGACATGACCGTGCGGGCCGACTTGTGCACCAACAGCGGCATCTTGCACGGCGGCGCGGTGATGGCGTTGGCCGACACGCTGGGCGCGATCGGCACCGTGCTCAATCTGCCCGCGGGCAAACGCACGACCACCACCGACTCGAGCACCAAGTTCATCGGTGCCGCGCGCATCAACACCACGGTCACCGGTGAGAGCGTCGCTCTGCACCGCGGCCGCACGACGATGGTGTGGCAGACCACGATCCGCACCGCCGAGGGCAAACTCTGCGCCGTGGTCACACAAACCCAACTGGTGATGGACGCCGCCTGACGCGGCGCTCGCACACGATGGCGTCGATTCGCCCAGGGGGCCTAGTCAGTCAACGTCGAAGCCCGGGATGCGACGGCGCGTGGAGCGCGGCACCGATGGCGCAGTGGCGCGCGGTGCTGGTGTGCTGGGTGCTGCTCGTGCTGGCCGGTGCACCTGCGTGCGCGGCAGACGGCTTGATCACGCTGCCCACCCGCGCCGGCGTGACGGTGTCGTACTGGTTCATGCCGCGCGCAGGCGCCAGCGCCACAGTGGTGTTGCTGCCGGGCGGGGCCGGCGGCATGGGCTTGCGCGACGGGCAGCCGCAGTCGGGCAATTTCCTGGTGCGCAGCCGCGGTTTGTTCGCGGCCGAGGGCTTCAACGTCGCGATCGTCGGCCGCCCATCCGACGTGGCCGACATGGACACCGCCTTCCGTGCCAGCGCCGCGCACATCGAAGACCTGCGCCGCGTCATCGACGACGTGCGGGCGCGCGCCCCGCTACCGCTGTGGCTGGTGGGCACCAGCCGTGGCACGGTGTCGGCGGCCGCGGCCGCCATCGCCATCGGCCCGCCAGCACTGGCCGGCGTGGTGCTGACCTCGAGCATCACGGCCTACAAACTCAAGGGCGCGGTGCCAACGCAGGCACTGGCCGATGTGCGCGTGCCGGTGCTGCTGCTGCACCACGAACAAGACGCTTGCCGCTCGTGCGCGCCGCACGAGGTGCCGGCGATCCTGTCGGGCCTGACGCGCGCGCCGGTGAAAAAGCTCATGTGGGCCCGCGGCGGCGAGGGCGTGCGCGGCGACCCGTGCGAGGCCTTTCATTGGCACGGCTTCGTCGGCATCGAGGCGCAGACCGTGCAGACGATCGCCTCATGGCTGCGACAACCCACACCTTGAGGCGGTGGCCCGCGGTGGCGGCAGCGCGCGCGCACGATGCCACGGCGCGTGTGCCGTTTATGGTCGCGCACGGCGACGCTGCGCCGCTCGAGGTGGGCTCGGTGGCACGCGCGCACCTGGGTGTGCTGCAGCAATGGCCCCAGTGGCTGCAGGTGCACGCGCGCGGCGTCACGTTGCTCGCAGCGCCGGCCGCCCGCGCCGATGCGATGGCCGCGATGCACGCCCGCTTGCGCGCCGAAGGCCTCATCGTCGGTTGGCGCGACGAATCCTTTGCGCTGTACACCGTGCACGGCCGGCCGCTCGGCGTGACCATCGAACGCGCGGCCACGCGCTTTTGGGGCGCGCTGACCCTGGGTGCTCATTGCAACGGCTACGTCGCCGACGCGCACGGCCGGCCAGTGTCGCTGTGGATCGCGCGCCGCTCGTTCACCAAAGCCACCGACCCGGGCAAACTCGACAATCTGGTGGGTGGTGGCGTGCCGGCCGACCAATCGCCGCGCGACACGGTGGTGCGCGAAGCCTGGGAAGAGGCCGGACTGACGCCGGCGCAGATGCACGGCGCGTCGCGCGGCCGCGTGCTGCAGCTGTTGCGCGACATCCCCGAAGGCTTGCAGCGCGAATGGATCCACGTGTATGACGTGTGTTTGCCGGTGGGCCTGACACCGCAGAACCAGGATGGCGAAGTCGCCGAGGTGGCATTGCATCCGCTGGCGCGCGCACTCGAGTTGGCCGCCAGTGACGAGATGACGGTCGATGCCGCGTTGGTGACACTCGACTTCGCGCTGCGCCATCAGTTGCTCAGCAGCGCCGACGCCGCGGCGCTCGACGCCATCCAACCGCCGCTGTGGCAGGGGCAGGCCGAGTGAGCGCCTCGCCCGCCGTGCACGGCCGCAGCCCCGCGCCGCGCTACGACAACGTGGCCATCGCGGCACACTGGCTGCTGGCGGCGGCGATCGCGGCCAACCTGTCGCTCGGCTTGTACATGCACGACCTGCCGTTCTCGCCGCAGCGGCTGAAGTTCTACAACTGGCACAAGTGGGCCGGCATCACGATCTTGGTGTTGTCGGCGTTGCGGCTGGGCTGGCGCCTGCTGCATCGCCCGCCACCCGATGCACCGATGGCGGCGTGGCAGCGCCGCACCGCGCACGGCGTGCACGCGGCGTTGTACGTGCTGTTCTTCGCGGTGCCGCTGGCCGGCTGGGCGTACAGCTCGGCGGCCGGCTTTCCGGTGGTGTGGCTGGGCGTGCTGCCGCTGCCCGACTGGGTACCGGTCGACCGCGCCTGGGCCGATGCGTTGAAGGCCACCCACAAGACCGCGGCGTGGTTGTTGGCGCTGCTGGTGTTGCTGCACATGGGCGCGGCGCTGAAGCACCATCTGATCGACCGCGATGGGCTGCTGCATCGCATGCGACCTGGGAGGCTGCGTCCGGATCGGCGCTGAAATCCGTATGTGCCTGCTGTCCGTAATCGGTTTGCCGGAGTCAGGCACCATGAAAATCCCGTCGTTGTTGATCGCCGTCCTCATCGCGCTGGCCCCAGACGCCGCCAGCGCACAAACCGTCGACCCCACCGCCAGCGAGCTCGTGTTCGTCACCAAGCAGATGGGCGTGCCGGTCGAGGGCCGCTTCCAGCGCTGGAGCGCGCAGGTTGCGCTCGATCCGCGCAAGCCAGAGGCCGGGCAGGTGGTGCTGCGCATCCAGATGGACAGCGTGAACTTCGCTGCACCTGAGGTCACCACCGAGGCCCAGCGTGCAGTGTGGCTCGACACGCAGAAGTTTCCACAGGCGGTGTTTCAGTCCAGTGCCATCCGCGCGCTGGGCAACGGACGCTACGAAATGAACGGCCGCCTCACACTCAAGGGCCAGTCACGTGACATGGTGGTGCCGATCACGTTGGCGCAATCCGGCGCCACCGGCACGGCCAGCGGCAACTTCACCGTCAAGCGCAGCGACTTTCGCATCGGCGACGGCGAATGGAGCGACGCCAGCATGGTCGCGCACGAAGTGATGGTGCGCTTTCGCATCGCACTGTCGGGCTTGCCGGTGTCCTGACCGATGACGATGGCATCGATGAGCCAGCCCCACGAGCGCACGCCTTTGGCGTGCATGCGCCTGACGTGCCAGTCAGCGCTGGTCGCGCTCGCATCGCTGGCCGCGGTGGCCGCGGCGCGGGCCGAACCGGTGCGCTACCGCTTCGACCCGACACACACGTTTGCCACCTTCGAGTTGCTGCATTTCGGCACCTCCACCATCCGCGGCCGCTTCGGTCCGCTGGGCGGCGAAGCCTCGATCGACCGCGCCGCGCGCAAGGGGCGCGTGCAGGTGGAGATCGACACCGCGCAGATCAACACCGGCGTGGGCGTGCTCGACGCACGGCTCAAAGAGGCCGACATGCTGGCGGTGCAGGCGCACCCACGGGCCTACCTGGTGGCCGAGCGCATCGAATTCGACGACAACGGGCGCGTCAAGGCACTGCGCGGCGAATTCACCTTGCGCGGCGTCAGCACCCCCCTGACGCTGACGGCCACCCGTTTCAACTGCTACACCAGCCCGCTGATCCGGCGCGAGGTGTGCGGCGGCGACTTCGAGGCCCAGTTCAACCGCAGTGCCTACGGCATCACGCACAGCCTGCCGTTCGTGGCCGACAGCGTGCGCCTGCTGGTGCAGGTGGAGGCGATCCGCGACGACGCCCCCTGAAAACAGGCGCCTGCGGGATAGCTCATCCACCTCGCACGTAGACGCCGCCGCTCCCAGCGGCGATTCATGCGTCCAGAGAGACAGAGTTTTTCAGCGGGTTAGACCCAGTAGCGGCACCCTGGCCGCAATCCGATAGTGGCCGTCCCTGGGCCGCCGCCTGGCCGGTTGCGCGCGCCTGCCTGAACGTCGTTGAAGGAGATGACCCCCATGACCGAGTCCTCGAAGAGTCCTGCCGTGCGCCGCCGCTTCCTGAAAAAAGCCGCCGCTGGCGCTGCCACCGCCGGCGCGCTCGCCGCACCGAGCGTGTCGTTTGCGCAAACCACCAGCTTGCGCTTCCAGTCGACTTGGCCCGCCAAGGACATCTTCCACGAGTACGCCAACGACTTCGCCAAGAAGGTCAACGACATGGCGGGCGGCAAGCTGAAGATCGAGGTGCTGCCGTCAGGTGCGGTGGTGCCGGCGTTTCAGCTGCTCGAGGCAGTCAACAAGGGCACACTCGACGGCGGCCATGGCGTCGTGGCTTATCACTATGGCAAGAACGCGGCGCTCGCGCTGTGGGGCTCGGGCCCGGCGTACGGCATGGACCCGAACATGGTGCTCGCGTGGCACAACTACGGCGGCGGCAAGGCGCTGCTCGAAGAGATCTACAAGAGCCTCAACATGGACGTGGTGTCGTACCTGTACGGCCCGATGCCCACGCAGCCGCTCGGCTGGTTCAAGAAGCCGGTGGCCCGCGTCGAGGACCTCAAGGGCTTGAAGTTCCGTACCGTCGGCCTGGCGGTCGATGTGTTCACCGACCTGGGCGCTGCGGTCAACCCGCTGCCTGGTGGTGAGATCGTGCCGGCGCTCGACCGCGGCCTGATCGACGCGGCCGAGTTCAACAACGCCACCAGCGACCGCATCCTTGGTTTCGCCGACGTGGCGAAGAACTGCATGCTGCAAAGCTTCCACCAAAGCGGCGAGCAGTTCGAAATCCTGTTCAACAAGAGCAAGTTCGATGCGCTCGCGCCTGAACTGAAGGCGATCATCGACTACGCGGTGCAGGCGGCCTCGGCCGACATGAGCTGGAAAGCGATCGACCGCAACACCAAGGACTACGCCGAGTTGAAGAAAGCCGGCGTCAACTTCTACAAGACACCCGATTCCATCCTGCGCGCACAGCTGGCATCGTGGGACAAGGTGACCGCCAAGAAGTCCGGCGAGAACGCGCTGTTCAAGAAGGTGCTCGACTCTCAGCGCGCCTACGCACGCACCGCCGGCGGCTGGCAGAACGACTACATGGTCGACTTCAAGATGGCGTACAACCACTACTTCGGCAAGAAGTAATCCATCCCCATCCACCAACTGGCAGGGGCGCCTCTGGCGCCCCGCTTTTTCGTCCGCAATGCAAAGAGTTCTTTTATCCGTCGACCGCTTGTCGACCTGGCTCGGCCAATTGTTTGCCTGGGCCATCATCGCGTTGACCCTCGGGATCTCCTGGGAGGTGTTCTCGCGTTATGTGCTGAACACGCCGCACGGCTGGGCGCTGGACGCGCAGATCATGATGTACGGCGTGCTGTTCATGATGGCCGGCGCCTACACGCTGAGCAAAAACGGCCACGTGCGCGGCGACGTGCTCTACGGCTTCTTCATGCCACGCACGCAGGCCACCATCGACCTGGTGCTGTACATCGTATTTTTTCTGCCCGGCGTGGTGGCGCTCACGTGGGCCGGTTGGACGTACTTCAGCGATTCGCTGGCGATCCGCGAGCAGACGTTCAACGCCGATCCACTGCCGGTGTACCCGTTCAAGTTTGTCGTGCCGATGGCCGGTGCGATTTTGTTGCTGCAGGGCATCGTCGAGATCGTGCGCTGCGTGGTTTGCCTGCGCGAAGGCCAGTGGCCGTCGCGTGAGCAGGACGTCGAGGAAGTCGACGTCGAGAAGCTCAAGGAAATGGTGCACGTGAAAGACGAGGACATCGAAGCACTCGACAAGTTGGTGGTGCCGCCCGCTCAGCGCCAGGAGGGAACATGATGCCCCCACGCTCACTGCGTTCGCTGCCCCCCAAGGGGGCGCCCGGCACCTTTCGGACGGCCGTGCAGGTGCCGGCATGAAACTGCGCAAAGAACTGTGGTTCGGCTTCACGCTGATGGCGCTCATCGTCGCCGGCACGGCGACGATGCTGCTCTTGGCCAACCCGCTGGAGCGCGGCCACCTCGGGCTGATGATGCTCGCGCTGGTGGTGGTGGCCATCATGCTGGGCTTTCCCACCGCGTTCACGCTGATGGGCATGGGCATGTTGTTCACCTGGCTTGCCTACGGCCGCGATGCCAACCTCACGTTGACGCTGATGGTGCAAAAAGCGTTCGGCGTGATGAACAGCGACGTGCTGATCTCGATCCCGCTGTTCGTCTTCATGGGTTACCTGGTCGAACGCGCCAACCTGATCGACAAGTTGTTCCGCTCGCTGCACCTGGCGCTGGCGCGTGTGCCGGGCTCGCTCGCAGTGGCCACGCTGGTCACGTGTGCGGTGTTCGCCACCGCCACCGGCATCGTCGGTGCCGTCGTCACGCTGATGGGGCTGCTCGCGTTTCCGCAGATGCTCAAGGCGGGCTACAACGTCAAGATGTCGGCCGGCGTGATCACCGCGGGCGGCTGCCTCGGTATCCTGATTCCGCCGAGCGTGCTGCTGATCGTCTACGGTGCAACGGCCGGCGTGTCGGTGGTGCAGCTGTATGCCGGCGCCTTCTTCCCGGGGCTGATGCTCGCCGGCTTGTACGTGCTGTACGTGAT
>Ga0190264_10000199_pt1 | contig 10131 bp, 11 predicted proteins | sample Popmic112T_FD_136651 | JGI IMG/M metagenome (GOLD analysis project Ga0190264, IMG submission 136651) | Populus adjacent soil microbial communities from riparian zone of Indian Creek, Utah, USA - 112 T | ecosystem: Environmental > Terrestrial > Soil > Riparian zone | place: USA: Utah | collected... | reverse complement strand
ACCGGTGCACTTCCCTCGGATTCGACGGCCATGGGTTCAGACCATGAATTCGAAGACACCAGATAGCGGCTGAAGTAGACGCGGTTGCTCTGTGCCCACAGGACCAGTGCGTTGCCCGCTTCGTCCATGTCCACGGCGGTATGACCGACACCGCCGGTCACGGCCGTGAGACGTTGTGCCTCAACCGGCTGGCCGTCTCCAGAGACGGCCGCATAGACGTGCGAGACCGACGTATCGCTTCGTTGCGCGGCGGTCCACACCGCGATGCTGCGCACGCCGGCCGTTGCCGTACGCAAGTCGAACAGGCCGCTCGGCGACGCGTCTGCTCCGGACGCGTAGCGCGTCAGCACCGTGTGGGGCGCAAGCAGCGTTGAAGTTCCGTAACCCTGGACCAAAGGAAGACCCGTGCTGCCTACTCCTTGCGCACGCCAGGACACAAAGGCGCGCGCCAGCGATGAGTGCATTCCACTGGCGAACCGCGGGTCGTCCGCGGCGGCCACCGCCAGCACGATCTGTGTGTCCCACTGGGTTGTCCGAGCGTCGCCATTCAGCAAGGAGACCTGTCCATCCGCACCGCGCCAGGCGATGCGGGCCGTGCCGCCGCCCGCCACCACATCGAGATCTTCCTCGACGCCCGCGGCGACAGTCACTGGCTCTGCGAATCCTGCCGTGCCGTTGAAGCGTCGCACGATGAGTTCGCCCTCCACGGCATAGGCAGCGAGACCTTCTCCACGATCGTTGATCGAGACCACGGGACTCGGAATGACGGGTTCGGGTTCCTGTACAACTCCGGGGCGGCCACCAAGGTTGCCCAGGTAGTTGCAGAGTTGTTCATTTTCCGAACAGTCCAGGCTGTAACCGGACCCGTACAGTCCTGCGAAACCGATGGTGCCCACGGTGAGCAGCAGGGTGAATCGAATGAAATTCGTCATCGCGTGCCTCTCAGCGTCGCAAGTGCCACGACACCGGCCAGGGTGGCGCCAAGCAGAATGGCGAGAACGTCGAGCGGGTCGAACGTTCCGGCCGGGAAAAACCTGCTCGTGGTTCGCTGGCCGGCTTCGAACACGAGATCGATCACGCACCAGGTGAGGCAGGCGATCAGGATGTTCCGGCGTTGCGGCCGTAGGCACGCAGCCGTCAGCAGCGACATCGCGAATGCATGAATCACGCTCGGGACTGCGCCGAACAAGGCGGGCCAGTACGACTCCGATGCGGCGAAGTGCAGTGCCGATGGGATCAACGGAATACGGACAGGGCGCAACAATGCGTAGACGCTGAGCCCCGCCGCAATTGCGATCGCGCCGGTCACGAGCAAGCGGCTCTGGTGGTCGTCTACCACTGCCACACGCGATCGAAGCGTTCGACGATCTCACCGAGTTTCGCGCGGGGCACCGCCTGCACGCCGGCGATGCAGTCGCTGGTGCGGATGCCACGCTCCGCGAGATCTTCTTCAACCGCGAGCACGGGAGTGTGGCTCGCGAGCAGCGCCACGATCGAGGCGGCAACTCGTGGTGGCTGGGCCTGCTTCCAGGCTCCGAAGGCGAGACCACCCGCGTCCTGGCGGAACACCAGGTAGTTGACAGCGCTGCCACGCAACAGCAACGCGACATTCGCCTCCGCGCCGCGCAGGACTTGCGTGAACCACAGCACCGTGTCGTCCTGTTCTTCGACGGTGGCGCGGTAGGCCTGATCGACGATGTTGAGAACTTGCATGTCTGCTCCTAACGCGTGGGAACGACGAGCGTATTGACGCTCTCTTTGACCATCTTCAGGAAATCGACCGGTGAACCGCGGCGCACTTCGGGCACGGTTTCACCCACGCCGCGTTCGTCCACGCACAACCCGCAGTTCACCCATTCGAGGCGTGCGCCGCGTGCCCCGGCATCGGCCTGCAGGAACGCGATCCATTCACGCGTGAGCGGGTGCGCTTCCTGCGCCGCGTCGCGTCCGTGCACGCCGTTCGCGTGCGCGGCCTGGCGCGCGAAGGCGAGACTGACCGCGCCTTCGTAGGCGAAGACTTTCACGTCGTGGCCCTGGGCGAGCGCCGAGTGGATCAGGCGAAACGCCGTGGTCGTGCGTGCGCTCTCGAACGGTGGGTCCATCAGCAGGAACGTGAGACAGGGTTTCGCGGTCATGATCAGCTCCAGAGGGTGTTCCAGCCGGCGGCGAGCCGGCTCACGACGGTGTCGATCGGCGCAGGCGCGACGCCCGCGCGCAGTTCGTTGAACTCGATGCCGCGCTCGCGCAACGAGAAGTCGTCAGCCAGCACTTCGATGGCCGATGCGAAGATGGGTGAGAGCCCGTCGGCGGAAGCGCTCGCGCGGGAGGCGAGCACGCCGTTCTGGACCAGGAACAACGCGACCTCATGGCCGCATTGCTTGAGCTGCAGCGCCAGGTCGCCGGCGCGTCTCGTGGCTGGAAACTCCAGCGGATCTTCGGAGACGATGATCAGGTAGTTCTTCTTCATTTCACATGCTCCTGTCCGGGACTACGGATTTTCATGGGCCGATGGGGCACGCACGGGTGTCATAACGCGGTGTCACCGCCATCGGCGATGCCATCGAACAACGCGGTAGATAGATAACGCTCGCCGGTGTCGGGCAGCATGGCGAGCGTGACGCAGCCTGGACCTGCGTCGCGCGTTACCTTGAGTGCGGCTGCGAACGTGGCGCCGCTCGAGATGCCGACCAGCATGCCCTCGTTGCGGGCCAGCGAGCGTGCGGCTTCGATCGCTTCGCTGTCGCTCACCGGCACGATTCGATCGGCAATCGCGCGGTTGAGCACGGCAGGCACGAAGTCTGGCGTCCAGCCCTGGATCTTGTGCGGAGCAAACGGCTTGCCGGCCAGCAACTGCGCGGATTCCGGCTCCGCCGCGATCACGCGCACATCGGGGCGTGCCAGCTTGAGCGTCTCGCCGACGCCGGTCAGCGTGCCGCCCGTACCCCAGCCGCTCACGAAGTAGTGAAGTTTTCGGCCAACGAAATCCTGCAGGATTTCCGGGCCCGTGGTGTTGCGGTGGTAATGCGGATTGGCGGGATTCTCGAACTGCCGCGCAAGGAACCAGCCGTTCGCCTGCGCGAGCTCCGCCGCCTTGCGCACCATGCCCTGGCCGCGCTCGGCGGCGGGCGTGAGGACCACACTCGCGCCCAGCATGCGCATGACGCGGCGGCGCTCGACGGAAAACGTTTCCACCATTACCGCGACGAAGGGATAACCCTTTGCCGCGCAGACCATCGCCAGTGCGATACCGGTATTGCCCGAGGTTGCCTCGATGACGGTCTGGCCTGGCCTGAGGACGCCGGTGCGTTCCGCGTCCTCGATGATGGCGATCGCGAGGCGGTCCTTGACGGAGGAGAGCGGATTGAAGAATTCGCACTTGACGTACATCGTCGTGCCGGCCGGCGCGATGCGATTGATGCGAACGATGGGCGTGCGGCCGATCGTACCGAGAATGCTGTCGTGGATCATTTGCCCATCTCGAGTCCCTATCCGGGACTACGGAAACGGGCACGCGAATGGGGCAGGTTAATGAATCGTATCGAGAAGCCGGGCGTCGATGGTCAGGGGAGATTTGCGCAGCACGAGGAGCGCTCGTGCACCGATCTCGCGAGCTCGCTGGCGCTGTCCGGTCGCCGCGAGGGCACGGGAATGCCAGGCGGCGGCTTCGCCCGCCCAGCGATTGGTCGCGTCGAATTCCTGCCAGAATTCGTCCGCCTGACGGAGGAATTCGAGCGCGAGCTGGTTAGACCCCAGGGTCAGGTGCGCCCGGCCCAATCCCAGCCAGACTTCGGCGCGTCGCGGGCCGATGAGATTGAGTTTGCGCTGCAAGCCATCGGCCTCGGTGAGCTGGCGCAGCGCCAGCGAGGGATCCGCCCGCGCGCGATCGAGCTCTGTCAGCCCCAGTTGGGCCAGCACGTCGGCGCGGTATCTGTCGGCATTGCCGCTGGTGCCGACGGTAGTCAACGCTTCGTCCAACAGGGTACGCGCCGCTTCGGGATTGCCCGCGAGCCGCTCGATGATTCCGGCGCTGACGAATGTATCGCTCGGAAGGTAGAGCGGGTCGCTGTAGCGCGTGCGGTACAACACGAGGACGGGTGCGATCGCGGCGCGCGCCTCGTCGATTCTTCCGAGATACGCCAGCGCCAGCGATCGATACCGCGACTTGATCACCGTCTCCTCGTGCTCCGCGCCGAAGAGTTTGCTGTATCCGCGCTCGGACTCTTCGAGGTCGCGCAATGCCTCCGCGGCATTGCGCGCATTGAGTTGAGCGGTGCCGCGCAATCCGAGCGGACTCAGGTAGGTGAAGGAATCACGCTGCGCATGTGTGCCGAGGATGGTGATGGCCTCGTCGAGATGAGCAATGGCCGGGTGCAGCCGACCCATGCGCAATTCATAGCGCGCGATGTGCGAGTAGAGCAGTCCGACCGAAGAACTCGTGGGGCCGTAGACCTCGATGGCGTGCGCGAGTGTCGTCTCCAGTTGCTGTATTCCTGAGGCGAGCTGGCCGGCATTTCCCAGTGCACGACCATAGACCTCGCGTGCGGTGATGAGGCGCGGATGCTTCGCATTGGCGCCGTGCACGGATTCGGTCAGCTGGAAGGCGCGCTCCGCAGCCTGCAACGCAAACTCCTGCGTGACTTCGGAGTATTCATAGGATTCCGCCAGCAGCACCGCTGCCGCGGCCGTGCGGGGGTCGCGCTTGCCGAAGGCGGACTCCGCCAGTGCCAGCGCCTGTTTCGCGGTCGCGCTCGCCGTTTCGTATTCGCCCGCATCGATGGCCAGGTGCGCGCGGTTCTCGAGCACGAAGAACCGGTCCGCGGGTTCGACGACGGAACGCGTCGCGAGGCTCCTGTCTACTTCGTCGAGCTCGCGACGCATGTCGGCGGTGCGTCCGCGAAACCGGTGCACGCCGATCATCGTCATGCGGGCACGCAATGTCTGTTCGTGCTGCGGCCCCAGTGTCCGGATGCTTTCGGTCAATGCCTGAGCCGCGGCGCTTTCCGCCGCATCGAAATCCTCGAGATTGAGCAGGCTGGCGGCGATCAGCGTGAGCATCGCGATACGCAGCTCCGGGCGCTCGCGCAGGCTGTCGGCGCGCTGGCGCGCCTGGCGCAGCATGTCGGCAGCCGAGAGGACGCGGCCCTCGCCGCGATAGGGATCGGCGTCACGAATGGTGCTGGCGAGAAATTCCCGGATCTCCGCGGCGTGGCGTGCCTCGGCGCGGGCAGTGCGCGCCTGCCAGATGGAAATGCTGGCGCTCGCCAGGATGGCCGTCGTGAGCACGGCGATGCCGGCGACGAACGCCCTGTTTCGCCGCGTGAACTTCGCGAGCCGGTACCCAAGCGTATCGGGCTGTGCAAGTACCGGTCGATGGTCGAGGTACCGCTCGATGTCATCGGCCAGTGCGCTCATCGTGGCGTACCGCTCGCCCGGATCTTTCTTCAGGGCCTTGAGTGCAATCGTATCGAGGTCGCCGCGCAGCTCCTTGCGCCAGGTCACGGCTCCCGCGGCCATGCTGGGCCGCGGTGGATCGGCGCCGGCAACCGCGTGCTCGAGCGCGGCGCGCGAACCGCGAGCGAGCTTGTACGGACGCACCTCGCAGATCAGCTCATACAGCACCACGCCGAGCGAATAGACGTCCGTGGCGGTGGTCACCGGTTCGCCCGCAATCTGTTCTGGCGCGGCGTAGTCAGGCGTAAAGGCCTGGGCGGTGAGCTCGGTTTGCGGCGCATCGCCCGATTGCTCGGGATCCAGTAGTTTGGCTATGCCGAAATCGAGCAGTCGTACCTCACCGGCGCGCGTCACGAGGATGTTGGCGGGCTTCAGGTCGCGATGCACGATGAGCTGCGTGTGCGCGTAGGCCACAGCCCGCGCCACGCTCAGGAACAATCGCAGGCGGTCGTGCAGGGAAAGTTGCGCGGCTGCGCAGTACGCATCGATCGGCTGTCCTTCGACATACTCGATGGCGAGGTACGGCTGGCCGCAGGCGCCTATCCCGGCATCGTAGAGCCGCGCGATATTGGGATGGGTCAATGCCGCGAGGATGTTCCGCTCGCGCGCGAATCGGTCCGCGAGCGTGCCGCGTCGCCATAGTCCCTGCGGTAGTTTGAGCGCCACCGGCCGGCGAATGAGCCCGTCGGTCCGTTCAGCGAGCCATACCGTGCTCATGCCGCCGCGCCCGATCTCGCGCACCAGCCGGTAGCCGCTGACACAGTCGCCGGCGGTCTCCGTTTCACCGTTGAGCGAGGCGAGCTCGGTGTCGGTGGCATGCAGCGGTGGCAACGCGCCCAGGAAGTCGCTGGTTTCCACGCGGGCGCTGCGCGCGAGGATCGCCCGCAGGCGATTCCTGAGATCGGTGTCGTCCAGCGAGTCTACCCACTGCGCGCGTGCATCCGCCGGCAACTCGAGCGCCGTGTCGATCAGCCGGCTCAGCTCATCCCAGCCGCCAGACTCGAGTTGAAGCCACCGGATCACTTTTGCAGTTCCTCCATACTGCTAATACGTACAGCTCGAGGCAAATGGGACAGCCGTCTCCGCGGCGTTATTTGAAATCGAGCGCGTCCGCCAGCAACAGGCGGGCTTTCTCCCAGTGTCGACGGACCGTGCGCACGTGTATGCCCATCGATTCGGCGATCTCCGCCTCGGACAGGCCGCCGAAGTAGCGCAACTCGACCACACGCACGAGCTTCTCATCGTGCCGGGCGAGTTCTTCGAGCGCTTCGTGGACGCGCAACACCTCTTCTTCGCCCGTGCTCACGCTGTCGCTCACGCCCGTGTCGAGTGTCACGTGCAGCGCTTTGCCACCGCGACGTTGCGCAAGACGCTCGCGGGCAAAATCCACGATGACCGAGCGCATGACACACCCGGCGTAGTTCAGGAAATGCGCGCGGTTCGACGCGTTGAGGCGGCCCGCCTGTGTGAAGCGCAGGAAGGATTCGTGGACGAGGGAGGTCGTATCGAGAAACACGTCCCGACCGCTGGCGCGCAGTCGCTTGCTCGCGAGGTCGCGCAGATCGTCATAGGCAATCTTGAATATCGCGTCGAAAGCGGCGCCGTCGCCGGACTGCGCTTGCCCGATCAAGTCCGTAATGGAGGAGGCACCGCTCATGCGCGGATCATACGACCGCGAGTTCACAAAGTACGGCGCGGCGGCCTGCCCAAGTCCGTGATTTGTGCGGAAATACCCTTTTGAGTTTCGAGCGGCCGTTCGCGCTCCGGATCAGCCTTGCACGAGCGCGCCATAGGCGTCAGGGCGGCGGTCGCGGAAAAACTGCCACGTGTCGCGCACCTTGCGGATCATGTCGAGGTCGATCTCGTGGATCAGCAACTCGTCCTTGTCGTAGCTGGCCTGCGCTTCGATCTCGCCTCGCGGATTGACGATGTAGCTGGAACCGTAGAACTCGCCCATCTTCCCGGCCCACGGCTCTTCTTTCCCGACCCGGTTGATGGCGCCGATGAACACGCCATTCGCGGCGGCCGAGGCGGGCTGCTCGAGCTCCCAGAGATACTTGCTCAGGCCCGCGACGGTGGCGGAAGGGTTGACGATGTACTCGGCGCCGTTGAGCGCCAGCGCGCGCCAGCCTTCCGGGAAGTGGCGGTCATAGCAGATGTAAACACCCAGCTTCACGTACGCCGTCTGGAACACGGGGTACCCCAGATCGCCGGGCTTGAAGAAAAACTTCTCGTAGAAGCCCGGGTCGACCTGCGGAATGTGAGTCTTCCGGTATTTGCCGAGGTACTTGCCGTCGGCATCGATGACCGCGGCGGTGTTGTAGTACACGCCGGTCATCGCTTCCTCGTAGACCGGGACCACCATCACCATTTTGTATTTCTTCGCGTACTCCTGCATGAGCCGCGTCGTGTAGCCGTCTGGCACGGCTTCGGCCGCCGCATACCATTTGCGGTCCTGGCTCGGGCAGAAATAGGGCTGCGTGAAAATTTCCTGGAAGCAGAGTACCTGGACGCCAGCGGCACCGGCCTTGTCGATGAGAGGCAGATGCGCCTCGATCATCTTGTCCCGGATCTTCTCGGGGCCCAGGGACACATCGCCCTTCAACCCCATCTGGATCAATCCGCACTTGAGTGTTTTCATGTGCCGATAAAAACACAAAAAGGGGGAACGAGACCAGCCGAGCGGATCTCGCGGCAGTGGGCGGTTCGTGGTCCTCAGCCGGGTGGTAGATTCAGGTGCATGAATACCCGATTCATCGCAGTTCTGGCGCTTCTTCTGCCCACGGTGGCGATCGCGCAGACGGCGCGCTACCCACTCACGTCGCCCGCAAACCTGCGCCCTCACAACGTGGTCGTCGAGCCGGCGACGCTTCACGGAAAGAAGGGGCTGAAAGTTGTGGCGGCGCAGCTAACTGTGCCCGCCGGCACGACCGTGGAAACACTGGCGCTGATCACCGGCTTGGAATTCGGAGACGGCGTGATCGAGGCTGAGATCGCCGGTGACGTTCTGCCCGGTGCGCCCGAGGGTGCGCGGGGTTTTGTCGGCATTGCCTTTCGAGTCCAGGACGACCTCAAGACGTACGACGCCTTCTACCTGCGTCCGACCAACGGCCGCGCCGACGATCAGGTCCGGCGCAATCATTCCGCCCAATACATTTCGCATCCCGACTGGCCGTGGTTCCGCCTTCGCAAGGAATTCCCGTCCAGATACGAATCCTATGTGGACCTCGTGCCCGGAACCTGGACGAAGGTGAAGATCGAAGTTCGTGGCGAGCAGGCGCGCCTGTACGTGCACGCCATGGAGCAGCCGGCGCTGATCGTCAACGACGTCAGGAGTGGGGCGAACGGCAAGGGTGCCGTCGCGCTGTGGATCGACGTAGGAACCGTCGCTCACTTTCGCAACCTTTCGGTTTCGAAGAAGTAGGACATTTCTGCCCTCGCGCGCGGCGGCGCAGTCTGCGTCCACGACGCGCCATTGTCCGATACGACCCGTCACGCGAGGAGTGTCAGCTCGGCGTGATGAACCCTCCGGCAATATTGAGGAGATAGTCATGAAACTTTCCAGATCGATTATCGCCGCGGCAGTCGTCGCGACGATGCCGTTGGCGACTTTCGCCGGCGAAAAAGACAAGACCGCGGCGCCAGCCGCGACGAGCTCGCAATTCAGCGCGCTGGATACCAACCGCGATGGACGCCTCTCGCCCGCCGAAGCGGCCAACGACACGAAGATCGTGTTCTCGACCGCTGACAAGAATGGCGACGGCTACCTCGACAACGACGAGTACACGCACCTGGACAGGTCGAGCGAGACGATGCCGACCCATCCGGCGACGGACAAACCGGCGCCGCCCAAGTAAGCAACCCGGATCCGAACGGAAAACAGCCTGGTACGCCCGCGCGATCGCCTGGTTGCGCGGGCTCTCGCCTGGGCCATGCGTGCGGAAAGCAGCAGGACGCAGATTCCCGCGGCATTGTCTGACACGGCCATCGCGGCGAGACGATCGCAGCACCGGCCCCCGGGTTCGCGGTTTGTAGTTAGACACCGTGACGCTGTCTCCGATCGACGTCGCCCGGATGGCGAATGTCGCGATTCGGCGGCAAAACGCCACGCAAACCCGCGAACCCAAGCGAACTCCCGCGACTCCAACAGAACACGATGACGAAACGCCGGATTCAACTCGCGAATTCGTTATCGACCTTCCAGGCAATGTTCAGGAGAATTCATGAAAATTTCCAAATCGTTGATCGCGGCGACAGTAATCGCGTCGTTACCGCTGGCGGCTTTCGCCGGCGACAAAGACAAGACCGTAACTCCCGATGGCGCAGCTACGAGTGCGCAGTTCGACACACTGGATACCAACCGTGACGGGCGCATCTCGCGCGTTGAAGCAACCAGCGACTCGAAGATCGTGTTCTCGACCGCTGACAAGGACGGCGACGGGTATCTCGACAACAACGAGTTCAAGCATCGGAGCATGACGATGGAGCCGATGCCCACATCGGGCAATCCGGCGACGGACTCCGAGCAGCCCCGCAAATAGTCTGATTTCACGCAGGCAAGCCCGCGCAGCCCCTTGGTTGCGCGGGCCTTCGATTGGGCGTCATGCGTGCGGAAACGCACGGTGGATCCGGAGTGGACGTGCGACTATGGCCGATGACTGCCACTCTTCGTAAGGACTT
>Ga0190264_10000198_pt1 | contig 10167 bp, 9 predicted proteins | sample Popmic112T_FD_136651 | JGI IMG/M metagenome (GOLD analysis project Ga0190264, IMG submission 136651) | Populus adjacent soil microbial communities from riparian zone of Indian Creek, Utah, USA - 112 T | ecosystem: Environmental > Terrestrial > Soil > Riparian zone | place: USA: Utah | collected... | reverse complement strand
GGTGGCGTGTTCACCAACGACGTGATCGATGCTTACATCGGATTGAAGACACAGGAAGTCACGCGCTTCCGCATGTGCACTCATCCGGTCGAGCTCGACATGTACTACAGCTGTTGAGGCGCCGGGTGAGGCGGTGGCAGGCCTCGGGGGTGGCACAAGCGGGCAAAGGCCCGAAGAATGCGCCCGCCAGCCAGCCGGCCTCCCCGTTGATCGAAAAACGGGCGGCGGCGTCATCGGGACGCCGCCGCTCGAATATGAGGGCTACGTTTTGGCCCGGTTCAGCCGCAGGGTTTATGCTCGGCTCCCATGAAGCGTCAGTCCCTAGCCTTTTTGCTCGTGTCGCTCTGCGCGGCGTCGGCTGCGCTGGCCACGACGTACGTGCGTGTGGAGAAGGACGGCTCGAAGACCTATTCCGACCGGCCATTGCCCGGCGGTCAGCCTATCGACCTGCAGCCGGCTCAAACCTACAGCACGCCTCCACCGGGGGTTTCGGCGGAATCGCAACAGCCCCGCGAGGAACAACTGCTCCGGGAACTGGAAGACTTCCGTTACCAGAGCTGCACCGTCACTCCGGAAAACGACACGACATTTCAGAATCCGGAATCCGTGAACATCGCGGTTTCCATCAATCCGTCGCTGCGTCCCGGAGACGTCGTCACGATGACCATCGACGGTCAGCCCGCGGGTCCGCCGAACTCGCTGACCTACACCATGTCGCCCGTGTATCGCGGCACACACACCGTGGGTCTGAGCGTGGCGAACCCCAAAGGCAAGGTGGTCTGCAATTCCACTTCCGTGTTCCACGTGCAGCAGCCCGGGATGAATTCCCCCGCACGCCAGGCGCCGCCGCGGCCGCGGCCGCCGCCGCCGCGCCCCACGCCGCACTAACTACCGCATGCACGGCCGGGGGCCTGCATGGCGGTTGAAGAACACTTTCTCCCGTCCGCGATAGCTCATTTCGAGCCCGCCGATCTCATCGGCGCGCTCACCACCGGCATCGTGATGCTGGATTCGGACCTGTGCGTGGTGTACGCCAACGTCGCCGCACAGGATCTGCTGGCCGTGAGCGTGAACCAGGCGCGCGGCAAACCGTTCCTCTCGCTGGTGCTCGAAGCCGACTCGCTGGGCGTGCTCATGCGCCGCGCAGTCGATAGCGGCGAAACCCTGTCCGAGCGTGAGCTCGCCGTGCAGACCGGCCCGCTCGGCCGCGAACACCGCGTCGTCGATGTCACGATGACGCCGCTCGACAGCGAGTTCGACCGCAAATACCTGCTGCTGGAAATCGCCGATGCCACGCAGCGTCAGCGCATCACGCGCGAGAACGAGCTGATCTCGCGTCTCGACAGCAGCCGCCAGATGGTCCGGCAGCTGGCTCACGAGATAAAGAATCCGCTGGGCGGATTGCGCGGCGCGGCGCAGCTGCTCGAACGCGAGTTGCACGAGCACCTGCGCGAATACACCGGCATCATCATCAGTGAAGCGGATCGGCTGACCGCGCTCGTCGATTCGATGATCGGACCGGCGCGCGCACCGCAGAAGTCGCTGATCAACGTGCACGAACTCTGCGAACACGTGTACCGGCTGCTGCGCAGCGAAGCGCGCGGCGGCGTGCTCGTCGAACGCGACTACGATCCCAGTCTGCCGAATGCCGAAGTCGACGCGAACCAGATCATCCAGGCGCTGCTGAACATCGGGCGCAATGCCCTGTTGGCGGTAGGTGAACGCGGCCGCATCATCATCCGTACGCGAGTGGCCGCGAACGTGAACATCGGCGCTACTCGCCACAAGCTCGCGGCGAGCCTTTCGGTCGAGGACAACGGTCCCGGCGTGCCCCCCGACATCGCCGACACAATATTTTTCCCGCTGGTCACCGGCCGCGCCAATGGCACGGGACTAGGCCTCGCAGTCTCCCAGGACCTCGTGACGCGCCACGGCGGCCTCATCGAATTTGAAAGCAAGCCCGGGCGCACGGTGTTCACCATCCTGCTGCCCCTACCGGAGAACGCATGAGCGTCGATCCCACGTATATGCACACCACATCCCCGCCCTCCGCAAGCCAGCCAGCCCTGCGGGTGTGGCTGGTGGAAGACGATGCTTCGATCCGCTGGGTGCTCGAGCGCGCATTGCGCGCCAGCGGCATGGTTCCACGTGCGTTCGACTCCGCAGAACCCGCGCTCGTTGCCCTGCGCACGGACGCACCCGACGTATTGCTCACCGACATCCGCATGCCGGGCAGCTCCGGCATCGACCTGCTGCGCGAGATACGCGTGTCGCACCCGACGCTCCCGGTGATCGTCATGACCGCGCACTCGGATCTGCCGAGCGCCGTGTCCGCCTACGAAGGCGGCGCCTTCGAGTACCTGCCCAAGCCGTTCGACATCGACCAGGCCGTTGAGCTGGTGCGCCGCGCCGGCCAGACCGCGCGCAAGGGTGACGAAGTTCCGGCGCAGACACCGGAGATTCCGGAGTTGTTAGGCAAGGCGCCGGCGATGCAGCAGGTGTTCCGCGCCATCGGCCGCCTGTCGCGCTCGAGCGTGGCCGTGCTCATCACCGGCGAGTCCGGCACAGGCAAGGAACTGGTCGCGCGCGCGTTGCACGAGCACAGCCCGCGCCAGGCGAAACCGTTCGTGGCGTTGAACACGTCGGCAATTCCCGCGGAGCTGCTCGAATCCGAGTTGTTTGGTCACGAGAAGGGTTCTTTCACCGGCGCAGACACCCAGCGTCGCGGACGGTTCGAGCAGGCCAACCTGGGCACGCTGTTCCTCGACGAAATCGGCGACATGTCCACGCCGCTTCAGACGCGCCTGCTGCGCGTGCTCGCCGAAGGCGAGTTTTACCGTGTCGGCGGCCAGACACCGATCAAGGTCGACGTGCGCGTGATCGCCGCCACGCACCAGAACCTGGAAGAGCGCGTCGAACGCGGCATCTTCCGTGAAGACCTCTATCACCGCCTCAACGTGATCCGCATCGAGCTGCCGCCGCTGCGCTCACGAACCGAGGACGTGCCCGACTTGTTGGCCCACTACCTGCGCCAGGCAGCCAACGAGCTCGGCACCGAGACCAAGTCGCTGGCACCCATCACGCTCGAGCGCCTTCAGGCCTATCGCTGGCCAGGCAACGTGCGCGAGCTGGTGAATCTTTGCCGGAGGCTCACGGCGCTGGCGCCGGGCAGTGAAATCCACCTGGAAGATTTGCCGTCGGAAATGCACATCGTCACGCCGGCCGCGCAGACCGACTGGGCCGCGGCCCTGACGCTCTGGGCGAAAGCACAGCCGCACGACGGCACCGTCGCCTGGCTAGACCAGGCGCTGCCGGAATTCGAACGCGTGCTCATTCGCGTGGCGCTCAACCGCACGCACGGGCACCGACAGGAAGCCGCGCGCGTGCTCGGCTGGGGGCGCAACACGCTGACCCGGAAGCTGAAGGAGCTCGGGATGTCGGACGACGAGTCGCTGCCATAAACGGGTAGGGACAGGTTTCTTTAACCTGTCCCTGCTCAAGAAGACTCTCGACCGGGCTCTTCCATGACCCTGCGGGACAAACAACAAACGTGCGGGACATCGCGTTTTGCGGCGCGCCCCGTATGAGATTGATAGCGCTACCGTTTCGGTAGTTATGCCGCTTTTTTTTGAGGTTTCGTCTTACGGGGTGACATAACCGGAGCGGCGCGTGATTGCCGTCGCGAATCGGAAACGGCTTTGTTTCCAGTGTCCCGGGCTTGTTCCATTCTTTGTCCCTATCAGGGTTCCGGACAAAATTTCTTTGGTCCGGCGAAGAGAGGAAACATGCAAGAAATCGTCGTCCAGGCTACGAAGTACCCGGAGATCGTGGTTCAGGGTCAGCGCTATGACTACACGTCAGACATCGTTCTGATCGTCGTGGGTGTGGTCGCTGCCGCTGCCTTCATCTGGCGCTACACGGTGGCGCGCCGGGGCAAAGATTGAAAGCGTATCTCTCGTTGCGTGCGGACTGATCGTCCCGTCAGTCCGTGCGCAGCGAGCCCACCAGCTCGGATATTCCGCGCAGGTTGTTGAGTTTGAGATAGTCCGCCACGCCCGCATTGATCTTGCGGCAAAGAAGCGGATCGTAAAAAAGAGCAGTTCCCAGGCCCACGGTCGTCGCCCCAGCAATGAGAAATTCGAGTGCGTCATTCACCGTGGTGATCCCACCCTGGCCGATGATCGGCACGTTGTGTTTCCGCGCCACCTCGTACACCTGGTGAACTTTCAGCAGCGCGATCGGCTTGATCGCGGGTCCTGACAATCCTCCCTGAATGTTGCCGATGACGGGTCGCCGCGATTTCACGTCTATGGCCATTCCCATGATGGTGTTGATCACTGCGAGTCCGTCCGAACCGGCCTCGATGCAGCGGCGCGCGTTTTCCTTGATGTCGGTCTGGTTCGGCGACAGCTTGGTGACGATGGGTTTGGTGGTCGCCTTGCGGCAGGCCTCGACCACTTTGGCCGACATGTCCGGGTAGTTGCCGAAAGCGACGCCGCCTTCCTTCACGTTCGGACAGGAAATGTTGATTTCGATGGCGTCGATGGGCGAGTCGTCGAAGCGCCGGGTGACCTCCACGTACTCTTCGATCGTCGAGCCCGACACGTTCGCGAAGAAGCGTGTCTCGCTGAAATCGAGCGTCGGCAGGATTTTCCTGACCACGTGCTCGGCGCCGGGATTCTGCAGGCCAATTGCATTCAGCATGCCCGAGGGGGTTTCGTAGACACGGTGCGGCCGATTGCCGAGCCGGGGGCTGCCGGTGGTTCCCTTCAGCACGATGGCTCCCACGTCGCGATTGGAGAACCCTTCGACGCGGGTGTATTCCTCACCGAACCCCACGCAGCCCGACAGCAGCACGATGGGGGAATTCAACTGCATGCCGCAAAAGTCGGTCAGCAGCGGGTTATTGACGTTCTCTGGAGCGGCAGCCATGGCCCGCATTGTACGATGCGCGCCCCATGCAGACTTCAGCCCTACGCCTGGCCGCCCTCGCCGCCGCCGCCTTCGCCTCCGCCGGAACGGCCGCCGAGCCCCCCGCGACAGCCGCCGCAGCACCCACACCGCAATTCACGGCATCCGACATGATTCCGGACCGTCCTGGATATGACGACGCGTATGCGCTCTATGAAATCAGGTTGGGCGGAGAACCCATGACCGCGGCCGATCAGGTCACCCGCTGGCTCGACGAACTGAAGGCCGGGCGGGCGCGTGCTGGCGCGCTGGTTGGCAGCCAACAGTCCTATCTCGCCCTGACCGCCAGCGATTGCGCCGCGGCGCGCGATGCGCTCACCCGCGCGGACGAGCTGGGCAGCGACCAGGCCCCGTGGCAGCTCGCACAGCTCGGCGAAAATCGTAGTTGCGGCGAGCCGGACCTCGCGGCGATGGAACGATGGCTGAAGAAGGCCGTGACGCTCGATTACCTGCCTGCCGCGCAGAAATTGATCCAGCTGTATTCGCCGACAGGATCGAAAACCGATGCCGTACAGCAGTACGTGTACGCGCGCGTGGCTGGCGGCTATTGGGAAGCGGTCTACGGCAAGCAAGGAAACCCGGGCAGCCGGGCCGGCTTCGACGCGGCCACGCTTCAGGAAATGGAAAAGACGCTGTCCGCGGCGGATCGCAAACGCGCGGAAGCCGAGGCCACCCAGATCCTCACGCAGATGTTGAAGCGGCACGATCGCTTTACGCCGGCGCATCCGCAGGAATTCAGCCGCGGCGGAAAGGCCGCGAAGGCGTCGAGCGGTTGGGGCTTCGTTTCCAGCACGCTCGACTACTACCACGAGTGCGCATGGAACCTCGCCAACAACTGCCGCGGCGCGCAGCGCCTCGCGTACGTAGACATCATCAACAACGATCAGAACTTCATGTCCTGCAAGGCGGAACTGAAGACCAGGGATTTCGTCACGGGTAAGGTAGCTAGCCTTTCGCGCGAAATACTCATGGGTCCCTCGGCAACGCGCCGGCTGGTGGTGGGCGACGTCTATGAGCAGCCCGACAAGAGTGCGATGACCGTGTCATGCACCGCCGTGCCGAAACTGGTGGAGAACGCCGCCGCGGGCAGGTGCCGCGCACGCCTGGAAGGCAGCATCGACGCGCAGCAGTTTTATCCGGCGTCAGCCAGGAATGCGGGAATCGAAGGCGGTGCGGTGGTGCGTTACTGGGTGCCGCCCGGAAGCAACGTGCCTGTCGATGCGGAAATCGTGAGCTCCAGCGGCTATCCCGCGCTCGACGACGCCGCCATCGACACGATTCGCAGCGGCAAGTTCGCCAAGGACTGCGACTACGGACTCTCCAGCATCCGCATCGCGTTCAAGCTGCAGGACTGACGCGCGAAACGATGTTCCACGTCGTCGTCTTCGAACCGGAGATACCGCCGAACACGGGTAACCTGATCCGCCTGGCCGCCAATACCGGTTGTCAGTTGCATCTCATCAAACCGCTCGGGTTCCGTCTCGATCGCAAGTCCGTACGCCGCGCCGGCCTCGACTACGACGAGCTCGCCACCGTCCATGTTCACGAGAACTTCGCCGCCGCGCGCGCAGCCATTGCCGGACGCTGGTTTGCAATCGAAACCGGCAGCGCGCGGCGTCACGTCGACGCGCAGTTCCAGCCGGGCGATGCATTGTTGTTTGGTTCGGAGCGCAGAGGCCTGCCGCCCGAAGTGCTGGGGCAAATCGCCCCGGAGAACGTCCTGTCGATACCGATGCTCGCCGGCAACCGCAGCCTCAATCTTGCGAACGCCGCGGCCATCACGGTGTACGAAGCGTGGCGCCAGGTCGGATTCCCGCGCGCGAGCTGAGCCACGGCCTCCAAAAAAACGGCCCCGCTTTCGCGGGGCCGCTTGTATCACCAACCCGGACTATTCCAGCTCGAGCGGATTGTTGAACAACTCCGGCAACCGGATGCTGCCGTGCCCGCGTTGCGGGAAGCCGGTGGCAGCCGGATTCCCAGGATCCAGATTCGACGCAGTGTCGTCCGGTGGGAAGAGCACCAGCGAATCCAGGAACGCCAGGACGGCCATCCTGTTCGTTTCGGAGAGCGCGGCAAAGGCATTGCGTGACGCCGTCGCCTCGCCACCGTGCCGCAGGATCACTTCGCGCAGGTTGATGCTGCGCCCATCGTGCCCATACGGCGGCGTGCTGCCGACGCCCCACAACGGTTCCGTCATGAATTGCGTGGTGAGCGTGCCGTCATAGTTGCGTTCATAGAATGCAGGCCCGAGGTCGTGCCGCTTCATGTCCGCATAGAAGTTGCGGATCATGAAGGAGTTGCGGTTGGGAATCTTGATGGTCGGATGGCCCGAGCCGTCGTCATTTTCCGAAATGAGCAACGAGGCCACCGAGAACAGGTCGTTGAAGATTCCTTTCGGTGGGTCGTACGTGGTTTCCACGTCCGCAACCCGGCGATCGCGCGTGATCACCATGTTCGGAATGTGGCACGCGATACACCCCATCGACGCCAGCAGGTTCTGGCCGATCTGCGCGGTATTGGTGTGTTGATACTCTCCCGGCTTGAAATAGTTGAATAGATAGAACTCCATGAAATCCACCAGCGAGGTCGGGATCTCGTTGAACTTGCCGTCGAGATCCTGATCTTCCGTCGCATTCCTGACCTTGCTGGGCTTGACGACGTCGGTGGCGCCATTCAGCACCATCCCGGTGGGTGTCACCACACGGGCGCCCGCCGCGGCCTGCGTGGTCAACGGATCCACCGCCTGCAGACCCATCTCGTCGTTGAACGCGCCGATCACGAATTCGCGAATCGACGTCGTGTCACCCTGCGCAAAGAATGGACGCACGCGCAGATCCTTGTTCACGCCGACCACGCCATTGGTATCCACAGTGCCATTCGGCATCGCGCGAATGGAACCATAGGTGACGCCCTTGCTCGAGAGCGTGCGGGTAATCGTGGTGTTCCTGCTTCGGGCTTCATTGATTGCGTTCTGCCGCTGGTCGCGCAACTCACCGGTGATCTCATCCGCCAGCATTTCCTGAAGTCCGAGGCCGAACAGGTGCGGCGCATCGCGGCTGTCCGGCTTGGTCACCACGTCGCCGCCGAACCCGGCCGAGCCGCGTGGCCGACCATGGCAGCCGGCACAACTGTCGATGAGCCCGGCGCCGATCGCGGGAACTGCATGGATGTTGCCGATGCCATCCTGGGCACGGGGACCCAACCCCTGCGCGTCCGTGAACTTTCTCTGAAACAGCTGACGACCGCGCCGAATGGCGCGCGCGGGGTCACGCATGATGATGTACGTCGAAGTATTCGGCGTCGTTGAATTGCCAACGCCGGCTCCTATCTGCTGCTCGAGCGATTTGACTATGCCTGCTCCCTCCGTGTTCGGGGTCTGGGTGATATCCGTGAGTTGTGCATGAGCGATCTCCGTGCAGCACACGGCCGCAAGGAGAACGACTGGCATCGCGGGATGCCGCCTCCGATTGATCAACATTTGATACTCCCTCCGCCACTACCTTGTGGCTCGTTCCGCTAGTACCGGCCTAACTACGCTGCATCTTGCATCGCAAACTTTCAGGGCCCGGCAAGCGTACGACTGGCGCGTCGAGTGTCCATAGATCCAATGATTGCGGAGGCAAGGTCATGCCCTCACGCGGGAAAATGTTCCCGCGCGCAAAATGCACGAATGTAAGAACTGCAACGCATGCCGGCCGGCATGCGACGCGCACGCTGGTGCGGCAACTACGGCGCCGGCGGCTCGAGGCGCATCAGCACGTCAAAACCTCACTCCACTTCGGGGCGGATGGGGCGGGTCATCAGATCCTTCACCACGTCTTTCGCGGGTTCGTTTTCGTAGAGGACGCGATAGATGCCCCTGACGATAGGCATGTCGACTTTCTCGCGCATCGCGACCGCATGTACGGCGCGCGCCGCGGTGTAGCCTTCGACGACCTGGCCGATTTCCTTCAACGCGTCCGCGACGCTTTTGCCGCTGGCGAGAGCCAGGCCGAAACGCCGATTGCGCGACTGATTGTCGGTGCTGGTCAGCACCAGGTCGCCGAGGCCGGCGAGTCCCATGAATGTTTCCGGCTGTGCACCGAGTGCCACACCGAGGCGCATCACTTCCGAGAGACCGCGCGTGATCAGCGCGATTCGTGTGTTCGCTCCGAACCCCAGGCCATCGGAAAGCCCGGCGCCCACCGCGAGCACGTTCTTCACCGCGCCGCCGACTTCGACGCCGACGATGTCGGTGGAGGTGTAGGCGCGAAAATTCGAAGCATGCAGGCTCTTGGCGAGCTGGCTGGCGAAGTCGGCATCGGGCGAGGCGATGGTCATGGCGGTCGGCAGACCCATGCCTACCTCGCGCGCGAACGTCGGCCCCGAAAGCACGGCCACCGGGTACCGGTCGCCGAACACTTCGTACGCCACCTGGTGCGGTAGTTTGCCGGTGTCGAGCTCGAAGCCCTTCGTGGCCCACGCCAGGCGCGCGTCGCGTGCCAGCAGCGGCTTGAGTTGCGTGAGCAGCGCGCGCAGCGAATGGCTGGGCACGGCAACAATGATTGCGACGGCGTTCCTGACCGCGGCCCCGAGATCTGTGTGGACTTCGATGGCGTCGGGAAACCGCGCATCGGGCAGATAGCGGCGGTTGTGCCGATCGGCCGTCATCTGCGCGGCATCGGCCGCGTTCCGGCACCACAGCCGCGTCGGATGACCGGCGCGCGCGAACTGGATGGCGAGCGCCGTGCCCCAGGAACCGGCGCCGAGGACAGCGACGGATTCGTGGGCGATGTCGTTGCCGGCCAAGTGGGTGTGGGTCGACGACAGGAGGCGTGTTGCCACGCCTCCCGCCGTGAGCGTCAGTTGGCCGGGCCTTGCGTGCCAGCCTGCGCGGCCTGCTGCTGCAGTCCCTTTGCGAACAGCTGGTCGAAATCCACCGGCGGCAGCACGAAGTTCGGGAAGCCGCCCTGCGTCACGAGCTGCGACACGGCCACGCGCGCGTACGGGAACAGCACGTTCGGGCAGATGGTGCCGATGGCGCGGCGCTGGTCGTCGGCAGTCAGGCCGCGCATTGCGAACAGGCCGGCCTGTTTCACTTCGACCAGGAACGCGGTGACCTCACCCTGCTTGGCGCCGACCGTCACGGTCAGCACGACCTCGCTGAGCTCGGGTGCGATGGCGGTCGCCGTCGTGTTGATGTCGAGCGAGATCTGC
>Ga0190264_10000197_pt1 | contig 10191 bp, 7 predicted proteins | sample Popmic112T_FD_136651 | JGI IMG/M metagenome (GOLD analysis project Ga0190264, IMG submission 136651) | Populus adjacent soil microbial communities from riparian zone of Indian Creek, Utah, USA - 112 T | ecosystem: Environmental > Terrestrial > Soil > Riparian zone | place: USA: Utah | collected... | reverse complement strand
TCGGTTCGCCTGAAAAGAAGGGCATCAGCGGCGGACAGCGCAAGCGGGTTAACCTCGCTATGGAATTGATGACCGATCCTTCCATCCTTTTTCTTGATGAGCCGACCTCGGGGCTTTCATCCGAAGATGCCTTGATGGTTATGAAGGTGCTGCGCGACCTGGCCAATGGAGGTAAGACTATATTGATAACCATCCACCAGCCTGGTCTGGAAGTTTTTCGCATGGCTGATACCTTGCTGATGGTTTCAAAAGATAAAAATTCAAAAGAACCTGCAAAGATGGTCTATTTCGGTCCGGCTTATCCTGATGCTGTCGAATTCTTTAACCCGAATGGCATAGCAAACGCCAAACCCGGTGTTGATCCTTCTCCTGACGAAATCATGCGTGGGTTATCTAAGGGGCAGACAGCAGAGTGGCTACGGCAATATTCAAATTCGCAGTACAAGCGCCAGTATGTAGATGAAAGATTGGGTAAACGGCCTTCCGATTCATCACAGCCTATAGACCCGAAGATGAAGCGTGATTTGGGACTGGCGCAATGGCAGATATTGGTTAAGCGCTGTCTTGCCATCAAAATCAAAGACAAGTGGAATACGGCGATTTTGCTGGCACAGGCTCCGATCATCGCCTCTTTGCTGGCGCTTGTATTCGGCAAGATGGCGAGCGACGAACGCTACCCTATGCTGGGGAAGACCTTTACAACGCTCTTTTTACTTATTGTTTCAGCCATATGGCTGGGGTGCTCAAACGCAGCACGCGAAATCGTCGGCGAATGGGCAGTCTATCACCGCGAGCGCATGGTCAATCTGAAGATTCCGTCTTACATTGCCTCAAAATTCACGGTGCTTGGCGGGCTTTGCGTTATCCAGTGCTCCATCATGCTGACGATTGTATACAACTGGTGCCATCTGCAAGGGTCGTTTGTCGCAATGCTTGGCGTGTTGATTCTCGCTTCGATAGTGGCTCTGGCGCTCGGGTTGATTACCTCAGCCATGGCGCGAACCTCTGAAGTAGCTATCGCGCTGGTGCCCGTACTCTTGCTTCCTATGATGTTTTTGGGAGGGATGATTCAACCCGTTCACGACATGATGGATGTAGCGCGACCTATTGCAAGTGTCATCCCTGCACGCTGGGCATTTGAATCGCTGGTGTTATTAGAGAACGAGGGGCGCGAGCCATCAACAGACGCGGCAACTGTGCCGCGCCAATCACTTAACAGGGATGCTGACCCATCCGCAATGCAACCAGCACCGCCCGGTTCGGCTGAACATTATTTTCCAAAGAAAGATCAGATCGGCAGTGCAGGAAGCATTGGCATACTCGTCGCCATGCTGACAGTGCTGATTGTCGGGATGATGAAGATACTCAAGACACGCGATGTGCATTAGATGGTCTTCCATCTAACCGAAATGTAAACCAGATTGAAAGGAGAATGAAATTTCATGAAATGCACCAATTGTAATGCGAACCTCAGTCCGGGTGAATTATTCTGCGGTGAGTGCGGAACGCCCTCGCCGCAATCTTCGAGCGATAGAGAGGCAGTTGCGCCAGCCCTGTCTAATTCTTCCGGACCGCGTGGGACATACAGTGCAGAAATCTCTCGTCAAAATCCTGCCTGCCTGATCTTCCTGATTGATCAGTCAGGTTCGATGGACGAACCAATTGCCGGCGGCACCGGCGAGAAGAAAAAACAGGTCGTTGCTGATGCCATCAACCGCCTGCTTTACAACACGGTCTTGCGCTGTTCGAAAGAAGACGGGGTGCGGCCTTACTTCCACATAGGCGTGTGGAGTTATGACGGGATGGGTGGGGTACGACAAGCATTTGGCTCTGACCTCTCGTCAATCGCTCAGATTGCTGAGCAGCCCAAGCGTATGGAAACACGCAAACGCCGTATGCCTGATGGTGCAGGCGGAGTCTACGAAGATGAATTTCAACTTCCTGTATGGTTTGATGCAGTAGCTCAGGGTAATACACCTATGAATGCTGCCTTCAGCGCAGTCATCGCACCGCTGCGTATGTGGGTGAACCAATACGGAACCAGTTTTCCGCCTATCATCATAAACCTGACGGATGGTGCTTATACGGATCAAAGCCCAACTGCGACGGTTGGTGAATTAATGCAGATGGGCACATCGGATGGCAAAGCATTGGTTTTCAACTGCCATATTTCTCAAAACCCCGGTATGTCTGTCACCTTTCCGAGCGATGGGCAGGCTTCGGGACTTACAGGGCTGGCTCGCGAACTATACGAATTGTCGAGTCCGTTGCCTGAGCCTATGCGTCGTCAGGCTCAAGCCAAGGGCTATCAGCTTGAAAGCGGAGCACGTGGATATGTTTACAACGCTGATCTGGTGACCATGATTGATTTCCTGGATATTGGCACGCGTGCCGTGCAGGATCGTACCGAAAAAGCGTAACTCGAACAACCGACCTCAGCCTGTTGGCAGGGAGCAGCTATGAGTGCATCTACCAAATTGTGGCCACTACGGGATGACTACCAGAAGGCGGTGCTTGACCCGAAGCGGAATCTCAAGGATCCGCGACTGCACGCTATGCATGTAGAAATGAAGAAAATGGGCGCGTTTGAGGTGCCTTTCTCTCGCAACGGAAATTTCGGTGCCGTTTATAAGTTTGCGAACTCGCGGGAGGCCTATGCACTGAAAGTCTTTGCTGATTCACAACCCGAACGTGAGATGCGCTACAGCATGATTCACCAGCACCTTGCCAGTCATCCTGTGGCGCGCAGCCTTGTTTCTTTCAGTTATGAGCCGAATGGCATTCGCATCAGAGGGTCCTGGTATCCGACTCTGGTGATGGATTGGGCTGAAGGGGATACGTTGCGCATGTACCTGAACACCAGACTGGAGCGTGGAGGGCAGGTAAACAATGGACAGTTATGCGCGGCATGGGCGCAGGCGATGCAGGAATTGATAGAGCGGCGAACTGCGCACGGCGACCTGCAACATGGAAACATTCTGGTTATGCCCGATGGGGCAATGAAGCTTGTGGATTATGACGGGATGTTTGTACCACCCATGCAGCAAGCCGGTATGACGGCTATAGAGTTTGGTATGGCAGCGTACCAGCACCCGAAACGCTATCGTGGATATTTTGATAAACGGCTGGACGATTTTGGCGCATTAGTCATTTTGCTGACACTGGCATCTGTAAACCGTACACGCTGGCAACAGTGTCACAAAGATGATTCATACCTGTTAGTCAAGGAAGCCGATTTGCTGAAACCCGATCAGTCTGCCCTGCTGACTGAACTGACCGCTGTAGCGGATGCTCCGATTAAGAAACTGGCAGTGATGGTAAAACGGGCTGCCCAGGGAGATATAGAGACTATACCGCCTTTTGCTCAGATTGTTGCTGACCATACAATCAGGCAGTTGTTCGCGCCCTCCTGGCGTCCGACCGATACTCCTGCCGGGGGCAAATCAAATTCAGATGTCGTCATTGTGTCTGACCCTTCCACATCTCGTTCCGGGAACCTGACGGTGCGCCAACAAGAGGTACTTGGTCTTCTGCTTGGTGGGCAAAGCGATGAGCAAATTGCCCATAGTTTGTCGATTAAAACAGAGACCGTGCGAGATCATATCACAAAAATGCAGGAAAAAGCCGGAGTGGTGATGCGCAAAGACCTGCTTGTCTGGGCGATGGGACAGGGCATAAAAGCTCCGACTGAACCACCACAGGTTTATCCCGACCCACACATGCGACAGTTTGTTACATGCTCCTGGTGCCAGCAAACCTTAAAGCCGGGCGATACATTCTGTCGCCACTGCGGCAAGTCTGTTTTGGCAGTCGCTCAGCCAGTGCAGGTGAGGGCAGGAAAGTGCAGCTATTGTTACGCGGATTTTATTGCTGGAGATCAGTTTTGCCGGAAATGTGGCAAAACTCCAGGTAATTCGCCACTTTCAGTTCAGTCGCAAGGGGGGAACTTGCCACCGGTTAAAAATGAGGTGGAGCCCTGGAGTTCAGGAAAGATGCTCTTCGTTACCTTCAGCATAGGCGGTCTCATACTTCTGGTGGATTATCTTCTCGAAGAAAAAATCAGCAACCCTCCGCTTGGACTGGCTGTCCTGTTCTTCATAATAGGCATTTCGGGAGCGATACAAAACAGGAAGCAGTCGAAATGAATTCAAGCGCAATAAATTTCAATGTGGCAAAGCTGCACGCTCTCATCTATCCGGAGGGTAAGTAATATGAGTCAAAATCGTTCCAGCGCACTATTTTTCCAGGAATGGACTGTCCAGAAAGCGGGGCTTACCCCCAATTTGAATGAAGACGCCTGTTTGATTAGAAACGCTGAACCAGAGGGCGACTTTTCACAGTTATTGATTGCAATTTCTGATGGGGCGACTGAAGCGGTCTACTCGCGTTTGTGGGCCAGGAAATTAGTCGAAGCTGCCGAGTCAGATTGGCCTTTATTGGCTGACGACGAACTTGGTGAGAGATTAAAGCAAGTCTGCAAAGAGTTTTCGCCCTTTGAACCGGGAAAAGAAGTTCCCTGGTTTGTTCGCAATAAGTATATGGATCAGGGAAGTCAGGCGACCCTGCTGGTTGCAACGGTGGCAGGTTCGAAAGATGCTGATTCTTTTGACATACGCGCCGTCTCGGTGGGTGATTGCTGCTTGTTTGTATTTAAAGCCAGCGGAGAAGTGCTCTCTTTTCCGGTGCAGCACTCGGATGAATTTGGGGTGAATCCGGTTCTGCTTGGCAATCGACTTACCAGACCGTTGAAGTATGATCACTGGCAGGGACATATAGAACCTGGCGACCTGTTATTGATTGGCACGGATGCGCTAAGTAAATGGGCTTTGCAATGTCTGGAACACAGGCACAGTGGATTGCTGTTTGATGCTTTGCTCGAATTGATGGGCCCGGATATAACCAACTCTAACCAAATGGTTGAAGAGTCGCCAGGTGTAGATTTGTCACTTGATACTGCTGTTTCCAGAGCTTCTGAAAATCGTTCTGATGAGTTAAAAGGCGCTGAAAAACCTTCGGCGCGGCGCGGATTGTTAAGGCGTCTTTTGTCTTGGGGTTCTACGGAGTCGCACGACACAACGGAATTATCTGACAAACAGCAGGTGACTTTGGAAGTGAAAGCCAATCAGCCGAACGAAGAGAGCAAGCATAATGCGCCACAGAATGCTCAATCTGTGACAGAAGAGGGTATAACGGAGTTACCTTCGAAATTTGAGCGCTTCATAGAGCGGTACCGAGCGCCAGCGAGCGCATTACATATGCGCAATGATGATTCAACATTGGTCGTATGTGTGCCGGTGCATAATCCGAGTGCCGACCGTGAACAGGAGGCGCTACAAGTTATCAGCAATCTGAAGTTTGCCGTTGCCGAGCGACTACAGACATCACAGCAAGTGGCTGAGATCAGTTCGGATTGACTGTGGGCGAAAAGTCGCGTGCCCGGAAAATTGTTCAGCAGTTTGAGAAGAGAAGAGGCATTGAAATCAAATGACAAAAAGGCTATTTGGTGCGAAAGCTGAATTCATACTTATCCTGGGGCTAGTAGCAATCTTTTTCTTTTCAATATCCCTATGGTATGCAAAACGTAACATCAAATCGGGCACTGTTCTGGCACAAGCCCCTGTTACTCCCGACAATGTGCCTTCCATTCTGGGGTTTAATATTAGCCGAACGGTTCTCAGTCACGGACGAGTAGGCAATGCTCGTCAGGCGACACCAATCAATCCCAATGGACTGAGGGACGTTCAAGGTTTTGGTGACCCTATAAGGGGAACGCCTGGATTACTGACCACTATTGCCACACCATCGTCGGCCTGGCAACCTGACTCGCTACACATCACGATGGGCTGGGATCCGACTTTCAGTTCAACCCCACTCGGCATCGGAGATTCAGATACGAATCCTGTAACAATGGCTGCTTTGGGAATCCCCAGTTGCTTTGTTCTGGTTGTCGCAGAAGGGGTGGCACCGGCCTTTTCAGGTACTGCTGACAGTATCCCCGACGCGACTAACTGGCAAAGCACAGGACCGTTAATTGGCGAAGGAAATCTTTACGCATCGGTCAGCATACCTGCCGCTGGCATTGTAGCGGGCATGGAATTGCGCACCGAAGAGCAACTCGCGGCTTATACAGCCAATAGCATCATCTGGGAAGCGCCTCCGTTTGGATTCCTCGTACAGGATACGACGCTGATGCAGTTTGGGACTAAGAAGTTAACGGCAAACGCTGTTGACCTAACCAATCCGGCCAGTCCTGTGATGGGACCCGTGCAAGCGGTTCAGGTTGAAATTACCCGTACGCTTCATGTGGAAATCCGTGTGCTTGGTATTGAGAAGAATCACGATGGATCATTTCGCTTATGCGCGATGGTGAATATGTTTGGAAACACGCTGGAGCCTGTAACCGCTTTCTGGTTTCGATGGGGATACGCTGGGCAGACGGTCAGTCTGGTTGGAGATATTCCTGGCACAAATATCGTGACGATTCCACATATTCCAGCCTCAGAGGAAAACCAGCAGGCCGTGCTTTATGTAGTGGCAAGCTGCAACGGCGCTACGCTGACCGGCAACCCGTTTACTGCCGAACCGCTGGATGTGCCTCCGATGGTCTTTGCACGTAAGAGCATAGGTCTTCTTACCTTTGTCAGTGGAGGGTGCACTCTTGAAGATAATGAATCGGTAAAGATTACGCCTTTTGGTGACTGTCCCTGTGCCCACGCAAAGATTATCAATATGCAAAAGATTGGACCGGCGCAATCCAATAATGTGTGGGTTCGCAAAACCCCACCTGCAGGAAATATGGTGTTTGAAAAATCTGAGAATGCCGCAATGGTAACGATTACCGAAAACAGTTGCACGTTTCGCGAAACAAACCCTTCAGGAGAATCCGTCAGCAACACGGTGACCTGGACGACTCCCCCGGAAAGCATGACCGATGATGGAAAACCGGTTCCGGTAATCACCTATGGAATGCAGGAACATGCAACAGATGGATTATCTCGTGAAGAAAGAGTGGCTCGGGGGGTAGCAAAATGCAGATATCAGGGGCAGATCAGCGTAACGCCCAACCCGTTTGCTTCCATCGGCACTCATGGTTTTTTTCAATCGGATTCTGCTCACGGTAATCGCCAAATGAGTGGGGCGGTTACTTCAGTGAGTCCGGACAGACTGCTCGCTCCGGTAGGGTTCGATTTAGACCGCTCAGGCTTTGAAGGATTACCTCGTGAATCATTCGTGAATTTGGTGATTGACGTTGATCGATGGAAGGGTGAGTCTTTCTCTATTATTATTCGCTGGCGTTATGAATACACGCGCAACGAAACTCTGGCAGTGGTTATCCGAGATGGTCAGGAAATGGAAGCCCGGGATGGCATGGAAATCTATGAAACTGACCGCGTACGGACGGCATCCAATTGCAATCTGGATATAGCCATTACCGGCGAAAATCCATCTTTACTTGCTGCACTTGGTGTTTTGGAATCAACCGAATTTGAAATCCGGCAGCTTGCGCTCGGCAAGCCAAATCGATTCGATTTTGCAGTGAAATCCGGAAAAATTCGCTCAGAAGTCTTCAGTGAACGCAGCCCAACCCAGTTCAGAATCCACTCACCAACAACTGTGGTTTCGGTAGCCGGCACTCTGTTTACGACAGACTATGATGCGCAGGCACAGGCCAGCACTGTGGCAGTAGAAAAAGGGGCGGTACTGGTGACACCCGTCAATACAGCGCTTCAGCCAGTCACCCTGAATGCCGGTCAACAAGTGAAAGTTATGACAAACAGCGTCAGCCCTATAACGGCTTACTCAACAAGTTTAATCAGCTTTGACGGCAAATTTCTTTATATAGGGATTGGGGCTGCACTGCTGGTCTTAATCATGATTTCATTGCTGGTGGCCTCGCGCACGAAACGACCTTCAGTCCCAGGAGGAGCGATGCCGCAAATCCGGCAACCGGGAAATCTGGGAGTGCAGCCACCATCAGTCAATCCAGCCATTTGCGAAAAATGTGGTGCGTTTTTAAAGCCAGGAAAATCCTTTTGCACAGCCTGTGGCGCATCCCGACGCCCGGCCAGCGAAATGGCAGCAGATATGGGGAAAGGGGCTGGAGTTAATAGCACCGCAGGGGTAAGAGCCGATTCTTTACCGAGACTTTGCTTGAACCCTCAATGCAGACAGCCTCTGGTTTTCAACAAAAAGTTTTGCACGAAATGCGGCACACCTGTCATATAAACATCAATAATCTGGCAGGCAATATTGAACAACGGGATGAAGAGAAGATTCGGAATCGTGCCAACTATAATACACCTTCAGTGCAGACGACTTGTTGACGGCGAATGCAGGATGTGTGCTGATGTCGTTTTTCACAGTCTGGCGGGCAAGGTAAATGGCGGAAAAAGCAAAACGAAAGATTGCGCCAAACAATATCAAGAGAATTGATTGAAAGAGGGGGAAATAACATGAGATGCAGAATTCCCAATTGTAACGCTGAGTTGAATCCGGGCGACATGTTTTGCGGCAGGTGTGGGCTGCCTGTCTCAATCTATCAATCACGGGATGTCAGTGAAACCAGTGGTGACCTCTTTCCATTATTTGGTGTAACCCTGGGTGAAACGACAGTAGATCAACTGGCTCGGCTGGGGAAAAGATCGAGCATGATTAATAAAAACACCGGAAGACCATATGAGTACTACGAGATTAACAAAATTAATTTCTGGTATCAGACTCGCAATATTGCTGAGACTATTTATATTGCCAGAGGCATCCATCCAATTCCGGAACCGTGGAACGCTTTAGGCTTTGATTGGAATATTTCATACAACCAATGGATACATGTGCTGCAACAGCTTGGATACTCAGTGACAAGTGTGGAACCTCCAAAGATTGTAGAATATGAAGGACATAATTCGTTTAGCGCTCAAATCTCAGCCAGTAAGCAAGCGAGGATTCCTATCGAAATCCAGCTTAATTTTAACTATAACCAGGGAATATCAGCCGACTCGCAAGGGACTGTATACGGTATCACTGTTAAAGCTTTGAATGATCGTTGAGGAATGAAAAGCTTGATAACCGCTTCTCTGTTCAAACCAGGCGGGAGTTCTTACGCGATAGGTCTGACACAGCATAGACCGGTTATCAGAGAGGTAATCATTTTCAGGAGTTGACTGCCCTGTTGTACCACAAACAGTGCGTGTGATTGCGGCTCTAATCTTGATACAAATATTTGCTCCTCTTCCTGCTCTTTGACTAATGAGCCGAATAATACTGCCTCCGAAAAAAAATCATTTTGTGAAGCGCTTGATAGTTTGCCGTGCATTCCATCCGCGCTGGTAATTACGAAACTGTAGCAAGTGTTCTGCGTGCGTATGAGTATGATGTCATTGGTGCGCAGGTCTTTGAAATCAATTGCCACAACTCGTTGCAAATGTAAGAACATCTTTTGCTGGTTTACGATATTTGTTGCCGAGTTCATATCTGTTATCTCCTTCTAATTCCTTCACGAAAAGCCCGGAAAAAGTTGAGGGCAGAGTTTTGCTCTGCCCCCTTTTGCTGCCAGACGCTTTTACTATTTCTTCTTGCAGTATTTTGCCGTACCGTTGATCTTAATAGGATTCTTGGAACTCACAAAAGTCATGCCGCCAATAAACAACTCTGCATTCATAGCCAGTGCCTCTGTCAAATACAGGGTTTTGCCCAATTTGGGAACACCACCGCTATTGGTTTGAAAATAACCGGGTTTGTTGCTCGAAAAATTGTAAACGATCATTGCGCCTTTCGGGAGCACCTTTCCGGTCGTGTTTTTGATGTACCCGTGAAAATACCAGGATTCCGGGTCGTTCAAAGTTGGCGTGCTGGTCTTAGATTGAAAGACCGCCGAGCAACCAACATTAAAATATTCATAAGGATCGGGTTTCTCCGGTAACTCACGCGGTTCCGGTTTACCGGGCTGTTGGCCTGCAAAAACTCCTGCAAGACCTGTCATTGTTATCATCGTAATAGCCATCAAAATCGTCATTGTGGATAATAATTTTTTCATAAACTGTTTCTCCTTTAATTTGTTTTTCAAATTCTGTTTTTGTTATCTGTTTGAAGCAGGGTCAAAACCTTGCCTCCTGTATATGCTGTTTGCTGCTACACTGACTAATGCGCAAAGAAGACAAGAAAACTGCCACGTTGAAAAAAATATTTTTAACAAAC
>Ga0190264_10000196_pt1 | contig 10198 bp, 9 predicted proteins | sample Popmic112T_FD_136651 | JGI IMG/M metagenome (GOLD analysis project Ga0190264, IMG submission 136651) | Populus adjacent soil microbial communities from riparian zone of Indian Creek, Utah, USA - 112 T | ecosystem: Environmental > Terrestrial > Soil > Riparian zone | place: USA: Utah | collected... | reverse complement strand
GTGCTGGACCATGACGGAAAGTTGCTCCTCCGCTTCACTCGAGGGATGGCTCTTCGCGTTAACTTTCTTTACAGCCTGTAGGGGGACGATGTCCGTCAGCGGTTCCTCGGAGATGACGACGCCGGCGGCGTGGGTCCCCGCGTGGCGGGCAAAGCCCTCTATCTCGAAGGCCGTATCGAGCACCTTCCTAGCCGACTCGTTCTGCTCGACGAATTGGATGATCTCGCGCGCAGCCCCAGGGTGCTTCTCACCCGCGACGTAGAAACCGTTCTCCTGGCGCAGCACGTCGCGCAACGTGGTCCCCACGGGCTTCTCTGGGATGAACTTGGCGAGCTTGTCTGTGTCCGAGTAGGGGTACTGGTAGATGCGCCCGGAGTCCCTTATGGCGGCCTTCGCGCCGATAGTCCCGAACGTGATGATCTGGGCCACGTGCTCATGGCCGCCGTACTTGTCCGTGACGTAGCGCATCACCTCGGTGCGCCCCGAGACCGAGAAGTCTATGTCCACATCCGGCATGTTGATGCGGTCGGGGTTCAAAAAACGCTCGAAGAGCAGGGAGTACTGCAGGGGGTCGAGGTCGGTTATCCCGAGGGCGTAGGCGACGATGGAGCCGGCCGCCGAGCCGCGCCCCGGCCCGACCGCGATCTTTTTGTCCTTCGCGTACTTCACAAAGTCCCACACGATCAAGAAGTAGTCGGCGAAGCCCATCTTCCCGATGGTCGAGAGCTCGAATTCCAACCTTCCGAGCACCTCCTCGCTCTTCGCCCACTCCCCGTAACGCCACGCCAGCCCCCGCTCGCACTGCTCCCGCAGGTACTGGTCGGCCGTGTAGCCTTCGGGCTTGGGGAAGTTCGGGAGGCGGGTCTTGCCGAGCTCTATACCCACGTCCTCGACGCTCTCTACCACCTTTATCGTGTTCTCAAGCGCCTCGGGGTGGTCGGGGAAGATGCGGGCCATCTCCTCGACCGGCTTGACGTAGAACTCCTCGCCGGTGAACTTCATGCGGTTCGGGTCGCTGTGAAATTTGCCGGTACCGATGCAAAGCAGCACGTCGTGCATCCTGGCGTCGGAGCGGGCGGTGTAGTGGGAGTCGTTGGTCGCGACGAGGTCTATTCCGGTCTCTTTGTGGAGCCGTATCAGGCCCTCGTTCACGCGCCGCTGCTGCTCGATGCCGTGGTCCTGCATCTCCAGGTAGACGTCGTCGAAGATTTCCGCGTACTCCAGCAACAGCCGCCGCGCCTCGTCCAGGCGACCCTCCAGAATCCGGGTGGGTATCTCCGCCGAGAGGCACCCGGAGAGGCAGATGATGCCCCGCCCGTGCTTCCTGAGCATCTCCATGTCCACCCGCGGCTTGTAGTAGAAGCCCTCGAGAAAGCCGCAGGTGGAGAGCTTCATGAGGTTCTTGTAGCCCTCGGCTGTGCGCGCGAGAAGGGTAAGGTGGTAGTAAGGCGCCCGGCTCCTGTCCCTCCGATCAGCGGTGACGTAGACCTCGCAACCCACTAGCGGTTTCACGCCGGCGTCCCTGGCCTCTTTGTAGAACTTGACCGCACCGTACATCACGCCGTGGTCGGTGAGCGCAAGCCCCGGCATGTTCTGGTCTTTGGCAAGGGAGATGAGGTCTCGGATCCGGCTCGCCCCATCGAGCATCGAGTACTCCGAATGGCAGTGCAGGTGCGCGAACGGCGTCGCCGCCAAGTCTCCTCCCTCCGTTCCGGTTGGCGGCGACGCCCCCGAAGGAACGTCGCCAACCGCCTGTTCTCCCCGTCGATACTCGACGCGGGCTACTATACGAGAAGGGACCACTGATTGTCCAGATCACCTCGACCACAAGTTGAACCCTATTTTGCAGCACTTTTCATTCGGGTAGCAGGGGTCAGGTAAGGAGACTAGGTAGCGTGAGGGTTGCCGGGAGGCGTAGCTTTAGGGGCTTGCGGGGTTGTTCTGGGGATGAGTTGTCCAGCGGATCTGTGTTACATGTATTGGCGATTATACTCGACGGCTGACACCTGCAACCTACTCATCGTCTTTCCAGAGAAACCAGTTCATGGCTATCTGGGCGCTCAGGACGGCGAAGAGGAGGGCGAAGAGGCCGTGGCGGAGGTCGTGGCGCCAGGCGGTGTAGACGACGAGGGCACAGGAGATGACGAGTGCGGCGACGACGAAGAGGAGCGTGATCCCGAGTATTCCTGCCCGCAGAGCGCGCCGAACGAGGCCGGCGCGGTGGTCCGAAACCTGAGGTAACTCCGCCCCCCGGGCCACCGGTTCAGCCCTTTTTTTCCGGACTCTTAGAGGCGTCGGCGGACTTCTCGGTGCTCTTCTCAGAGCCGGACTTCGAATCCCCGTTGGTGCTCGTCGAGGAGGTGTCCTTCGAGGTTGGCTCTTTGGAGCTCTTCTTGCTGTAGTCGGTGGAGTAGAAGCCCGAGCCCTTGAACGAGATGCCGACCGGGTGGAGGATCTTCCTGACCGACGCGCCACACTCGACGCAGGAGGTAAGGGGATCTTCGGCTAACTTTTGCATCACGTCGAAGATATGACCGTTCTCGCACTTGTACTCATAGATCGGCATTCGGCCTCCAGTTAACTGCTCGCAACCCCTGAATTATACAGCCTGAGTAGCTTTCGGATGCCGCTTCGGGGCAGCCTAGCCCGGGCGCCCGCCCGGGTCGAGCTCCCCCGAGCCGAAGTCCCGCTCCATGTGCTCGCGGGCCGCAGTGACCAGCCTGGGGTTCGAGAGGATCTCCTCTACCTCGACGGGCGAGGCGTTGCGCCTCACGTACTCCTCCCCCACCACATCGCCCAGGTGTGCGCCCTCGCCGATGCGGTGGATGATGTATTCGACGATCCTCTTCTCCCTTTCGGAGGAGTGGGTGGTGCTGAACAGCCTATCCCAGAAGGATCTCTTCTCGCTCTCTTCCGGCACCCGGGTACTCCTTATCTCTGGTCCGAAGACGCCATCGAACGCTTTCAGTATAGTGAGTTCCGAAGGCAACGGATGCGGCGCGCACTTCGGCGATGCGCACGATTCTATAATCGGGTGCCCCGCGCCCGACGCCTGCACCCTCCTCTCCGGCAACGACCGATTCGGCGCCTCCTCTTACGGCGTGTGGTTACAGAACTCCTCGTCGGCCAACACGATTGAAGGCAACCTCATCGGCACCGATAAGAACAGCCCGGAAAGTAGCCTAAACAGTAACTATGATATGAAGATCGACGGTTCGGCAATACCATAGGGGGCGATGGCGCGGCGAGGAACACCATCGCCTTCAACGGGGCGACAGAGTGTGAATATTCTGCACCCGTATCAGCATCCTCCGAAACTACACTTATAACAACGACGGACTCAGCATAGACCTCGGGGACGACGGCATCCTCGCCAACGACCGCGGCGACACAGAAACTGGTCTCAACACCCTCCACAGAACTTCGCCGGGTCTCTTCAGGCGTTACCCGCGAGATGGTTCGTCAATTATCAGAGGAGCTCTCCGCAGCACCCCAACAGGGCCTCCACCATCCGATTCTTCAGCAGCCCCAGGGTGCAGGCCGACCCTTCGGGCTTCGATGAGGGCATAATTTTCATCGGCCAGACGAGCGTTACCGCCAACCCAACGAGTAATGCCGCTTTCGAGTTCGTCCCGGCCCGGTCGGTCCCTGTGAGCTGGCGCGTGACGGCCACGGGGGACGGGGCACGTCCGCATTTTCGAGGGCTCGCATAGTAGTTCACCCGGTATCGGGTTGGCGTCTGGTCAGCTCTTCGAGCTCCTCCCCGGTCACGCGGTAGACCGTCCACCCGTCCACCGGGGAGGCGCCGAGGCTCTCATAGAAGCCGATGGCCGGCCCGTTCCAGTCCAGGACCGACCACTCCAGCCGCCCACACCCGCGCTCCTTCGCCAACTTTGCGAGGTGGGTTAGCAAGACGCGCCCTACCCCTCTGCCGCGGAACTCAGGTCTCACGTATAGGTCCTCGAGATAGATGCCGGGTCTCCCGAGAAAGGTCGAGAAGCTGTGGAAGAAAAGAGCGAAGCCCGCAGGTTCATCTTCATCATCCCCGATCGCCACCTCGGCCACCGGCCGCTCCCCGAAGAGCCACTTCTGCAGAGCTTCCTCGGTCGCGACGACCTCGTGAGAGAGGCGCTCGTACTCGGCGAGCTCCTTTATGAACGAGAGGATCAAGGGTACGTCAGCCTCGGAGGCGGCCCGGACGCGTACCTCCCCCATGCCGGCGGGGTGCCCCTACGCTCGGGCGTGGGCGACGCCGACCAGCGACTCTGCGATCTGGACGGCGTTCGTTGCCGCCCCCTTGAGCAGGTTGTCCGCGACGGACCAGTACTGAATTATGTTCCCTTCGACCCGTACCCGTCCGACGTGGGTGCCGGGCTCGCCCGCGACCTCGAGCGGCGTCGGATAGGCGGCTGCGTCTCCCGAAAACTCCACACCCGGAGCCTCACGTAGGACGTTCAGCACCCGTGCGAGTGTGGCTTCGCGTTGCGTCTCTACATACACGCTCTCGGAGTGGCCGGTGTGAACGGGTACACGCACGGTCGTGGCGAACACCTTGAGGTCGGACAGGCCCAGTATCTTGCGCGACTCTTCCCGCATCTTCGTCTCCTCCGTAGAGTAGCCGTCGCCGCCGAGCGAGCCGATCAGGGGTATCGCATTTCCCGCGATGGGTTTAGGGTACACGTCCTCCCGCCCGTTCTCCAGCGCGTCCACTCCACTACGCCCCGAACCCGAAACCGCCTGATAAGTAGAGACCACGATCTTCTTCAGCCCGAACTCGCGCGCCAGCGGCGCCAGGGTAACGACCATCTGGATCGTGGAGCAGTTGGCGTTGGCGATGAGGCCTTCGTGGTTCTCGAGCGCCTCCGCGTTCACCTCCGGGACGACAAGCGGCACCCCGGGGTCGAGCCGGAAGTCGCTGCCGTTGTCTATGACGACGGCGCCGCGCGCGATGGCCTCCCCGGAGAGCTGAACGGCAGCCCCCTTCTCGCCCTCGGTCCCGGCGAAGAAGGCGATGTCCACGCCTTCGAAGGCTTCGGGTTCCGCCACCCCGACCTCGAACTCCTCGCCCGCCAGCACAGACCGCCGGGCGCTCCTAGCGAGGACGCGCAACTCGTTCATGGGGAAGTCCCGGCGCCGGAGCTCCGCCACCAGGCGATCTCCGACGAGGCCCGCCCCGACGACGGCTACCGAGTATCCCCCTCGCATGTCAGTGATCCTCCCCGTCATCCTGTATGGCCTTGTGCGCGATGTCGAGCAGATCCCAGACTACGCCGCTCGCTGTGCGCTCGGGGCCCGCGCCGGGCCCGCGCACGGTGAGGGTAACATCCGAGTAGCGGCGTGTCCTGAAATCGAACACGTTCTCCGGGCCGCTGATCGGGCCGAACGGGCTCTCAACCGGGGTATTCTGGAGCCCCACCGTGACCGAACCCTCCTTCGGGATGCGCACCAGGTAGCGGAGCATGTGGTGTGGCTCGACGGCCGAAAGACGCGCGGCGAAAGCCTCATCGTGCTGCGACAACTCTTCCATGAACCCTTCCAGCGGCACGCTTTCGAGGCCTTCGGGGACCAGGGACTCGTAGGTGATCTCCTCCGGCTCGATCTCGCGCCCCATCATGCGTGCGAGGATAATGGCCTTGCGCGCCACGTCCAATCCCGAGAGGTCGTCGCGGGGGTCAGGCTCGGCGTAGTGGAGCTCGACCGCCTCCCCCACCGCCTCGGAGAACGACCGGCCACCCTCGACCGCGCTCATGATAAAGCCCAAAGTGCCGCTCGGGCTCGCCTGGATCTCTAGCACCTCGTCGCCCGTCTCCAGCAGGCCGCCGATGGTCGAGATGATCGGCATGCCCGCCCCGACGGTCGCCTCGTGCCAGAGCCGGCCCGGAATCATCCGCATCAGTTGCCTGTACTCGGCCGTGTCTCCGGAGAGAGGTCCTTTATTGGAGAGCACCAGGTACGAGCCGTTCTGGATGCCGAGCAGGTCAAGGTCGAACGTGCCGCCGTGGACCGCCACGTCCACCACCACCCGCGTGAACCCCGGCGTGGGCTCCGAGCGGAGCACGCCCTCCAGGGACTCGACGCCGAGCGCGGAGAGCCTGCCGCCATCCTCCTTGAGGCGTATCGCCTGTGGTAGGAGATCTTCGCCAACCAGGGCTCCGGAGGTGTCGGAGACGGCACGGTACCTCACGTCGATGCCGCGACGCTCCAGCCACCGCTTGCGCTCCTCCAGCACGATCTGGGCAACGGCCCGGCCGACGTGGCCCAGGCCGAGCTGGACTATCTCCAGCCGCTTCACGCCACTTCTTCGTCGGCGAAGCCTGCGGCGGGCGGTATCAGGCCGGCGTGCAGGGCGCGCAGGGCGTGCACGCCCGACCTCGCTGACACCATGAAGACCAGCCCCGCGGCGGCGATCCCGAAGTGGAGCGGGGAGATGCCCGCCTCGCGCAGGCGGCGCAGGCCGCGGGCGAGGTCCCCGTCGTCGGGCGACCCGATGCAGACCACCATCGCCGCGTGGCTCTCGCGGCCGTCGGTGCACGGGATCTCGACCGGCACGTGCGGCCGGAGCGCGACGCAGCGCACGCCAGCCCCAGGATCGAAGCCGGTAACCCGGGTGCCGGCACCCTCCGGCGCGAAACTGTTGCGCACGAAGACCTCGATGCCGGCCGCCGAGGCCGGCTCCATTGTTCGCGGGTGGAGAACCTTCGCCCCAAGGCCCGCGAAGGTTCCGGCCTCCCGGTAGGAGAGCTGCGGCATCAGGGCGGCGTTTGGCACCAGGCGTGGGTCGGCGTCGAGGACGCCGTCCACGTCGGTCATGATCCAGACCTCCTCAGAGCCGAGTGCCCGCCCGAGCACCGTCGCCGACAGGTCGGACCCTCCCCTGCCGAGCGTCGTCGGAGCCTCCTGTGGCGAGCGCCCAACGTACCCGGGCACGACGGGCACGAGTCCCTCGCTTAACAGCGGGACGATGCGCTCCGTACATCGCTCGCGCGTCGCGGCCGCGTACACCTCCGCTTCGCCGAAGTTCGCGTCGGTGGCTACCGAGTCTTCGGTGACGGCGGCGAGCGTGCCCTGGCTGCTTATGGCGCCGGCCAGAATCTCGGCGGAGAGCCGCTCACCGTAGACCGCGATCTCGTCCCGGCGCGCCTTGGCGTTCTTGAAAGGAGCCCGTATAGCCTCACCGAGCTCGCCGAGCAGCCGGAGCACGCGCTCCTCGACGAGCGGCAGGTGTTCGGCGGCCACAGCTTCGCGGGCCGCCCCTAGGTGCCGCTCGGCCAGTGCGCGGTGGAGCTCGACGACGGAGTTCTCCGTCTCGCCGGCGGCCAACTTGGCGTGACGGAGCAGGGTGTCGGTGGTGCCGCTCATCGCCGAGACGACGACGGCCACGGGGCGGTCACGGGCGGCCTCGGCGGCTATCCGGGCGGCGCGCGCAAAGCACTCGCCGTCGCCGACCGAGGTGCCCCCGAACTTTACGACGAGCGGTCTCTCCGAGTGGGATCTCTTCAAGGAGCTCACGCCCCGTTCAGCGCCTGATCGAGGTCGTACAGGATGTCGTCGATGGACTCGAGCCCAACCGAGAGCCGGATGTAGTCGTCGGTGACACCGGTGGACTGCTGCTCGTCCGCCGAGAGCTGCGAGTGGGTCGTCGAGGCCGGGTGGATGACCAGGCTCTTCGCGTCGCCCACGTTCGCGAGCAAGCTATGCAGCTCCAGCCGGTCGATAAACCTCTTGCCGGCCTCCAGGCCACCGTCTATGCCGAAGCCAAGGATCGCGCCGCAGAGCCCCTCCCTATGGTACTTCGTCGCGAGGTCGTGGGTCGGGTGATCCTCAAGTCCTGGGTAGTTGACCCAGTTCACCCTCGGATGTCCGGAGAGGAACTCAGCGACCGCCTGCGCGTTCTGCGAGTGGCGCTCCATGCGCAGCGGTAGCGTCTCCAGGCCCTGCAGCAAAAGGAAGCTGTTAAACGGCGAGATGGCCGGACCGTAGTCACGGAGCATCTGGACTCGGGCCTTGAGGATAAAAGAGAGCTCGCCGAGGGTCGGGTAGATCTCCAGCCCGTGGTACGACGGGTCCGGCTCTGTGAAGCCGGGGAACCGGCCGTTGTCCCAGGGAAAGCGCCCGCCGTCCACGATGACGCCGCCGATGGTGGTCCCGTGCCCTCCAATAAACTTCGTCGCAGAGTGGACCACGACGTCGGCCCCATGGGCGAGCGGGTTCACCAGGTAGGGCGAGGGAAGGGTATTGTCCACGATGAGCGGGACGCCCGCCTCGTGGGCCACCGCCCCGATGCCCTCGATGTCGAGTGTGTTCAACTTCGGGTTGCCGACGGTCTCGGAGTAGACAGCCTTGGTCTTATCCGTGATGGCGGCGCGGAAGGCCTCCGGGTCGTTGCCCTCGACGAACTCTACGTTGATGCCGATCTTGGGCAGGGTGTAGTGGAAGAGGTTGTAGGTGCCGCCGTAGAGGCCGGCGGAGGATACGATCTCATCCCCCGCCCCCGCAATGTTCAGGATCGCCAGCGTTTCGGCCGCCTGCCCCGACGCGGTCGCTAGAGCGCCCACGCCGCCTTCGAGGGCGGCGACGCGCTTCTCGAAGACGTCGGTCGTCGGGTTCATGATGCGGGTGTAGATGTTGCCCTGCTCGGCGAGCGAGAACAGGTTCGCCGCGTGGTCGGTATCCTGGAATACGTAGGACGTCGACTGGTAGATCGGGACGGCCCGCGCCGTGGTCGCCGAGTCGACCTCCTGGCCCGCATGCAGCGCCAGGGTGTCGAACCCGTACTCGCGCTCGCGTATCTTCTGGTCGGCGGTATCTGTCATCGTTTCTCTCCCTTCGGTCGAGAGGCTTCAGCCATCGGCTATCAGGCTTCAGCTTCTGGTTATAAACGGTTCTATCGCCTCCGTTAACTGTGTCCAATCCTTCAGAAATGCGTCGTGGCCGCTTAGTGTATCTATCTCAACGTAGCGTGCATTTGCCCCCGCCTGTCTTACCCTCTCTGCCGCGGCGCGCACCTCGTCAGGCGGGAAGAGCCAATCGCTCGTGATACCGACGAAGAGAACCTGCGCTTCGATGCGCGAGTACGCCTCTTCGGCGGATTCGTAGCCGCCGGCCACGTCGTAGAGGTCCATCGCGCGGGAGAGGTAAAGGTAGGAGTTGGCGTCGAAGCGCCCCGTCAGCTCGCGCCCCTGGTAGTGTAGGTAACTCTCTAACTCGAACCTCCCGCCAAACTCAGGGTAGAGGGCGGGGCGACCGGCGGGCCTCCGTCCGAACCTCTCCCACTGCCCGGCCGCGCTCTGGTAGGTCATCATCCCAGCCATCCGGGCGATGGCGAGACCCCTATCGGGTCTCCTGTTGGTGCCGTAGTAGTCTCCCTCCTGCCAGTCCGGATCGGCCATGATGGCGCGGCGCCCGATCTCGCTCATGCCTACTCCCTGCGGCCCGAGGGCTCCTGTGGCGGCTATCGGGACGGTCCTCTCCACGAAGTCCGGGTGCTCGACCGCCCACTGGAGCGCTTGCTGTCCCCCGATGGAGCCCCCGATGACGAGCGCGAGCCGCCTCACCCCGAGCTCCTCCAGCAGCCGTCTTTGCGCCCTAACCATGTCCCGGATGGTGACCACGGGGAAGCGCATCGCATAGGGGCGGTCCGTGCCGGGTTCGACGGAGGCGGGCCCCGTGCTGCCGGAGCAGCCGCCTAGGACGTTCGAGCACACGACAAAGTACTTCTCGGTGTCTATGGTCCGCCCCGGCCCGACCATCGGATCCCACCAGCCGCTGCGCCTGTAATCCTCCGAAGGTCCGCCGGCGGCGCGCGAGTCACCCGTGAGGGCGTGGGTCAGGAGCACAGCGTTGTCGGCGGTCTCGCTCAACTCGCCCCAGGTCTCGTAGGCGAGGGTCACCTCCCGCAGCGCACCGCCCAGTTCCGGCTCGAAGGAGCCTATGGGGTAGTGAGATCTTCCCGGATGGGCCGGAGCGTGGCTAGCGCCGGCCCCTGAGTCTAGTGTCATACTCGGTAGTAATGCAGCCTCCTTCTATCGGGGGGTTCTACGCCTTCGGCTCTTCACCGGTCGCGCAACCCGCTCGTAGAAGAGGCTGCCCACCTCTCCCCACATCTTCCAGCACGGTGATGACCGTCCTGCTGGACTTGGCACCTCGCGGCCGGTAGTGCCTGCCGCCGGTTGCCGCGGTTTCACGGGGCCAGTTCCCT
>Ga0190264_10000194_pt1 | contig 10245 bp, 7 predicted proteins | sample Popmic112T_FD_136651 | JGI IMG/M metagenome (GOLD analysis project Ga0190264, IMG submission 136651) | Populus adjacent soil microbial communities from riparian zone of Indian Creek, Utah, USA - 112 T | ecosystem: Environmental > Terrestrial > Soil > Riparian zone | place: USA: Utah | collected... | reverse complement strand
GACTATATGCTTTTTGAATATTTAGCAATATCACGATACATACAAAAATCGCCTGGACAGTATGTTCATGCCTATGTTCATACAGAAACTGACGAAAATGATCTCACATACTTTCTTCTCTATAACCTAAGAGCAACGAAGCTAGCCTGCGAAGAGATACTAAGTTATATCGGAAGAAAGCAGAAAGAGATCGCTGGATTGAGTTATGCCTTGAAGAAATACCCGGGCTTCAATATGCGCCAGAGAAGTCTACTGTCTCATGCCATTCAGCATCCTCATGAGATTTACACATTCGATACCCATCGAACTGCTCATGGGGTTGTCTATCAGACCTCGCGCAACGACTTGCTTGAGCTAGCAGAAAAAGGCTTTCTCAAGAAAGAAAAGCGAGGGAAAGAATTTGTCTTTATACAGGCCGACAAAATAATGGACAGGCTGAGAAGTGCCGCAAACGCATAGCCCTGATTAAACAGTTACAGATAATGGGAGTGTTATGGAACCATCTTGCAGGAGATCCCTATGGTGACCTTGACCATCAAGAATATTCCTGAGTCTCTGGTCAAACGGCTGAAGCAGCAAGCGGCTGCCCATCGACAGAGTGTGAGTCTCGAAGCTATCTCCTGTCTTGAACAAATGACACACAGTGTGCTGGTTGATGCGCGTACATTACTGGTAAGAGCGCGAGCCCTTCGACGGACCTCCAAACGTGTTCGAGTAACGGATCGACGACTCAATTCGATGAAAGGGAGACTCAAGGGTATGTCGAAGGCGAATGTGCGGGAGAAGCAAAAGAGTGGATGAATTCAATCGTTAAGTGGCATACCACGGTGGGTGTTATTTGCAAGGTGCGGTTGCTCAAACAGGAGGTCAACGAGGCCGCAGGCGTAGTATTCTGACTTGCCCAACCCCGAGCTGTCGGAACAGCTCTTTGCTCGTATGGACCCTGCCTGGTAGGAGTTAGTCGCACGAGAGGCACATGGGGTTCTAGAGGGATTGTGTGCCTGTCCTTCGTTGAACCCTTGCGGAGGTTAGCCGCCACACTCCGTCGACAGCAGCTAGTCCCACACACATCTCGAAAAGCTCATCTGTCCGTGGTCTTGGCGCCGGCTTGTTCCCGGCGTGGGCTGATCCCGATTACGGCTGGGAGTCCGATGTGAGCGGTGAGACCCCCTTCTAGCAGGGGAATCCAGCTGTGGACACCGGCCATCTTCGACGTGGCTTCCCGGAGTGAGGGACTGACGGCGACGTCGGAAGAGGATCCTCCGTCCATGGCCATGACCTGGCGTAGGGAGGGATAGGCATCCCGCAGACATTCCCCGAGGGCGTAGAGTGACGCCGCCTCGGTGGTCTTGAGGACAAGGAGGTGCCCGTCGCCTTGTTCTGCGACGAGGGTTTGATGTGCGCGCTTCCCGGTTTGACGCACACGGACTTTGCCGGTTCGGTCGAGGAGCATGAGCGATTGCGCGACTTCTCGATAGGGAACGTGCTGCTCGTCAAAGGTGTCATAGGTCAGGTCCAACACCCTCGCGCGTCGCGATGAATGATCCGCCGCCGGCTCTGCAGCAAACAGTCCCAACCAGGTCGTGTGACGCTTGCTCCCTAACGAGCGTCCGTTTCCATAGAGCAGCCCGAGGTACGCATAATTCTCACGGAAGAGCCCGGCATTGAAGACCAGATCGTGGCCGGTTTGTTCTTGCCATTCTCGAATATCGGGCGGTTCCGAGAGGCCGTGTTGCTGATACTGATGCACAGTGAAACGATAGCGGTCGGGATCGATCTCGACCGCGACTAATGGCGCGACATCGGGGCACTGTGTGTGGGGATCCCAGACGGAAATGGATAAACCCTTACCGAGATGATCCCCTGCGAGGGTCTGACCCGTCGTCGTCGGGGGTCCGCTGAGCATGACGAAGATAATACCCAGTAGAGGCAGGGCGATAGAAGGGAGAGACCGGTAGAAGCTGTTGTCTTGTACCATAGTATCTCAGGGCCGAGTATAGAGGGAGCCTATCGGTAGCGTCAAATCAGCCGAAGAGGTAAAGCCTCGACTACGAGGGCGTCTTGCGTGGCACGCGTGCGGGGTAAAAGGCAGGTACACAGCGACAATACATGATCCGGGCCCCTGCTGCTACTTCCTGTCTGGACGGAACACATCGGTCCTCAACAGCGCCTTCGTCACACGCTTGCAGGAACGTGACCGCGCTGGTCAGAGCCCTCGGGTGGCGGTTCGTTGATCACGCCCCAAAACACACCAAGTTCTTTCACGGCGGTGATGAACTGGTGAAACTCGACCGGCTTTACCACATAAGCGTTGGCGCCCAACGCATAGCTTTTGGATAAATCGCACTCCTCGCGCGAGGAGGTGAGCATGACGACAGGAATTGGTTTCAGATTCACGTCGCTCTTAATGGTTTTCAACACCTCGAGCCCATCAACCTTTGGCATCTTGAGGTCCAGAAATACGACCGCGGGATTACCCTGCTGCCTGGAGGAAAAGATTCCGCGGCAATAGAGATAGTCGAGGACTTCAGCTCCATCGCGGCAGACCACCACTTTGTCGGCGATGTGATGTTCTTCCATGGCGGCCATCGCGAGCTCGGCGTCACGTGGATTATCTTCGGCAAGCAGGATGGGCTTGACAGTGGTCATGAGAGAGACCTCGCGAGCGGGAGTGAAAAGTAGAAGGTGGCTCCTTGGTCCACACCGCCTTCGGCCCAGGTTCGTCCACCATGCCGATGGATGATTCGGCGCACGTTGGCAAGGCCGATGCCGGTGCCTTCAAATTCGTCGTTCCGATGCAGGCGCTGAAATACGCCGAATAACTTGTCCACATACTGCATATCGAATCCTACCCCGTTATCGCGCACGAAGACTTCAACGTCGGCGGGGCCTTGTGTGGCGACACCGATTTCGATCTTGGATTCAGGCCTGGTGGCCGTGAACTTGAGCGCGTTGGAGATCAGATTGACGAATACTTGGCGCAACATAGCCGGATCTCCCGATACGTTAGGTAATGGATGCATTGTCCAGGAGATCGCCCGCCCTTGCAAGTCAAGACGTAAATCGTGAAGGACGGTCTTGATGAGTTGGTCGAGGCTCACCGTTGTGTGGAGCATATCCTGGCGGCCCATGCGGGAAAAGACGAGCAGATCGTCGATCAGCTGCCCCATCTGCTTCGCGGAGCCTGAAATCGTTTCTAGATAACGGTGCGCTTTGTCATTGAGCGTGTCACCAGCCGCCTTGGACAACAGGGCTGCGTATCCGTCGATATGCCGGAGCGGGGCTCGCAGGTCGTGCGACACGGAATAGCTGAACGCTTCCAATTCTTTATTGGCGGCCTGGAGCAATTCGCCCCGGCTCCGCAATTCCGTTGCCACGCGGCGCCGCTCGGTAACATCGTGATGGATCAGAACATAGACAGAGGCTAAGAGGAGCAGCTGTAAGAACGCGCCAAGGCCGAGCAGCGCGATGGTACTTTGTGTGCTTTCTGCGGATTGTGCCACGCGTGCCTGAAGCGCTCGTTGTTCGACTGTGTCGAGTTCCGTCATGAGGCGACGGATTTCATCAATTTCGTTTTTCCCCGCCCCGGAGAGCGCGAGATGACGGACGCCCTCATAACCACGCTTTATGCGTTGAGCGATGGCTCTTGCCTCTGCTTCCAACTGTCTGGTGATGAGCTGTTCGAGTGTCGTCACGCGATCCTGTTGTTGGCCTGTCTCGTTTGTCAGCCCTCTGAGGTACCGGAGATATTCGGGGATTCGTTCGACAACAGCCCGGTAAGAAGTCAGGTACGATTCGTCGCCGGTGACGAGATAGCGCCGATGGCTGCTCTCAGCGACCCCGAGCGCGTCTTCGACGGAGCCAAGTAGCTGTACCAATTCGTGGCTCTTGGTATCGAGCCGGCTGTTTTCGATCAAGACGGCGGTGTTGCGGTAGGAAATGGCGCTGATGATCACAATGCCTGCAAAGACGAGCCCAAATCCTACAAGGACGCGCCGTTCGATCGACCAATGAGTGAACCATTCCATGACCCAGCCTGTGTTAGGAATCGGCGCAGGACTGCTGTCGTGATCTGGTTTCGATTGGACGGGTGGGAGTGTAGCCGGGCGTTCCTGTGTGACGGATTCCATGGTTTGAACATGCAGCGCGGGCGTGTGAACGAAGGTAACGTCGTAGAAACTGTACCCCCCTCCTGAAAACGCTGCAAGAAATATTGCTCATTGGACGCTGGTCTAGGAAGAGTGCGAAGTTTGCGAAGGGTATGGGAGCCTATGACAAGCGGTGTTGTGAGGGTGCTAGCTCCCGAAAGGGATGACGGCAGGGGGGACGGGAAGGGCTGCGGTTGGATCAGCTACATTTGAAAACATCATGATGGCCGAGACGACCCAATCGGCGACGGGTTGCGGATAGATGCCGATCGCGAGGGTGCCGGCCAGACAGACGTAGACCACTGCTTTGATCGGGCCCGATACTTTAAGCGGTGACCGGTCATGGGGTTCACTCACGTACATCTTCTTCACAACAATGAGGTAGTAGTACATGGAAATGACGATGTTGATGAGCCCGACCGTGATGAGCACATAGAGCCCTTCGTTAATTGCCGCGACAAAGATATACAGTTTGCCGATGAAGCCGGCTAGCGGGGGCACCCCGGCGAGAGACAGGAGGAATATCAGCATCGAAAAAGCGAGAAAAGGCGACCGGCGACCCAAACCGCTGTAGTCGTCTATTTCCTCGCTGCCGATGGCTTCGCTGACGGCAATGACAATGGCGAACGCACCGAGATTCGCGAACAGATACGTCAATAGGTAGAACAACATCGCATCGCTGCCCATCTTGGTACCGGTTGCGAGACCGATCAGCACATTGCCGATTTGGGCAATACCAGAATAGGCCAAAAGCCGTTTGATGTTCTTTTGGGCGATGGCGACGATGTTGCCGTAGGTCATGGACAAAATGGATGCCGCGACCAGCAACAGGGTCCAGATCGGCTTAAATGTCGCCAAGGCCACGAGGAACATTCTCAGGAGGATGGCAAAGGCCGCTCCTTTGGGGGCGATCGAGAGGAAGGCGGTCACCGGGGTTGGCGAGCCATGGTAGGTGTCAGGAATCCACGAGTGAAAAGGCACAGAACCAATTTTGAATCCCAACGCGGCGAAAATCAGCAGGAAGCCAATGGCCAATCCCGGGGAGGCCTGCGCGGTCTTCATATCGGAAAACACCAGTTTGCCTGTTTCCCAATAGACCAAGCTGATGCCATAGGCGAGAAGAGCGGCAGCGAAGATGCCCAGGATGAAAAATTTGATACCCGCTTCATTTGAGCCCATGTCCTCGCGGAGATAGGCCACGAGAACATAGAAACCGAGCGTAGAAAATTCCAGAGCGACGAAGACAGACAGCAGGTCGTTCGCGGAAGCCATGAACATCATGCCCAGGGCCGACATGACAACGAGGAAATAATATTCTCCGCGGAAGAACTTGAATCGATGAATGTAATCGATGGAAGCGAGAATGACGAGGATCGTCGATCCGACAATGAACATTTTGAAGAACAGGGCCATCCGGTCTAGGGCGAACATATTCGAAAAGAGGGTCCCGGTGATGCCGGCGATATCGAACCAGACCAGGCACCCGAGGGTGGCAACGAGTCCCGCGATGCTAATATAGGCCAATTGTTCGTTGGGCAGCCGAGGGAAGGAGAAATCAGCGATCAGAATAAGGCAGAGCCAGGACGTGAGCAGAATCTCCGGTAACAGCAACAGGAGATCGGAAAAAGACATCGGGAGCACAAAGGTCATTGATCACTCCGTGAGGCATACGGCGTGGGGGGCGAGGAGGTGTTCGCCAAGAGTGCCGTATCCGGCAGCGCCGGCTGACTTGTCGTTTCACGTTTCACGTCTACCGTTTCACCATCGAGCGAGGCGACCGGCACCACGCGGGTGATCTTCGCAATCAAGGGATCGACGCCTGACCGCACGACATTGTAGAGGTGCATGGGGAAGAAAAAGAATCCGATGCTTACGGCAATCATGATCAAAAGCGGGAGGCGATCAGCCAGAGAGATGGCATCATGCGCGTGACTATACTTCTGATCCATGGGTCCGTAGAACAGGCCACGCATCATCTTGAACAAGTAGGCCAGGGTCAAGACGATTCCGACCACGGCCACGATGACTTGGAGCGGATACTTGTTCCAACTCCCGACGATGATCATCACTTCTGCGATAAAGTTCACCGTGCCTGGTACGCCGATCGAGGCCATGCATCCCACCACGAAACAGCCGGAGATGAACGGCATACGATTCGAGAGCCCTCCAAGCGAGGGGATGTCGCGGGTGTGCGTCTGATCGTACACCCAGCCGGCCATGGCGAAGAGCATGCCCGTGGCCATCGCATGGGCGAACATATACATCACGGCGCCGGTCAAGCTGATGTAGTCCAGAGCGGCCATGCCTAAGAAGACGTACCCCATGTGACTGGAACTGGAATATCCGATGACATATTTGGTGTCTTTGGCGTAAAACGCCACGAATCCTCCGTAGACGATACTGAACATGCAGAGAACGGCCGCAATGGGCATGAGCTCTCTCGTCGTTTCGGGCAAGATCTCGAAGGCAACCCGGATGATGGAAAAATGGCCGAGCTTCATCAGCACGCCCGCGTGCAACATGCTCGTGGCAGCCGGCGCGGCGGCATGGCCCACAGGAGACCAGGAATGCAGCGGCCACAACGGCGCAATTGAGGCAAAGCCGATGAAGACCAGGAGCCAAATGATCTTGTCAAGCGTCGTGCCCAAGACCGGGATATTCATCAGCTTGGCCTGTTCACGTAGAACCAGAATGTCGAAGGTATTGAGCCCTGAGAACTTATAGATCAGTAAGATGCCCATCAGCGCCACGACGGCAAAAGCCGAGAGGAAGAGCACCAGCTTCATCGCAGCGTATTCTTTGCTGTTGGACCCGAAGTTGAGAATGAACCCGACCGAATCGCGCAGTTTGAGACCTTCCGGGTCCGTCATCTCGTTGTATTTTTTCGTGTGGCTTCCCCACATGCCCAATAAGAGGTACATGGGGATGACGGACATTTCATAGAAGAAGAAGAGAAAGAAGAGGTCCAAGGACATAAACACGCCGATTGTCGCGGCGGCGAGGATGAGCAACCAAATATAGAATTCTTTTGTCCGGTCTTTGATGTGCCAGGACACGAAAATGCCTGCGAACAACAAGATGCTCGACGCCAGCACCAGTGGGGTCCCGATCCCGTCCACTCCGAGGTGGAGTGAGATGCCGAGTTGGCGTGACCACTCGAATCGCTGGACGAATTGGAAGCCTCCCTTTACGTGATCGTAGGCGAAGAACAAATAGATCGAGGCGAGCAAGGACACGAGAGCCGATCCTGCTGCAATCCCTCGCACGAGCATCGTTTGCCGGTTAGAGACGAAGATCAGCGCGATGGCTCCCGCGAAGGGGGCAAACAGAATATAGAGCAGAGTGAGATCACCCATATGAATCAATCCACGCGTGTCGGCGGTTTGGACTCAGCCGACGCCACGGTTCCCCCTTCCAGTCGATCCACTAAAGCTTGTACCGATCCGTTCATCATTCTCAAGAACGGAGCGGGATAGAGGCCAATCCAGAGGATCATGACCGATAAGGCCGCCGCGACGAGTATTTCACGGGGATGTAGATCGCTCATGGAATCCTTCACGGCTTTGCCGAGGGGTCCCAGCATCGACCGCTCGTAGTACCAGAGAAAATAGGCCGCACCGAATATGACGCCGGTGACGGCAATCCCACCATATATCCAATTGGCCTTGAAGGTCCCCAAGAGGATGAGGAATTCACCGATAAACCCGTTCGTGCCAGGTAAGCCGATCGATGCAAGCCCAATGAACAAGAAAAAACTCGCGAGCAAGGGAGTCTGTTTCGCCATGCCGCCGAAGGAACCCAGTTGGGTGCTCTGCTGCCGTGAGTAGAGAAAGCCTGCGATAAAGAACAGCCCGGCTGTGCTGAATCCCAAGTTGATCATGGTGAGCAAGCTGCCTTGAAGGCCCTGATAGTTGAGGGCGAACAGGCCGATCACCACAAACCCGAGATGGCTGATGCTGCTGAACGCGAGAAGCCGGCGAAAATCCTGCTGGATCAGCGCCATGATGGCCCCATAGAGAATCGCCGCCAATCCCAGCGCCATGGTGATGGCGACGACGGTCTGACTTTTCGATGCGTCCGGGAGCAACGGAATGCTAAACCGGATGAAACCGAATGTTCCAAGCTTCAGCCCGGCCAGCACCACCGCCATGCCGATCGGACCTTCGAGAAGCGCGTCTGGAAGCCAGGTGTGAAAGGGAAACACCGGAGCCTTGAACGCGAACCCGAGGAACAACAGCCAGAAAATGAGGACTTGTTGGTCGAAGGGGATCGGGACTGAGAGCAGCTGCAATAAGTCAAACGAGTACGTCGGCTCCATATGGCGGAGCATCGCCCATTGATGATAATTGATGTCGAGGAGGGCGATGCCTACCAACATGAAGACACTGCCGAGCAAGGTATAGAGGACGAATTTCAACGCCGCGTAATGCCGTTCGGCCCCGCCACCCCAAAGTTTGATCAAAAAGTAACTGGGGATCAGCATCAGTTCCCAGAACACAAAAAAGAGAATCAGGTCAATGGAGAGGAACACCCCCATCGTGGTCGTTTCGAGCGCGAGGAGGGCCATCATGTAGAGCTTCACTTGGTGGCGGACCGTGTCCCAAGAATAGATGATGATCAGGACCGCAAGGAATGCGGTGAGTCCGACGAACAGGACGCTGATGCCGTCCACCGCGAGGTGGTAACTGACTCCGAGGGCAGGAATCCACGGTACGTGTTCGGAAAACTGCATGGCGGCTGATTCGGGAATAAATCGCAACAGTACGAATACGGCGAGGGCCAACTCCATGAGCGCAACCGTCAAGGCGGACAAACGCACAATATCTTCATGGTGGAACAGACAGAGGACAACGGCCCCGATGACGGGTAGAAACAGAATACAGGTGAGAATCGGGAATGTTGATGCCAGTTCTTCTAACATCTCAGTGCGCTACAGTTGCATAAAGAGCTGAATAATGACTGCCAACAGGAAAATGCCTGCGACAATGACGGCGGCATAATGATGGACCATCCCGCTCTGCAGCTGCCGCCATTGGCGTGCGGCGAGATGGTTGCCATAGCCGATCACATTGAGACCCCCGTAAATCACGTATTTTTCCGCCCATGTCGAAGCTGCCGCGGCCAAGTCGGCCAGCTTTGCAACGGCGTGCACGAGGCCATCGATCACGTTGCGGTCGAACCAATCGAGCCAACGCCCCAACGTCTTGGTCGGCTCCACCCATAACAAGTCGTAGAGCTCATCGATGTAGTATTTATTGAGCAGGGTCGTATAGGCCGCTTTGAATTGTTCCGCCAGGCGATCCGGCGCCGAGAGATTCACGCTATAAAAATAGTGCGCGAGGGCCCAGCCTAACAACGCGATGCCTGTCGCAATCATCATGAGCATGAGCACGAGTCCGGTGCTCACGGCATGCTCTCCTCCGAGACCTACGACCGGTTCAAGAAACTGATGGAGCCAACCGTGTTCAGGGGGAAACCCCAGGAACCCACCGAGAATGGACAGCACACCTAACACCATCAGGGGACCGACCATCACCATTGGAGATTCATGAACATGCTCCTCCGTATGATGGTCCATACGAGACGTGCCATAAAAGGTCAGATACATCAGGCGGAACATGTAGAAGGAGGTCAAGAGCGCACCGACAGCAGCCATGCCATACAGCAGATAGTGGTGATGCGTGAAGGCATGGGCCAGGATTTCATCCTTGCTCCAGAAACCTGCCAGAGGAGGAATGCCGGCAATCGCGATGGTGCCGGTGAGAAACAGCCGATGAGTCCAAGGGATTTTTGAACTGAGTCCTCCCATCTTTCGAATGTCTTGTTCACCCGAGAGCGCATGGATGACTGATCCGGCAGTGAGAAACAAGAGAGCCTTGAAGAAGGCATGGGTCATCAGATGGAAGATGGCAGCCGTATATGCTCCGATCCCGCACCCGAGAAACATGTACCCGAGCTGGCTCACCGTCGAATAGGCCAAGACGCGCTTGATGTCTGTTTGCACCAGGCCGATCGTGGCGGCAAACAAGGCGGTGATTCCGCCGATGATGCCGACGATCGCCATGGCCGTCGGCGATGAATCGAAAATGACATGGTT
>Ga0190264_10000193_pt1 | contig 10253 bp, 8 predicted proteins | sample Popmic112T_FD_136651 | JGI IMG/M metagenome (GOLD analysis project Ga0190264, IMG submission 136651) | Populus adjacent soil microbial communities from riparian zone of Indian Creek, Utah, USA - 112 T | ecosystem: Environmental > Terrestrial > Soil > Riparian zone | place: USA: Utah | collected... | reverse complement strand
CAAGCCCGCGCAGCCCCTTGGTTGCGCGGGCCTTCGATTGGGCGTCATGCGTGCGGAAACGCACGGTGGATCCGGAGTGGACGTGCGACTATGGCCGATGACTGCCACTCTTCGTAAGGACTTCGACGAATTCCTGTTCGCTCCGGTCGGCAAGGACTCCGACGGATCGCCAGTGACGCTTCTCACCGTGCTCGCGCGACTCGGTGTCGATCCGTGGCAGGAGGCCTCCGACCTCGCACATCTTTCGCGCGAGCCGGCGATGCAGAGGCTGGCATCACGGCTCGAAGCAATGCCCAATGGGCCGGCCACAGCCGCCGATACGGTGACCATCGCTACCCGGCTGATTGCACTTCTGCATCGTGTACCGACGCGAGCCGCGCCGTCCTCTCCAGAGGCGCCTCTTCAAGCGAAAGTGTTGATGCCGGTGAAAGGCATCAGCCCCGCGTTCTTTGTCCTGGTCGGACTGATCTTCATGCTGGTTGCCCAATGTGCGCTGACGACCACGCACGGTCCGGCGCCGATGGACACCACCCTTTCCCGGGATTCGGAGAAATAGTCAGGCCGGTCGTTCGTTGTCGGGGAGGCCTGGAACATCCGGCTCCGCGAAAACCGGCATGGCGCCGTTGCCACGGTGGCTGTGCAAGCGCCCTAACATGCGCTCGAGCCGGTGGGCCATTTTTTCCGCGGCTCCGTCGATCGCCTGCACGACGGTTGCGGCGTGGTGGGTCACGGCCACCGGCTGATGGCCTTCGAGGCGCGCTTCCATCATGCAGCGTTTGTCATCGCCGCCGCGTTTGCCGGCGTTCTCGTCACCGAGATGTACGTCCACCCGCGTGATCTGCGTGCTGAAGCGCCTCAGAGCATTCTCGACCGTGGCGCGCACTGATGCGGCTGCCGACTCGTAGCCGTGGATGTTGTGGTCTGTATTGATCTGGATTTGCATGCTGCAGACTCGCACCCGCGCCTTCCATGCACAATGGACTCCGGCGCCTCGGGGCTCCTTCCTACACATTTTCGATGAGCGGGTGAGATAAACGGCGAGCTGGTGACAGGATAAGAACATGGCGAACTCAAAAAAGACCCGGCCACGGGCGTCCTTGCTCGGCCAGAACCTGCGGACGCTGCAACCCAAGCTGCGCATGATCGCCAACGGCGACGCGAACGTGAACGCCATCCGCGCCGAGATGAGCGCCGCGGTGAAGGTCACCAACTCTCGGCTGCTGGACAAGATCCCGCAAATCCGCGGCGAAGGTCACGAGGCGCTTTCGAAGGCTGACTTTCGCGAAGTGTTCAAACGCAAGGCGTCCAGGCCGACGCACCTGAAAATGCTCACCGGCCAGGTGATGACCAATGTGTTCATTCACACCACGACCTCGGACGCCCTGCCACCGAAGCTCGTGAAGGAATCCGGGCGCCGCGGCCGCATCGCCAAGGCGATGGTCTCCCTCGACGATCTGCCGCGGCTGGCAAATGACAAGCGGGTGCGGTTCGTGGAGCTCGGCGAACCGCTCAAGACGCCGCAACCCCTGGTTTCAACTGCCACCGTCAGCGCTCCTGCGACGCCGCGCGTGAAGACCACTTCCGCGGCGCGTCACAAGGGTGGCAAGGACGTGATCATCGGCATCATCGACGTGCAGGGGTTCGACTTCGCGCATCCCGACTTCCTCGATGCCCAGGGCAACACCCGTTTCCTGTCGATCTGGGACCAGGGCGGCGACGCCCGAAATCCACCTGACAACGCGCAGTTCAACTATGGCGCCGAGTTCACCCAGGTGCACCTGAACGCGGCCATCAAGGGAGCGAAAGCGGCGCGCGTGCCGGCCACCGAAATCGAGCGCCAGTCACAGCGTGAACCGGAATCGCACGGAACACACGTGGCGAGCATTGCCGCCGGCAATCGTGGCATCTGCCCCAACGCGAACATTGCTGCGGTGCTCATCGACATTCCGCCCGAGCACATGGATCGCCGCAAATCCTTCTACGACTCCACGCGTCTCGCAGACGCCGTCGACTACCTGGTGGCGTTCGCCCGCCGGCGCAGGAAACCCATCTCTATCAATGTGAGCCTCGGGACCAACGGGCACGCGCATGACATGAGCAGCGCCATCAATCGATGGATAGACGCGGTCGTCAATGAGCCGGGAGTCAGCATTGCCGTTGCCGCTGGAAACTCCGGCCAGGCACGCGCGGATACGCAGGATCCGAACGACTACGGCTGGCTGATGGGCCAGATCCACGCCAGCGGCAGGATTCCGAAGGCGGGTCTCAATGTCGAGCTCGAGTGGGTCGTCGTCGGCAACGGAGTGCTCGACATCTCCGAGAACGAATTCGAACTGTGGTACGGCCCCCAGGATCGCTTCACCGTGCAGTTGCGTCCGCCGGGCATGGACTGGCTCGAGGAAATCGAGCCGGGCCAGTTCATCGAAAACCGCCAGCTGCCGGATGGCAGCTTCGTCAGCATCTACAACGAGCTCTATCACTCGGCCAACGGCGCCAACACCATCTCTATCTACCTGAGCCCGCGGTTGTCGCAGCCCGCCGTCATCGGCGTGCGCGCCGGCACCTGGCTGGTTCGCATCAGGGGCAAGGAGGTGCGCGATGGCGGGTTTCACGCCTGGATCGAGCGCGACGACCCGCAGCAGATCGGCCCGCTGGGGCCCAAGAGCATGTGGCGTTTTCCCTCGTTTTTCTCGGACAAGACCAATGTCGATGAGTCCTCGGTGAGCTCGCTCGCCTGCGGTGAGCGCATCGTGTCCGTCGCCAACCTCGATGAATCGCGAAGGCTGATCAACATCAGCAGTAGCCAGGGGCCGACCCGCGACGGCCGCTCCAAGCCCGACGTCGCCGCGCCTGGAACCGGCATCGTCGCCGCCAAGGGATTTGCGGGTGCGAAGGATCTCTGGGTGTCGATGTCCGGCACCAGCATGGCCTGTCCCTACGTTGCAGGCGTCATCGGGCTGATGCTCGCGGTACAGCCCAACCTCACCGCGGCGCAGATCCGCGGAATCCTGTTGCGCACTTCGCGGCCGCTGCCTGGCAACGACTACAACTGGCGCAAGGACGCGGGTTTTGGTGTGCTCGATGCCGAAGCCGCCGTCCAGGATGCATTGGTCATCAACCAGCGCAGGGACCGCACATGAAAATTCGCGTGTTCCAGTCAGATAAGGGTGACTGCCTGCTGCTCACTTCGGCTTCCGGGAAGAATCGCGTGCTCGTCGATGGAGGCATGAGTTCTTCGTACACGAAGCACGTCGCGCCGGCGCTCGCCAGGCTCAGCACCAACAAGTCTCAACTCGACGTGGTCTACGTCTCGCACATCGATGACGACCACATTTCCGGCGTGCTGCAATTGATGAACGACCTCATGGACTGGCGCGTCTTCGACTTCCAGACCAGGCACAAGAAGGCGGGTGACAAGCCTCCGAAAAAGCCCAAGAGCGCGCGGCCGCCCGAAGTCGGCAAGATCTGGCACAACGCCTTTCACGAGCTGCTCAAGGACAATGCGGGCGCGATCGGCGAAATGCTCGCCGCGACCAGCGCCGTGCTGTCGGCCAGCCAGCGGCCCATGGGCAAAGCCATCTTCGAGAAGCACACTGAACTCGCGTTCAGCAAGAAACAGGCATTGCAGCTCGTGCGGCGCACGGGCGCGGATCAGCTCGCGATTCCCGTCAATCCCGAGTTCAAACACAAACTGATGCTGTTGCTCAAGACCAATCCACCGAAACTCAAAGTGGGCACGATGGAATTCATCATCGTCGGCCCGGCCGAAGCGGACCTCAGCAAGCTGCGCGACGAGTGGAATGACTGGCTGCGCGCCAACAAGGAAACGCTCGCGGAGATCCGGCGCAAGGCCAAGGCGGACGAAGACCTGTTGACCTCCGATGTCGATCGCCTGCTCGCTCCACTGACGCACCAGGCTGGCAGCTTCGTCGATTCGCAGCTCGAGCTCGCCAAGAAATTGGGAAACCGCACGGAGGTCACCACGCCGAATCTCGCCTCGCTCATGTTCATGGTTCGGGAAGGTAGTCAGACGCTGCTGCTCACCGGCGACGGACACGCCGACGACGTGCTCAAGGGCCTGGCACAACGCAACCTGCTCGATGCCAACGGCAAGCTGCACGTCGATGTGCTCAAGGTTCCGCACCACGGCGCCGAGTTCAACATGACCACCGCGTTTGCCCAGGCGGTCACCGCCGACGATTACATTTTTTGCGGCAACGGCTTCGCCACGAATCCGGAGCTCGAAGTCATCGACCTGCTCGTCAAGGAGCGCAAGAAAGCATTTCCGCAGAAAGCCTTCACGCTGTGGTTCAACAGCACGTCCGCACTAACGCAGCCTGCTTACCGCAAACACATGCGGGCCGTCGAAAAAAACGTGGCAGATCACGTGAACGCCGGGGCAGGCAAGGTCAAGGCCCGATTCATCTCGGGCAGCTTCATGGACGTGTAGGCGCGCGGTGGCTTCACCGCTTTCAAGGTCCCGGATTGGGGCTGTCGGGTAACGATGGAATCGAGCGCAGGTACTCATACATTGCACGCAATTCCCGCGTTGTCCTCTTGCCCATCTGCGGCCACGGCATGACCTGCATGATGCGGCCCGAACCATCGGGTTTGCGCCCCGTGCGAATGGTCGCTTCGAAGGCGGCGAAGTCGAGGCCAGCAGGGAGGCCGAATTCGTCGGGCGTGATGTTCGGCGCCTTGATGGCGGGTCCAAACATGCGTCCGCCGGACATGAATACCTCAGCGTTGATTGCCTCCGCTTGACCCAGGAACGGGTTGCCGCCCGCCACAAATGCAGGGTGGGTGTGGCATTCGCCGCATCCGCCCGTGTTGACGATGTAGCTGCCGAGGCCCACGAGCTCGAGATTCCTGCCGCGCAGCTTCAGCGGCACCGGGGAGAGCTTGAACCCCAGGCGCACCCGGGCATCCTCATCGTCACGGTCGCGCCGGTTTCCATCACCGCCGGCGAATACGGCTGCACCGATGCCCAGCATCGTGACAGTTAGGACTGCAATCAGGGTGTATCTGCCATTCACGAGAGTCTCCTTTTGTTCGGCCGGCCGTCTTGGCGGCGGGCTATAGTTGGGCGCAAGAGAGGCGCCCCGGGCTTTGGCCGGCGAGTGAAATCAACTGAATCTTCGTGAAAACCTCAAGTGGGCCCCACATGCAGCCTCCCGATGGGCGCGCGATCTACGACTTTGGTGAATTTCGCCTCGATGCCGGGCAGCGCCTGCTGACGTCCAGGACCGACGGGCGCGTGTTGCCGCTGGTCTCGCGCGCGTTCGACACTCTTCTATATCTGGTCGAACGCCCCGGCGAGCTGGTGTCCAAAGACGCGCTCCTGAAAGCCGTGTGGCCCGGCACGATCGTCGAAGAAAACAATCTCAATCAGAGCATTGCGGCCATTCGCAGGGCGATCGGCGAGCGTGCCGGCGAGCACAAATACATCGTCACGATCCCCGGGCGGGGCTTCAAGTTCGTGGCGCCGGTCTCTTCGGCGACTTCGTTGCCGGGCGCCGCGCCGGCCGTCTTGTCGACGACAGTGCCGATTGCGGCTGTGCGCGCCCCGCCAGGCTGGAAGAACTACGCGCTGGCGGCGATCGCTGCGATTGCGATATTTGTCGCCGTGTTCGTGGTGCGCCACCCGAACGATGCGCCGCCTGCGCCCGCGACGCTCGCGATTCTACCGTTCAAGTCGATTTCGCCGACGGATGAAGATGCGTCGCTGCGGTTCGGCATGACCGATACGCTGATCTCGCGACTGCGCGAGCTCGACGGCATCACGGTGCAGCCGTTCAGTTCCGTGCGGCGTTACGGAAATGCCGAGCAGGATGCGCTCGATGCCGCACGCAATCTCGGTGTGGCGTCGGTGCTGGACGGAACCATTCAGCGAAGCGGCGACCGCCTTCGTGTCACGACGCGCTTGCTCAACGTGGCGGATGGCCGCCAGTTGTGGTCGCAGCAGTTCGACGAGAACTTCACCGACATCTTCACGGTGCAGGACACGATTGCGGCGCGCGTGACCGATGCACTGGCCATCCGTCTGACCGGCCAGACGGATCGACGGCTCACTCGCCGTTTCACCGAAGATGCCGACGCCTATCAACTCTATCTCAGCGGCTGGTTTCAGCGCAGTCGGGCGGGTGAGGACGGGTTTCGACGCTCCATCGACTTCTTCGAGAAGGCCATCGCCCGCGATCCGAACTACCCGCTGCCCTATGTCGGACTGGCGGACGGCTACGCGATGCTCGGGGTATTCGGCGCGCTGGCCCCGCAGGAAGCATTTCCGCGGGCGCTCGTGGCCGCGAACAAGGCGCTCGAGCTCGATAATGAACTGGGTGAGGCGCACACGTCGCTCGCGCACATCAAGGCCGTGTACGAACGTGATCTGCCCGGCGCCGAACGGGAGTATCAGCTCGCATTGAGTCTCGCGCCGGACTACGCCATGGCGCACATGTGGTACGGCCTGACCCTCGCCTGGTCCGGCCGCTACGAGGACGGGCTCGCGCAACTTCGCCAGGCGCAGGAGCTCGAACCGTTGCAACTTGGCGCCAGCGCCAACATCGGCATGCTGATGTATTTCTCGCGCCGCTACGATGAATCGATTCAACAACTGCGCAAGGTCCTGGCGGTCGAGCCCGGGCTGGATCACGCGCGCAGCTTCCTGGGCCGTGCCTATCTGCGCAAGGGCGATCCGGCGGCGGCCATCGCGGAGTTCAAGCTCCGTAAATCGTTGTCCGTGGGCAGCTATGCGGATCTCGGCATGGCGCTGGCGCTTGCGGGACGCCGGGACGAAGCGGCCGCGGAACTCGACCGGCTGATTGCGCTTCGGCAAGAACGCTATGTCTCGGCTTACGATATCGCGGCGGTTCAGGCGAGCCTGGGCGAAACCGATCAGGCCTTCGAGTGGCTGAATCGCGCATTCGAGGAGCGTGCACAGATGCGCGGGTTGCTGGGCGTCGATCCTTCTTTCGACAGTTTGCGTGAAGACTCGCGCATGAAGCCATTGCTGGAACGCCTGCGCCCGCCACGAGCGGAGAAGACCTAGTTCGGTCATCCATTCTGATGCTGACATTGTTGTGTGGTGGCGCAGCCTCGTGCGCAGCGGCGCCCTCGCCCAATGCGGTGACGCCGATGCGCGCCTCGAAGATTGTGCTGCGCCCTGGGCGGCACGATCGGCCCGCGATTGCCGGGATGGCGCAGCCGAAGTTGTCGTTCGACTACACGCATCTCGGCCGAACCGGCGCTGACTACTTTTCGGCGCTGGTTACCGTGGAGCTGGCACTTGCCGTACCGGACATGCGGCCGCTGCTCATTCCCTGATACTCAATCGCGCCCGCGACCGCGGCCCGTGCAGAACGGAACCAGCCCCATCGCGGACTTGATGCCATTCACGATCAACTGCTTGAACTGCGGCTGACCCGGGAAGCCGGAACCGTCGGTGAACGCGGCGCCATCGTGACCGATCGTCGTTACCCACGAACGGCCACCGTCGTAGTACTGACACCAGGCAATCGGATGGAAGTCTCCATGCCCGGGGTGGATCTCGCGCCGCGTCGCCAGTGTCGTCTCATCGACGGTGGCCAGGAACTTCACGCGTGTCGGAAACGGCTCGAGGTTGTACCACTCGTCGCGGAACGGCCAGACTTTCGGCAGGCCATCGGTCGATGAATCGCTTCTCGCCACGATGTTGACCATGCCGTCCTGGTTCGCGCCGTGATCGTAGTAGTTGGCATTGCCGAGCAGGCCCTCGTACCACGGCCAGTTGTATTCGGTGCCGAACGCGTTGTGAATGGCAACGAATCCGCCGCCGGCGCGAATGTACTGCCGCAGCGCAGTCTTGGCCGCATCGAGATGCGCGCTGGTCGCGGTGTTGATCGCAAATGCCGGATCGACGGCGCGCCCGTGCGCGAACATCGTGTCGCGGCTGGTGCTCGCGAAGATCACGGCCTTGTATTGATGCAGGTTCGACAGCCGTGTCACGTCCTCGGTCCAGTGCACCTCGATGCCTTCCTGCTCGAGCCATGACTTCAACGAGTTCTGCACGATGTTAGCCGCCGCGAGCGGCGGGTCGAGTCCGGCCGCGAGACGCGGTCCGAGATTGGCGTGGCGCGGCCCGGCGGTGCGCGTGTAGATGAGCACCTGGTTGCGAACCCGTTCCTCGGCCGCCCAGTCGTGATAACACCGAGGGTCGGTTCCACGGCAGACATTGAACGCCGGGTCGTAGCCAGAATTGTTGTCGTGGCCGCGGTCGTCATCGTCGCCGTGATCGCGGTCTCCGGCGAATGCCGTCGGTGCGGCGCAGGCCAGCGTCGCGAACGCGGCAGCCATCATCAGCAGCCGCGCGGTTCGTGCGTGAATGATCATGAGACATCCCCTCGTCTGTTGTTAGTCGTTATGGAAGGACTTCAACTTTCCCCGTCGGACGCGGGCTGAAGCAGTCGTTGAAAAAGTACTCGCCGGCCTTGGCGAAGGTGTACGTCGTGGACTCTCCAGGCGCGAGCCGGAAGTTGAACAACCCTTCGAAGAACTGCGTGGCGCAGTGCGTGTTCGGATTGGTTGCCGGATTGGTGAACGTGACCGTCGTGCCGACCGGAACGCGCAGGTGCGTCGGTGCCATCCCGCTCACAGCGGTCGATTCGGTGGCACCCACGGTGTTGGTCGTGGCGTTGTAAGTGCGCGCAAGGACAACCGTGTTGTTGACGACGCTTCCTTCGACGGGGCCACCGGAGACCGGACGACGCACGACGGGGGGTGTCGGGGTTGCTGCCGGCGGCAAGTTGCCGCCGAGCCTGAACGCCCAGAGCTTGTCGCCGCGCGGAGCCGAATTGCCGTATGGAATGCCCGTGCCGCCGGCGTAGATGGCGATGTATTGCACGCCATCGATTTCATAGGCGATCGGGCTGGCGCTGATCGCGGCGCCGGTCTGGAAGCGCCACAGCTCATCGCCGTCTTTCGCATCGAGCGCCAGGAAATTCCCATCGGGTTGCCCGATGAACAGCAGGTCGGACGCGGTCGTCAGGATTCCGTTGCCATGCGCCAGCGAGTAGGGCATCCGCTTCTTCCACCGGACGCGATTGGTCGAAGGGTCGACGGCGACGATTCCACCGGTCTGATACTCGCCGGGCGGGCGCAGCCCATTGCTCGACTCTGTTAATGAATGCGCCGAGGCCACGTAGCCGAAGCCGGTGTAAACCAGCCCCGTGCTCTGGCTGAACGACTGGTGATTCCAGTCCGCACCGCCACCGTGTCCCGGAATCGAGAGGATGGGGACATCCCAGTGCGCCGCATACATGCAGCCGCGCACGTAGTTAGGCACAGCCCGGTTTGGGTTGCCGGGGATTGAAGTTCCAAGTGGCTGATCGACGACGCAGTTCTCGGTCCAGCCACCCTGGCGTGGAAACGGCTGCGTGGGCGAAGTCTTCTGGCGCGCGTCCTGCGGTACGGGGACTTCATCGATGCCGAGCGGGGCGCTGCCATCGCGCCGATCGAGGATGAAGTACATCCCGGACTTGCTGCCGTAGACCACGAGTTTGCGTTTATGACCCCTGATCTTTGCATCGACCAGCACCGGCGACATGACGTTGTCCATGTCCCAGATGTCGTGGTGAATGGACTGGAAGTGCCACTTGTACGCGCCGGTGTCGACGTCGAGCGCGACGATCGAGTTGGAGAACAGGTTGTCTCCGCCGCGCGTGGAGCCATCCTGCGAGGAGCCGGCGCGCACATTGCCGAAGGTGAAATAGACCATGCCGAGGTCGGGATCGATCGCGGGATGAATCCAGGGCGCGGCGCCACCTTCCTGCCAGCTGTCGCCCTCCCAGGTATCGTTGCCGAATTCTCCCGGTCCGGGCGCGCCCCAGAAATGCCACAGCAGGTCGCCCGTTTTCGCATCCAGCGCGAGAGCGGCATTCCGATCGGCGTCGTTGGTGCCGATGAGCAGTTTCCCGGCGTAGTAGACGACCGCGACCTTTTCGACATTGCCGAAACCTTCGTGCTGCCGCTCCCAGACGACCGCGCCCGTGTCCTTGTCGAGCGCAACGACGTAGTTGTCGCCGGTCAACGTAAAGACGAGTCCCTGGCCCACGGCAACGCCGCGACGCGTCAGGTTTCCGCGCGGTTGCGTGTATTTCCAGCGCGTGGCGCCGGTCTTGCCATCGACGGCAACCACGTTGCCGAACGCTGACTCGATGTAGATGGTCCCATCCACGACGACCGGAGTGCCCTGGTTGGTGCCGGTGGTGATTCCGCCT
>Ga0190264_10000192_pt1 | contig 10284 bp, 9 predicted proteins | sample Popmic112T_FD_136651 | JGI IMG/M metagenome (GOLD analysis project Ga0190264, IMG submission 136651) | Populus adjacent soil microbial communities from riparian zone of Indian Creek, Utah, USA - 112 T | ecosystem: Environmental > Terrestrial > Soil > Riparian zone | place: USA: Utah | collected... | reverse complement strand
GTCTTCCCACAAAAGGGCGTGCCCCGCGACCCATTCGAGAAGCTGGCAGACGCAGCCCAGGTCCATGGTCTCACCGGTGTGTGCCCTTCTGTGGCGATCCACATCCCGTGGGACAGGGTCGACGACTACGGCGCGTTGAAAGAACACGCGGAATCTCTGGGCCTGCGCATCGGGGCAGTCAACCCCAACCTCTTCCAGGAGCCAGACTACAAGCTGGGGAGCGTCTGTCACCCTGACCCGGGCGTGCGTCGCACGGCCACGGATCACCTCCTGGAATGCGTCGAGGTTGCCGGAGAGACCGGCTCTGAGGTCCTCTCTTTATGGTTCGCCGACGGCACCAACTACGCGGGCCAGGATTCCTTCACGGACCGCCGCCACAGGATGGTCGAGTGCCTCGGCGAGGTGTACGCCGCCATGCCAGAGGGGATGCGGATGCTCCTGGAGTACAAGCCCTACGAACCGGCCTTCTACCACACCGACCTCGCGGACTGGGGAGCGGCCCTCACCGTCTGCCGGAGGCTTGGCGAGAGGGCCGAAGTCCTGGTCGACCTCGGGCACCACGCCAAAGAGGTCAACATAGAGTACGTCGTGGCGCTCCTGCTCGACGAGGGGCGTCTCGGGGGTTTCCACTTCAACAACAGGAAGTACGGCGACGACGACCTCATCGTAGGGAGCGTCAACCCGTTCGAGCTGTTCTTGATCTATGTCGAGCTTGTCGAGGCCGAGGACCGGGCGGGCACACGCATCGATTACATGATCGACCAGACGCACAACATCGAGCCCAAGATAGAAGCGATGATCCTCTCTGTCATGAACCTCCAGGAGGCCTACGCGAAAGCTCTCCTGGTGGACCGCGCGGCGCTCACCGCGGCCCGACACTCGGGCGACGTGCTCGGCGCCCACCGCCTCCTGCTCGATGCCTACGCCACGGACGTACGTCCGCTGTGCGCCAGGGTACGCAAGGATCTGGGTGCCGCCCCCGACCCGATAGCCGCCTTCAAGGAGAGCGGCTACGCCGAGAAGGTGGTACAGGAGCGCGGGGAGGGCGCCGGAGCCGGATGGAGTTAGAGCTTGTCAGCCGGTCAGCCGGTCAGCATCTCAGCTTTCCGCCGTTCGGTCGTTGCTTTGCCGGCGCTGCACGAGCCTCTCGCCGGGGTGCGACCCGTTGCGCCCCCTTGCTGACAAGCTGAAAGCGGAGGCGTTAGCCGGAGCGTGCTGACAGGCTGAAATGCTGACTAGCTGACAAGCTCTAACCGACCGAAGGGAGAACAACACGTGGAGACGAAGTCACCGGGAGCGACGCAGAACTTGTGGGACCCCCGGAGAGCCGAGGGCCTCTCCGAGCTCGAAGCCCTGGCCTACCGCTCCAACCTGCTGGGGAAGGACAGGGCGGTTGCCAACTACGGGGGCGGCAACACCTCGACCAAGGCTAGAGAGAGGGACCACACCGGGCGGGAGGTGGATGTCCTCTGGGTGAAGGGGTCGGGGAGCGACCTCGCGACCATAGAGGCGCATCAGTTCACCGGACTCAAGCTGCAGGAGGTCCTGCCGCTCATGGAGCGCGAGGAGATGAGCGACGAGGAGATGGTCGCATACCTCGCGAGTTGCCAGCTCAGGCCTGACATGCCGAGGGGCTCAATAGAGACGCTCCTGCACGCCTTTGTGCCTTACGCGCAGGTGGACCACACGCACCCTGATGCGATCAACATGATCTGCTGCGCAGAAGGCGGCGAGGAGCTCGCTGCCGAGTGCTTCGGCAATGAGGCGGTCTGGATCCCCTACATAAGACCCGGCTTCACCCTCTCGAGGCAGGTCGGCGAAGCCGTGAAGAACAACCCGACCGCAAGGTTCATCCTGCTGGCCAAGCATGGCCTCGTAACCTGGGGAGAGACCCACGAGGAGAGCTACAGCCGCACCATCGAGGCCATAAACCGGGCCGCCGAGTTCGTCGCGAGCCGCGCCGGTGAACCCTTCGGCGGCCGGAAGGTCGAGCCGCCGGAGCCCGACCGCAGAGAGGAACTGCTGGCCGAGATACTGCCAGTGCTGCACGGGGCGCTCTCGTCGGGGCCAGATGAGTCCTCACACAAGATCCTGCGCTCCGATCACACATCGGAAGACGTCCTCCAGTTCGTCTGCGGGCGCGACTCGAAGGAGCTCTCCCAGGTTGGCGCGGCCTGCCCAGACCATCTGGTCAGGACGAAGGTCAGACCGCTCTGGGTAGACTTCGACCCTGAGAAGGAGGGTGCCGAGGACCTGAAGGAGAGGCTTCGCGAGGGCGTCGCGCGCTACAGGGAGGACTATGAGGCGTACTTCTCGCGCTACGAGGAGGCAGACGAGGAGATGTTCGACCCGAACCCGAGGGTCGTCATGATAGGGGGCCTTGGCCTCGTCGCAGCTGCGAAGAACGCGAAGGAGGCAAACCTCTCCAGAGACTTCGCCTACAGGGCCATCAACGTTATACGCGGCGCCCACGCCCTCGGCGGCTACGTCTCCCTCACGGAAGAAGAATCCTACGCGGTCGAATACTGGCCGCTCGAGCTCTACAAGCTCACCCTCGCCCCGCCTCCTGACGAGCTCGCCGGCAGGGTCGCCTTCGTTACGGGCGGGGCGGGCGGCATAGGCAGCGCCGTAGCCAGGTCGCTCGCCTCGCGAGGAGCCTGCGTCGTGGTCTGCGATCTCGACGAAGAGGGTGCGGACGAGGTTGCGAATAGCCTTCCCGAGCCTGGCATCCCGGCGAGGGCCGACGTGACGGACGAGGACGAGGTGGCCAGCGCCTACCGGCGCGCTATTTTGGAGTACGGCGGCGTTGACGTCGTCGTCTCCAACGCCGGCCTCGCCTCCAGCGCCCCCATCGAGGAGACGAGCGTCGAAATGTGGGACAAGAACTACGCCGTACTGACGAAGGGATACTTCCTCGTCGCGCGCGAGGCCTTCCGCATCATGAAGGAGCAAGGCGTCGGCGGCAGCCTCGTCTTCGTCGCCTCCAAGAACTCCATGGCGGCGGGCAAGAACGCATCGGCGTACTCCTCGGCGAAGGCGGCCGAGTTGCACCTGGCGCGGTGTCTCGCCGAGGAGGGGGGGTCGGAGCGCATCCGGGTCAATACAGTGAACCCGGATGCGGTGTTGCAAGGGTCAAGGATCTGGGGCTCCAGTTGGCGCGAGGAGCGTGCCGCCGCATACGGCATAGAGCCAGACGAGCTGGAGGAGCACTACCGCCAGCGCAACGTGCTCAAACTCAACGTGCTGCCCGAGAACATCGCCGAGGCCGTGCTCCATTTCGCCTCGGAGGCGCGCTCCTCCAGGAGCACGGGCAACGTCCTGAACGTCGACGGCGGGGTGAAAGATGCCTACCCAAGGTAGGCCCGAACGGAGGATGGTACAGGTGGCAGGGGAGAGAGAACAACGGGCGAAGGTCGGGGTGTTCGGGATCGGTCTTGAGGCCTACTGGGAGCAGTTCGACGGGCTCAAGGAGAGGCTGGAAGGTTACCAGCAAAGCGTCGAGGAGTGGATCGGGCAGTGGGCCACGGTCGTCTCGCCAGGCCTCGTCGACACAGCCCAGAAAGCTTACGCCGCGGGCGAACGGTTCGCTGAAGAGAGGGTGGACCTAATCTTCTGCCACGCCGCCACCTACGCGACCAGCTCGCAGGTACTTCCGGCCGTCCAGGAGGCTGGTGTCCCCGTCGTCGTCCTGAACCTCCAGCCCACTCCCTCACTGGACTACGAGAATACGGACACCGGCGAGTGGCTGGCGAACTGCTCGGCGTGCTGCGTGCCCGAGATCTCCAACGCCTTCGAGCGCGCGGCCATCCCGTTCAACGTCGTCTCAGGTACGCTCCACGAAGACGAAAGCGCCTGGACGGAAATAGAGGAGTGGTGCCGCGCCGCCACCGCAGTCGGAACGCTTCGGGGCAGCCGCTTCGGCTTCCTCGGCCACACCTACCCGGGGATGCTTGATATGTACTCGGACTTCACCATGCACCACGCCCAGCTCGGCCTGCACGTCGAGGTCCTCGAGATGGACGACCTGCACGACCGCGTGGAAGACGTTGCCAAAGAGAAGGTCGCCGCCAAGCTCGACGAGACGCGCGAGACTTTCGAGGTGGACGAGAGCGTGGACGAGGAGGACCTCGAATGGTCAGCCCAGGTCTTCGCAGGCCTCGACCGCCTCGCGGAGGACTTCGACCTGGACGCCCTTGCCTACTACTACAGGGGGACGAACGGCAGCTTCTACGAGCGGCTCGGCGCCGGTCTCATACTGGGCAACTCCCTGCTCACCGCTCACGGTGTCCCGGCCTCCGGGGAGGGCGACCTGAAGAACGCCGTCGCCATGAAGGTGATGGACACCCTCGGGGCGGGCGGGTCGTTCACGGAGTTCTACGCGATGGACTTCGACGAGGGCTTTATCCTCATGGGCCACGACGGCCCTGGGCACATCGCCATAAGCGACAGCAAGCCTGTGTTGCGGGGCCTGGGGGTCTACCACGGGAAGGCGGGCTACGGCGTCTCCGTGGAGTTTGGCGTCAAGACAGGTCCCGTCACGATCTTCGCCGTAACGCAGACCCGCGAAGGGCAGCTCAAGATGCTCGCCGCCGAGGGGGAGTCGCTGTCCGGACCGACGCTGAGGATCGGGAACACCAACAGCCGTCTCAGGTTCGCGCTGCCGCCCGCCGCGTTCATGAACGCCTGGTGCGAGGAGGGCCCGACGCACCACTGCGCCCTCGGCGTAGGCCACCACGCGGGCACGCTGCGCAAGGTCGCGCGCCTGCTCGGTCTCGAGTTCGTCGAACTCGGAAGGAGCTAAGGGGACAGATGGCGCAGTACGCGTGGGTTTTAGAGGTCAGGCCTGGGTATGAAGAAGAGTACGTGCGCCGCCACCAGGAGATCTGGCCAGAGATGGTGGAGGCGCTAAGAGAGGCTGGCATCAGCAACTACTCCATCTTCCGTCACGGCCTCACGCTCTTCGGCTACTTCGAGACAGACGACATCGAAAAGACCCAGAAGCACCTGGCGAACAGCGAGACCAACCAGCAGTGGAGCGAGTGGATGGACCCCATCATGAAAGTGGATATCGACCCCACCACCGACTTCCCCTACCTCCTTCCCCTGCAATGGCACATGGATTGATCTAATACGGAATCGGCATGCACACCTCTGAGGTGTACAACCTTCTGCGCGAGCGCAATTCCTACCCCTTTACTCACAGCTTTACCATCATTCCCGCGCAAGTGGGAATCCACTGCGGCAGGCCCTCCACACCTCCAACCACAACCGATCTACCCGAATACGTGTCAGTAGGTCCGTCTCTTTGACTCCGAACGCCCGTCCGGTATACTCGGGGCGCTACACGATAAAGAACATACGTCCACGATCATCGAGATGCCGGATGTCTGAAGCATCTCTTTTTTGTGTCTCGTGCCTGTCCTCTCCCGTTGAGTGGTAGCCCACGACGTACGCTCCTTATGGTGGCGACCACTGCCCAGCGACAGAGAGGAACCAGCACATCTTGGCAAGCACCATACCGGAGGCCCGCCGGGCCTCTTTCGCAGATCTGCCCTTATCCCAACAGGCACACAGAGCTGTGGCCGACCAGGGTTGGGAGACCCCGACGCCTATCCAGGCGCTGGCGTTGCCCGAGCTTCTGGACGGGGAAGACGTCGTCGGTCTCGCGCAGACCGGCAGCGGCAAGACGGCCGCTTTCGCCATACCCCTGATCGAGAGTCTGAACCGGAAGGCGCGGGGAGTACAGGCACTCGGGCTCGTGCCGACGCGGGAGCTGGCCGCGCAGGCCGCAACGGAGATCTCGAACCTCTCTCGCTACAACCCGGTCCGCCCCGTTGTTCTCTGCGGGGGCGTGCCGATAGGGCCCCAGATCAAAGCCCTCAAGAACCGCTCTGCCACAGTCGTGGTCGGCACGCCTGGGCGCATCCTGGACCACCTGCAGCGGGGCACGCTGCGCCTCGGTGCCGTGCGCTACCTCGTGCTCGACGAGGCGGACAGGATGCTCGACATGGGCTTCGCGCCTGACGTCGGACGCATCCTCTCCCACACCCCAGATAGCAGGCAGACCGCCCTCTTCTCGGCCACGATGCCTGGCGCGATACGCGGCATGGTCAAGCGCCACATGCGCTCCCCGCGATACCTGAGGGTGGAGTCCGAGGCGCCCACGGTGGACACCGTCGAGCAGGTCTATTATCGGGTGGAGGGAAGGGACAAAACACGAGCCTTGCGGGCCCTGATCGACGCCGAGCAGAACCCCCTGGCGATCGTATTCCGCAGGACCAAGCACGGGGCCACCAAGCTGCACCGCCAGCTCGAGAGAGACGGCTACAGATCGGCCCTCCTGCACGGCGGGAAGACCCAGTCGCAGCGCACCAAAACGCTCGCCGGGTTTGCCCACGGACGGAGCAGGATCCTGGTAGCCACTAACGTCGCCTCGCGCGGGCTCGACATCCCGAACGTCTCGCACGTCGTCAACTATGACCTCCCCGAGGACGCGGAGACCTACGTGCACCGCATAGGCCGCACGGCGCGGGCAGGCAAAGACGGGGTGGCGGCGACACTCGTGGGCGAGGCCGAGGTCAGGGAGTTCGATAAGATCCAACGCTCCCTCCCCGTCCAGGTGCGCCGGAGCAAGCTGCCGCTCTCCGCCTGATCCCTACGGTCCATCTGCGGCAACGAGGCTCTTCCGTGCGGAGGGGAGATCCATACACGCCTGGATCTTCTCAGCCTCAGGTCTTGTGATCTAGACAGACTGGAGAACAAAACAGGAGGAGCTCAGCCGCGCCCTGGGCACGCTGCCACACACCTACCGTCAATGGAACCTTGCCGCTGCGACGGACGAGCTGGAACGGGCGGATTTCGAGGTTTTGGGCGGGCGCGAAGAACTGCTCCCTGCGGTGTTTTACGACATAGGGCCGTCGCGCTGTTTCTGCGGATTACGCCCTGGCAGATACCGGGCTTCGACCTCGCCGGCTACGACGCGCTCCGCGCCCTGCACCGCATGATGGAGAGCAGAACCCCCTTGAAGGTCGATAGCCACTGATTCCTGATTACCGCGCGAAGCACGTGAGACGTGGTGGTCGACAAGCAAGAAGAGAAGCGTAGCGGCTAACATACCGAAGTCGACCTTATGCTCCGAACCTGTACGAAGGTTCAGGCCAAAAACCGTCCCCCCTCCCGATGTGCGAGCCTCCTTCTCGTCGCAAGATATAAGCGCACAAGACAGGCCCAGAGTAGGAGGCTAGGGATGGATGGTTGGGTGACGTTTCAGACCTGGCGGCAGCACAGCGAGGATCTCAGACGCGAAGCAGAGACCCGGCGGCTGGCAAGGGCGCTGCGAAAAGGTAGCCCAGGACGCTGCCGGTGGTTCCCGGTTCTGTGGTGGGAACTGCGACGGTACGGCGGTAGGGTTCTCGGGTCCTTCGGAGGAAGACTCGCAGAGTGTAGGAACCATTAGGGATGTGGGCCGGACAAAGTGAGGAGGAATAGGATGAACGATGAACCGTTGGCGCAGATAGAGCGTGAGCTCTTGCGATGGGATGGAGTCTTCAAGAAGAGGGATGAGGACGGTCCAGGTGGGCTCGGCGTCACCGGCTACAGGTACGGAGATCCCGAGACAGGGGGACCTCAGATCGGACACGTCCACGACGACGGCCACGCCGACTTCCGGTTCCCCAGAGAGGTCAGGGACGAGTTGATCCGCTCCGGGCGGGCGATCCCTCATCCCGCGTTTCCGAACAGTCGGACAACGGCGAGCTATCGGATAGTAAGCTCGGAAGATGTGGCAGGAGCCCTGGACCTCTTCCGCATGAACTATGAGCGAAGGAAGGAACGAAACGGGCCGACGGCGAAGGTCGGATAACGATCACCCAGCCACCGACGCGCCCGCCCTGGTGCAGGGCTTGTCCGGGCCCACGCAGAACGAACCGAGAGGTGGTGAACGGTGATGAAAGCGGTGTGGTTAGAGGAGTTCGGCGGGCCGGAGGTGCTCGTCGCGGCCGACGCTCCTGACCCGGTTCCCGGTCCCGGGCAGGCATTGATCGAGGTGTCGTTCGCCAACATCACCTTCGTGGAGACCATGTTCCGTGCGAGCGGTTTCGGGCCGTTTGAGACGGAGTTGCCGATGATACCGGGCAACGGCGTCGGTGGCGTGGTCGCGTCGGTCGGCGTGGAGGCCGACGACCGACTGATAGGCAAGCGGGTGGTTGCGAGCACCGGTGGTTCGGGCGGCTACGCCGAGCGCGCCACGGTGGACGCCGGGGGGCTAGTAGAGGTGCCGGAAGGTCTGGAGCTCGAGGATGCGGTGGCGCTCTTGGCCGACGGACGCACGGCGATGATGCTGGTCAGAAAGGCCGGGTTGCACGAGGGAGAACAGGTGCTGGTCGAGGCTGCGGCGGGCGGCGTGGGCACGTTGCTGGTCCAGCTCGCGCGGGCCGCGGGCGCCAGGGTCGTCGCGGCAGCCGGCGGCGCGTGCAAAGTCGAGGTGGCGCGCGGCATCGGCGTCGAGGTGGCGGTGGACTATCGGGAGTCGGGTTGGGCGGAGCGGGTACGCGAGTCCGTTGGCGCGGTGAGCGTCGTCTTCGACGGGGTGGGCGGCGACGTCGGAGAATCCGCTTTCGGGCTGCTCGACCGTGGTGGCCGAATGGTCCGTTTCGGTATGGCGAGCGGCGAATGGGCGACGATATCCGACGAGGCCGCCGCCAGGCGCGGGGTGGAGTTGATCGGTCTGTCGCGGCTGGCGCCGGGGGAGACGCGAGCTTTCACCGAGGACGCTTTGGCCGAGGCGGCCGCAGGCCGATTGCGGCCGGTGATCGGGCAGCGGTTCCCCCTGGATCAGGCGGCTGATGCCCACGCGGCCATCGAGTCTCGCGCCACCGTGGGCAAGACGCTGCTCGTCACCTGAAAAACGGAGATAGTGCGCCCCGACTTGCGGGACTCACCACGAAAGGACTCAGGAGAACGATGAAGATAACCGATGCTGACCACACCAACTGGCGGGTAAAGGATGTCGAGAGGTCTCTGGGCTTCTACCGCGACGTCCTGGGTCTCGAGCCGTTCGGCCTCGACGAGTATGAGCGCGGAGAGCATCCCCTCGTCTCGCTGCGGGTAACGCCTGAGTTCATTTTGCATCTGAGGCCGGACCCCACCTTCGAGACCGTCTCCACCGGGGGTTACGATCACCTCGCCCTGGTGGTGGAGGGTACGAACCTAGATGCGCTGGCCGAACGCCTCACGGACGCTGGCGTGAAGATCGAACGCAGGTCGGAGAACGTCGTAGGCGCCCGAGGATCGGGGGAAGCCCTGTACGTGCGGGACCCGGACGGCTATCTGATAGAACTCAAGCTCTACACCAACGAGTCCGGGTCTGCTCGCACCGAATGAGTGCCCCAGCCCGCAGAACTCGCCGGACCACCGACGCGGCATCGTGTCTACTCCGAGAGGAGGGTAGGCGCCGTGCCCGGGCAAGTGACGGCCCGCCGCGTGCTAGGAAGTCGAAAGAACGAACGGCCCGAACGCCGATTGCGCCATGTCGCGCCTGACGCATTATCTGGATGAGTTGCAGGGACTCGATCGCCAACTCGAAGAGCAGTGCTACATTGATGCGATGCAAGCGTAGCCGTTAATATGGACGTATGCTTGCTAGGGAATCTATAGAGAAATACATTCAGCTCTTTGCTAACTTAAGAACCGACAAGAGTGCCAGTAGGTGGCCTGATCGTGTAAGAAACCGTGCTTCTCAGAAGCCTATATTGTTGCTTTCCGTGCTGGACCTCTTCGAGCTTAATAAGATCGATTCCAACTTCATTGAGATCACCGAAGATCTCCTCGATCTTTTTGACAAGTATTGGCTGGAAGTCTTACCATTTACAAGACCTAGTATCCTAGCCATGCCGTTTGTTCGCATGGAGAGTGAAGGTTTCTGGCATCTAGCCAGGCGTAAGGAGGGTGAACCACTCTTTGGCAGACCTGAGAGATCCGTTGCACAGCTGCAGGAGCGAGTGTTCGGCGCCTATCTCGATGAGGCTCTCTACGAGCATCTTCGGGTAGAGACAAACCGTAGTATGTTGCGCTCTGTCCTCGCAGGTGAGAGGTATTTCTCGAACGAAGCCAGTAAGGTCCTCCTGCAGCAAGGTTTCGTCAATCGGGAAGCCTTCATCTATAGTGAGAAGCTACTTGAGACCCCCGGAGATTTAACGATAAGAGACACGTTGCCGCTCGAAGAGGAGTACTTACCTGTTCGTGGTCAAGGCTTTCGTCGGGCTGTCGTCACCGCATATTCCCATC
>Ga0190264_10000191_pt1 | contig 10325 bp, 9 predicted proteins | sample Popmic112T_FD_136651 | JGI IMG/M metagenome (GOLD analysis project Ga0190264, IMG submission 136651) | Populus adjacent soil microbial communities from riparian zone of Indian Creek, Utah, USA - 112 T | ecosystem: Environmental > Terrestrial > Soil > Riparian zone | place: USA: Utah | collected... | reverse complement strand
TCGAGGCCAGAGGTGGGCTCATCGAGGATCAGCAGCCGCGGGCGGCGGGCGAGGGCGAGCAGCAACACCGCCTTGACGTGCTCACCGCTCGACAGGCCGCTCACGTTCTGCTCGGGACGCAGGTTGAAACGGCGAACCAGCGTCTTCGCGTATTGCGCGTCCCAGCCCGGGTAGATAGAGGAAACGAAATTCATGTGCCAGCCGAGCGTCGCGTGACCGAACAGCCGCATTTCGTCGGATACGAATCCGATGTCGCGCTTGGCCAGCGCCTGGGCCTCGGGCATGGCGTGGCCGAGCACGCGAATTTCACCCGCATCGGGCGCGAGCAGTCCGGTCATCAGCCGAATCGTCGTGCTCTTGCCAGCGCCGTTCGGCCCGACAAAACCCATGATTTGTCCCGGCTCGAGATCCAGTGACAGGTCTTCGAGCGTGAAGAAGCGGAATCCCTTTCGGACATTGCGCAGTTCGATGTGTTTGGTCGGGTTCATTTCTTGTCCACGGTGCGGATGGCGCGACGCAGGCGGGTCGCGAGTTCTTCTTCAGACAGGCCGAGCTGCTGGCCGATGCCGGCGGCGTCGGCCAGGTGCTCGTCGAGCTTTTCTTCCTGCAGCTCGCCGGCCAGGCCGTTGACGTCCGCCACGAACGAGCCTTTTCCATGGCGTGTGACGATGACGCCTTCGTTTTCGAGGTCGAGGTAGGCCCGTTTGATGGTGATGACGCTGACGCTCAGGGCCGCTGCAAGTGCCCGGATTGACGGCAATTCCTTGCCCGAGGGCCAGTCGCCGGCGGCGATGCGGGCCCGGATCTGCTCCATGATCTGCTGATACATGGGGCGGGCGTCGGTCTGGGAGATGTTTATGCCGCTGTACATACTGTGTATACAGTGTATACTCAGTTCCGAATCGAATACCAGCCCCCTCGCGAAATATTTTTTCCGCACTTCACCGGGTAGTTAGATCGACGCGCGATCCACCTGTTAAATTTGGCGCGAGGTTTCGATGGGGCAGGCAAGTGCAATCCGTTTGCGATTCGACGCGTTCGAGCTGGACGAGGCGGACGCTCGCCTGAAGCGCGACGGCAAGCCGGTGGCGCTGCCGCCCAAGGCCTTCGGCGTGTTGTGCGCGCTGGCGCGCCAGCCGGGAGTGCTGGTGACGAAGAACGCGCTGCTCGACACGGTGTGGGGTCACCAGCACGTCAGCGAATCGGTACTCAAGACCACCATCAGCCAGTTGCGCGCGGCGCTCGCCGACGATGCGGCCAGTCCCCGGTTCATCGAGACGGCGTCCCGGCTGGGTTACCGCTTCATCGGCGCGAAGGAGCGAGTCGCGGCTCTGGGTGCAGCCCCCATTTCGGAAGTCGAAATGGAGGCAGCCCCCTTCATCGGTCGTCGCGCGCCGCTGGCGCGACTTCAGGACTCCTGGTCCCGTGCCGTAGGCGGCCAGCGCCAGCTCGTGTGGGTAGCGGGCGATGCCGGTGTCGGCAAGAGCACGCTTCTCGAAAACTTCCTGCGCGTGAGCGGCGCCGCCGCCATTGCGCAGGGGCAATGCGTCGAGCAATACGGCGCCGGGGAGCCCTATCTACCCGTGCTGCAGGCGCTGGGCGACCTGTGCCGCGCCTACCCGGAGCTTGCCGCGATCATGCGTGGCGTGGCTCCCACCTGGCTGCTGCAACTGCCGTGGCTCGTCAATGAGACGGAACGTGCGGCGCTGGTGCGCGAGCTCGTCGGCGTGAACCAGGAGCGCATGGTGCGCGAATTTCACGAGCTGATCGCGCGGTTCACGGAGAAACAGGCGCTGCTGTTCGTCATCGAGGACCTGCACTGGTGTGACGACGCGACGCTGCGGCTCATGGATCACTTCGCGCGCCAGCGCGGAGGCGCGCGCATCCTGTGGATCGGCAGTTTCCGCCTTACGCAGGTGATCGCCGAAAGCCATCCGTTGCAGGGTTTGCGCCAGGAGCTTCGGTTGCATCGCCTGTGCGATGAAATCGTACTCGACCCGTTTTCCGAAGCCGAAGTGCTCGAGTATCTGCGCGCGCGCATGCCGATGCTTGAACCTCCGGAGGCCGTCGTGCGTCGCGTGCACGGACATACCGATGGTCTGCCATTGTTCGTCGCCAACGTGGTCGACGCGGTGATCGGGTCCGAAATGGACGCAGGCGCCACATCCCGTCAGCGCATGCTCGCAGCGAACACGCCGTTGCCCGTTCCCGAAGACCTCATGGGTGCGGTGGAAACCCGCATCGGCAAACTACCGGCGGGAACCGTGGCCATGCTTGAAGCCGCGGCGGTGTGCGGTGTGGAGTTTCGCGCCGGTGCGGTGGCCGACATACTCGGACGAACGCGGCAGGAAATCATCGAAGAGTGCGATCGGCTGGTGCAGAAGCAATACTGGCTTCGCCACAGCGCCACCGTGGATCTGAGCGACGGCACGCTGGATGCGCTCTATACATTCCGCCACAGCATCTATCGGCACGTGTTCTACGAGCGCATGGGCGTGGCGCCGCGCGTGCAGCTCCACCGGCGTGTGGCACAGGTGCTGGCTGCGGGTGCGGCGCTGGGCGTAGCTGTCGCTGCGACCGAGCTCGCTTCTCATCATGAGCGGGGCAGGGAGCCGGCGGCGGCTTTGCGCGCGTACTCCCAGGCGGCGCAGGGTGCGCTTCGCAGTTTCGTGCCGCTGCAGGCCTTCGAGATCTGCGAGCACGCGCGTGCGCTGTTGTCGCAGGTTCCTGCCGGGCCTGAGCGCCTGATGCTCGAGCTCGGCATCGAGAGTCCGCGCGGTGTCGCTGCCGCACAGGTACACGGAGTCGGCTCGGCCGAGCCGCGCGCCATTTTCGAGCGAGTACGTGAACTGTGTGAGCTCCTGCCACAACACCCGGCACGGGCGCTGCTGCTCAACGGTTATGGGGCATCGCTCTTTTCGCGTGGCGAGTACGGCAGGTTGCAGGAGTTCGCCGAGCGGCTCGAGTTGCTCGAGGGACCCGATCGCGCGCCGCTGCTGGTCATGACCGCGTTGTTTCGTGCTGGTGCCATGGCGGCGCGGGGCGAGTGCCGGGTCGCCACGGAATGGTGGAAGAAGGCCATTGAATATTGCGAAGCCATCACCGATCGAAGCGGCTTTCAGGCCTTCATCGTCGATCCGGAAACCGGCATCCGCGCCAATGCCGTGCGCACATTGTTCGAACGAGGGCTCATCGACCAGGCGCGCGCTCAGTCTGCGAAGTCGGTTGCCATGGCGGAGGCGCTCGGTCAGCCGCTGGCGCAATCGCTGGCACGGTGGCGCGCCGGCATGCTCGAAGTACGGCTCGGCAACCCGGACAAGGTCATCGAACACGCCAATGCAATCGAGAAGATAGTCTCCAGGACCAGCGTGGTGCAGGGCGATGGTCCCAGCCGCTACCTGCGCGGCTGGGCGCTGGCGCAACTCGGCGATCCCCAAACGGGTCTCGCGCACATTCGCGATGGACTGGCCCGGCACCTGCGCATCGGCATGATCTCGAGCAGCACAGAGGTGATGGGCTACGCCGCCGAGGCGCTCGTCCTGGCGGGCGACTGGCAAGGCGCCAACAAAGAGCTGGCGGACGCCTTCGCCCGTGCACGCGATCTCGACGAAAACTTTTACGTGCCGATCCTGCTCATGCTGCAGGCGCGCGTGGCGAGCGGGCTGGGTGATGAGAAGGCGGCGTATCGCTGGCTGCGGGAAGCCGTGCAGGTGGCGCTCGCGCAGGAGGCTTGTGGCTTCGAACTGAAGGCGTCATGCGCGCTCGTCGAACATCCGCTCAGTACGCAAGAGGACAAAATCGCCTTGTTGGAGTTACTGAAGACATTCACGGAAGGTATTGATTCTAAAGATCTAATACGTGCCCGTTTACTGGTCAACTGATCCCAGACCGAAACGCGACCGCAGCGTTACGACTTCATAGACGCTGATTCGTAACTTGCCCTCCATGGACTGGAGGACAAGTGATGAACAAGCACGAATCAAATCCGAAGCAGAGCAACTGGACGGGCAGCCGATTGGCGTCGGCACGCTGGCAGGAGTTGCACAACCATCTCTCGCGCCACCCGGCCACGGCCGAGTACGGCTGGGCGTGTCGCTCTTCGCTGATCTGCAAGTGGCGCGCCGCACCCGTGGCCGTTTTGCAGGCGACTTCGCCGGTGGGTTGAGCCAGTGATCCTCGCCATCCATCCGAGCTACCCGAATGCGCGTGCCTACGTGCTCAAGCTGCATCGCGACGCTCGTCCGGCCGCCGGCAAGGTCATCGGCCGCCTCGAGAACGTGACCACGGGCGAGCAGTTCGTGTTCGGCAGCGCCGAAGAACTCCTGGCCGCATTGGCACGCGACGTATCCAGCACCCGATTCGAATAGAGGCAACCATGGACAGCAATCTTTCAGCCGAAGCCAGCATCGTCGTCACCGTGCAGGACACCGCGAGCCGTATCGCGCTCTCGCCGACGGACTCGTTCCCCGAGGTGTTCGCCACCTCGCGAATGATCGCGCTCATGGAACTGGCCGCCGCCCGCGCCATGATGCCTTTGTTAGGCGAAGGCCAGCTCTCGGTGGGCGTTTCGATCAACGTGCGCCACACGGCGGCCACGCTGCCAGGCAGCCACGTGCGTGCGGTGGCCACCCGCATCAGCACCGAAGCGAAGCTCATGTATTTCCGCGTCGAGGCTTTCGACGAAGCGGGGCTCATCGGCACCGGCGAGCATGCGCGAGCCATCGTCGATACCACCCGCCTCATTTCCGGCGCCGAGCGCCGCCGCAAACCGATTTCAAACACCCAGGGGATTCAATGAAACCGTTGATTGCATTGTTAGGCGTGGCCGCGCTGTCGGCCTGCGCATCGCTTCCAGGCAAGGCTCCGGCGCCCGCCCTCAAGCCTCAGGACAGCTTCGCGAGCACACAGATGTTTGCCGCGCCCGCGGGTGAATGGCCGGCGGCGGGATGGTGGAAGGTCTATGGAGACACCCAGCTCAACGCGCTGATCGACGAGGGCCTCGCAGGCTCGCCTTCGATCGCCGTCGCCGATGCGCGCCTGCGCCGTGCGCGCGCCGCCCAGGACACCAGCCGCGGTTCACTCATGCCGCAGGTGAGCGCCAGCGGTTCGATGACGGAGCAGAAGCAGAGCTACAACTACCTGAGCCCGGCCGCGATGACTCCGCAGGGCTGGAACGACTACGGCCGCGCCAGCCTCGATTTTTCCTGGGAGCTCGACTTCTGGGGCAAGAACCGCGCCGCGCTCGCGGCGGCCACCTCCGAGGCGGTAGCCGCGAGTGCGGATGCGGACCAGTCGCGACTCGCGCTGTCGTCCGCAATCGCGTCGAGTTATGCGGAACTGGCGCGGCTCTATTCGGCGCTCGATACGGCCATCGCGGCGCGTGATCTGCGTACCAAGACGGCCGAGCTGTTCGGCAAGAGATTCGATAACGGACTCGAAACCCGCGGCGGGCAACGCCAGGCGGATTCACGGCGCGCGGCGAGTGAAGCCGACGTGCTGTCGCTAGAGGAGCAGATTGCACTGCAGAAGAACCGCATTGCGGCGCTCATGGGCGCGGGCCCGGATCGCGGACTTTCGATTGCGCGTCCGAAGGTGGACTTCACGCGCGCATTCGCACTGCCTTCCACGTTGTCGGTGGATCTCATCGGCCGCCGGCCGGACCTCGTCGCGGCGCGCCTGCGTGCCGAAGCGGCCGCGAAGCGCATTCACGTGACGCGCGCGCAGTTCTATCCGAACGTGAACCTGAGCGCATTCATTGGCGTGCAGTCGCTCGGCCTCGACTTGTTGCAGGAGAACGGCTCCGACATCGGCAGTGTCGGGCCGGCGTTCACTTTGCCCATCTTCAACGGTGGCAGGTTGCGCGGGCAGTTGCGCGGCGCCGAGGCCGAGTACGCCGAAGCCGTTGCGAATTACGACCGTGCGCTGGTGCAGGCGCTGCAGGAGGTGGCGGATGCCGCAGTCTCGCAACGCGCGCTCGGGGCGCAGATCGGATACATCGATGCCGCCGTGGACGCGGCGCGCGAATCCTGGCGCGTGCAGAGCAACCGCTACGAAGGCGGGCTCGCCAGCTACCTCGACGTGCTGTCGGCCGAAGACTATCTACTCGGCAACCTGCGCACCCAGGCGGATCTGCGCAGCCGCTCGATGACGCTGGACGTGGCGCTGAACAGGGCGCTGGGCGGCGGCTACCAGTCTTCTTCAAATCTTTGAAAACTCGATTACGGAGGAATTGTTTTATGACGACGATGAATACAGAAGTACTCGGGAAGGCCGACCAGGCACTCGAGCAGGCGGCGGACCAGGCCGCGAAGGCAAAACGCAAACGCGCCTTGTTGGTACTCGGCGCCGTGGTGCTGACGTTGGGGACCAGCTATGGCACCTATTCGCACTTCTACGCGTCGAAGTTCATCTCGACCGACAACGCGTACACGGCGGCGGAGACTGCGCAGGTCACACCGTCGGTCGGTGGCATCGTGCGCGAAGTGCGCGTCACCGACACGAGCTACGTCCACAAGGGTGACGTGCTGGTGGTGCTGGATGACATCGACGCGCGTCTCGCGCTCGCGCAGGCCGAAGCCGAGCTCGGCCGCGCGCAGCGCCGCGTTCGCGGCTATGTCGCCAACGATGAGAGCCTGACGGCGCAGCTCGCGGCGCGCGCAGCCGATGAAAAGCGCGCGAAGGCGGACCTGGATCGCGCAGTCATCGACCTGCAGCGTCGCGAGAACCTGGCCGAATCGGGCTCGGTGTCGGGCGATGAGCTGACCAAGGCGCGCAATGCGTACGAAAGCGCCCGCGCTTCGCTCGCGCAGGCGCGCTCCAACTACACCGCGGCCATTGGCTCGCGCAATGCCAATGCGGTGCTCATCGAGAACACAACCGAGAGCACCAACCCCGAAGTGGCGCTGGCCCGTGCGCGCCGTGACCAGGCGCAGGTGAACCTGGATCGCACCGTCATCCGCGCGCCGGTCGATGGCGTCGTCGCCAAGCGCTCGGTGCAGGTGGGTCAGCAGATCCAGGCGGGATCACCCGTGCTCGCCATCGTGCCGCTCGCCGAAGTGCACGTGGACGCGAACTTCAAGGAAGGCCAGCTCGAGCGTGTACGTATCGGTCAGCCAGTGGAAATCACGTCGGATCTGTACGGCAGCTCGAAGACTTACCACGGCGTGGTCGTGGGTTTGTCGGGCGGCACGGGCAGCACGTTCGCTGCCATCCCGGCGCAGAACGCCACCGGCAACTGGATCAAGGTCGTTCAGCGCGTGCCGGTGCGAATCCGCCTCAATGCGGCAGAGCTGGAGGCGAATCCGTTGCAGGTCGGATTGTCAATGGAAGCCACCATCGATACGCGTTCCAACCAGGGTTGATAGACGGAAGTTGAAAGGGAGACAGTGATGACCGCATTTGAAAAGGCCCTCTCCAGCGACGCACCCTTGAAGGGTGCGATGCTGTGGCTGGTTGCCATCGTTCTGGCCGGCGCAAATTTCATCGCCGTGCTCGACATGACCATCGCCAACGTGTCGGTGCCCAACATCGCGGGTAGTTTGGGCATCAGTTCGAGCCAGGGCACCTGGGTCATCACCTGTTACGCGGTGGCGGAAGCCATCACGGTGCCGCTCACGGGCTGGCTGGCCGCGCGTTTTGGCGCGGTGAGGGTGTTCACCACCGCCATCGGCTGCTTCGGCTTGTTTTCCCTGTTCTGTGGCCTGGCCAATTCGTTCGCGATGCTGGTGGTCGGGCGCATTCTGCAGGGTGTCGCGGGCGGCCCGCTGATCCCGCTGTCGCAGACGCTGCTGCTGCGCATCTTCCCGAAAGAGATGGCCGCCGCGGCAACCGCGCTTTGGGCCATGACCACGCTGGTGGCACCCATTCTCGGGCCGATCCTTGGTGGCTATCTGTGCGACAACTACGCCTGGCCAATGATCTTTCTGATCAACGTGCCCCTCGCGCTGGCGATGGCGCCGTTCGCGCTTCGGATGCTGAAGCGTTTCGAAACGGCCATCGTCAGGACGCCGATCGATCTCATCGGTCTTGCGATCATGGTCCTTGCCGTCGGCGCGCTGCAGCTCATGCTCGATCTCGGCAAGGAGCACGACTGGTTCGAGTCCGGGCTCATTATTTCACTCGGCATCGTCGCCGCCATTGGCCTCGTGGCGTTCGTGATATGGGAGATGGGTGAGAAGCATCCAATCGTGAACTTGCGCGTGTTCCGGCATCGTGGCTTCACGACGGCAGTGATCGTGATCGCCGCCGGCTTCGGCGCGATGTTCGCGGCCAACGTTCTCACGCCGCTCTGGCTGCAGAGCTACATGGGCTACACCTCGTCCTGGGCGGGGTATGCCACGGCCTGGACCGGCGTGCTGGCCGTGTTCTGCGCGCCGGCGGCGGGTCTGCTCTCCACGAAGGTGGATCCCCGCAAGCTGGTGTTCTTCGGGCTCGTGTGGTTAGGCGGTGTACTCGCCTTCCGCACTGGCGCGACCACCGACATGACGTTCTGGCAGATATCGGGGCCGTTGCTGTTGATGGGCCTCGGCCTGCCGTTCTTCTTCGTGCCGGTCACGACGCTGGCGCTGGCGAGCGTCGAAGAGCACGAGACCGCGTCCGCCGCGGGCCTCATGAACTTCCTGCGCACGCTGGCGGGTGCCGTGGCCACTTCCGTCGTAACGACGAGTTGGGAAAGCAAGACGCAGGTAATGCATTCGGAGCTCGCGGGGGTGGTGGATCGCACGGGAGAAGTGGCGCATACGCTGGGCGCGAGTGGCTTCAGCCCCGAGGCCACGCGTCAGGCGCTCGACAACATGACGCAGAGTCAGAGCGTGATGCTCGCCACCAATGAAATCATGGCGTTCGTGTCGCTCGCGTTCTTCCTGTCGGCGATGCTCATCTGGGCCGCACCGCGGCCGACCCGCAAGGTGGCGTTGGGAGCCGCACATTGAACCGAGGTAGCATCTCACCATGACTCAATCACTATTGACCTATCGCGGCACCGTTCACTCGTGGCACTGCGACCATATGGGACACATGAACGTCATGTGGTACGTGGGCAAGTTCGACGAGGCCACGTGGTACCTCGCAGCGATGATGGGCATGACGGCCCAATACCTGAAAGACGCGAAACGCGGCATGGCCGCCGTCGATCAGCGCATCGCCTATCGCCGCGAAGCGCTACCGGGCGATGTGGTCACGATTCGCACCGCCATCATCGAGGTGCGGCAGAAGAGCGTGCGCTTCGTGCACGAAATGCGGCGTGGGGACCTCGGCGACCTGCTCGCCACCATGGTCGTCACCGGCGTTCATATCGACGGAGTGGGGCGGCGAGCCACGGCCTTCGACAAGCAGATCCATGCGAAGGCGGTGGCGATGAAAACGCCCGACGCCGCACTCTGGGACGCCTGGCCACCCGAGAAAGCGTATCTCGACTGACGGTTCAGAATAAAAAAGGCCGCGGCGCCCGGGGCGCCGCGGCCTTCTGGCCGGCAAGATCCGGCCGTTGACGAACTAGTTGGCTCTCCAGCGCACGCCGATCGCGAACTGCCGGCCATTGAGAACATTGCCGAAGTTCGTGTGCAGCGGATCGCCCACGTCCGCGAAGTGGTAGTACGACTGCGTCAACTCGTCGGTGAGGTTCACGGCGTCGAATGAGATCGCGAAATTCTCATTGAAGTCGTAGTTCAGCTGCAGGTCGAGACTGCTCTCGGGCCTGCGCCAGATGCCGATCGGATTGGCGAAGATCCGCGCTTCGTTGTTGTTGAGGAATTTCTCTCGCCACACATACGAGAGCCGTCCGCCGAATCCGCCGTGTTCATAGGCAAGGGACGCATTATAGGAGCTGTCCGAGACCACGAAGAAGTCGGTGGTCTCTTCGCCGATGATGTTTCCGGCGGAGTCGGTCTGCGGGATGTTCTGCGAGGAATCGAGGCTCGTGTAGCTGCCCAGAATGCCGAAGCCGTTGAATACGCCTGGCAACTCGGGGAAGTACTGGAAGCCAAGTTCGAAGCCCTTGAGCACGCCGTCAGATGCGTTGACCGGCTGCGTCACCACGAAGTCGTTGGTGGACAGGCCGGTGTTCGGAATCGTGATGCGGCGAGTGAGCGGAACGACGAGGCCTTCGATCTCGCGACGGAACAGCGTGCCGTAGATCGCGCCGTCCTGCGAGAAGTACCACTCCAGCGTCAGGTCGTAGTTCTTGGATTTCGCGGCTTCGAGTTCCGGATTGCCACCCGTGCCCGTGCCGTAACCCACGTTGGTGAGGTCATCGGTGAGCGCGAAGTTCGGTGAAAGTTGGGTGAAATCCGGCCGGCGCAGCGTCTCGCCGTAGTTGAAGCGGGCTC
>Ga0190264_10000190_pt1 | contig 10354 bp, 10 predicted proteins | sample Popmic112T_FD_136651 | JGI IMG/M metagenome (GOLD analysis project Ga0190264, IMG submission 136651) | Populus adjacent soil microbial communities from riparian zone of Indian Creek, Utah, USA - 112 T | ecosystem: Environmental > Terrestrial > Soil > Riparian zone | place: USA: Utah | collected... | reverse complement strand
TTCTACAGCGGGGCCTCGCATATGGAGCCGGCATTTTAGATATCAGGTTTCAGGCATCAGACCTCAGCGAAAACCTGACGCCTGCAGTCTTGAAGCCTCTGACTGACGGCTATGGACTATAATCTTTCTCGTCACCCCGAATACGGACAGGACTTCTTTGGACTACAACGATTTCGCGGAGAGGGTCGGACGTATCGTCAGAAACGTCGAGCGCGCCGTCTCGGGTAAGCGTGAGGGCGTCTTTCTTGCGGTGGTGGCGATGCTGGCGGGGGGCCACATTCTTATAGAGGACGTCCCCGGCGTGGGGAAGACCCTGCTCGCCAAGTCGCTCGCCCGCTCAGTGCGGGCTGAGTTCAGGCGGATACAGTTTACCCCCGACCTTTTGCCCGCCGACGTCACCGGCCTCAACGTCTACAACCAGGGCGAGGGGGACTTCGAGTTCTGGGCCGGGCCGGTCTTCGCCAACGTGGTGTTGGCCGACGAAATCAACCGCGCCAGCCCCAAGACCCAGAGCGCCCTCTTGGAGGCGATGGAGGAGAACTCGGTGACAGTCGACGGGGTGACGCGCCACCTCTCCCAGCCCTTCTGCGTGGTGGCGACCCAGAACCCGGTCGAGCACGAGGGCACCTACCCGCTCCCGCACGCGGAGCTCGACCGTTTCATGGTCAAGATGCGGGTCGGTTACCCGGACGAGGACGCCGAGACCGAGATGCTCAAGCTCTCCCAGGATCCCGTCTCGGACCTCTCTCCGGTTGTGAGCCTGGAGGAGGTCTTACAGATGCGCGCCCTCGTCGAGGAGATTTACGCCAGCGAGGCGGTCCTCAGGTACGTAGTCTCCGTGACCTCGGCGACCCGCGAGCACGAGGAGATCTATCTTGGCGCCTCCCCGCGCGCCAGCCGGATGTTGCTTTCGGCCTCCAGGGCTAGGGCGGCGGCGAACGGTCGCTCCTATTGCGCCCCCGACGACGTCAAGGCGATGGCGTCGAGCGTGCTCTCACACAGGATCATTCCCGCCGCCGGCACTAGCTCGGACAATGGCCTGGGCGCGACCGGAATCACCGACGGGATAGTCCAGGAGATCCTGCGCTCCGTGCCCGTGACCGAGGCCGTGTAGGGGGCCCGTGCTCCGGAGGGACGACTCGCGGCTCTCCGTCAGGCCGACGGCCCGTGGCTGGCAGGCGCTCGCTGCTGGGGTCGTAACGCTGTTCGTGGCCCGCCTGATCGGGACGACCCAGTTCCACCAACTGGCCTACGCGCTACTTGCCCTGCCGCTCGCGTCCCTCGCCTTCGGGGTGGTAAGCTCCCGCGGCCTTCTCTACTCCCGCGCCCTGCCTTCGGGAACGCGCATCACGGCAGGGGATCCGGCGAAGGTGAACCTCCTGCTCGAGCGCTCGCGCTTCGGGGCCGCGAGGGCGGGTGTGGTGGACCGCCTCCCGGAGCCGCGCGGCTTCGAGTTTCCGCTCTCAAGGGGGAGGGAGGAGAGCAGGATAGAGGCGCCCCTCGACTTCGCCCGCAGAGGCGTCTACGAACTTGGGCCTGCCGAGGTGAGGGTCGCGGACCCTTTCGGCCTGTTGAGCTTCGCCCGCCGCTTCGAGCAGAGGATGGAGGTAATCGTCTACCCGAGGACCCACGAGTTGCGGGGCTTTCCCCTGCGCGGTGGCAACGTGGACGCCGGCGCCAGGGGCTCGCGTGGGCGGCGAGGCGAGGAGTTCGCGGGTCTTAGGGAGTATCGCCGGGGCGACGACCGGCGGCACATCCACTGGAAGAGCGTGGCCCGTACCGGGGAGCTCTTCGTCAAGGAGTTCTCCCTCCAGGCCCCGCACCGCCATACGGTCGTCCTGGACCTGCGCCGCGAGGGGATAAGGACCCAGGATACCGAGGTCGAGGATGCCGTCTCTGCCGCGGCCTCCGTGATCGCTCACCTCGCACGCGAACGCCTGCCGGCCCGCCTCCTGGCCACGGACAGGGAAGGCTCCTACACGGAGTTCGGCGCCGACGAGGCGCTCTATTGGGAAGCTATGAGGCTCCTGGCGACGGTGCGGGCCGACGGGGGGCGGCCTATGGGGGAGGCCGTGCTCGCGGAGCGGGGGACCCTCGGTGAGGGCGTCGTCCTCATCTCGCGCACCCGTGACGAGGAGCTGCCAGCCTCCGTCCGCAAGCTCAAGGAGGCGGGCCTCTCGGTGATTGTGGTGGCCCTCGCGACCCACACGTACCGGACGCCCCCTGGCAGTGGAGGCGTGGCGCAGAACCGCGAGGCCGAGTTCGTGCGGAGCATAGCCCGGCTGGAGACCGCCGGGGCTGCGGTGCGCGTCGTGAGTTACCCTGTGGGGGTGGGCGGGCTCTCAGGGAGCCGCGAGTTGGGGGCCCTCCGGTGAGGAACTTCCGGGTCAGGATCTGCCTGTACGCGGCGGCGCTGGCGACCGGCGGGGCCTTCAGCATACTGTTCACAGGCGAGACCTACGACGGGGCCGAGGGGGGGTTCGGGTACTTCTCCGTCGTCGCGATCATAGCCGGCTACAAGGCCTTTTTGCCCATGTTTCTCGCCGCGGCCGTGGCGGCGGCCGTGGGGTCTGCGGGCAGATACCGCTTATTGTTGCTGGTGCCCGCCGCGGCGCTTTACACGGTGCTCGCCGCTTACGGCGTGCCGCCGATCTTCTCGCCCTCCAAATGGAGGGAGTTCGGGTTCAGGATCGGAAACGACGTCTACGGGGCGGCGAACGTCCTGTACGCCGAGCCCGTACCCTACGACCTGGCACCCGGGCTCTTCGTCGTGTTTATCCCCGTCATCATGATAGTCGTGACCTTCGCCACCTCGGCCACCCTGTACGAGGGGAGCCCGGTGGTCTCTGTGGTCGTGCTCGGTCTCACCATAGGCGTGCTTTCGACCGTCAGCTTCGAGGACGGGGCCGGACCTTTCTTCGCCGTCTTCCTGGCCTCCGCCGTGGCCCTTCTCATCTCGGCCGGCACGGCCGGCACTGACGGCCCGGGAAGGGCTGTGGTGGTGGCCGGGAGCGTCGTAGTTGCGCTCGTGATCCTGGTGCCGAGGATGCCTCTCTCGGATGCGACGGTCAGCCCAGGACTTATAGACTGGACGCGCATTGGAACCGGGGGGACCTCCCGCCTCGACGTGCAGGCGGACGTCGGAGACTACCTCACCGCGGGGAGGGAGGCGGAGCTCTTAAGGGTGGAGAGTTCGGAGCCACTGCTCTGGCGCGGGGGAACCATGGACTATTTCGACGGCGTCCGTTGGTCCGACACCACGGAGCCCGGCGCCGAGGACGGGGCGGAGATCTCCGAAGATATAGATACCCACATCGTCCGCCAAAGAGTACAGGTCCTCAACGCCAAGACAGACCTCATCTTCGGAGGGTACAAGATCGAGCAAGTCTCCGAGTTCGAGGCTATCGAGAACTCTGACGGCTCCTGGTCGCTGGACGAGCCGTTTACAGAGGGTAGCTTCTACTCGCTGATCTCGGAGATCCCGCAGCCGACGACCGGCCAACTCCGGGGCGCGGGCGTAAACTACCCGGCTCCCGTGCGGGAGAAGTTTCTGCAGCTCCCCGAGGACAACCCGCCCGTCGTCGAGGAGACGGGCGAGAGGATAATGCGCCGTTACGGTCCTGACACGCCCTACGACACGGCCCGCGCCGTAGAGCGGTACCTGATCCACGACGGCGGCTTCTTCTACAACCTGGACGTGAGTTACCGCCGGGCGGATAAGGCCATAGAGGAATTTCTGGGCGACGGCAAGGAAGGCTTCTGCACCCAGTTCTCAACTTCCATGGCGCTCATCCTGCGGGAGATGGAGATACCTGCGCGGGTCGTCTACGGCTCCACCTCGGGAGAGGTGATCGGCCCGGACGAGTACCTAGTCACGGGGAGCAACATGCACACCTGGGTTGAGGTCTACTTTCCCGGCGTGGGCTGGTATCCTTTCAACCCGACCCCAGGCTTCTCGATGCCGCAGGCGATGCAGGAGAATGCCGAACGACCCGCCCTCCCCCCCGGATCCCCGGCCCTCGTCGGCCCGGAGAGCAACATCGAGCAGCGCCAGAGGCTAGACGATTCTCGAGGACTTACGCCCCAACAGCAGGATCCGGGCACCCCGGAAGAGAAACGCACCAACGGTTCCGGGGAGGATAATCTCCCGGCGTGGCCCTTCTTTCTGGTCGTGCCTGTCCTGCTCTCGGCGGCCGTCCCTATCCTCAAGAGAGCGCTCCTCGCCCGTGGCCGGCCCGAGGACCTATACCGGGACCTCGCTGGTCGTCTGCGCGACGTGCTGCCCTCCGGCGAAGTCGGGAGCGCCGACTCGCCGGCCCTTACCCCCACGGAGCGGGTCATGCTCCTCGCTGGGGCCGCGGGTGTAGAGGAAGGGCCAATGCGCGAGTTCGCCCGGGCCTATACGGACCACCTCTACTCAGGGCGCTCCTCCGATGGCGGGCTCGGCCGCGTCTCCTCCGCATACATGGGGGCCCTGCGGGCCTACGGACGCCTGCCTCGCTGGAAGAGGGTGCTGGGGGCCTTGAACCCCGCCTCGCTGCTGGTGCGGCTGAGGAAAGGCGCGTCCGGCCGTAAGGTCGGGTTCGGTAAAGCGCTGCGCGGGGTCTTCGAGAGGCGGCGTTGAAGTATACGGGCGGCGGTGTAATAATTTCGCCATCAAGGGACCGACTACAGCACTGGAGGTGCTGATGCAGCAAGAGCAAGAGACCACCATCGTCAACATTACCGACAACGCCGCCGAGAAAGTTAAGGCCCTCATGGCCCAGGAAGGCGAGGAGGATCTCGCACTGCGCATCGGCGTCAGGCCCGGCGGATGCTCCGGGTTCCAGTACAGCATTTACTTCGACGACGAGATCGCCGATGATGACGAGGTCCTCGAGACCAAGGGCGTCAGGGTCCTGATCGACGCCATGAGCGTCCCCTACATCATGGGCTCCGAGTTCGACTACGTGGACGGCCTTATGGGCGCCGGCTTCGCCGTCAACAACCCGAACGTCCAAGGCGGCTGCGGCTGCGGCAGCTCCTTCACCTGCTAAAACCAGACTAGAGCGTTTGACGAAGGCCCGGAGCTCACGGCACCGGGCCTTCGTTTTGGCCGCAGACGGTCGACCGGTCCCACTGGAGACTGGGCCTCTGGGACCGGCGGGGTCTGGTCATCGGTCCCCCAAGACGTTTGCAGAGCGCCGGACCTCTCCGCAAATCTCCTCTGCTCTCACTTTCGCTGAAAGTTGATGCCCGAAGCCTGACGGCGCGGCGGTTCTCGAAGGATTGCCCTTCGGAGAACCGCTCTAGAGGGCGTCCTCCCCGGCAAGTTCGTCGAGCCCGGCCACGGACGTTGGATAGAGCTGTTCGCTGCTCTCTGGTCAGGATCTCCAACGCCCTTTCGGCAAAGCTTCACGGTAGGGGTGATTCTGGGTGAGGGCGTCATAGACGTCGGCGACCGCCAGGATGCGTGAGGGCAGGTCCGATTCTTCCGTCCTCAGCCCGCGGTGGTAGCCCGAGTCCATGAGCCGTCGAGCTTCTGGTGGTAATTGGCTGCGGTCCCGGCTATGCCCCTAAATGATGTGATACGCGAGAGGCTGACCTACTATTGCCTCTGGTGCTTCTTTATCTCGGCGAAGGCGCGGGAGATGAGGTCCACACGCTCCAGGGTGACTAATAGGACGCGCTTCGCACGTTTTGGACGCGGAATCTCGGGCCTCAAGTCCTCTCGCGGCAGGCTTTGCCACAGTCCGCCGCGCTTCAGCGATGAGGACGCCCAACAGATCTGGGTCGAACCATCTGCCGCTGCGGACCCTCGCGACCTTCTCGACTGCGGCTGAGCCGTAGGCGGTGTAGAAAACCTCGACCGTCTGGGCGAGAACGCACATGCTATTCCCAAGCTGAACGGAATGGTGGCCTGGTTTTCGGGGCGACACTGTCCGCACACGGGGCCAAGCGTCTACGAGTCAACGCTTACCCGCCTTTTCGCCTCGACGTCGTCGGCGTCGATGAGGGCGGACATCTTGGAAGCTTTGCTGGAGCACCCGACGCCCTTGAGCAGCAGACCGTAGAAGAGCGCCGAGCGCTCTTCCTCGGTCAGTCCGGGGCCTCAGGCTATCGTCATCTTTATAAAGTACGAGCGAACGGTGTGCCCCTCAGGCTATCCTTCTACCCCGTCCAGGGTCAGTGAATAGCGCCGAGAGCACCTCGGAAAACCGTAATATCTTGGTGTCCATTCCGGGGCAGGGACTCTGCGATACTTCGATGCTCGGTTGCGCGCTCTCAGCGGCTATTGTCGTCCGGCGGCAACGGCCAGCCGGTGACCGCGTACACAAGCCCCCAAAGAAATGCTGCCTCGCACTTCTCGGGCGTTCCTAGCTCCATTTAACCGTAGGCCGCTATTTCTAGTCCTCCGGCGCGACGTTATGGAAGATGACGGTCATCCGACCAACAACCGAGCGGACGTGACGTCTAAGTCGCTACGCTCAGGGCGCCGAGCCGCTCCAGGGCTAGCATGACGGCGGCGACGCCGCTGGAGCTTACTATCTCCCCGGACCGCACCAAGCTCAGAAGCTCCCCCACCGGCGCCTTCACCACCTCGACCAGCTCGTGCTCGTCGGGGTCGGGGGCGGCCGACCCCTCGACGCCGCGGGCGAGAAAGAGGTGAGCGCGGTTGTCCTTGAGACTCGGGGAGGAGGCCAGAGAGCCCAGAAGCTCCCACTCGCCGCCCGAGTGTCCGGTCTCCTCCAGCAGCTCGCGCCGGGCGGCGGCCTCCGGCTTCTCCCCCTCCTCGACGAGCCCCGCGGGCAGGCCCAGCTCCATAGCCTGTAGAGGCGGCCGGTACTGCCGGACGAGGATCACATCGCCACCCTGCGTGAGGGGGAAGATTATGGCCGCGTCCGGGCGCTCGATGACGTAGTACGGGTCCTTGATGGCCCCGGTTGGAAGCCGCAGCCGATCGGAGCGCAGCGAGAAGTACGGCGTCTGCATAAGCCTCTCGCTGCCGAGGCGCTCCCAGGGTTCGCTCTCAGCCAACGCCGGCCTCGTCGAGGGTATCGGGGGTGCGGCCAGCCAGTATCTCCGGCAGGTTCTTTGTGAAGGCGCTGCGGGCCAAGATACGGTCGCAACCCGCCTCGCGCGCGGCTACGGCGAGGTCCTTCTGGACGTGCGAGAGAAAGCCGACGGTCGTTACTTTCCTCGTCGCTTCGTCAAACTTCAGGTCTCCTAAAAGCGAGAGCGGGTCGAAGCGGGCGGAGTTGAGGTCGAGGATGAGGAGGTCGGGCGGGGACTCGCGGACGGCCGCGAGGAGCTTTCGGGGGTTGCGGGGGAAGGACGTCTCGATGCCGAGCTGGGAGGCGGTCTCTGAGATCTTGCTCCTGAACAACAGGTCTTCTACGGCTGCCAGCACGCTTCGCGTCAAAGTAAGGTACCTCCGTATTCTCGTCGGTAGCGGCTCGCACATTCTACCCACCGGCGGTGCGGTATCCTATCCGGGTGAAAAGATTCAACGAATTGCGCGCCGGGCTGCGGCGTACGAAAGAGACTCTCTCTTACTTCACGCCGTTCTTGAAACCGCGCCGCAGGGGGCTACTGCTGGCGCTCTTGATCCTGCTGCTGGAGACGATTACGAGCCTGGCCCAACCGTGGCCGCTGGCGCTGACCATCGACTACGTACTGACAGACAACAAGCGGCCTCCGGCCTTCGTTCCCGACGTGTTGGCGGACGAGGCGTTGCTGCTCGCCGGGATCGCGCTTCTGATAGTTCTGATCTTCACGGTCACCCGGACCGTCGCATCTTTCCGGCGCTACCTGCTTCAGCGTCTCGGCCAGGAGACGGTCTTCGACATGCGTGACGCCCTCTATGCGAAGGTCCACGCTTTGGGCCTCGACTACCACGGCAAGAAGCGCACGGGCGACACCATAACCCGTGTCACCAGTGACGTGAAGGAGGTCCGCAGCCTGCTCGTGGACTCGGTTGTGGAGGTGCTGTCATCCTTCATGATCCTGCTAGGTATGCTCGTCGTCATGCTGTGGCTGAACTGGCAGCTCACCCTGCTCGCCCTCGTGACCGTCCCTTTCCTCTTCCTCGCTGTCAGCCGCTACCGGAGGTCGCTCGTCGAGCGCATGCGGATCGTAAGAACGAGGGAGGGCGCGATCGCAAGCGTCATGCAAGAGGCTATAACCGGCATCCGGGCGGTGAAGCTTTTCGCCCGTGAGAACGACGAGATGGAACGCTTCCGCATCGAGAGCCGGGAGTCGTTACGCGCCAGCGTGGACAGCGCCGTCATAGAGGCGAAGTTCAGCACCGTGCTCGGCGTAGTCGGAGGCCTCGGGACCGCGCTCGTTACTTACTTCGGGGCATGGCAGGTTCTCTCTGGCGCCCTTTCTTTGGGCGACCTGACGGTCTTCGTGTTCTACCTCGGCCTGTTCCTCTCGCCCCTGTGGGCCCTGAGCCGGCAGGTCAACCAGATCGGCAAGTCCCTCGTCTCCGGCGAGCGCATCATCGAACTCCTGAATGCGGAGCCTACCGTGAAGGACTCCCCCGACGCCCGAGCCGCGCCCGCCTTCGACGGCCGGGTGACCTTTGAGGACGTGGGCTTCGCCTATGAGGACGAGGCTGGCGAGGTGTTGCGCGGCGTCAGCTTCGACGTCGAGGCCGGGAGCCGGGTCGCGCTCGTGGGGGTGAGCGGCGCAGGCAAGACCACCGTCACGAGCCTCATAGCCCGCCTCTACGACCCGCAGGGGGGACGCGTGCTCATCGACGGGGAGGATGTAAGGGACTTCACCCTCAAATCCTTGCGGGATTCCATAACCTTCGTGCCGCAGGACCCGATGCTCTTCCGGGCGACGGTGACGGAGAATATCGCCTACGGGCGCCCTGGGGCGAGCCGGGAGGAAGTCGAGGCGGTCGCTGAGCTCGCCGGGGCCGACGGCTTCGTCAGGGAGCTGCCGGAGGGCTACAACACCCTGTTAAGCGAACGCGGGGAGAGTTTGAGCGGGGGCCAGAGGCAGCGCATCTCCATCGCGCGGGCCATGCTTAGGGACACCCCGATCTTGATCCTGGACGAGCCCCAGTCGGGCCTGGATGCCGAGGCCGCGGCGGCGGTCGAGGAGAGTTGGCGAGCTATGACCGAGGGGAGGACGACCTTCGTCATAGCCCACGAGCTCAGGCTGGTACGGAGCGTGGATCAGATCCTCGTGATCGAGGACGGGTGCCTTGCCGAGAGCGGGACCCACGACGAGCTGATCTCCTCCGGAGGCCTCTACACCAGGCTCTACTCCCTCCAGGAACGCGACCCGGTACAGCCGTAGGAGATCCTCAGGAGGTGAGCCTTTGAGGGAGATGTTCATACTGTGCGTGGTCTTCACCGCCGTGGCGGTCGCGATCTACGTCTCGTTCGTGTAGCGACCCCGACGCGCCGGTGCTCCTCGGTTTCCTCAGGGGCCGGTCCTATCCTCCCAGTCATAGACGAGCTTGCGCCTGATCTCCCAGGGGTCTGTTACCTCCAGCCGGACGCTTCCGGATCGGCAATGAACGTCGGGGGTATACTCGGGGTAATAGCGGGGCTCCGGTACGTATCCGCCCGCCTCTCCGAGCTCACTGGTGGTGCGGTCTACGGCGACTTTGTCGATCATCCTGAAGCAAGAGTGGTGCAGCCCCGGTGAGTAGCGGTCGTAATCGGGAGCGTCCTCCCTCGCCGACCTCAGCGGGTGGCCGTAGTGCCTGTTGTAGTAGTGGCCGCGGGGATCCCCGCCGATGGTTCCCCGCCTCTTACGGAAACCTATCACGCCGATCACGTGGTCGTAGAACTCTTCGGAGGCCCGTAGGTTGGATACCGTCAACTAGACGTGGTCGACGCTTATTACCTCGAGCGTCACTGCGTTATACCCCCGCCAGGTTCACTGCAGGCCTGGGTCTCGCCCTCCTGCTCCTCGTCCGCGAGGCGGAAGACGATCTGAGCGACCCAGGGACCGTCTCTGTCGTCCACGCGCACAAGATAGCCGCCGAGGCGGACCTCATCCCTGATCTCCGGTACGTGGCCCAGCTAGCCGAGCACGAGGCCGCCGACGGTTTCGAAGTCTGGCCCTCGAAGCCGGCGCCGAGGTTTTCGTTGACCTCTCCTATCGGGATGCGGGCGTCCATGCGGTAGGTGCCGTCCTCCAGTTCTTTGACGACGGGCTCTTCGTCGTCGAGTCCCTCCCGGATCCCGCCGACGATCTCCTCGACGATGCCTCCCAGAGTAAAGAGGCCCTCGCAGGAGCCCCACTCGTCGATTGCGACGGCCATTTTAAATTCTGCCTTCGGGGGGCCTCCAGTAGCTCGTCTATGTGACGGTTCTCGGGGATCGTGAGCACGTCGCGCCTAAGGTCG
>Ga0190264_10000189_pt1 | contig 10386 bp, 9 predicted proteins | sample Popmic112T_FD_136651 | JGI IMG/M metagenome (GOLD analysis project Ga0190264, IMG submission 136651) | Populus adjacent soil microbial communities from riparian zone of Indian Creek, Utah, USA - 112 T | ecosystem: Environmental > Terrestrial > Soil > Riparian zone | place: USA: Utah | collected... | reverse complement strand
TCGAGCGGCACCTGATGGGCACGCGCCAGCGGAAGGAGCAGCTCCAGGGTGGGTTTGCGTTGCCCGGACTCGAGCCGGGACAGTGTGCTGATCGAGATGCCGGTGCTCTGCGCCAGCGCTGCCAGGGTCGCGCTCCGCTCCAGTCGCAGCGCGCGTAGCCGCGGCCCGACCCCCTCGAGCACCTCGTCGAACTCCGCCATCCCCACAGTTTGCCAACTCAGCAAGAAGGTTTGTCAATACCTTTCGGGAACCCGCACCCTTTGTGGCATGGATATCAACGAGTCGTACGACGTGGTCGTGGTCGGCGGCGGAGCCGCTGGCCTCAGCGCCGCGCTGGTGCTGGGACGGTCCCGGCGCTCGGTGCTGGTGATCGACGCCGGCGAGCCCCGCAACGCCCCCGCCGACCACCTGCACAACTACCTCGGCAGGGAGGGCGCGAAGCCGACCGAGCTGCTGGCGATCGGCCGCGAGGAGGTCGCACGGTACGGCGTAGAGGTGCGCGTCGGCCGGGTCTCCTCCGCTGCCCGTACCGGTGGCGGCTTCGCCCTGGGTCTGGAGGACGGCAGTTCGGTCTCCGCTCGCCGGCTGGTGCTGGCTACCGGCGTGGTCGACGTACTGCCGGACGTCCCGGGCCTGGCGGAGCGGTGGGGCCGCGACGTGCTGCACTGCCCGTACTGCCACGGCTGGGAGGTCGCCGACCTGCCGCTGGGGATCCTGGCGAGCGGGCCTGATTGCGTCGAGCGTGCCCTGCTGTTCCGCCAGTGGAGCGAGGACGTGGTTGTCCTGCTCAACGGCCAGCCTGCCCCGCACGCGGAGGACGCCGAGAAACTTCGCGCTCGCGGCATCCGCTTGGTGCCGGGCGAGATCGCCCGAGTGGTCGTGGAGGACGATGCCATCACCGGCGTCGAGCTGGCCGGCGGCGAGGTCGTGGCTCGCAGGGCCCTGGTGGTCACCACCGTGCCGACCTCCGACACCACGCTGCTCGACGCTGTCGGCGGCCCAGAGACCCCAGGCCTGAAGGTCGTCGGCAACGCGGCCACGCCGTACGGCGCAGTGATCACCTCGGCCGCCGACGGCATGATGGCCGGGACGCTCCTCAACCACGACCTGATCCTCGAGGAGATCGCGACAGCCGTCGCGGAGCACCGGAAGGAAGTCGCCTGATGGGTGGACACGGGCACCAGCTCAGCGAGGAAGAGGCGGCGGCCATGTTCGAGGCGCCGAGCTGGGAGGAGCGGTACTCCGGCGACGAGAAGATCTGGAGCGGGAGCCCCAACGCGCAACTGGTAGCCGAGGTGCACCGGCTGACCCCGGGCACCGCGCTCGATGTCGGTTGCGGTGAGGGTGGCGACGTGATCTGGCTGGCCCGCCAAGGCTGGTGGGTCACCGGCGCCGACTTCTCCGCCAACGGCCTGGCCCGCGCTGCCCGGCACGCCGAGGAGGCCGGAGTGGCGGACCGGACCGACTGGTGGCAGGTCGACGCCCGGGCCTTCGCGGCCGACGGCCGGTCCTACGACCTGGTCACCACCCACTTTCTGCACCCACCCGACGGCGGCATGGTGGAGGTGACCCGCCGGCTTGCCACGGCCGTCGCGCCCGGCGGGCACCTCCTGGTCGTGGGCCACGCGCCGTCAGAGACGTTCACCCAGCTGACCGCGACCCACCGCAGAGCCATGTTCCTCGCCGAGGACCTGCTGCCCGGCCTACCCGACGGCTTCGACGCCCTCGTGATCGAGCAGCGGCCGCGGACCACGACCCGCGACGGCGTGACCGTCCACATCCACGACTCCACGCTGCTGGCCCGCCGCACGACCTAGCGCAACCCGGCGAGTTCTTGACGCGAGCCGGGCTCCGACCTCGGTCAGTTGCCCACGGCGGGCTCGGTTTGCGGCAGCCGTGCCGGGGCCCGATTCGGTCGCAGCGCGTGCCGGGCGACCCGGAGGGCGATCCCAGGCCGGAGCAGGGCGGACGGCGGGTCGAGCAGGTTCAAGACGCGGAAGTACGCCGTTGCAACCACCTCGTCGTCGACCGCGGCGGCCTGGAGCCGCGACATGTATTTGCCGACGACCCGAACGGGAACCGGACGCGGCCCCGCCACTTCGGGGATCGACAGATCTGCGCCGGCCACGATGTCCCATGCGCCCTTGACTGCCGGCCTGGCGAGCCGGAAGAACGCACGGGGGTCGTCATTGCCCGACGCAAGCCACGCGCGCAGCGCCAGTGCCTGCTGTGCGGCGACCGTCATGCCCTGGCCGTAGATCGGGTTGAAGGCGCAGAGCGCATCTCCGAAGACCAGCAGCCCGCGCGGGAACCGCCTCATCGTCTCGTAGCGGCGCCAGATGCTGGTCGGCGTTCGGTGGATCTCAACCGGACCGAGCGGCTCACCATCGCGCAGGGCCGCGACCAGGTCGGGCGGTGCGATGGCGGCGAGCTGGGGCAGGAAGTCCTCCTCGGCGGCCGACGGCCGGTGCCTGCCGTACCCGAACATCGTCACGACCCACGAGTCCTCCTCGACGATGCCTGCAGCCATGCCCAGCGGGCGCTCGGGCTGCGCGGTCACCACGATGAACCTGTCCGTGCCCGGGCTGCCGGCCAGCCGGTAGCGGCGTGATGCGTAGGCAAGGTCTGACTGGATCGTCTGCTCGGGTGGACGGCCGTACCGGAGCGCGTCGAGCCAGGCGACGCTGCGGCCCGAGCGCCCACTGGCATCGACCACGAGATCGGCCGCCAGCTCCGACTCGGCACCCTCCGCGTGCGGGAAGATGGTCAGGCCGCGAATCCTGCCGTCGTCGCCGGCGATCAACCCGGTGACGTCCGTGGCGTCGCGGGCCACGACACCCTGCAGGTCGAGCACCCGCTGCCGGACCACGCTCTCGATGAGCGGACGGGTCGCGCACAGCGCCGGATCCGTGACGTCGACCTGGCGCAGCGGCCCATGCTCGGTGACGAAGCGCACCTCGCGGGTGCTCAGCGCACTCTCGGCACCAGCCGCGGCGAAGTCGTCGCGGATCCCGGGGAACAGTTCGCGCAGGATCTCGTCGCCGCGGCCGAGCAGGGAGTGCAGGTGCCTTCCCTGGGGTACGGCGCGGCGATTCTCGGCGCCCTCGGGAAGCTGGTCGCGCTCGATGAGCACGACCTCGGAGAAGTGGTCGGCGAGAACGCGGGCGGCCAGCAGGCCGGCCATGCTGGCTCCGACGACGACGGCGCGGTCACGGGCTGGAAGTGGAGTGGTGGCCATGGGAATACCTCCGGATCGATGGGATGGCCACCGTCCTCCGGAAGGGTGCTCACTCTCCAGACCGTTTTCTGCTCACTTTCTGCGCGTTGGTCGTGGCCGGCTCGGCGCCCACCTCCAACGACCAGAGCTTCTCCACCACCCGCTCCACGCCCCGGGTCAGGTGACGTCGGTAGGTGCTGAACGGAAGTCCAAGTACCTCCGCGGCCGCCTCCTGGGTGACGGCGGGACGGAGGTAGGTGCGATCGAGCGCCCGCGCCAGCCGGGTCTCGCGCGGATCCTCGGCCAGGTCCGCGACGGCACGCCGAATCAGCTCGGCAAGCCGGCCGGGCGGGTCCCGGTCGTCGTCGAGGTCGCGGACCAGACGACTGCGGCACAGGGGGTTGACTGCCAACCGGTCCTGCCGGACCAGGTCGCGCAGGCCCTGCCGAACCGAGTCCGCGAACTCGGTGAAGGACAGCGCGAGAACCTCGCGTCGCCCGGTCGAGGGCGGCACGGGCTCGCCGAGCTCACGGTCGGCCAGCATCGCCAACCATTCAGTCAGGTGACCACCGCGGAAGTCCCTGCCGAAGATCGCGTAGGTCACGTCGCCTACGGAGTACCCGGCTTCTGGGAACTTGCCGTAGTCGATGAACTCCATCAGCGGGTCCATCTGGCCGGTGTCGATCCACGTGAGCAGGTCCCAGGCGATCGCGGGGTCGGCGAGAAGCAACTGGATGGTCAGCACCGGCCCGAGGTTCAGCGTTCGCGACGGCGCCTGGTTCCGGTCGGCGTCGACCAGGAAGCGAATCATCGTCAGGTGGTCACCGGGTCGCAGTGGTCTACGCCGCTCGACCGCACGCCAGGCAGCATCAACGGCGGGATCCAGCTCGCGGTCCGACTCCTCGGCCAGATCGAGCCGGATCACCGCAGCGAACCCGACCGGATCCGGCCCCCCAGCCCGGATCACGCGGAATCCGTCGGGCTGTCGGGTCAGCCAGTGCTCCACGAGCGCCGCCTGTGCCCCGCCCTGATGGCGCTCCGTCATCGCCAGCAGCCGCTCGGCGTCCGGCGGCCGCAGGCGATCGGCGTACACGGCGCCGAGCTGGGAGTAGTCCCAGTACGACGAGGTCGCCGAGCTGCGGCGGTGCGCGTAGACGACATGCATGATCGCCCGCTGCTGGTCCGCGCCTGTGAGCCCTCGAGCCCGGCGGACGGAGGCACGCTGGACCTGTCGATGGAGAGTGGCGTACCCGGCCGGATCGCGCCAGCGGAAGTCGGCGTCGATGACGTCCCGGGCCAGGTCGTGGGGGAAGAGGCCGTACGGGCCCTCGTCGATGACGGACAGGCCGCGCAGCCATTGCATGGCAGCATGCGCATCCGGCACCTCGAGGGTCTCCCGCAGGAGGTCCTCGGTCGTCATCCACGCGTGTGCGCACAGCCTGAGCGTGCTGAGGTGTTGCTCGTCCGGAATCGATTCCAGGAGTCTCTGCACCAGGCTGGCGACCAGGTCAGGGGCGTCTGCGAGATGCTTCAGCTCGCCTGCCGGTTGGTGGATCAGCAGCTCCGTGAGGAGTGACAACGCCAGGGGGTGCCCATGGGTGAGCTCCGCGGCAGGTTTCCGATGCTGCAGAGGGATCCCGTTGACTGCCAGGTAGTCATGCGCCTCCGCAGGGGTGAAGTTGCGAAGCCGGATCTCGCGGATCATCGTCCGCCAGCCCTCGTCGCCGAGCCAGGCGTCACCGGGTGCCCGCCTGCCCGCGACGACGACGACGGACTCTGCCGACAGCGCTGGCAGCCACTCCTCCCGCAGCCAGACGTCGAGACTGCCAGCCATCTCGAACGTGTCTACGGCGACAACGCTGGCGGAAGCTGCCGGTTGGGGCCAGCCGCGCAGAGAGAGCTCACCCAGGAAGGCGTCAGGTTGTGGGTCCACCGACCTCAGGTCAACGCGGAACCATCTGCGCCCCGCGTCCCGGGCGATCCGCTCGAACGCTTCCAGAAGGGACGTCTTGCCGACCCCGCCGGGGCCGTGCAGCCAGAGCAGACGAGATGGCGTGTCGCCGGACACGACGTCCCGGAAGAGCTCTTGCTCGACAGCCCGCCCCACGAACCGGGTGGCGCGAGTCCGGCCGAGCAGGTCGGCGAACGTCTCCACCGGCTCACCATGCCAGAACCCGCGGCCGCTCGCACGGCCTCAGATCCCTCTCAGCCAACCTCGGCGAAGAGGGCCCGATGATCGGACATCGGCATCTCGATCGAACCGCCGCCCGACGCAGTCAGGCCGTCGCTGGCCAGGATGTGGTCGATCTGCTCGATGGGGTGATGGCTGGGGAAGGTGAGCCCGGTGACGAGCGGCCTCAGGCCGGTGATCCGTTCGGCTCGGTGCCGACCCATGTTGAGGTCTCCCAGGAGCACGAGCGGCCCCACCGGCTCTCCCAGCCCCCGCAGCAGGAGACGCAGCTGCACCCCGTTCCACCACGGCATGAAGGACAGATGGGTGCTCGCCACGTGAATCCGGCGGTGGGGCGTGTCGACCTCAGCGACCACCGCAACTCGGGGCTCGTCCCGCACCCACTCCGGCCAGACCTGGCCGTGGAACCGGAACGGCGCGGGTGTCCTCATCGCCGGTAGCCGGACCACCCTCCAGCCAGCCACCGGGTATCGGCTCAGCAACGCGACACCGTACGCCGCATCGTCGGGCTGCTCCTCACCGGTGGCCGCCGACCACACGGTGCCGGGCGTGCCCCTGAGTGCGGCGACGAACTGGTGCTCCGGCGCGTCCATCGCCTCAGCGGCGATCGCAGTGAGATCGGCGTGCATGGAACGAGGCTGGTTCCGGTCGACCTCCTGCAGTCCGAGGATGTCGGCATCCAGGCTGGTGACCGCCTGCGCGAACCGACGGGTGTCCACCCGGTCGTCGGCTGGTGAGCGGCCACTGAGGATGTTGAAGGTGGCGATGCGCATATGAGGCCGGTTCCCCCGGGTGCCCGAGTCATGCCCGCGCAGGTTCGGGGTACGGCGGTGACATGACGGATGCGGAACAGGATGCGCTGCGCGAAGGCCTCAAGACCGTCGCCGTGGCGCTGAAGGAGTCGGGTGTGCCCTTCGCACTCATGGGTGGGTACGCCGGCTGGGTGCACGGAGCGCCGGAGCCCGGGCACGACGTCGACTTCCTGGTCCCGGAGAGCGACGCCCCACGCGCGGCCGAGGAGCTCGACAGACGAGATCTCAGCGTCCGGCAGCCGCCCGAGGACTGGCTGTTCAAGGTCGAGGTGGACGGAGTGACCGTCGACGTCATCCACCGGACGAGTGGTGCGTCGATCTCGGAGGTGCTCGCCGATGCCTCGGTGGTCGAGGTGCTGTCGGTGGAGATGCCCGTCGTGTCCGCTACGGACGTGACCACGGAGAAGCTGCTGGCCATGGACGAGCACTTCTGCGACCTCGGAGCGGTCCTGCCGACCCTCAGGGCGCTGCGCGAGCAGGTCGACTGGGACAAGGTGCGCCGCCGGGTCGCGGGTGAGCCGTTCGCCGAGACCGTGCTGTTCCTGCTCGAGCGGCTCGAGGTCATCTCGCCGGCGTGACAACCGATCCCTTTTGCACTCCGTATTCCCAGTGACACACTCAGTCTGGACGGAGAGCCGAGATGCGACGTGAGGCACGAGAAGCGGCGTACACCGAGTTCGTCGCCGCTCGGCAGACCCATCTGCGACGGATCGCCTACGCGATCTGCGGAGACTGGGCCCAGGCCGACGACCTGCTGCAGAACGCCCTGGTCAAGCTGTACGTCGCCTGGCCACGGGTGCGGCGCGACGGACGCGAGGAGGCGTACGTCCGACAGATCATGGTCAGGTCCAACATCGACGAGAGCCGACGTCCCTGGCGACGCGAGCAACCCGGTCTTGCGGCGGGAGACGCGGCGGCCCGGACGGGCCTGCCCTTCGAGGAGCGTTCCGCGCTCTTCGAGGCGTTGCAGGACCTCCCGGTGATGCAGCGCAAGACCGTCGTCCTCCGACACTGGCTCGGGCTCTCGGTTGAGGAAACCGCGCAGGAGCTGGACATCTCCGTCGGAACAGTGAAGAGCCACACCTCACGCGCGCTGGACACACTCCAGGTGGCGCTGACCCCGGAAGGCAACTGACATGGACATCGATCTCAGGGAACGCCTCGATGCCTCCTTCGGTGACGGACCGGAGCACCGCACGCTCGAGACCCGGGTCACCGCCGGACGCCGCGCACTTCGCACCCGCCAGCTCGGTGTGGCCGCCGGCGCCGTGGCCGCAGCCGCCGTCGTGACCATCGGTGTGGTGGCGATGCAGGACTCCAGCGACGACCGTAGCGACAAGACCCCGGTCGCGCCCAGCCCGTCCGAGACCGCGGACCCGACGGTGCTCCCGGTGGACGACAGTTGGCGCGCTGGCTGTGGGCACGCTGGTCAGGACACCTGCGAGGCGCTGCTCACCGAGCTGCCGCCGGTACTCATCCTCGAGGACGGCACGGCTGCCCGGATCACCGACGACGTTCAGATCTTCCAGGGCGTCGACGACCCGGTGAGCACCCCCGCTGTCGAGAGTGTGGCCGTGGAGACGCAGTTCCAGGGCCTCACCCGATGGTGGCTGGTGAGCCGACAGGCCAACGGCACAGTCGTGGCGGAGCAGATGGATCCTGCGCTGAGCTCCGTGGGCTTCGACGAGTGGGTCGCCGGGCTGGACGATCCCGCGCGGAAGCCGGGAGAACGGATCACCCTCCCACCGCTGTGATGGACACATCGCCCGGCTCCCCGTGACGTCACTGACAGACTGGGCGGCGTGACTCTCACCCCTCAGTTTGTGGACGACCTCCCCTCAGGCTGGACGTCACGGGTTCCCGGAGCCGAGGACATCCAGGCGATCACCGGTCTCGTCACAGCGCACAAGCGCATGGTGCGCGGCCACGCGTCTGTGGACGAGGACACCATCGCCTCGTCCGTGACCGGGACCGGCTCATGGACCCGGAGACAGGTCGTGGTCATCACTCCCGGCGAAGAAGTCGCCGCCTGGGCCTACGTCCACGACCGGGCCGCCGGTCGCACCATGCTCGACGTGATCGTCGCTCCGGAGCTCCCCGAGGCGGACGACATCGCGGGCGCGCTCTATCAGTGGGTCGAGGCAACCGCGACGGACGTGGCCGTCCAGCGTGGCCTGGACGAGACGCAGCTCGACGCCCTCGTCTACGCCGACGACGATCGTCAGCACCGCTGGCTGGCCGCCGCCGGGTACGACAAGACCCGCACCTACTTCAACATGACCCGTCCGGTGGCCGACGCCGACTCGTTGCCGGGACCCCGCGAGGGAGTTGCCGTACGCCGGGTCGCCAAGCATGAGGACGGCTTGCCGGTCGCGCAGGACCTCCAGGTCGTCCACCAGATGCTGGAGGAGTCGTTCGCGGACCACTTCAACTCCTACCGCGAGAGCTTCCCGGAGTTCGTGCAGCGACTGCGGGAGGACCCGGGCCATCGGTGGGACCACTGGTGGATCGCCGGGGTCGAGGAGGACGGTGAGCTGGTGCCGGGTGGGGCGCTGGTCAGCTCGGTGCTCCCGCCCGACGACGAGGGACACCATGGCAGCTATGTCGACTACATCGGAGTGCATCGTCGGGCCCGCGGACGCGGGGTGGCGAAGGCGTTGTTGCACACCGTCATCCGCGACGCTCACGAGCGAGGGCGGACCCGGGTCGACCTCGAGGTCGACGCGGACTCACCGACGGGCGCTGACGGGCTCTACGTCTCGATGGGCTGGACCACGGCGTACGTCACGGAGTCATGGCACGCGACGGCTAGCCGGGAGTGATGTAGGTGGCCGTCATGGTCACGTGGTGACCAGAGACGGACACCGTTACCTTCACCGGACCGGTGGCGGCCGGCCTCAGGGTCACGGTCAACTGGCTGGAGCCTCCCGCATTGAGCGAGCCGCCGGTGTCACTGATGGTGATGGGCCCCGACTTCGAGGCAGTCCACGTCACCGGCCCCCCGACAGCGCCGAGCGTCACGGTTTCGCTGCTGGGGCCAGCGGCGAGGTCGAGCGTGAATGAGCCCGGGCTCGCCGTCAGTCTCCCGATCGGGACCGGTGCGGTCGTGGTGGGCGGCGCCTTTGTCGTCGGAGGGCTGGTCTTCGGGGGCGCGGTCGACACGGTCGGCGTCGGCGCCGTCGTGGTGACGGTCGGGGTCGGTGTGAGAGACGGGCTGTGGATCGGCTCGACCACGACGGACGGCTTGGGATGCAGGGTCTCCTGCGGGGCGACGACGTACGACGTGGTGGTGGGGGTGCTGGACGGAGTTCTCAGTGCCGACTCGAGCACCCCGCGCTTGGGTTCGCCGGCCAGCGACTGGACCACCGCGACGCCACCGAAGAGAAGGAGCAGGGCGACCACCAGGGCCAGCAGCCCTCGCCGGCGACGCTCTGGCGGCGGAAGGCCGGGGAAGCCATCGGCGTCGAAGGGGCCGGCGCGCTCGACCAGCATCCGCGAGTAGGCGACCAGTTCGAGGCGGTCCTCGAACACGCGCGACTTGACCACTGCCGGAGCGGCCAGGAACGGCGTCACTGCCAGCAGTGCGGCCGGGCTCATCTCACGCTTCTCGACCGTCGCGCAGGCGTCGCAGTCGGCGATGTGGCGGGCGACGCGCTTGCGCCAGAGCGGCTGGAACCGCCCGTCCCACCCGTTCAGCATCTCGTCGAGCGTCGGGCAGGAACCGCGACCCTGCCGCGCGACCATCAGCGCACCGAGCGCCTTCTCGAACTGCGAGCGGACCCGCGAGAGCATCGCGTGGGCGGCGTTGTCGGAGACACCCAGCGCCCGGGCGACATCGCGGCCGGACAGATCGTGGCGGAGCCCCAGCTCGAAGACCTCGCGGTCCTTCGGGGAGAGCCCCTCGGCGGCGGCGTGAACGAGCACCCGAAGGTCGTCACCAGCAAGTCCGGTCGACATGTCTGGGCTCCCTTCTGAGGTGAGATGTTCGGTGTCTTCTGGGTCGATGGGCGTCGCCCGCTTCGTGCTGCGGATGACGCGGAGACATTCGTTGCGGGCGATCGCGTAGAGCCAGGGCCTGAATCGGTTCGGGTCGCGCAGGGACCCGGCCTTGGCAAGGGCGATCAGGAAGGTGTCCTGGGTGACGTCGGCGGCCGTGTCCGGCGACG
>Ga0190264_10000188_pt1 | contig 10441 bp, 11 predicted proteins | sample Popmic112T_FD_136651 | JGI IMG/M metagenome (GOLD analysis project Ga0190264, IMG submission 136651) | Populus adjacent soil microbial communities from riparian zone of Indian Creek, Utah, USA - 112 T | ecosystem: Environmental > Terrestrial > Soil > Riparian zone | place: USA: Utah | collected... | reverse complement strand
TGCTTTTTCGCATCGGCCTGGGCTTTGATCGTGCGGTCACGCATACCGCTGCCGCGGGCGATCAGGTAGATCAGCGCGGTCAGGAACGGGATGAAGACGAGGAACAGGACCCAGGCGGCCTTCGCCCATCCCGAAAGCTCGTGATCGCGGAAGAGGTCGGAGATGATCGTGATCAGGATCCAGATCCAGATCACGAAGAAGAAGATCTCGAAGGTGACGAGGAGAAGTTCTCCCAGAGAGATATCGGCGAAGGGCAACAAGGTGCTTCCTTTCGTTCAGTAAGCGACGGCGGTGGCGGAAAACCGCATTTGTGTAATTGCCACGCTAGCCGAGACGCTGGGCAAATAACACCACCGCGACCGAGGTGGCGAGATTGAGGCTGGAGACGCCCGCGCGCATCGGGATCGCCACGCGCGCGTCCGCCCGCTCCAGCAGCTCGCCGCTGATGCCATGGCGCTCGGTGCCGAAGGCGAGCACGGCGCGCGCGGGCAGGCCGCCGGGGCGCAGCTCCTCCCCCTCCGGGTCGATCGCCAACAGCGGCCGATCGCTCACCGGCAGGGTCTCGATCGACGTTACCGGCAGCGCGAAGTGCAGCCCCGCGGCCCCCCGCACCGCGTCCGGGTACCAGGGGTCGTTCTCGCCGGTGCTCAGCACCGCGGCGGCGTCGGCGGCGGCGGCAACCCGGATGCAGGCGCCGATGTTGCCCATGTTTTTCGGCTGCTCGAGCAGGACCACCGGGGCGGGGCGCGGGTCGGCGAGCACGGCGGCGAGGTCGACCGGCGGCCGGCGGGCGATCGCGACGACGCCCGTGCGTGGCACCAGCGGCGCCAGGTCGGCGAGCTCCGCGGGCGCGATCGTCTCCACCCGGGCCGCCAGCCGCCCGGCGAGGTCGGGGGCCAGCTCGGCCGCCAGCTGCTCCAGCGCCCGCGGGTCGACCGCGACCGCCTCGACCAGCTCGGCGCCGAAGCGCAGCGCGTGCTTGAGGGCGTGAAAGCCCTCGATGACGGTCAGCTCGGGGTCGCGCCGGGCTTTGCGGAAGCGAACCGTGAGCTCGTGGTTACCCATCCGGCCATCATGACTCGAACGACGGGGACTGGACGATCTGGTCGCGGCCCGCGGCCTTGGCCCGATAGAGGGCGCTGTCGGCGCGGTCGACGAGGTCGTCGGTCGTCTCGGCGTAGTCCCAGCAGGCAAGGCCGGCCGAGCAGGTCAACCCCGCCGGGGTCGCCGCGCGCAAGCGCTCGATGGTCTCCGTCGCCTGCGCCAACGGGCAGTCGGGGAGGACGACGAGGAACTCCTCGCCGCCGAAGCGGACGATCGTGTCTTCACCTCGCAGAGCCGCGTCCCAGGCGATCGCGCATTCGCGCAGGACCGCGTCGCCGGCGAGGTGGCCGTTGGCGTCGTTGTAGGCCTTGAAGTGGTCGATGTCGACGATCGCCAGGCAGAGATCCGACTCGGTCCGGCGCGCCCGGGCCATTTCGCGCGGCAGCTGCTCGTCGAGCCCGCGCCGGTTCGGCAGTCCGGTGAGGGCGTCGCTGCGGGCCAGCACCGCGACCTCGGTCAGCAGGTTCTCGCGTTCGGACTCGACCCGCTTCAGAGCGGTGACGTCGGTGGCACGGGCGTAGATCAGCGACTCGTCCGCGGCCAGCGTCGAACTCCAGCGCAACCAGTGCCAGCTGCCGTCCTTGGCCAGGTAGCGGTTCTCAAAGCCGACGATGGCCCCGGCCTCGAAGAGGCTCGCCGACTCGGCTTCGGTGCGCTTGCGGTCCTCCGGGTGGACGAGCTCGATGAACGGCGTCGCCCGCAGTTCCTCGCCGCTGTAGCCGAGGCAGTCCTCCCAGGCCGCGTTGAGCTCGACGAAGTACCCCTTCATGTCGGCGGTGCAGAGCATGTCGTGGGAGAGGTCGAAGAAGCGACGAGCGCGCAGGTCCGCCTTGGTGCGGCGGGAGACGATGGCACCGGTCAAGACCATCACCACCGTCAGCGAGACGGCAGTGAAGAGCCAACGGGTCAGCGGCGAGAAGCCGGCGGTGCTTTCGACCGCGGCCAGGGCGACGGCGTAGACCCCGAGCAGCCAGGCAAGGTGGGCGACGGCGACCCGACGGGAGAAGAAGTAGGCAGCGACCAGGGTCGCCCAGACGAAGATCGAGCCGTACTGGCCGACGGCGACGCCGCTCTCCCAGATCAGCAGCCCGGTCGCGACCGCAGCCGCGGCGAGCGCAACATGCGTGACCACAACCGGGATCCGGCGCGAGAGGGACCAGCAGAGCAGGCCGATGACCGCCATCACCACGGCGGTGGCGATCAGCGCCGGGGTGTTGGCGCCGCTCGGATGGGGCAGGACCAGCGAGAGGGCGACGAAGCCGGCGCCGGCGCCGAACAGGGCTCCGACCGCCCGCGCTTCCGAACCCCCGGGCGCCCGGAGCTCATCCCGATTTTTGGGTATCGCCGCCAAGTCGCACTATGCATCGGCAGCGCCCGGCGATCCTTGAAGTACCGCAGGATTTCCTACTACGAGGGTCTAGCGCACGACCTGGAACTGGCCCATCAGGCCGTGGTCCTCGTGGTCGAGCATGTGGCAGTGGATCACGAACTTGCCGGTGTAGTCGCTGAAGCGGCCGGAGAGGCGGATCCGTTCGCCGGGGAAGACGAAGAAGGTGTCCTTAAGGCAGTCTTCCCACAGCGGCGGCCGCTTGCCGTCGCGCGAGAGCAGATACCAGTCGCTGTGGTGCAGGTGCATCACGTGGGCGACCGAGGTGCGGTTGACGAACTCCCAGACCTCGGTCGTGCCGAGCTTGGGGAAGGCGTCGGCGCGGGCCGGGTTGAAGGTCTTGCCGTTGAGCAGCCAGGTGGTGCGGAAGAGGCCGCCGACGGTGATCTCCCAGACGCGGTCGGGCTTGCCGGCGCGGCGCTTGCGCGACTTCAACGCCCATCGCGGCAGCGGCCGCAGCCGCAGCGGCACCCGGGTCCGGTCCCGCACCCGCCCGGGCTCAACCCGGAACTGCATCAGGGCGCCGATGTAGGCGCGGGCGCCGTCGGGGTTGCGGCCCTGGTGGCGGCTGCTGCGCAGCTCGACCGCCTCGCCGGCGGCGCCGGCGAAGTCGACGATCACCTCGGCCCGCTCGGCCGGCCCGATCAGGATCTCCTGGCGGCGGACCGGTCCCGGCAAGAGGCCGCTGTCGCTGCCGATCTGGATCAACGGCGCGCCGTTGGAGAGGTGGAAGTTGAAGGACTGGAACTGGGAGACGTTGAGGACCCGCAGCCGGTAGCGACAGGGCTCGACCGCGTGGTGGGGCATGAAGGCGCCGTTGACGAGGACGCTCTGGCCGGCGATCCCGTCGGCGGGCACCCGTAGGCCTTCTTTGAAGGGGTTGGTGAGCTGGTTGTCGCGGTCGAAGGTGCGGTCGGCGATCATCAACGGGAGGTCGCGCTCGCCCCGCGGCAGCGGCAGCGCTTCCTCGAACTCGTCGTCGACGATCCACATCCCGGCCAGCCCACGCCAGACGTGCGGAGCGGTCTTGTCGAGACGGTGGTCGTGGTACCACTGGAAGGCGGCCCGTTCCGGCCGGCCGTCCTCGAACAGGTCGAAGACGTACTTTTTGCTCCGCCCCGGCGCCAACAGCAGGTCGTTGCCGGACTCGCGCGCCGAGAGGCCCTTGGGGATGCGGCAGAAGTAGGAGATCGGCTGCGACTTGGTCAGCCCGCCCGGTTGGCCGTCGAACTGGGTGCGGTTGTGGCCGCCGTGGAGATGGACCGAGAGCTCCCCCGCCTCGGCCGGCAGCTCGTGGCGGAAGGTGACCTTGGTCCGCTCGCCGGCGGGGCGGCGGACCGTCGGCCCGGGGAAGGTGCCGCCATAGGTCCAGAGCCTGGTCTTGCGGCCGGGCAGGATCTGGACCTCGGCCTCGCGGATCGGGATCTCGATCTCGGCGCCGGTCAGCTCCCGCGGGATCGGCAGCCGCGCCTGGAACGGCACCGCCGCCGCCGCGCTCGGCGTTCCCGGTCCGAACGGAAGCAGCGTTTCGAGCTGCCGGCGCTGCGGTGCCGCCAGCGCCAACGCACCACCGCCGAGGGCGCCGAGGAAAGCTCGGCGCCCCAGGCGCGGCGTCGATGTCCGGTGCTCGGACGTGCCTCTAGCTCCCGGCCGGCAGGACCGCGGTCTTGCCCTGCATCCAGGGATGGATCGCGCAGAGGAAGTAGATCGTCGGCGTCGTCGCCGGGTCGGCGGTCACTTCCTGGGTGAACGAGCCGCCCTTCTTTTCGGTGAACCAGGAGTCGCCCTTCTTGCTGGTGCTGCCGAGCGTGCTCCAGCCGGCGGACCCGGCCTCGACCAGGTCGGTGGCGACTTTGCCCGTTTTCGGGCTGAAGCCGTGCCACTGGGCGATCGACATGCAGATGTGCTTCGGCGCGAAGCAGCCCTTGCGGGCCTTCGGGGTCTTCGGCAGCGAGCCCTTGGTAACCAGCGAGAAGCTGTGCGGGCCGACCTTTTTCGGGTCGGTCTCGTCGACGATCTGCAGCTGGTCGCCCTGGTGCACGGACGCCGGCGCGACGAACTTCAGCGCGCCTTTGACTTCCTTTATGTAGATCGTGTCCGTGGTACCGGGGGGCGCCGTTTCCGCGCCTGCCAACCCGGCCCCGAAGGCGGCGCAGCCGATCGCCGCGCTCGCCGCGATCGCCACGAGGAGATGCTTTCTCAAGAGAGTCCTTTCCTGCGCCAATCTAGGCGCCCTGATGGGGGATTACTACAGCCCGGCGAACTATTGCCGGGCGCACCCCGCAGCACAAGGCCCCTCCTGAGAAAGAGGGAGATCACCTATAGCCGGTACTCGGACCCGCTAGGCGGCCGGCTGGACCTTCACCGATCCCTGCATCCAGGGATGAACCGCGCAGAGGAAGTAGATCGTCGGCGTGGTCGCCGGGTCGGCGGTCACTTCCTGGGCGAACGACTCGTCCTTCTTTTCAGTGAACCAGGAGTCGCCCTTCTTGCTCGTGCTGCCCAGGGTGCTCCAACCCGGAGGGCCTGCTTTGGCCGGGTCGATGCTGATCTTTTCGGTTTTGGGGTCGAACCCGTGCCAGATCGAGATCGAGAGGCAGATGTGCTTCGGCGTAAAGCAGCTCTTGCGCGCCTTCGGGGTCTTCGGCAGCGAACCCTTGGTGACCAGCGAGAAAGTGTGGGGGCCGACCTTTTTCGGGTCGGTTTCGTTGACGATGTTCAGCTGGTCGCCCGGATGGACCACTTCCGGGGCGACGAACTTCAGCTTGCCTTTGACGTCCTGCATGGTGATGGTGTCGGTAACGCCGGTCGGCGTCGTCGCCGCGGCCGCCAGACCGGCGCCGAAGACGGCGAACATCGTCAGTGCGGTCGCTACGACGACCACGGGGAGTTGCTTTCTCAAGAGAAGTCCTTTCTGGGCCTGGATCCGGGTTTGCAGCAACTTCGAACCTAATACTCGACCAGGTCCGGTTCAACCCCTGTCCTGCCCACCGGGTCAGCTAGCCTTGACCCGGCCGTGGCCAGCTTCCTCCACACCTGCTATCGGATCGGCGACATCGACCGCTCGGTCGACTTCTACGCCAAGCTCGGCTTCGAGGAGGTGGCGCGGATGCCGATCGGCGACGAGGCGATCAACGTCTTCATGGGCATGCCCGGCGAGGATCCCCGCCTGGAGCTGACCTACAACCACGGCGTCGACTCCTATGAGCTCGGCAGCGGCTACAACCACATCGCCCTCGCGGTCGACGACCTCGAGGGCACCCTGGAGCGGCTCGCCGCCGAAGGCATCGAGCCCGAGAAGCCCCCCTACCGCCCCGGCGCCCGCACCGAGGGCCACCGCATCTGCTTCGTCCGCGACCCCGACGGGTACCGCATCGAGCTGATCGGGGAGTAGGGCCACGGGATGACCAGCCCCGGCAAAGGCACGAGTGAACAGCCGGCCGAACCGACCGGCGTCAACCGCCTCGACCCGTGGATGCGGCGCCATCCGCAGTACGTCGCAGGCATCTGGGGCTTCTTCGCGCTGACCAGCGGCTTCTTCGCCATCGCAACTCCCGAGGAGCCATTCCGTGCATTCAGAGTCGTCTTAGCCCTGGGGTGGACGCTCCTTGCAGTTCACGAAGTCCGGCGGTATCGCGCGCAGCGGTAAATACGGCGCGAGCTCTATGGATAGCCGCGCGCTACCCCTCGCCGGTCAGCCTTGGAGAAGACCCGGATGGGCACCGCATCGAGCTGATCGGGGAGTAAGCGGTTCGCCCGCTATAGGCTGGTTCGATGTCTCGTATCGTCATCGCCATCGCAGTGGCGTCACTCGTGATTGGAGTAGGAAACGCCCTCGCGAACGACCCGCCTGACTTCGGTGAGGACATGCGCGTAGCGCAGGTAGCGTGGAAACCTCTGCGCGTGCTCGACGCAAACACGATTGCCATCCATGGCCCCCGCGTCACGTTCTGTAACAACCAGCCGACGCTAGAGACGTCCGTCACTGAAGAACGCTCTCGAGTCGTTGTAAATGCCTATGTTGTCCGACCCACCGGCCCGGAACTCAAGTGCCTAAGGCGAGAAGTGCTGAAAGCCACGGTGGACCTCACCTACCGATTGAATGGGCGACCGCTATACGACGGCGTGTTTTCGCCACCGCGCCTTCGACCGCTGCCGCTTGTGCCGGAGAGACGGCCTCTCTCGAATGGTCGCGACCCGGACGGGTACCGCATCGAGCTGATCGGGGAGTAGGTGGAGCTACTCGCGGTTTCGACGGGAGTCGCCGTCGCATACGGGATCGGGCTCTGGATCGTGTTGATCGTCGCGCCGGCGGCGATCGTTGCGCTGAAGGGCCAGTGGCTCCTGTTCGCGGCCGGCTGGCTCACGCTGGGAATGGTCTGGTGGATCGCCGCCCTGAGGCTGGCGCGGCCTCAGTCTTGGTGGGCTCGACACCGCTATGGCCCGGACAAACTCGCGCGGGCGCAGTCTCGATACGGCGCGACCGCGAGCGCGACTAGAGGCTCGGCCTAGCCCGGGCTGATGCCGCCGCCGACCGAGGGCGGTGAGCTGGGAGCAGGCGTCGGCGTCGGAGCGGCTTCCGGAGTCGGTTCGTTACCGCCTTCGTCGCCGTTGCCTTCAGTCCCTTTGTCGTCGCCTTTTTCGGCCGATTCTTCTTCTTCGCCTTCGTAGCTTTCTTCTTCTTCGTAGCCCGAGTAGCCCGAGGACGAGGTGTGTTCGCTGTCGAGGTCGGAGAGCTCGGGGAGGCTGTCGGGGACTTCGAATTCGGGGCATTCGCCTTCGTGGGCGGCCGACATAAAGGACTGCCAGATCGGGCCCGCGGTCGGGCCGCCGTAGCCGGTGTATTCGCGCGACTGCGGGTGGCCGACCCAGACGGCGGTCGAGAACAGCGGCGTATAGCCGACGAACCAGGCGTCTGACTCTTCCTCCGAGGTGCCGGTCTTGCCGGCTTCGGCGCCGCAGCCGATCGAGGTGTAGCCGGCGCCGGTGCCGGAGGTGATCACGCCCTCCAGGATCCGCGTCACTTCGTAGGCCTCGCCCGGCGTCAGCACCCGCTCGCCCTCGTCGGCGCCGGACTCGTCGACCTTGCCGTTGGGGAACTCGACTTTGCTGATCGCGGTCGGATCGTGGTGGATGCCGCCATTGGCCAGGGTCGCGTAGGCGTCGGCCATCTCCAGCGGCGTCACCCCTTCGGCGAGGCCGCCGATCCCCTCGGCGGGCACCGATTCCAGCGACGAGGTGATGCCCATTTCTTCGGCGGTCTGGGTCACGTTTTCGGGGCCGACATCGAGGTCGAGCTGAGCGAAGATCGTGTTGACCGAGTGCACCGTGGCATTGGTCAGCGACTCGGTGCCGCCGCCGTCGCCCTCGGAGTTGTTGACGGTCCAGGTGCCACCACCCGGCAGCGAGAGGGTTTTCGGCGAACTGCCGTCGTAGTAGGTGCTGTCGGGGTCGATGCCCTGCTTGATCGCCGCGGTGAGGACGAAGGTCTTGAAGGAGGAGCCGGGCTGGCGATGCGCCTGCCAGGCGTAGTTGAACTGGGCTTCGCTGGCATAGCCTTCGGTCGAGGCAAGGGCGACGATCTCGCCGGTCTCGGGGTTGACCGAGGCGAGGCCGGCGGCCGGCCCGCCTTCGGGGTAACAGACATAGCACGAGTTCTCGACCGCTTCCTCGGCCTTCGCCTGCAGGACCGGATCGATCGTCGTGTAGGCCTTGAGGCCGCCGTTGCGGACGGTGTTGATCCCGTAACGCTCGATCAGCTGCTGCTGGACCAGGTCGAAGAGGAAGGCGTCGTGGATCACCTGGTACTTGTCACCGGGGTCGAGCCCCAGACCCTTGTCGATCGCCTCGCTGTATTCCTCGGTGCTGATGTAGTCCTGCTCCTCCATCGCCCCCAGCACCTCGTTGCGGCGCTCGGTCGCGGCCGCCGGGTCGAGGAAGGGGTTGTATTCGGAGGGGGCCTGGGGCAGGCCGGCGATCAGCGCCGACTCGGTCACGTTGAGGTCCTTGGCCGGTTTGCTGAAGTAGGTCTGCGCCGCCGCCTCGACCCCGACCGCGGTCTGCCCTTCGACGGTCCCGTAGGGCGAGGTGTTGAGGTAGGCGGTGAGGATCCAGTCCTTGTCGTGCGCTTCCTCCATCTCCTGGGCGAGATGGGCTTCGATCAGCTTGCGCTTGATCGTGTGGTCCGGGTCCTGGATGTAGAGGTTGCGGACCAGCTGCTGGGTGATCGTCGAGGCGCCCTGGACCGGCTTGCCGCCGGCGAGGATGTCCTTCCAGGCGGCGCGGGCGATGCCTTCGGGGTCGATCGCGCCGTGCTTGTAGAAGTTCTTGTCCTCGATTGCGATCGAGGCGTCCTTCAAGCTCTGTGGCAGCGCCCGTTCCGGGACCGGCTGGCGGATGTTGTCGGAGCGGATGAACCCGATCAGGCTGCCGTCGGCCGCGTAGATCGCCGAGGAGCGGCCCTTCTGGACCGGCTGCAGACTGGAAAGCGGCGGCGCCGAGTTGTAGACGCTGAGCGCCCAGGAAGCGCCGACGCCGCCGGCGACGGCGACGATCCCCCCGATGACGATGAGCGGGATCGCGAACTTGTGCCAACGGGAAGCGGGCGGCTTGCGCCGCCGCCTGCGAATACGGGTAGCCATCGGGGTCAGCGATTGTAGAGAGGGGCAATCTCCGGCCTGTGCCGCGGGGCAGCGCCGCAATCCAGCTTGCCGAGCGGATAGGCTCGCGCTCGCTACCAGTCGAGGTGTCTCTTTTGGAGAGGGAGGATTGTTGTGAAACTCGTGATCGGCATTGTCCGACCAGAGCAGGCAAACCAGGTGCTTGAGGCGCTCTACCGGGCAGAGGTCAAGGGCTTCTCGGTCAGCCGCGTGCAAGGGCACGGCGGCGAGCTCGACCGGGTCGAGACCTACCGCGGCACCACCGTGAAGATGGGGCTCTCGGAGAAGGCGCGCTTCGAGGTCGCCGTCTCCGACGACTTCGTCGAGACCACCGTCCAGGCCCTCTGCGAGGGCGCCCGCACCGGTGAGGTCGGCGACGGCAAGATCTTCGTCGTGCCGCTGGAGCAGGCGGTGCGGATCCGCACCGGCGAGCCCGACGAGGCCGCCGTGACCCCGGTGGCGAAATGATGCTCGCCGCGATCGACACCGGCGACACCGCTTGGATGCTGGCCGCGACGGCGCTGGTACTGCTGATGACGCCGGCCCTCGGCCTCTTCTACGCCGGGCTTGTCCGCTCCAAGAACACCCTCAACACCTTCATGATGTGCGTCGCCGGGATCGCGATCGGCGGCGTCACCTGGGCGCTGATCGGATACTCGCTGGCGTTCGACGGCGAAGGCGCGCTGATCGGCGGCCTCGGGCACTTCGCGCTCAGCGGCGTCGGCTTCGAGCCACGGGGAGAAGGGACCATCCCCCACCTCCTCTTCATGGCCTTCCAAGGCACCTTCTGCATCATCACCGTGGCGCTGATCTCCGGTGCCGTGGTCGAGCGCATGCGCTTCGGCGCCTTCATGGTCTTCGCCGCGCTGTGGTCGGTCCTCGTCTACGCCGTGCTCGCCCACTGGGCCTTCGGCGGCGGCTGGCTGGCGGCGCAGGGGACGCTCGACTTCGCCGGCGGCGTCCCGGTCGAGATGGGCTCCGGCTTCTCGGCCCTCGCCGCGGCGCTCGTCGTCGGCGCCCGCAAAGACTACGGTCGCCAGGCCCTGCTCCCCCACAACGCGATGTACGTGCTGCTCGGGGCCGGGCTGCTCTGGTTCGGCTGGTTCGGCTTCAACGGCGGCAGCGGCCTCGGGGTCGGCGATGCCAGCATCCTCGCTTTCGTCAACACCCTGCTGACGCCGGCCTGCGCGCTGATCACCTGGTTCGTCCTCGACCTGATCCGCGGCCGCAAGGTGACCGCGATCGGCGCCGCCACCGCGATCATCGTCGGCTGCGTGCTGATCACCCCCGC
>Ga0190264_10000187_pt1 | contig 10463 bp, 23 predicted proteins | sample Popmic112T_FD_136651 | JGI IMG/M metagenome (GOLD analysis project Ga0190264, IMG submission 136651) | Populus adjacent soil microbial communities from riparian zone of Indian Creek, Utah, USA - 112 T | ecosystem: Environmental > Terrestrial > Soil > Riparian zone | place: USA: Utah | collected... | reverse complement strand
CGGGGTCCGCCAGGCCCTCGGCCTCCACGACAGGAACGGCCAGTGAGCCCCCAGCCGGAGCACACGCCCAACCCGGGCGTCACCTGGAACACCCGCCTCGTCTCCACCGAGCTGATCGTCGACGACCCCGACGACACGACCGTGCCGGGCATGAACGACCCGCTCCCGCCCCGCGAGAACCGCGAAACACGCCGCGCCCTCGCACACGCAGCACGGAGGACCAAGTGACCGACGACTGGAACAAGGCCAGCCCCGAAGCGCAGGAACTCGCCGCCGAGTACTACGAGATCGACCTCGCCGAAATGCTCGTCACCGCGCGGGCCACCATCATCCGCGCGAGGGAGCTGCACCGCGAGACCTGCCCGTTCGCCACCGCCAGCGTGAAGCCGACCGCGTTCACCTGCTCCATGTGCGACACCCTCGACGAACCCAAGGACCAGACGTGACCGACCAGACCGCCGAGCAGCAACTCGCCGCCATCCGCCGACAGATGGCCGCACCCGGACCCACACCCGAACAGCAAGCCGAATGGGACACCGCAGACCGGGCCATGGCCGAACGCATCCGTACCGGCCGCCCCGGAGTGCCGCTGCATCATGCGTTCGCCACCCTCCAGACGCTGCGCACCATCCAGTGGCTCGACGAGACGGCCGGAGAGCGGCCCGCCTGCCCGAACCCGGTCGAGTGCGGACACGAAGCCGCCCTCGGACAAGCCCGCGAAGAGGCGCGCCGCCTCGGCCTCATGGTCGACGAGTACAGCGCCGGCGCCCGCACACTCGGCGACAAGATCCGACGGGTGCGCGAGGTGCTGGCCTTCGCCGAGAAGGTCGTCGCAACCTCCGGACCCGGACCGGCCAGCGCCGTGCAAGCCGTCGCCGACCGGCTGCACGCCGCGCTCGACGGACCCGTACCCGACGACAGCGACCCCGCAGACCTGACCGGATACCTCGCACCCGAACCGGCCATCCGATGCCTCACCGCGCTGCCCGCCACGGCCACCGAAGTCGAAGTCGAGTGCGTGTACGACAACGGATGCGGCAAGCCGGAAGGCGAATGCGCCGTCACCTGCAAAGCCGTCCTCGACGCCATCGCCAACACCATCGGCAAGCAACGGACCGCCGCGCCCACCCCGGCCGTCCCCGTCGAGGTCCGCGACCCGTGCCCCCGCTGCGAAAGCAGCAGCGACCGCATCCCGCGCCGGCTCATGGCCGACCACCTGCGCGACGTCCACCCCGAGGAGCAGCGGTGACGATCGAAGGCTGGGACGAAGACGACGGCTGCAACGGGGACTGCTGCACCGAGACGGAGTACGAGGAAATCAAGACACGCTGGCTGGCCAAGTACGGCAACAACCACAACGCGCACCACGTCAAACCCCTCACCCCGCTCCCCGCCCGCACCCGACTGCGTCTCGCCGTCCACCGCCGGATCGACCGCGCCGGCGCCTGGCTGTGCGGCCGCCGCTGCAACCGGGCCGCACTGTGGATGTGGCGGGTCTGCCGCATGATCTGAGCCGCTGTGGGATGCTCAGGCCAGGCCCCCGACCTGCCTCGTGTCGGGGGCCGCCCCCTTTGTCGGCGCCGCCCGTTACGCTCAGCCGTCCGAGGCGTCAACCCGTACTCGGATGCTCGGACCGTCTGAAGCCCCGGCATCATGTCGGGGCTTCGGCCGTTGTCGGCCTGCTGTCGTACGATCGTGGCGCGTCCACGGTTCGTCTGGCTGGCCTCCGGGACGCGCTGCTACAGCACGACACCCCCGACCGTCACGTTCGGTCGGGGGTGTCGCTGCGTGCGGGCTACTCCTGCGCAGCCTCGTCGCGGTCCACCTCGTCTGCGGCGTTCAGCAGCTCGGCCGCCAGCTGACGCGCAACGGCGGCGCTCAGCCCCCGGACCATGGCCCCGTGCTTGATCTCCTCCGGGAGGAGGGGTTCAACCTCGACACGGACCTCTCCGGCCCCGGGTGCCCACACGTTGAACGGGCCGATCTTGGTCACGTCGTCGCCTCCGTCGCGTTCAACAGCTCGTCCAGGTCCGGGTTGTCCTCCACCAGCTTCGCCGCGACATCGTGCCCGGAGGACTGCTGCGCCTTCGCGGACATCAGCCGCAGTTCGACGGTGGCCGGAGTGACACCGAACTTGCGCTCCAACACCTTCGCGGCTTCCAGCAACTCGGCCGCCCGAAAGGCGTCGATCTTCTCGCTCGCACGGTCCGAGATCGCGGGCGAATGCTCCTTGCCCTGCATTGCGAAGGCGTACAGGTCGCTGCGGGCATCGACTGTGGCGGTCATGGGCTCTCCTCTGGTTCCTGCTTCTGGCGCTGCTGACGCGGACCTTGGTCCGGGCCGCGCCCTCTCGTCTGCCGTGTGCGGAAGAACTTCTCAACGGGGCTCCACGGCATCGCCCACGCGTTTCCGATCCGCATCCATCGCTCTTGGGGGACGGGCCACGCCGGGTCCGTCTCGGCGATGTGCCGTACGCCCTGACGTGTGATTGGGCGGGACAGATAGTCGCCAGCGTTGAGGCGCCGAGCGATCTCGGTGAACGTCACCATCTCAGGGATTCCGCCCCCTTCGTCAGCGTCGGGCATGCCCCCACCTTCCCATGAGTACTTGTCAAAGCGCCAGTACCCTCGTAGTCTCGAAACAGCAAGAAGCCCCGACCCGTGGTGACAGACGGGCCAGGGCTGCACGACGGCGGGACCCGGTGGTGACACACCGGGCCCCGCCTCAACCCCAGCCCAGCGGTGACACGCCGGGCCGGATCGTCATCCCCGCCTGATCTGACCAGGAGGAACAACGTGCACGACTTTACTGTCGGTACGGCAAGTACGACCACGCTCGACCCAGACCAATCGGCGCTGCCCCCCATCTACTACAAGGGCGAGCAACTGGCGTTCAGCGCCGAGCAGCGCCAGCGCCTCTTCTGGGCGAAGCTCAACAAGTCGGCCCCCGGAGGCTGCTGGGAGTGGACCGGAATCAAGTTCCCGCACGGCTACGGGAAGCTGACGCTCGCGAAGCGCAGCCTCTACCCCCACCGCGTTTCCTACGAGATCCACAAGGGTCGCATCCCTGAGGGTCTCCACATCGATCACCTCTGCCGCAACCGGGCGTGCGCCAACCCTGACCACCTCGAAGCGGTCACCTGCGGCGAGAACATCCGCCGCTCCCCGATCGCACCGGCCACGCTGAACGCGGCGAAGACGCACTGCAACTATGGCCACGAATACACCGAGGCCAACACCGTCATCACGCCGACTGGGCGCAACTGCCGAGCCTGTCGCCGCTGGCATGAGCGTCGGGTCGACGCAAAGAAGCGGGGCCTGCCCCTGCCGGAGTCACCGGAGCAGGTCGTAGCCCGGCGTCGCAGCGACTCGTGCCCTAGCGGCCACCCGTACGACGAGGCAAACACCTACGTCGATCCCAAGGGGGCGAGGCGCTGCCGCACATGCGCCCGTGCCGACTCTGCGCGCTACAACGCGAAGCGGGCCGCAAGGGGGCGGGCATGAATCAGCAGCCCCACCAGCCCAGCCCCGGCGCGCGCACCGCGCCGATCCCCCCAGCCGTCACCGCCGCCGTCGCCCAATACGAGGCCGCAACCCTCCGCTACGACAACCTCGCCGCGAAGCCGCTACCCCTGACGGCCGCCGACCTCGAAGCGTTCCTCACCACGCAAGGCGCGATCTTCGAAGCCGTCGTAGTCCTCGCCGACCATCGGCGCCTCGACCTCACCACCCCCGCCGAGACCGCGTCCCGCTACCGGCAAGCCGCCGCACACTGCCGCGACCTCGCCGCACACGCCGACTTCGACGCCTGCGCCGACGCCCAAGACGAGATGGCCATGTGCGCCTGCCAACTCGCCGACGCCGGCCGCCTGGACCTGATCGGGGCGACCGCGTGAGCGCCCAGTCCACCCCGGTCACCGCCGACGCGACCGCGACCGCCGCCGAACTCCAGGCCCGCACCCAACAGGACTACGCGATCGCCGAGGCCCGCCGCCAGCAACAAGCCGCCGAAGACCGCATCAACGGACAGCAGAACGGCGGTAACCAGCGATGAGCGACACCAACCCCCGCCAGCACACGGCCACGTACTACACACAGCTGGCCGCCAAGCTCGACGCCAAAGCCGACGCCGTCGACAACGGAGGCGGCACCCACGGCGACACCTACCGAGAGATGGCCGACAACGCCCGCGCCGAGGCGCAGCGCGCAGAACAAGGCGGCGGCCACTGATGGGCATGTTCAGCTGGCTCCGCCCCGGCAACGACCACGAACTCGCCGCCACCGAATACGCAGGCCGCGAGAGCGCCTCGGATGAAGCCGCCCGCAAAGAACGCGCCCGCCGCAGCCGCGCCGCCGACCGAGCCGACCGCAAAGGCCAAGCCTGGGCGGACAAACAAGGGCGCCGCCACCCCTCCTGGTAACCCGCCCCAAGCCCCCGCCGTCGCGCACATCCCCCAGCGTGGCGGCGGGCCCACACCCCGGAGAACCACATGCAGAACGTCATCGGCATCACCGCGGCCGCCGCCGGCCTCACCGCCTTCGCGCTCGCCGCCGCGCCCGCCATCCGTAAACGCGCCCGCCGCGCCTACAACCAGGCCGCCGACGAGATCGGCCGATACACCCGCCTCACCTGCCCCCACTGCCTGCTCACCATCCGCTACCGAGGCGTCAGCCCGACCGAGGACAGCCGGTTCCGCCAGTACATGGACGACCACACCGCCAGCCACTGACCCGCCCAACCCGACCAGCCGCACCCGGAGGAGCAGCACGTGAAGACCGACGCCGCACCCGCGCCGCGCCTGACCGCCCTCACGCCGATCGCCATCGCCTTCACCCTCGTCTCCCTCTGCTGGACCGGATGGAGCATCACCGACCTGATCCAGTCCGGGGCCTGGGGCATCCTCGCCGCCGTGTCCGTCGACGGCCTGTGGGGAGTCGTCCAGTACCTCTCCTACAAGCGGATCGGTGGCCGCGTCGTCGAGGTCGTCGAATGGGTGACGCTCGTCGTCGCCTGCTCCCTCCTCGCCTGGCACGGATGGGCCATCACCCCAGCCGCCGCGTTCGCCGGCGCGCTCCCCCCGATCGTCGCCAAGATCTCGTGGGTTGGCGACATCCGGCTGCGCCTCCTGCGCTCCTACGATCCGATCGCACTGACCGCGGAGCAGGAAGCCGAGATCAACGATGTGATCCGCGACAGTGAGTACCAGGCTCGCCTGAAGGCTGCGGAGATCGGGCGCGAAGCCGCGGAGGACATCGCCGCGATCCGGGCCAAGGGCAAGGTCGACATGGAGCGCCTTGAGGTCGACTTCGAGGTGGGCGTCAAGGAGATCACCACGCGTGCCGACTTGAAGCGGCGCACCCCGGTCACGCTGGCGGATCCGACTGCCGAACACGCCGAACCGGAACCCGATCCGATGGTCGCCGCGCTCACCGAACAGTTCGCGAGCCTGAGGGCCGTACTGGGCGATCTCGCTCGCGATCGAAGCGGCGAACTCGGACCGAACCCGCTGGTCGACGCACCGAACCAGGTTCGCGAACCCGTCGCCAGCGTCGCCGATCTCGCTCGCGATTTCGTCGGCAAGATGAACGACAACAAGCACGTCACGGAAGTCATCATGCGGGTCCACCCGGGCGCCAACCGCGAGTCCGTAGCCGCCGCCGTCCGCAAGGCGCGCAAGACCGCCGAGGGGCCGTACCTGTGAGCCAGCCACCGGGAGCCGACGAGCTCCGTATCCGCGCGACCCTCATCAAGCAGGGCGTCGGCCCCGACGCCGACCCTGCCGCGCTCATCCCGCCGAAGCCGACCAGGCCGCCCCGGGACTGGCTCGACGACATCCTCGACAGCAACCCGGCGCCCGCGCCGTCCAAGCCGGAGGCGGAGCCAAAGCCCCCACGGGAGCCCAAGCCGCCAGTCAAGAACCGCCCGGCCGCCGACAAGGGGCGCCTCAAGAAGGCGGCCGGCGAGAAGCAGCCCAACGGCCGTAGCCGCCGCCAGCCGCCGACCACCCGCGCACGCTCCATCATCGCCGCTCAGAAGGCGGCCAGCACCGTCACGAAGCGCATCCCCGGCGGCCGTCGCATCAACAAGAAGCACACCGCGTACACCGCGTACTGGCTCACCGCAGCCGCAACCGGATGGGGCATCGGCCTCGAACCCTGGTTCGCCTCCTGTCTGGACTACTACGTCGGCAACGGCGGCGCCGGGACCGCCACCCTCGTCGTCCTGGCCGTGGTCGTGCTCGCCGTCGACTCCCGCACCCACGGACTGCGCAGCCCTGCACGCCACGTATTCACGCGCGCCATCGGCTGGGTCGGCCGCATCCCTCTAGCCTCCGCAGTCCTCGCTCTCGCCCTCTACAACACCCGCTGACCAGGAGAAATCGTGACCATCGCAGCATCGAGCGGGGCCGCAGCCCTCGGCACCATCGGCCTCGGCGGCCTCGCCCTCATCCTGGCCACCTGGTTCTGGCTCGGCACCCGTAAGAAGTCCAAGAACGGCCTCAGCGCGCAGGCCGCCCTCACCCTCGGCCTCATCTCCGGCGCCGTCTGGATGAGCGCCGGCCAGGTCTGGGGTGTACCGGACGACCTCGTACTCAGGGCGCTCGGATCGACGCAGAAGACCGACGCCCTGGGGGACATCGGCTACGGCGCCATCTCCATCACGATGGTCATCGTGGCGTACTGCATCAACTTCAAGCCGCGCGCCGCCGGTTACATCGGCATCATGATGGCCACCGTGTTCACGCAGACCGGCGGCCTGTGGGCGGACATCACGGAGGCGCTGCGTGAGATGGCTGTGGGGTTCGCGTCGTGAGCAGGTGGGGGGTGTGGCATGCGGTGCGTGTCCTGGCGGTCGGGACGTGGCTTGTCGCCCGGTGGGCGTGGGGCAGGCTGTGGGCTGCCGGGCAGGCGGACGACGACTTGGTGGGCCCGGTCGTCGTCGTTGTCGTGGGCGTCGTCATGGTGGGCGTTGCCGTCGCGGCAACGCCCATTCTGGCGAGCCCGCTCACACTGGTGTGGCTGGTCGCCGCAGGGGTTTCGGGTCACCGCCACCTGGGCGCCGAGCCGCCGCCGGGGCCCGACGCCGAGGACGTGGAAGCAGTCGAGGGAACCGGTCCGCGCACGGCCGAAGCTCCTACCGACGACGAGCTGCTGCGCGCGCTCGCGGACCTCATCGGCACCCGCAACGGAGTCCTCCTCCGCGACGTCGTCGCCGCCTTCCACAAGGCAGGCGTCCGGACCTCGTGGGGGATCCCCGAACTGCGTGCCCAATGCGAGCGCCTCCGCATCCCCATCAAGGCCTCCCTCCAGGTCGGGAAGTTCACCTCCAAGGGTGTCCACCGGGAGGGCCTGAAAGCGGTCATCTATCCCGTCCTCGCGAACGCCGAGAAGGCGCCGCCCTACTGGCCGGCCGACCTTCCCCGCAGGGAGGAGCCAAGTTGCGACTAGTTGCGTTCTGACCTGCGTAAAGCTAGCCGGGGCTAGGGTCGGCCGGGTGCCCGGCTGGGCCGCCCGAGAGGGGCTGCCCGGCCCGCCCGAGAGGGGTTTGCTGTGTCGTACAGATACCGGTGTGAGCAGTGCCGCACCACCTCGCCGCCGCACCCCACCCGCGCGGCGGCCGAAGCCGAACGCCATCGGCACCGCGCCCGCGTCCACGACGGACTGATTCCCGATGACGACTCCATCGACGAGACGGCCGCCGAGGATGTCGGCACGGACGGCCTCGTGCTGGTGCTCCTTGCCGCGCTGCTGATCGCGGCTCTCATTGCCCGAATCGTCAACTGACCCACGGAAAGAACAGCCGAGCCCCATGCCCAAGACCGGCACCGTGTATGCCCTCATCGATCCCCGCGACGACAAGATCCGCTACATTGGCAAGACCACCCAGCCAGTCCTCGCGCGGCTCGCCGGGCATCTTGCGCAGCCGACCAACCCGGCCATGCGTGCATGGATTGCCAGCCTCAGCCTGCAAGGCTTCATACCGCGCGTCGAGTCCGTCGCCACCGCGAGCGAGGCAGCGCTGGACGCCGAGGAGCAGCGCCAGATCCAGCGGCACGCCCGCGAGGGTCACCGGCTCTTCAATTCGCCGTACTACAAGCACCACCTCGCGGACCTCAACCAGCCGGCCACCCGCGCCCCCAAGGTCAAACCCGCCCGCGCTCGACAGGAGACAGTCGAACGGCGAATCGCCTGGTGGTTCTTCGGTCCCATGATGCAGGCGCGGTCAGCAGGTCGGGTGCCTGCCTGGTGGGCGTTCTGCTTCGTCGTGGCCTGTTCCCCGCTGTACTGCGCCACCGTGGTCTTGCGTCACCTGTTGGATGTGCGGATCATCCGCGGACTCGTCCTGGCCGCCATGTGCGCGTTGCCGCTCTGGGAGTCCGGGTTCGACAAGGCGGTACGGGAACTGCTGCTGGTTCATCTGCCGCTGGAGACTTGGGCTGCCCTGTGGTCGGAGTATGGCGCCGGCCCGCTCAGGACCTTCGTCGGCGACATGGTCTGGCCGACTGCGATCGTGTCTCTGATGGCCACCTTCGGGATGTGTGACGACATCCGCCATCGCCCCGTGACCGGCAAGTAGCCCGCGTCGGTTGACCACCTGCCACACTGGTGGCCACACGCCGGGACGCCCGGCATCTCTGGCCCCGCCTCGCACCCCCCCAGCGAGGCGGGGCCGGCCCACGTTCGGAGGACCCCGTGAACCCCAGCATCCTGCGTCAGCCGATCCGCCCGCCCGCCAGGCCTACCCCGTTCGGCCAGACTGATCCGCGCGCCCTCGACCGCCTCCCGGGTGCAGCGCCCCGGACGAGGAAGCCGACGTTCAACTCGGCGGTGTGACCGTCGGCTCGTCGGCGGTGGTCCGGGGCGTGGGTACGGCACGGGCCATCCACCGGCCGTCGGACACCAGCGTCGGCAGCATGACCGGGACCATGCCCGCGTCGACCAGCTGCGCGAGGCCTTCCGCGCACTCGTCTTGAGTGTCGGCCTGCACTCCGTACCGGATCGCCATGACGCCAGTGTGCCGTGACGGTGTGACAGTCGGGCGGGAACGCGGCAGCCCCGCACCGGAGATGCGATCCCGGGCGGGGCCTTCGTCATGCGGTGGGCTCCAACTGCTCCCACAGCCACGGGGTGTGTGTGGTGTGGCGGTGGTGTCTGCCGCAGGCCTTGCAGTGTCTCGGTCGGACCCGCATCGGGACGACCGCGTGCAGCGGCTTCAGCCAGTCGCCTTCGGCTTGCAGGTGATCGCCCCGGTGCTGGCCGCAAAGGTCACAGATCCAGTAGCCGTCCGAGCCGTCCGGGCGTACCGGGCCTTCGCGATGCCAGTGGTCGGTGATCAGCGGCGGGCGGGCGGTCACGTGCCCTCCTCGTCCGGGCGCACCGGGCCCGCGCTGGTGATCTCGTCGGCGATGGTCTGCAAGGCGAGCGCGACACCGAGGCGTTCGGCTTCGGTGAGGGTGTCGGAGTCGAGTTTGTCGGCGAGGTAGCGGAGGCTGTCGGGGAGGCTACGGCGACGGATCGCGGGTTCGCTCATGGGGTGGGCTCCTCGCTGCTCACCGGGCGCTCCGGCTCGTCTGCTGGTGGGTCGGCGAGCTCCGGAGGCTTGTGCCCCTGCCGGAACCCCACGTCGACGATCAGGTAGCAGAGTCGGAGTTCGTTCGCGTCGGGGTACTCCTCCCGGATCTCCGCGACCCACTGCGGCTGTCGGGCCTCGGCGGTCGCCGCGAGGTTCCTGACCCGCTCCATCGAGAGGGCGGCCACCTCGGGGGAGATACCCGTCAGGTCGATCGGCTCGGGCTTCGGCAGCGTCTGGGTCACCTGCTGGCGGGACGCAGCTGCGGCCGGGGGTGGTGACCCGACGGCCTTGCGCCGCTTCTCGGCGAGCGCCTCGATGGCCTCGTCGTACCACTCGGGCGGGACGAGGTAGCCAGCGCGCTTGTCGCGGCGGGTGATCTCGGCGTGCTCGCTGCGGAACTGGGTGCCGTCCAGGATGTCGGCGATCTTCTTACGGGCCGTCTCGACGGGGTAGCGCTGCGGATCGGTCATGTATGGAGTGTAAGGCCCTATCGGTCCAGACGGAACATCCAATCTGCTAGAACCTTGCGAACCTTACAGTTCAGACTGTAAGGTCTGTAGGGACAGCAAGGAGCGAACGAGGGGGGCCCGATGAGGCACACCAAGAACGAGACCAGCACCCAGACCCTCACCCGCCTCATCAAGGCCATGGACGCCGGATTCCCCGTCACCGTCTCGTACCTGAAGGAAGAGAAGGACGAGGCAGGAAAGAAGACCGGGCGCCTCGTCGAGACGGTCCGCACGATCGAGGTCTACGACGTAGTGGTGAGCGCCGCCGGAGACATCGTCCTCAAGGCGATGGACCGCGAGACGCCGTTCCCGATCCAGGCCGACACGCTGCCCGACACCCTCGCGGGCCGCGACGTGCTGGGCCGCGGCAAGACCGGCTCG
>Ga0190264_10000186_pt1 | contig 10495 bp, 7 predicted proteins | sample Popmic112T_FD_136651 | JGI IMG/M metagenome (GOLD analysis project Ga0190264, IMG submission 136651) | Populus adjacent soil microbial communities from riparian zone of Indian Creek, Utah, USA - 112 T | ecosystem: Environmental > Terrestrial > Soil > Riparian zone | place: USA: Utah | collected... | reverse complement strand
TTCGGCCCGCTCAACCTGCCGACGCCGGACCAGATGCCGCTCGACCCGCGGCCGCGCTTCGCGGTCGCGCACTACCTGGGCGAGCCGTCCATCTACCGCCGCTGGTTCTTCCCTGAGCTCGACAACGCCTTCGGCCCGCTCTGGCCGCTGATCTTGATCATGGCCGTCGCCGCCGCCGTCTTCATCGTCGTGCGCTCGCGCAACCGGATCCTGCAGGTGATCGCCGCCGCCGCGCTTGCGACCGCCTTCGTCTACCTGTTCACGCCGCTGACCGCGGCCGGCCAGGACGGCTCGCCGACCGGCTTCTTCACCAACACGCGCTACCTGGTGCCGGGCCTGGTCCTGGCGCTGGTGCTGCTGCCGATCGCCCGGCCGCTGCGGGCGCCCGACCGCCGGGCCTGGCAGACGCTGCTCTTCTTAACCGGGGTCTACGCGGTCACGGTGCTGACCACGCCACGCTGGTATCCGGGCTTCATCGTCGGCACGATCTTCCTCACCCTGGCCTTGGTCTGGGCGCCGGCGGGGCTGGGGCTCGGTCGCTCGCGCGGCCTGATCGGCCGCGGCATGGTCGCCGCGATCGGCGGCGTGGTGCTGCTGCTGGCGGTGGTGCTGGGGCGGGCGCAGGAGGTCCAGTACGCGAACAACCACTACACGAAGTCGACCCTGTTCCTGGGCGAAGGTGGACCGCAGAAAGCCTACGATTTCGCCCGCCGCCAGCACGACAAACGGATCGGGATCGTCGGCTCCAGCCAGATCATCTTCGGCCAGTACGGCTTCTACGGCGCCGACCTCTCCAACCACGTCAAGTAAATCGGCGTGCCGGGGCCGGACGGGACCTACCGCCTGGCGACCACCTGCGAGTCCTTCCGCCGCGAAATCAACGCCGGCAACTACGACTACGTGATCATGAGCGAAGCGACGCAGGACTCTCCGGCCGCCGAATACTGGTACCCGATCTACGACTGGGTGAAGGACGATCCGGCGCTGAAGCTGGTGGTCGAAGAGCCCGACATCGTTCCCCAGCCCGACTACGTCTTCAAGGTCGAAGGCAAGCTCGACCCCGCCGACTGCGCTGACGTCGGCAAGTAGCTCGCCGGCTCAGGCGGGCGCCAAGGCGTGCGCGCGGACCAGCTCGGCGCTGCGCTCGGGCTGCTCCCACCAGAACATGTGGCCGACGTCCTCGTAGGTCTCGAGCCGGGCGCCGGGGATGAGCGAGGCGATCAGCGGCCCGTTCGGGTAGCCGAGCACGCGGTCGACGGTGCCGTGGATGACGAGCGTGGGGGTGGAGACGTTCGGCAGGCGGGCGCTGGTGTCGTGGGCCATGATCGCCTGCACCTGCAGGCCGATCGTCTCGCGCGGCGCCGGCAGCGCTTCGGCCATCTCGGTGAACCCCGGGTAGCGGCTCTCGTCGGCGCGGAAGCCGGGGGAGAGGTTGAGCTCGTACATCGCCCGGAAGACCCGCTGGGCATCGCCCGATCCCATCGCTTCGACCAGGCCCTGGAAGTCGGCCGGGTCCATCAGCTGCGAGCCCTCGCCGCCGCAGTAGCTGCAGCCGATCGTCAGCGAGCGCAGCTTGTCGGGGTGGGCGAGTGCCAGCTCCTGGGCGATCATCCCGCCCATCGAGATCCCGAGCACGTGCGCGCTCTCGATCTCCAGGGCGTCGAGCAGGGCGGCGGTGTCGGCGGCCATCTCGGCGATCGAGAACGCCTCGGTGACCGCGCGCGAGAGCCCGATGCCGCGGTTGTCAAAGGAGATGACCTCGAAGTCCCGCTCCAGTAGCGAGGAGAATGGCCGCCCCCAGGCCATGTGGTTGGCGCTCATCCCCTGAATCAGCAGCAGCGGCTCACCGGAGCCGCTGCGCTCGTAGTAGAGCTCGGTATCGGCTAGCTCGACCTTGGGCATGGGATGAGGCTAACCGGCCGGCGCGAAGACGGTGAAGGCGACTCCGTTCGAGGGAACGGCGGCCACCGTGGGCAGTTCCTGGAGGTCATAGGTCAGCACCTCGAGCTTGCCCGCGGCGCAGAAGGAGACTTCGCCGCCGCCCAAGGGTTCGACGAAGTGAGCGGATCCACTGGATTCTTTCCAACTGGCCGAGGCGATCGGGTGGGCGATGCTGGTGCCATTGGTCGGGGTCAGGCAGTAGGCACCGGTTGCTGCGCGTTCGACGGCGGTAAAGCCAGGGTGGGAGCCCTGGAACCCGACACTCGGATTGACCAGCACCGTGGCGAAGGCGCCCGGATTACCGGGAACGCCCTGTGCGCCCTGGGGACCCGTCGCGCCGCGGTCGCCCTTGGCTCCGGTCGCGCCTCTCGCCCCGGTCGCGCCTTTGGCCCCTTTCGCGCCTTTCTGCCCGTCGAGGGTCGAGATCGCCAGCGGGGTCAGCTTGGTCGCTTCGATGCTCGCCCGTTTGATCTTCGGGCCCGTGATCGCCCCGTTCCTGATCTGTTTCGTGCCGACGCTGTTCTTGGTCAGCTGAGTAGCGGCCACGGCCGCACCGCCGCCGAGCACAAGGAAGAGACACAGGGTCGAGATCACGTTGGCGTAGGTCAGCTTGCTGCGCAGGGCTCGCATCGATCCTCCAGGTAGTGACGGCCGGTTTCGCCAGCATGACCGCGGAAGCGGCGTCAAACTATGCGCCTGAGCCCCCGTAGCTCAGCTGGATAGAGCGCCGGCCTTCTAAGCCGGATGTCGCAGGTTCGAATCCTGCCGGGGGTATGTGTCTGCTCGGTATGTTGCGACGATGGGCAACGATCTCATTGCTTGCATCGTCGCGCTTGCCCTCGGCGCCGTCGTCGTCGGCCTGGGGTGGCGACGCAATCTGGGCGAAACGACGCAAGAGTGGCTGCCGCGGTTCGGAGAGGCCTCAGAGCAGGAGGCCCCGGTATCCGACCCAGTTGATGGTGGGCAAAGGCGTCGTCCGCTCTCCCCACGGCAAAGGCGGTGGATCATTTGGGGCTATCTGCTGATAAGCCTCGGCAATGTGGCTCTTGCTGTCGTGTGGGCGGATGACAGGTTGTTCCGCGCGATCATCGCCGCCGGGTTTGCGTTTGCCGCTGTGATGTTCTGGCTGGAAAAGTGGCCGCTTTCCGTAGGTGGGTCTACCTCCTGATACTAGGGGTGCTAGGAGGCCTCAGGTCGATAGCACTTCCCTGATCGCTTCTTCAAACACGGCCGGTTCTTCCAACGCGAAGTGCCGAAGCGGGCGCGCCACCCCGCCCGTCGGTCCGATCACGAAGGAGGGGGTGCTGCGCAGTCGGGCTGCGTTAGCTATGGCTTCGTCGTATTCGATCCTCGGCACCCATTTTTCGGGGGGCTCGCGGGCCTTTTTCCAATCGTCGATGTCGAGCCCGGCCTGCTTCGCGACCCGCTCGAGGAAGGGGTCGTCTACATATCTCGAGAACTCGGGTCCCTGGTTGCGGTAGAAGACCGAGATGAAGTTCCAGAGCTTGTCCTGTTTCCCCGCTGCCATCGCGGCAACCTGCTGTTCCCTGAATTCGAACCAGCCCCCGGCTTCTTTGGTGTCGGTTTCTTTCGAGCGGAACTGGATCTGCAGCTTGCCGGTTCTCACGTAGCGCCGGATCAGGAAGGGAAGGGCGCCGAGCATGACCCTCCTGGAATCGATGCACTGAAGATCGCCGAAGAATTGGAGTGCCACCGGCGCCCTGCGGTAGCCGAGAACGGGGCCATATTGGGGGATGCCGGCAAGCAGGGCGTAGGTCCGCGCCACCGCGTCGGGCTCTCTCGGGGTCACCAGCTGCCGCTTGGCGGTTGAACTGCCGCCGCTCGCCGCGACCGCGACCACCGCGATCAGAAGCGCAAGTGCGAGAAGAAAAGACAAACACTTTAGTTTGTTTTCCCGTACTACTTGCATCCTTGTGATGATAGGTGCATACTGCCGAAATGGTCAAGGATCCTACCTTTACGACACAGGTTGATCTCATGACCCTGCGGGCCAGAGCTCTCGTCGCCTGTCTCTTGGCCCTTGGTGCCACGTTCGCGTTCACCGCCACGTACGCCGTCGCCTGTCAGTACGAACCGCCGATCAACAAACAGGACACGGCCGGCGGTGGAAACCCTGCGGCCCCACCCGTCTCCGATTCCCAGTGCATTACGGGCGAACCGATCAACTGCGCTACCGGCAACCAGATCGAGGAACAGACCGATCTTGTCTTCGGTGGCCGCGGTCCCGGCCTTCACCTCACCCGCACCTACAACTCCCAGCTCGCCGCTGAAGCCAAAGAAGCCGGCCCCTGGGGCTACGGCTGGTCTGGTCCCTATAGCTCCCACCTGAAATTCAACAAAGAATCCGGTGCGGTCACCGTCGTCCAAGAAAACGGCGCCACGGCAACCTTCGAGGTGAGCGGAGGGAAATATGTTCCTGGCGGCTGGATCCAGGCGGCGTTGGTCAAGGAAATCGTCGAAGGCAAAGAAATCTATGTCTTCACGCTCCCGACCCAGGAAAAGCTCAAGTTCAACTCCGAAGGCAAGCTGACCGAAGTCAAGGATCGCAACGGCAACGCAATCACCCTGACTTACGAAGCGGGCAAGCTCCTCACTGCCAAAGACACGAGTGGCCGCCAGCTCCTCTTCTTCTACACCGGCGCCCAGGTGACGAGCATCTTTGGTCCGGTGCCCCGCAAGGTCTTTTTCTCATACGAATCCGGTCATCTCGCCTCGGTCACCAGGCTCGGCGAAGCGGGTCCGCGCTGGAAATTCAAATACGACGCCTCCCACCAGCTGACCGAAATGACCGATGGCCGTGGCGGCGTGACCAAAACCGAATACGACGAAAAACATCGCGTCATCAAACAGACCGATCCTATGAGCCGGGTGCTCAAATTCGCCTACGGCGAATCCGGCGGGAAAAAGACGACCACGATCACCGAGCCGAACGGATCGACGACCTTCCAGAAATTCAACGAAGCCGGCGAGCCGTTGGAAGTGATCAAGGCCCAAGGGACGGGCCTCGAACGGAAAACCACCTACGAATACGACTCCGCGTACCGGGTCCTAAAAGCGACCGACGCGCTCAGTCACTCCACGACCTACGAATACAGCGCGGCCGGAGATCGAACGCTCGAAAAAGACGCCGAGGGCAACGAAACGAAATGGACCTACAACGCCACCCACGACGTTTTGACTGAAACGACGCCCAAAAGCGAGGTAGTCACCTATAAACGAGATGCCAAAGGAAATGTCGAAGCCATCGAACGCCCTGCGCCTGGTGGAACCACCCAGAAATCGACCTTTAAACGCGCCGCCAACGGCGACCTGGAATCCGCAACGGATCCGCTCGGACGGGAAGCCAAATTCGAATACGACACCTACGGCAATCTGAAAGCCGAAACCAACCCCGCTGGCGACAAGACGACCTGGACCTACAACTGGTATGGCGATCAGCTGACCGAAGTCAGCCCGCGCGGTAACGAAGAAGGCGCCAAAGCCGAAGAATTCGAAACCAAGGCCGAACGCGACTTTCTGGGTCGGCCGATCAAAGTCACCGATCCGCTCGGCCGCGAAACCAAATTCGCCTACGACAAAAACAGCAACCTCGAATCGCTGACCGACCCCCTAGGTCAGACGACCAAATACACCTACAACGCCAACGACGAGCGGACCAAAGTCGAAAAGCCCAACGCCAACACGACCGAATTCGCCTACGGCAGCATGGGCGAAGTCAAAAGCCGGACCAACGGCAACGGCCACACGACGAAATACGAATACGACGCGCTTGGGAAGCTGACCGAAATGATTGACCCGCTTGAACGCAAAGCGAAACGCGAATACGACGCGGCGGGAAACCTCAAAAAAACCGAAGACGCACTCGGCCGCACGGTCTCCTACGCCTACGACAACGCCGACCGGCTCAAAGAAGTCAACTATTCCGAAGCGTCTACCGCGGACGTCACCTATAAATACGACAAAAACAGCAACGTCGTCGAAATGACCGACGGCACGGGCACGACCACCAAGGTCTATGACCAGCTCGGCCGGCTGACCGAAGTCAAAAACGGCAAATCGGAAGTCGTCAAACACAAATACGATCTCGGAAACCAGCAGACCGAAATCACCTATCCCAACGGCGAAACCGTCAAACGCGCCTTCGACAAAGCCGGACGCCTGGAAAAGGTCGCCGACTGGCTCGGCAAAGAAACCACCTTCTCCTACAATCGGGACTCGCAGACGAAAGCGATCACCTTCCCCGCCGCGACCACCAATGTGGACGATTACACCTACAACAGGGCGGGAGAGATGACGCTGGCATCGATGAAGAAAGGTGCTGAAACCCTGGCGTCGATGACCTACACGCGGGACAACCTCAGGCGGGTCGAAAAATCCGTCGACACCGGCTTCGCCGAAGAAGCCGAACGTAACTACGAATACGACTCCGTCAACCGGCTGACCAAAAGCAACGGCACGACGTTTAGCTACGACGCCGCTAACAACGTCACGAAAATCCTCCCGGCGACCTACACCTACGACAAAGCAGACCAGATCGCGACGGCCAGCAACTCGACGTTCGAATTCAACAAATTCGGCCAGCGCGTCAAAGAAACGCCCACGGGCGGAACGGCGATTCCCTATTTCTACGATCAGGCGGGAAACCTGATCTCGACCAGTAGCGGCGGATTCGAAAGTACCTTCAAATACGACGGGACGGGCCTACTGAGCACCGAAACCAGGAATGCCTCGACGTACCCGGTGGTCTGGGACTCCACGTCAGGACTGCCGCTCCTTCTGCGCAAGGGGGCCGACTACTTCGTTTATGGCCCTGGCGGCCTGCCGATCGAGCGGATCACCTCTGGCGTAGCGAGCTATCACCACCACGACCAGCTGGGGTCGACCCGGATTCTGACCAACTCAAGCGGAGAAGTAATCGGGACTTATCGCTACGGCCCCAATGGGGCGATCTGGAAACAGACGGGGACGGGGACTCAGATGGGCTTTGCCGGGCAGTTCCGGATGACTACCCAGAAACAATTGATCTACCTGCGAGCTCGGATCTACGATCCGGCGACGGCGCAGTTCCTCACGCCTGATCCGCTGGCTGCGGTCTCTGGGGAAACGTACGCGTATGCGGCCGCCAATCCCGTCAATCTCACGGATGCCTCGGGTCTCATTCCTATGGGGTGCAATTGCCCACCCCCGCCGTGTCCACCGGGCCAGCAGTCTCCGGCGCCACCGACCGGCAACCAGGATGATCCGTTCTCTGGTCCGCAGAGGGGTGCCGCAAGGACCTTGACGGAGGCACTAATGGATGCGGTGGAGGGCAAGACGGTAAACCCGAATAAGTTACCGTCTGGACTTCTCAAGGATTTCTTGGCTGAGATCGGTGTGTCGGCCTTGCGGGAGGCTGGGGATAGCGGAGCCGCACAGACCCTCCGTGGAGTGTCTGACTTTGTCGAGGGAGCCCAGAATGCCTCCTTTTTGGCCAGGGCCTTACAGTTCTTCCGTGCGCCGGTCGGAGGGGCTGGGTTCTTTATGACTCGGGAGATGCTCGCCGAGCCGGGTCGTATTATGGATTCCCTAGCTGCGCTGCCCCCGCGCCAATCCTCTCCCTCTCCCGGGTTTTCGCTTCCTGCGCTGCCCTCGCATTTTCCATATGGGCTGTGGGGGCCTTTGGGTCAAGCGGGGCGTTAAGGTTTCGCTGGGCGTGCGGGAGGAGGGGTATCGCGGTAGGCGCCGTCCGCCTGCTGTTCTTCGACGTGGTCTCCGGACGTCGGCGGGTTGGTTTTGTAGCGCGGTTCCGGAGAGCTGGCAGGAATGTGCTCATCACCCTCCTCCGGTAGCCGCAGTTCGCAGTCCGCGTCTCGTGTTGCCGCTTGGAGGTTCTGTTCCTCGAAGGCAGGGCGCTCAATGCCGACACGGCTGTCGGGGGCGATGCCGTTGGTGATCCCGCTATCCAGGTTGATGTGGGGTTGCCGCGAGCGGCGGAGTCCGACTCGGACGACAGGACGATGATGCCGGCGAATCGAAGAGAGCCACCAGTGCGACGATGCCGTAGGAGAGTAGGAGGCGTCCTCTCCCTTGCGCGGCGGGCAACTCCAGCGAACTCAGCCGAACTCCTTGGACGTGATCGGCTCTATCAGGCCAGATTCGCCCCCTTGCACAACTGCACAACTTCCGGCTGAACTTCTAATCCGACGGTCGCAGGTTCCGAAATCCTGACGGGTACCTGATTAGAGCCCCGGCGGGTGCCTGGCGACGAAACCCTCGTGCGTGCGCTCTTCGAGGTGCCAGCGGGGGCCGGTGCCGCTTTCGGTGCCGGAGGTGTCGTAGCGCAGGCCGGCGATCTCGGCGTAGGTGTGGCCGGCGTTGGCGTAGACGGTGATCCACTTGCCGGGGCCGGGAGCACCCCAGCCCTCGAGGGCGCCGGAGGTGAGCGGTTCCGGGATCAGGCCGCCGCCGAAGAGGGCGAAGCTGACTGCGCCGGAGCAGTCGTATCCATATGAGTAGAAGGAGCCGTGGCCGCCGCCCCAGATGTACGGGCGGCCGACGATGGCGTTGGCGTTGTTGATGACGTCCTTGACCACCTGCGGGGCTTCGGGGGGCGGCAGGGCGATGCCGGTCAGCAGGATCGAGGTCGAGCCGCCGCCGGAGACGCGGGTGTTGGCGAAGATCTTCTGCCTTTCGGCGGCGCTGTGGCCGTCGATCTTGGTGCCGTTGGAGCCGGCCGAGGCGGGCGGCATCGTCGAAGGGTCGCCGGGGACGATCTGAGGCGGGGTGGCGGGGGCATTGGAGCCGTAGTCGGGGGGCGGCTTCGCTTCGATCCGGCGCCTCGCTTCCATCAGGGCGAGGCTGTCGCCGAGTGCGCCGAGTGCCTCGTCGGCGCCGCTGTTCGCGGCGAACGCTTTCAGGACCGTGACGCCGATTGCTCCGAAGGCGTCGGCGGGCGCGCTTTGATCGCCCTGCGCCGCCCCCGCCGAAGCGCAAGGAAGCAGTGCCAGCAGGGCGAGCGCGCCGATCGAAGCAGCGCTACGAAGGGATCCCATTCTTAGGAAGCGCACTGCCCGCACGATAATGGCCCCGGACCAGAAGCCCGACTGCCGGGCCAAGGTTGTCCTGGTTAGAGCCACTTTTTTCGGGCAGTCTGGGTGCGACCGATGAAGACGACAGGGAGGCTCGGATGCCAGGCAGGCCAGGCGCGATGTTGGCGGATCGAACCGTGAACGCGGGGAGGACGTCTCGCCTTGGTCGGCTTGCGACCGCCTTTGCGGTCGCTCTACTAGCGCTCCCCGGTTACGCGATGGGCGGGGAAGCGGGCCTCGATCCCACCTTCGGCTCGGGGGGTCGGGTCGTAAGCAGCTTCCCCGGCTCCTCGGCTTATGCCGGCATGATCGCGTCCATGCCCGACGGTGGCCTCGTTGCCGCGGGTAGCGCCTGCAAGCTTCCCAGGCTGACGATCCCCCAATGTGGGCTGGCCCTCGTCCGCTATGGCCCCGCCGGCAATGAGCTGAAGCGGACCCCCAGCGACTTCGCGGGCGGAGAGAACCTGGTCCCAGGCGGTGTCGCGGTCGATTCCCAGGGACGCATCGTCGTCGGCGGCCGCTACTTCCCGAGCGAAGAAAGCCCAGCGCTGATCGGGTACCTGCCGGACGGCAGCGTCGACCCGCGCTTCTCCTCGGCGACGGTCTTCTCGGACCGCTTCCCTCTGGCGATGGTCGGCGCCGTCGCGATCGACGCGCAGGATCGGATCGTCGTCGCCGGCCGCGGCGCCGCAATCGCCTCTCTCTTCATCGGCCGGCTGCTCCCCAGCGGCGCCTTCGATCCGTCATTCGGTGGCGGCGACGGGGTCGCGGAGATCCCGGGATATAGCGGGCACGGAATCACGGATCTCGTGATCGCCCCAGGTGGTGGCATCTTCCTGTCGACGATCGGCACCGGGGGCGAGAACACGCTGGTCTCAAGTCTCTCCGCGCTGGGCCCCGATGGCACTTTGCGGACGGACTTCGACGTGTCCAGGAAGTTCCGGGTCGACGCGTACATCAGGGCGGTGGCGCTCGACAGTCGAGCCCGTATCTTGGCCTTGGTAGGACCGCACCACGGCAGGCCCTTCGTGGTCCGCCTCTCCGCGGATGGAAGGCTCGACCGGTCCTTCGGCAAGGCGGGCCTCGCTGGTCTTCGCAAAGGCGAGGGGTCGGTCCCAAGCGGCATCGCGGTCGACTCGCTGGATCGAGCCCTGGTCGTCGCAGGTCGATTCCGGGTCATCCGCTTCACCCCGAGCGGGCAGCGCGACCATCGCTTCGCCCCCGACGGCGTTGCCAAGGCCTCCTTCGGCAAGGGCTTCTGGGCCTATTCATTGGACATGCTGCTCGACAGCGCCGGCAGGATCGTCGTCGCCGGCCAGCGAGACCCGGGCAAGCTGGACCCGTTGGACCGGAACCCGATGGACCTGGAAGGGCAGTTCGCCCTTGCCCGCTTCGGCTATCCGGCCTGTCGAACGAGCAGCGCAACCGTTATCGGCACGCCAGGTGATGACCACCTGATCGGCACC
>Ga0190264_10000185_pt1 | contig 10523 bp, 8 predicted proteins | sample Popmic112T_FD_136651 | JGI IMG/M metagenome (GOLD analysis project Ga0190264, IMG submission 136651) | Populus adjacent soil microbial communities from riparian zone of Indian Creek, Utah, USA - 112 T | ecosystem: Environmental > Terrestrial > Soil > Riparian zone | place: USA: Utah | collected... | reverse complement strand
TGACCATGTTCGCGGCGACGATCTTGATCGCCGAGATCGACTGGCGGGCGGCGCGCTTGCCCTCGGTGTCCATCTTCCAGGCGGCGTAGAGGGTCAGCAGCCGCGCCTGGTCGATCTCCATCCGCGAGGCGGCGATCGACTCCTGCACGAACTGCTTGTCGGCCAGCGGGCCGCCGAAGGCGACGCGTTCGTTGGCGCGGCGGCACATCATCTCGTGCGCCCGCTCGGCGGTCCCGATCGCCCGCATGCAGTGGTGGATGCGGCCGGGGCCGAGGCGGTCCTGGGCGATCGCGAAGCCGGCGCCGCGCTCGCCCAACAGGCTGTCCTTGGGGACGCGGCAGCCTTCATAGCGGATCTCGCAGTGGCCCGGGCCCTTGTCGTGGCCCATCACCGGGATCGCTCGCACCAGGTTGAAGCCCGGGGTGTCGGTCGGCACGCAGATCATCGAGGCGCGAGCGTAGGGCGGGGCGTCGGGGTCGGTGACGACCATCGCGATCGCCAGCTCAGCGCCGACGGCGCCGGAGGTGAACCACTTGTGGCCCTCGACCACCCACTCGTCGCCGTCGAGGGTGGCCTTGGCCTGCAGCAGCGTCGGGTCGGAGCCGGAGACCTCGGGCTCGGTCATCGAGAAGCAGGAGCGGATCCTGCCCTCGAGCAGCGGCTCCAGCCAGCGTTCGCGCTGTGCCGGCGTCCCGTGCTCGGCGAGGATCTCCATGTTGCCGGTGTCCGGCGCCGCGCAGTTGAAGGCCATCGCCGCCGCCATCGGGCTGCGGCCCATCTCCTCGCACAGCAACCCGTACTCCCAGTTCGTCAGCCCCGGTCCGAAGCGCTCGTCGGGCATGAAGAGGTTCCAGAGGCCCGCGGTCTTCGCCTTCTCGCGGATCCCGACCAGGATCGCCGGATAGGGGACGCCGGGGCCGACCTCGGCGTCGAGCGCCTCCATGATCTCGCGCTCGACCGGGTAGACCTCGGCGTCCATGAAGTCGAGGACCCGCTCGCGCAGCGTTGCGACCTGGGGGCTAGGGGTGAAGTCCATTGATGCCTCTCTCTCAGCTGTCGAAGTAGCCGGCAGTGCCGCCGCCGTCGATTACGTAAGTGTGCCCGTTCACGTAGGAGGCCTGCGGGGAGGTGAGGTGGGCGACCGCGTCGGCGACCTCCTCGGGCCGGCCGAACCGCCCCAGCGGGACGGTGCCGCGCCAGCGCTCGCGCTCGCTCTCCGGCAGGCCGCCGAAGATCCGCTCCGCCATCGGGGTCTCGACGAAGCCGGGACAGACCGCGTTGCAGCGCACCCCGTGCGGTCCGTGGTCGAGGGCCAGGGCCCGAACCAGTCCGATCACCCCGTGCTTGGCGGCGCAGTAGGCGGCGAAGCCGGACGCTCCCTGCAGGCCGGCGTCGGAGCTGATCGCGACGAACGATCCCCCGCCACTGTCTTCGAGCCACGGAATGGCGTACCTCGCCGTAAGGAACACACCATTTAGATTCACATCTATCGAACGCCTCCAATCATCCAGAGCAATCTCGGGCGCGCTGCCCAGAACCTCCACTCCGGCGGCGGCTACCGCCGTGCGGAGGGGGCCGAGCTGCCCGGTCGTCGCGATCACGGCGTTCTCGACCTGGGCGGGGTCGGTGACGTCGCCGACCAGCTCCAGCGCCCGCCTTCCGTGGGAGCGGAGCTCTGCCGCGGTCGCGGCGAGCCCCTCCGCGGAGAGGTCGAACAGCCCGAGGTCGGCGCCGTCGGCCGCCAGCCTCAGGGCGGTGGCGCGGCCGATCCCGGAGCCTGCGCCGGTGACGAAAGCGACTCGCGAGCTTGGCATCAGTGGATCCTTTCCGGGGGCTCCGAAGTACCCCGTTGCAAATTTACTAACGTTTGTTAGCATAGCCCTGGGATGAGGGATGAGCTCGAACTTCGAGCTGGTATGAACGGCGTTTCGACCGTTCTCAGCGCCGAGCGCGTGTGTAAGGCCTTCGGCGCCACCCAGGCCCTCGACGGAGTCTCCTTCGAGCTGAAGAAGGGCTCCGTACACGCTCTGCTCGGTGGCAACGGCTCGGGCAAGTCGACCTTGATCAAGCTGATCGCCGGGGTCGAGCCCGCCGACCGGGGTGAGATCGAGATCCGCGGCAAGCGCCACGACCTGCGCTCGATGACGCCGGCGCTGGCGCGCGAATCCGGGCTCCACTTCGTCCACCAGCAGCGCTCGACCTTCCCGGAGCTGACCGTTGCCGAGAACCTGGCGATCGGGCGCGGCTTCGATACCGGCTTCGGCGCCCGCATCGAGTGGCGCCAGGCCCGCCGCCGGGCGGCCGCGGTGCTGGAGCGCTTCCAGATCGACGCCCACCCCGACCAGGTCCTGGAGGAGCTGGGCCCGGCGACGCAGACGATGGTCGCGATCGCCCGTGCTTTGCAGGACCAGGACGCGGACGCCGAGGGGGTGCTGGTGCTCGACGAGCCGACGGCCTCGCTGCCGGCCCCGGAGGTGACGCTGCTGCTGGACGCGATCCGCCGTTACGCGGACGCGGGCCAGTCGATCGTCTATGTCACCCATCGCCTCGAGGAGGTCTTCGCGGTCGCCGATCGGGCGACCTTGCTGCGCGACGGCACAGTGGTCGACACGGTCGAGCCCAGCTCGCTCGACCAGGAGGCCCTGGTCGAGCTGATGATGGGTCGCACCGTGGCCCAGATCGAGCGGCTGCGGGGGCGCCCCCAGGGCCGCCCGATCCTGGCGGCGCGCCGGCTCTCGGTCGGGCCGCTCGCGGCCCTCGACCTCGAGATCTGCGAGGGCGAGATCGTCGGTGTCGGCGGCCTCATCGGCTCGGGCCGCTCGACCCTGCTGAAGGCGCTGTTCGGGGTTCGCCCGCTCGAGTCCGGCGAGGTCTGTATCGACGGCGAGCAGCGGCGGATCGACTCGCCCCCGGCGGCGATGGCGGCGGGCTTTGCCTACGTCCCTGAGGATCGCCAGAAGGACGCCGCCTTCGCCGAGCTCAGTGTCGGCGAGAACCTCTCGCTGACCGTCGTCCCCGACTACTGGCACCGGGGGGTCCTCAACCGCCGTCGTGAGCGCCGCGACACGCTGGGCCTGTTCGACTCCTTCCTGATCACGGCGGAGTCCGAGGAGGCCGAGCTGCGTTCGCTCTCCGGCGGCAACCAGCAGAAGGTCGTGCTCGCCCGTTGGTTGCGGCGTGAGCCGCGCATCATCCTGCTCGACGAGCCGACCCAGGGCGTCGACGTCGGCGCCCGGGCCGAGATCTATGAGTTGGTTCACCGCGCCGTCGCCGCCGGCGCCGCCGCTTTGGTCGCCTCCTCGGACTTCGAGGAGCTGGCCCGGCTCTGCGACCGGGTGATCGTCCTGCGTAAGGGAGTGCTGGTCGCCGAGCTGCGCGGCGAGGATCTCGACGCCGAGCGGATCGCCCGCGTCGCCAACGCCGAGGTGGTCGCTTGAGTCGCCGCCACCGGCCGCTGCGTCACTACCTCGAGGCCTATGCCTTCCTCGGTCTCCTGATCGCCGCCACGGTCTTCTTCAGCGTCTGGCCCGAGACCAGCGAGACCTTCACCTCGGCCGCCAACCTGCGCTCGCTGATCAGCAGCAACTCGGTGATCGCGATCGTCGCCCTTGCCGCCCTGGTGCCGCTCGTCTGTTACGAGTTCGACCTCTCGGTCGGCGCGATCGCCGGCCTCTCCTCGGTCTTCGTCGCCACCGCCCTCGCCGGCGGCACCTCGGTCCCGCTGGCGCTGGGGCTGGGAGTCGGGCTCGGGGTCTTCGTCGGCGCCGTCAACGCGCTGCTGATCACCCGGGTCGGCGTCAACGCCGTGATCGCCACCCTCGGCATGTCGATCATCCTCGCCGGGGTCGTCAACCAGAAGACCAGCGGCCTCTCGGTGACCGGCAACATCCCGCTCAGCTTCAGCGAATTCGGCTCCAGCAACTGGTTCGGGATTCCCAAGATCGCCTACGTGCTGGCGGTGGTCGCGATCGCGGTCTACTACCTGCTCGGCCACACGCCCTACGGGCGCTACCTCTATGCCTTCGGCTCCAACCGCGAGGCGGCGCGGCTGGTCGGGATCCGCACCAAGCTGACGCTGGGCCTGACCTTCGTCATCTCCGGCGCGCTCTGCGGTGCGGCCGGCGTCCTCCAGGTTGCACGGGCGGGCAGCGCCGACCCGAAAGTGGGGGAGACCTTCACCCTGCCGGCCCTGGCCGCGGCCTTTCTCAGCGCCGCGGCGATCAAGCCCGGTCGCTACAACGTCGCCGGCACCCTGGTCGCCATTTTCTTCCTCGCCGTGCTCAACAACGGCCTCAACCTCGCCGGCTCGCCCGAGTACGTCAGCAACTACGTCAACGGCGCCGCCCTGATCGTCGGGGTCGGCCTCGCCGTCCGCCTCGGCCGCCGCCAGGAGGTCTGACGTGAAACAGAAACATCTTCATCCGCCACCGACCAACGCCCGGGACCGGGCCAGAGCAGAGTGGAGCAAGCAATGAGAGCAGCGAAGGTCAAACGTCTCGCCGGCCTCGCCGGCCTGACGATTCTCACCGCCCTGGTGCTGGCCGCATGCGGCAGCAGCGACAGTGGCGGCACCGACGAGACCGCGAGCAGCGGCGACGTCAGTAAGTACCAGGAGCAGTTGGACGCCGTCTACAAGGGCACCTACGAACCCCCCAGCGGCGGCCCTGTCGATCCACCGCCGGGCAAGAACATCTGGATCATCTCGACCGGCCAGGAAATCGAGACGGCGCAGAACGCGTCGATCGCGATGGAAGAGGCCGGCGACACGCTGGGCTGGGACGTGACCCTGTTCGACGGCAAGTTCGAATCGAGCCGCCAGCTCTCCGGGATCGAGCAGGCGCTGGCCGACAAAGCCGACGGGATCGTCCTCCTCTACGTCGACTGCGATCCGGTCAAGGCGGGCATCCAGCAGGCCGTCAACGCCGACGTCGCCGTGGTCGGGATCGAGTCCAAAGACTGCGACCCCAGCCTCGAGAACCACGTCGTCAAGTACGTCAACGACGAGGACTTCGCCACCTGGGTCGCCCACGGCTTCGGCGGCACCCAGGCGAAGTGGGTAATCGCCAAGACCAAAGGACAGGCGAAGACGATCGTCACCGTCCAGTCCGACCTCTACACGACCGCGGTCACCTACGACCCCGGCATCACCGACGAGTTCGCCAAGTGCGACACCTGCGAAATCGTCGACACGATCGAATTCGTCGGCACCGAATTCGGCCCGCCGCTGCAGCAGAAGATCGAACAGTCGCTGAACAAATACCCCGAGGCCAACTCATTCATCGGCGCCTATGACGCGGTGCTCACCGGCGGCGGTGGCGCGGCGGCCCTACGTGCCTCCGGCCGGCTCGACCAGATCGAGAGCATGGGCGGCGAGGGCTCGGTGCCGGGGATCGAGCTGATCTACGACCAGGCCGGGATGGACGCCTGCAGCGGCATCCCCACCGCCTGGGAGGGATACGGCGCGATCATGGGCCTGGCCCGGATCTTCGCCGGCCAGGATCCCGACCAGGGCAACAGCGGGATCGGGGCCCAGGCCTGCGACATCGACAACAACCTCCCCCCCGAGGGTGAGTCGTACCAGGCACCGATCGACTATGTGGACGAGTACCACAAGTTGTGGGGTGTCAAGTAACACCGGAACGACTCATGGTGCGGGAAGGGGGCTCGTCCCCCACGAGTCCCCTTCCCCGCGTTCTCCCGCCGATCGCCTCACTCGAGGGGACGGCGGCGATCGTCACCGGTGCCAGTCGCGGCATCGGCAAGGCGATCGCCGCCGGCCTCCTCGGGCGAGGCGCCCGCGTCTGCATCACGGCCCGTGACGCCGGCGGGCTGGAGGAGGCGGCGGGCGAGCTCGGCGCCGGCGGCGGCGAGGTGCTCGCGGTCGCCGGGAACAGCGCCGACCCCGAGCATCGTGCCGAGGCGATCCGCCGCGCCGGCGAGCAGCTGGGACCGGTGCGGTTGCTGGTCAACAACACCGGCATCAACCCGGCCTACGCGCCGCTGGCCGAGACCTCGCTCGACCAGGTGCGCAAGGTCTTCGACACCAACGTCGTCGCCAGCCTCGGCTGGATCCAGCAGGTGGGGGCGGCCGGCATGTACGAGCACGGCGGGGCCGTGGTCAACCTCACCGCCCTGGCGGCGCTGCGGACGATCCCGATGATCGGCGCCTACGGTGCCAGCAAGGCGGCGCTGATCCAGCTCACCCGCCAGCTCGCCGACGAGCTGGCCCCCGCGGTCCGCGTCAACGCCGTCGCCCCCGCCGTTGTCCGCACCCGCTTTGCGGCGGCGCTCTACGAGAAGGCCGAGGCCGAGGTCGCCGCCCGCTATCCGCTGGGCCGCCTCGGCACCCCGGAGGACGTTGCCGCCGCGGTTGCCTTCCTGCTTTCCGAAGAAGCGAGCTGGATCACCGGCGAGACCCTGGTCGTCGACGGCGGGCTCTCCTGGGCCACGGCGGCCGAGGATCTCGAGGGGTCTGATAGAATAACTAACGTTAGTTCATCTAACGACGACTCTTCCGATCTCGGATGACCGCACCCGACAAAACCAAGATCGCCGTTGTCGGCGCCGGCGAGATGGGCAGAGCCGCGCTCGGGATCCTCGCCCGCCGCCTACCCGAAGCCCGCTTCCGGGTGCTCGATCGCAGCGATGAGAGCCTCGACGTGGCGCGGCAGCTGGCGCCCGAGCGGATCGAGGTCGAGGCCACGGAGATCTCCCCGGACCGGCCCCCCGAGCTCGGCGGGGCCGATGTCGTCGTCAACTTCGCCGGGCCCTTCTACCTGGGCTCCGACGCCGTCGCCCGGGCGGCTATCGATGCCGGCTGCACGTATCTCGACATCTGTGACGACATCGAGGGCTCGCGGGCGATCCTCGCTCTCGACGGGGCCGCGAGGCAGGCCGGGGTGGCGCTGATCACCGGCGCCGGCAACTCGCCTGGCATCTCCAACGTGATGGGCAAGCGCCTGCTCGAGCTGCACCCCGAGTGCGATGGCATCCGCGTCGTCTGGGTTGTCCGCGACGCCGATCCGGGCGGGCTGGCGCCGCTGCGACACATGCTTCACATGGCGGTTGAACCCTGCCCGGTCTGGGACGACGGCAAGCTCGTCGATACACCCGGCTTCGTCCCCAGCACCGGCCGCGAGCATGAGCTGCCCGACCCGGTCGGCCGGGTCGTCGCCTTGGACACCGCCCATCCCGAGCCGTTGACGATGAGCCGGGCGCTGCCGCAGCTGCGCCATGTCTCGGTCCAGGGGGCGCTGCTGCCCGGCTGGGCCAATGACGCCTTCAGCACCCTGGGCCGGATCGGCTTCGGCTACCACGACCTCACGGTCGACGTCGGCGGCAGCCGGGTCCAGCCCGACGAGGTGCTGTGGAAGGTGCTCTGGGCGCGCCATGAGCTGCGCGGCGGCGGCGCCGACAAGGCAGGGATGACCTGCGTTCAGGTGCAGGCCCTGGCGGGAGAGGAGATCGTCTCCACCATGAGCGTCTATGACGATCACTCGATGCTGCGCACCACCGGCCTCGGCGCCGCCGCGGCCGCCTTGGCGGCGCTGGAGCGGACCCCGCCGGCGGGCGCCTGGGGCACCGAGGTGCTCGACGCCGAGCCGGTTCTGGCTCTCGTCGGGGAGCTGGCCGCGGCAGAGGGAGCGCTGCCCCGCGGGATCATCGAAGACTCACCGACGACGCCGAGCCCGGCCTAGGAAAGGACCCAGCCAGTGCCCGACCCGACCCCCCGCAGCTCGACCGACCCGGCCGGCCTGCGCTGCACCGTCGCCGGCCGGCCCTGGGACCCCGAGGCCGGGAGCCGGATCGACGTCGTCAACCCTGCCACCGAGGAGGTGGTTGCCTCCGTCCCCGAGGCTGGCGCCGCAGGCGTGGACGCCGCGGTCGCCTCGGCGGCGGAGGCTTTCGACGGCTGGCGCCGGACCGTGCCCAAGGACCGCGCCGCGGCGCTGTTCAAGCTGGCCGCCGCGATCGAGGAGCACGCCGAGGAGTTCGCCGAGCTGGAGTCGCTCGACGTCGGCAAGCCGCTGGCGGCGGCGCGGGCGGAGATCGTCGGCTCGGCCGACAAGTACCGCTTCTACGCCGGCGTCGGCCGTTCGATGGGCGGGATCGCGGCGGGTGAGTACAAGCCCGGGATCACCAGCCTCGTGCGCCGCGAGCCGATCGGCATCGTCGCCGCCCTGGCCCCCTGGAACTACCCGATGGCACTGACCGCCTGGAAGATCGCGCCGGCGCTGATGGCCGGCAACACGGTCGTCCTCAAGCCCTCGCCGGAGACGCCGTTGACCGCCCTGCTGCTCGGCCGGGTGGCCGCCGAGGTGCTGCCGCCGGGGGTCCTCAACGTGATCACCGGCGGCGCGCCGAGCGGTGCCGCCCTGGCCGCGCACCCCGACGTCGGCATGGTCTCGCTGACCGGCGGCACCCCGACCGGCAGGGCGGTGATGGAGGCCGCTTCGCGGACGCTCAAGCGCGTGCACCTCGAGCTCGGCGGCAAGGCTCCCGCGGTCGTCTTCGACGACGTCGACCTCGAGCGCCTCGTCAACGGCCTGCGGGTCGGCGCCTTCTGGAACGGCGGCCAGGACTGCACCGCCGCCTCGCGCCTCTACGTCAGCTCCGATCGCCGCGAGGAGGTCGCCGCCGCGATTGCCGAGATGGCCGCCGCGATCACGCCCGAAGACCCCTACGAGAACCCCGGCGCCGCGCTGGGCCCGCTGGTCTCGGTCGCCCATCGCGAGCGTGTGCACGGCTTCGTCGCCCGCGCCGCCGACGCCGGCGCCGAGGTGCTTGCCGGTGGTGAGATCGGCAGCGGCACCGGTGCCTTCTACCGCCCGACCGTGGTCGCCGGTGTCGAGCAGGACGACGAGATCGTCCAACGCGAGATCTTCGGTCCGGTGATCTCGGTCCTCTCCTATGAGGACGAGCGGCAGGCGATCGAGCTGGCCAACGGCGTCGAGTACGGGTTGGCGGCCTCGGTCTGGTCCGCGGACATCGACCGGGCAATGCGGGTCGCCACCTCGATCCGCGCCGGCACGGTCTGGATCAACGACCACGGGCCGACCGCGGTCGAGATGCCCTTCGGGGGCTTCAAGCAGTCGGGGCAGGGGCGCGACCTCTCGATCTACGCGATCGAGGAGCACACCGAGCTGCAGCACATCGCGATCACCGTCGGAGATCCCGGTGCGGGCAAGCGCTGAGATGGCCACCGGGCCCTGGGGGGAGAACGGGCCCGCGGTCGCCTACGCGGCCGATGTCGACGCCGCCAGTCGCGGCGAGATCGAGCGGGTGCTGAACGGCTGGGACCCCGGCCTCTTTCCCGGCGGCGAGATCGAGATCTCGATCCTGGTCGGCGGCGCCAACAACCGCAACTTCATCGTCCGCACCGCGGAGGTCAAGTACGCGCTGCGGATCGCCAACCGGCAGAACGAGCGTTTCGCGGTCGACCGCGACTCGGCGATCCAGGCCCAGCGCGACGCCGCCGCCGGCAGCTTGGCGCCCGAGGTGATCGCCGCCAAGCTGCCCGAGGGGCACGTGCTCTCGACCTTTATCGAGGGTGAGACCTTGCTCGGCGCCGGCCAACTGCGCCAGCGCGATGTGCTGGAGGCCGTCGGCGCCGGCCTGCGGCGGCTCCACGCTCTGCCCAGCTCGATCCGGCTCTACTCGCCGTTCGACGACATCCGCCTCTGGGCGAGGCTGGCTCGCAGCGACGGTACCGCGATCCCCGCGGACCTCGACGAGCTGCTCGGCCTGGTCTGGCAGATCGAGGCGCTGGTGCTGGAGGCGGATCTGCCCGGGGTCTTCTGCCACAACGACACGGTCCCGCAGAACTTCATCCTCTCCGGCTCGCGGCTGCGACTGGTCGACTGGGACTACGCCGGGCGCGGCTGGGCCTGCTTCGAGCTGGCCTCCTTCTGCGCCACCGCCGACCTCGGACCCGAGCTGCAAGGGGCCCTGCTGCACTCATACGATGCGGGGACGAGTGAGGCGCAGGTCGCGACAGTCGAGTTGCTCCGGTTCGTCGCGACGATGCGCGAGGCGACCTGGGCCCTGATGGCGGCGCCGATCCTGCGGGGGACCACTACCCCGGACGCCGATGACAACTTCTATGACGACTACATGAACGACTACCTCCGCCTGGCGCGGGAGCGGGCGGCCGCACCCGATCTCTACGCGCTGATGAGGACCGCGGCGGGCGACTCCGGATCGCGGGAGTGGTAGGCGAGATGGGCACGAGGATGACCCCCAAGCGCACCGCGATCATCGAGGCGGCCCGCGCCGAGCGCCTGCGGATCCTCGAGTCCGGGCTGCCGCCCGCCGACGTCGCCACCCCGGCCGGACGCGGCGAGGAGACCAAAGGCCGCATCCTCGACACGGCGATCACGCTCTTCGCCGAGCGCGGCTTCGAGGCCTGCACGATGCGTGACATCGCCGGCGCCGTCGGCATCAAAGCCCCCGCGATCTACAACCACTACGGCTCCAAAGACGACGTCCTCGCGGCCGCCATGGAACACATCCTCGGCCGCTTC
>Ga0190264_10000184_pt1 | contig 10527 bp, 9 predicted proteins | sample Popmic112T_FD_136651 | JGI IMG/M metagenome (GOLD analysis project Ga0190264, IMG submission 136651) | Populus adjacent soil microbial communities from riparian zone of Indian Creek, Utah, USA - 112 T | ecosystem: Environmental > Terrestrial > Soil > Riparian zone | place: USA: Utah | collected... | reverse complement strand
TCACCAGCCCGCCATCGACCACACGCAGTCGCGACGTGGGCGCCACCGGGCGTTCGTTGCCGACGGTGGACGCGAGCATTTCTTCGCGCGCGATCAGCGCCGACGAAGGCCCAGGCACGATGAGAAGCTCTTTCGGTCCCGCGTCTCGATACTTGGCAGATGACCAGGTCTGCTCGAAAGACACGCGCGCGAGGCGCGGAGCCAGCGTCAGGCTGACCCCGCTCGCCGTGACCTGCATGGGCCGTTTGAACATGGACGCGCGATCGCTCATCCAGTCGCGTCGCCCGAAGTTCCGCATGCGTTGGCCTGAACGTTTCACGCCCGTGAAACGCTCGGCATAGAGTCGTTCATACGCGCTGAAATCGCCTCGGTTCTGAGCGTCGAGCCAGGTATCGAGCAGGGCGCGGACGGCCGCTTCCGATAGTGGAGGTGTCGCGCTCGGCGGAGACGGCAACTCGGAAACGGGCGCGGCGTTGGTCGATTTTGGCACTGCCACTGGCGCTACCAAGGGCGCTGACGACGGCTCCCGAGCAGCGGGCGCGGGCTCTGGAGGTGACCGCGAGCAAGCGATGCTGAACAGAAGCAACACGGCCGCCGCCTCGCATGACCGACGACAACACCTCCGCAACGACGCGACCCCGGACGAAGGTCGCAGGGCAGCGCACAACGAAGTTGCCACTCGGAACAGGCTACTCGACACGGTTGCAGGCTGAGATGTATCAGATGTAAGAGTCAAACGCCGACTGGTCGCGCCTGTGTGTCTTGACGTCCCGCGGGCGCGTGGGAAATTTGAAGCACTGTCCCCGGTTCGCGGGCGTCGTTGCATAGGGTCCCATGATTGCATCCCAACCTAGCCCCGTCGAAGCAGTGGTCGCTGTCGCCGCAGCGATGGACGAGCCCGCAGGCAAGCCTTCCTTCTGGGCGAGCCTGCGGCGAGACGCGGCTCGTTACGGCGAGTTGGGCTTCGTCTGGTACGCCGAGCTCGGTTTCTGGATCGGGGCCACCTATCGATATGGAGCCTGGTGCTGGAGCCTGCCGTTCGTCCTCCGGTTGCCGCTCGGGATGATCTATCGCGTGATCAACCGTTTCTGGCGCTTTTTCCTGCACGTGAACATCGCGGTGACGGCGGACATCGGCCCAGGGCTGTGTCTCATCCATCCCACCAGCATCATGATCCCGGCGACCACGATCGGCAAAAACTTCCTGATCTTTCACGAGGTCACCATCGGCACCAACCTCACCCGGGGTGGCATGCCGAAGTTCGGCGACAACGTCGACGTCTACGTGGGCGCGCGTGTTCTCGGCGGAATCACCATCGGCGACAACTCGAAAATCGGAGCGAACTGCGTCGTGACCAGCAGCGTGGCGGCGAACTCGATCGTGTTCTCCGCGCCCACGCGCACGCTAAACCGCAAGGCTTGAGACGAGGCGCTGCCGCTCCGAGCCGCGTCTTCCGAGGCCGCGCCGGCGTTCAGCTGGCAGGACCGGGACGCTGGCGGCTCGGCTTGGCGATCTCGAGCAGCTGCTTGCCCTGGTTTTTTCCGGAGAACAGCCGGTTGAGAACGGCTGGGGCATTTTCCAGGCCGTGTTGCACGTCGACACGGTCTTTCAGGCGGCCTTCGCGCAGCCAGCCGCCTAGCGCGCGCAATGCTTCGTCGGCGCGGTGCATGTAGTCGACGACCACGAAGCCTTCCATGCGCCCGCGCATGATCAAAAGCTTCAGGTAGTTTCTCGGGCCTTCGGCGCCCCCCGCGTCGTTGTAGGCCGAGATCGCGCCGCAGATCACGATGCGCCCGCGCATGGCCAGGTTGGCCAGCGCCGCGTCCAGGATACGTCCACCGACGTTGTCGTAATACACATCGATCCCGCGCGGGCAGAGCTGACGCAGGCGCGTCATGATGTTCTCCGACTTGTAGTCAATTGCGGCGTCGAAGCCGAGCTCTTCGATCAAATAGCGGCACTTCTCGGCGCCACCTGCCAGCCCGACGACGCGACATCCAATGATCTTGCCGATCTGCCCTACGGTCGAGCCGGTTGCCCCGGCGGCGCCGGACACGACCAGTGTTTCACCCGGCTTGGCAGCGCCTACCTCGAGCAAGCCGAAATAGGCGGTGATACCGGTATTGCCGAGCATGCTGAGCGCCGTCTCGATCGCGACGCCATCGGGCACGGGCATGAGCGGAAATTCATGAGCCTGAGACGAGAGTGCATAATCTTGCCAGCCGAAGAGCCCCTGCAACAGCTGACCGGGCTGATAACGCGGATCCCGCGAGGTGATGACCTCGCCCACGGCGAACGCCCGCATCACGTCACCGATCCGAACTGCCTTGAAGTACGTATCATTCGCGGCCCAGCCGCGCTGCGTCGGGTCACACGAGAAACACAGATTTCGAACCAGAAATTCCCCGTCGTTAGGCTCCGGTATGGGTGACGTCGTCCACGAGAAATCGTCGGCGCCGAGCTCGCCGCGCGGCCTGCGTTTGAGGATCCATTGGCGATTCATCTCGGTGGGCAGCACTTCCATTGGCGACACTTCCCTAGGCGACATCGTCTTCCTCGATCCGTCTTTCCCCCAGCAGCGAAAGCTCCTTGCTGAGGGCGCGAGATAGGTTATCACACGTGCTTTGGGGAACGCAGCGCGGCTGACGACAAAAGGCCTGCGTCACTTCCATCGCCATCTGTCCCGCTCTGTCCCACCGCTGCGCCTCAACACTCATGTCGGTATCGAGCGAACGAAACGAAGCACAGACGGAACGCATCGCGGCCGTCTTGAAGTTCGCTCGCGAGCGGCTGTCACCGGGGGCTCGCGCGCGCGAAGCGGAGGGCCGCTTCGATCGTCAGCTCTGGAACGAAGCGGCGGAATTTGGCCTCGCGGGCCTGCCCATTCCCGAGGCGTGGGGCGGCAGCGGGCTCGACGCCGTCGAGACGATGCAGGTGGTCGAGGCGCTCGGCAAGGGCTGCGAAGACGGCGGCTTCGTCTTCTCGTTGTGCGCCCACATGTTTGCCTCGGCTGTCCCGCTGTGGCGCTCGAAAGCGGTGGCGCATCACGAGCGCTATCTGCACGACATCGCCACCGGCAAGCTGATCTGCGCCAACGGCACCTCCGAGCCGAGCGCGGGCTCCGACGTCTACGCCATGAAATCGACGGCGCGGCGCGCAGGCGACGAATACGTGCTCGACGGCGAGAAGTGCTTCATCACCAACGCGCCGGTGGCCGATCTGTTCTTGCTCTACGCCGCCACCGCACCGGAGCGCGGCTTTCTCGGGGTGTCGGCGTTCCTCGTCCCGCGCGACACGCCGGGGCTGCGCGTGGTGCCAGAACACGAAAAGACAGGCCTGCGCACCTCGCCCTGGGGCACGATCTACCTGGAAGAGTGTCGGGTGCCCGTCAGCGCTCGCGTGGGCCCCGAGGGCGCAGGCGCCATGCTGTTTGCCGAGTCGATGGTGTGGGAGCGGGGATGCCTGTTTGCCTACTACGTGGGTGCGATGGAGCGTGTGCTCGAGCGCTGCGTCGAGCACGTCCGCACGCGCGTGCAGTTCAAGCAAAAGATCGGCGCCTTCCAGTCCGTCTCCAATCGCATCGTGGACATGAAGCTGCGCCTGGAGACGAGCCGGCTCCTGCTGTATCGGGCTGGCGAGCTGCACCGCGCCGGCAAGCGCTGTGACGAGGCGGTCGCGCTGTCGAAATTGTGGATCAGCGAGGCGGCGGTGCAAACGGGGCTCGACGCCATCCAGATCTTCGGCGCTTCGGGCATGACGCCCGACACCGGCGTCGACGCCTTGCTGCGCGACGCGGTGCCGTCCAGGATATTCTCCGGCAGCTCGGAGATGCAGCGCGCCATCGTGGCGCGCATGATGGGGCTTCCATGACACGTCTCGATCACGCGTTCGGTCGGCGCGCCCTCGAGGCGCCCGATCGGGTTGCCGTCGACGGCGCGAGTGAGGTGCTCACCTACCGCCAGCTCGATCAGCTCGGTCAGCGCTTTGCGCGCGCCCTGCGCGCCGCGGGCATCCAGCGGGGAGACCGGGTGGGCATTCACTTACCGCGCTCCGGGCGCGGCATCGCCGCCATGCTGGGCGCCCTGCGGGCGGGCGCTGTCTACGTCCCGCTCGACCCGGGCTCACCCCCCGCGCGCATGCAGCTCATCGCGCGAGACTGCGGGCTGCGCGCCGTGGTGATCGCGCCGCCCTTGCTCGCCGCCTGGCTCGCGGCGGGTGTCCACGAGCCCGTCGAGCACTTCTTCCTGTCGGCTGCAGGCGCTCCGCCGGCGCTGCCCGCCGGCGTGCCCCCGCAGCCGTTCGTGGTGCACGCTTGGGCGGAGCTCGAGGCCGAGCTCGAGGCGGGGGCAGAGCCCGAGGCGACCAGCAGCGGGCCGCTGTCGGCGCCGCCCAGCGAGCTCGACGATCTCGCCTACATGCTCTACACCTCGGGTTCGACGGGTGTGCCCAAAGGGGTGATGCTCTCGCACCGCAACGCGCTCGCGTTCGTCGAGTGGGCGGCCGACGCCATCGCGCTCGATGCGAGCGACCGAGTGGCGAGCGTTGCGCCGTTCCATTTCGACCTGTCCGTGTTCGACATCTGGTCGTCGCTGTCCCGGGGGGCCAGCATCGTGATCGTCGACGAGGTCACGGTCGTCAACGGCAAGCGCATGCTCGATCTGATCCACGAGAAGCAGGTCCGCGTGTGGTATTCGGTGCCGTCGGCCCTGGTGTTGATGCTGGAGACGGGCGGCCTCGCAGAGCGCGGCGCGCCGTCACTGCGCGCGGTGTATTTCGCGGGCGAGGTCTTTCCGATCAAGCACCTGCGGCGCACCATGGCGGCCATCCCCCAGGCGGTGTTCTGGAACCTGTTTGGCCCGACGGAGACGAATGTGTGCACCGCCTATCGGCTATCGGGGCCGCCCGAGGAACACGACAAGGCAATCCCGATCGGGCAGGCGAGCTGCGGCGACGTGGCGACCATCGTCGACGAAGCGGGCAAGCCCGTGCCCGACGGCGAGGTGGGCGAGTTGTTCATCGAGGGCCCCACCGTGATGCTCGGCTACTGGGATGCGGGACGGCGCACGCCGGCCAAACACCCGTACCCGACGGGCGACATGGTGTCGCGCCGGCCCGACGGCGAGATCATGTATCACGGCCGCCGCGATCACATGGTGAAGATCCACGGCTACCGCGTGGAGCTCGGCGAGGTCGAGGCGGCGCTCAACGCGCACGAGCAGGTGCAGGAGGCCATCGCCTTCGCCCACGACCAGCGCCTGGTCGTCGTCCTCGTGCCGAGAGACGCGGCGCTCTCCGTGCTCGACGTCAAGAAGCACGCGGCCGCCCGCCTGCCGCGCTACATGATCCCGTCCGACATTCGCCTGGTCGAACGGCTGCCGCGCACGTCGAGCGGAAAGACGGATCGGGTGCGCACCAAGGCCGCCGTCGTCGACGGCAACGTCGCCGACTTGCCCCCGGTGCGGCTGCCCGAAGGCGTGCACTAACGAGGACTCAAAGATGGATTCGAACGTCAAGAGCAGCATTCACGAGCAGATCGTCACCACCTGGCTGAACGGCGACGATCGGGGTTTCGACGACGACACGGATCTGCAGGCCACCGGCGTCCTCGATTCGTTCTCGACGCTGTCGCTCGTCGCGTTCATCGACGATACGTTCCGCGTCCAGCTCGATCCGGTCGACATCAACGCCGAGAGCTTCAAGAGCGTCACGACCATCGCCGAGCTCGTCTCGAGCAAGTTGAACGCTGCCAAGTAGGCCCATCGCCCCTCTCGACGAGGGCGCCAGGAGAGTAGAGACGACATGGAAGAGAAACTCAGGGAGATCGTGGCGCGCATCGGTGAGCTCTCGAAGGACTTCGACGCCAGTGCGCACCTGCGCGATGAGCTCAACATCGATTCGTTTCGCGCTGTCGAAATCGTGTTCGAGATCGAGCGAGCGTTCGAGATCACCGTGCCCGGCCAGCGCTATGGCGAGGTCGAGACGTTCAATGACATGTTGAAGCTGGTCACCTCGCTCGCGAGCTGACGCATGCAGCGACGTGTGGTGATCACCGGCTGCGGTGTGGTGACGGCCGCAGGGAATGACCTCGAGTCGTTCTGGAAGACGCTGATGGAGGGGGCGCCCTGCATCGGGCCGCTCACGGGCTTCGCCTACGCCGAGATGGGGCAGCTCTCGGGAGCCGAGGTGCGCTTGCCTGCGGAAGACGCCCTGCCCCCCGACGTCGACCCTGACCGGGGGCGCGCGCGCTGTCTCGAGCTCGGCCTCGCGGCGGCCCGGCGCGCCTGGGCGGGCGCCGGCCTCGAGCTGGGCCCCGCGCAGCGCGAGCGCGCGGGAGTCAGCTTCGGAACGACGATGGGCGAGGAGCGCCAGGTGGGCGATCTGAGCCAGCGGCGCCACGCGCAGGCCGACGTCGGCGTCGATGCACGCTTCTTCGCTCGTGCGAACAACCACCGCCTCGCGGCGTGTGTGGCCTCGACGTTTGGCCTCGGCGGCCCGGTGCTGATGACCACCACGGCCTGCAGCTCCGGCAACGCCGCCGCGGCTCAGGCGTTCGACGCGATCGCCTCGGGCGATGCCGACGTGATGCTGGCCGGCGGTGCCGACGTGCTCACGCGCCTCATCTATTGCGGCTTTCAGCGCATGGGCGTGCTGTCGGCCAGCGTCTGCCGCCCCTTCGACAAGAGCCGCGACGGGGTGTCCTTCGGCGAGGGCGCCGCGGCCGTCGTGCTGGAGTCGCTGGAGCACGCTCAGGCGCGCGGCGCGCACGTGCTCGCCGAGCTGGCCGGCTATGGCATGAGCAACGACGCGCACCACATCACGGCGCCGGGCCCGCATGGCGAAGGTTTCGTGCGCGCCGTGCACCAGGCGCTCGCCCACAGCGGCCTCGGCCTCGACCAGGTGAGCTATGTCAGCGCGCACGGCACCGGCACGCCCTACAACGACAAGGGCGAGAGCGAGGCCATGACGACGCTGTTCGGCGCGCGCGCCAAACGAGTGCCGGTCAGCTCCATCAAATCGATCCTGGGCCACACCAACGGCGCCGCCAGCGCCATCGAGACGGTAGCGTGCGTGCTCGCGATCCAGCAGCGCGCCGTGCCGCCCACCGCCGGCTGGCGCGAGCCAGACCCGGAGTTCGATCTCGATTACGTCCCCGGCAAGGGCCGTCCGCATCCGGTCGACGTCTGCCTGAACCTCGCGGCGGGCTTCGGCGGCCACAACGTGTGCCTGGTGTTACGGAGGTTTTCGTGAAGGGGGCCGTCGCCGTCACGGGCTTCAGCCTGTTCACGCCGTTCGGGGTGGGGTGGGAGGCGCTGGCCTCCGCGCTCGATGCAGGCCGTGTCGCCGTGGAGCCGGCGACTGACGCGCCCGCCGTCGGCGTGGCCAGGATCGTAGATTTCGATCCGCTGCGCCACGTCAACGTGCGCGGCATGCGCGTCTACCCCCGAGCCACGCAGCTCGAGATCTGCGCGGCATCACTCGCCCTCGGCGACGCGGGCCTGTCCGGCGACGCTGCGCTGGACCCCAGAGACCTGGGCCTCGTCACGGCCTCGAGTTACTCGCATCTCGAGACGCTGCTCGAATACGATCGCGGCCTCGTCAGCGCCGGCATGCAGCGCACCAACCCCACGCTCATGCCGCTCGGTTTGCCGAGCGCGCCGGGCGCCGCCACAGGCCTCGCGCTGCCCGCCCGGGCCTTCTCCATCACGCTGAACGACGGCGGCGCGTCCGGGCTCGCCGCGCTCGGGCTCGGCGCGCGCGCGATCGCCGCCGGGCGAGCGCGCGCGTGTGTGGTGGCCGGCGCGTTCACGCCCTTTGCGGAGCTGCTCGAGTCGTCCTCACGCGCTGGCAATGCGGCGAGCGCCGAGCGCTTCCGGGTGCTCGATCGCGACGCCGCGGGGGTCGCGTTTGGCGAAGCCGCCGCTGCCCTGGTGCTCGAACCGCTGGAGCTGGCGCTCGGGCGAGGCCGGATGCCCCTCGGCATCGTGCGCGCGGAGTCGACGCGCTTCGCGCCGACGGCCGAGCTCGCGCCGGCGCTGGGGCGCGCCCTCTCGGCAGCGCTCGCGGCGGCGGGCGCGGGCGAAGGCGGCGTCAGCCTCGCGTGCGCTGGGGCCAACGGCAGCCCGCGCGAAGATGCCGCGCACGTCGACGCTCTGTCGAGCGCGCTCGGAGCCCATGCCGCCCGCGTCGTGGTCGCTGCGCCCAAGGCCAACCTGGGTGAAGCGTTCGATCCGAGCGGCCTCGTGCAGGCCGTCGTCGCCCTCGGTGCCCTGCGCGCGCGCCGCGCGCCGCCGATCGCGCGGCTCACCACGCCGCGCGGCTCGGCCCTGCGCTTACCGATGGCCCCCGCCGAGCTCGCTCCGGGTCTTGCGCTGCTCACGTCGATCTCGCCCTCGGGCTCGTGCAGCGCGCTCGTGCTGTCGCTCGGAGCCGAATGAAGAGCGTGGCCGGCTGGTCGAGAACCTGATGACGAACTCGAGGTCCAAATGAGCGCTGGGGGCGAGAGCGACAAGCCGGTCGCCGTGGTGACGGGCGGCTCTCGAGGCATCGGCAAGGCGATCGTCGAGCACCTCGCCGGCGCCGGCCTCGACGTGCGCTTCACCTTCGTCAGCAGCGCCGACGCCGCCCAGGCCCTGGCCAGCGAGCTCGCGGCGCAGGGCCAGCTCGCCACCGGCAGCCGCGTCGACTCGCGCGACCCCAAGGCGGCGACGGGATTCGTCGAGCAGGTGATCGCCGAGCGCGGCCGGCTCGACGTGCTGGTGAACAACGCCGCCGTCACCGCCGATCGGCTGCTCGCCATGATGAGCGACGACGATTGGTCCAAAGTGGTCGACACCAGCCTCAACGGGCTGTTTGGCTCGAGCCGCCCCGCCGCCAGGCAGATGATGCGTCAGAAGAGCGGTCGCATCATCAACGTCACCTCGGTCTCGGGCGTGGTGGGCATCGCCGGGCAGACGAACTATTCCGCTGCAAAGGCCGCGATCATCGGGTTTACGCGCTCGCTCGCCAAGGAGCTCGCGCCAGCCAAGGTCGCCGTCAACGCCGTCGCGCCGGGCTTCGTCGACACCGACATGCTCTCGTACATGTCCGAGGAGCAACGCAAGGCCGCGCTCGCGCGCGTGCCGATGCGTCGCTTCGGCACCCCCCAGGAAATCGCGGATCTGGTGGGCTATCTCGCGCTCTCCGCCCCGCTGTTCATGACGGGGCAGACGCTGGTGATCGACGGCGGCATGACCGGCTGATGTTGTTGATTGTGCGGCGCGCGGCGTCGCTCTACGGTCGGCGGATGATCGATGGGCTGAGTGGGAGGTCACGCCATGGCGGCGTCGCCGGTGTCGTTGGGCTCGTGGCAGCGCTCGGCGTGGCTTGCTCCGATTCCAGCTCTCCCGCGCCCGCCGACGCCGGTGCCGTGGAAGCGCCCGGGGCGAGCGGCCCCGATGCGGCGGCAGAGACCGGCGGGCTCATGCTGCCGAATACGCCGGTCGGGCGCGAGCTCGCCTGGCTGCTCGACGTCATCAACGCGCGCGGCGGCGAGGTGAGCGAGGCGGAGCTGCGCGAGCATTTCAGCGCGGCGTTCCTGGATGCGGTGCCTCCCGTCGAGCTGCAGCTCACTCTTGTGGCCATCGCCGCCGACGGCGCTCCACTGCGGATTCTGCAGGTATCACCCAGCGCCACCGATAGTGCGCTACAGGCGCTGGCCGATGCGCGCGGGATGCAGGTGCTGATCAGCGTCAGCCTCGAAGCAGGCAGTGGCCTGATCGGCGGCCTGCTCTTCGATGCACCGGTCGATCTCGAGAGCGGCAGGCCCGAATCCTGGGAAGCGGTCGAGGCGGACGTCGCGAATCTGGCTCCGCGTTCGGGCTACCTGGTCGCGAGGGTGGACGGGAACGATTGCACGCCGCTGCACGCCGCCGCGAGCGACGAGCGGCTGGCGCTCGGCTCCGCGTTCAAGCTCTACGTGCTGGCCGAGCTGTCGCGGCAGATCGAAGCCGGCTCGCTCGGCTGGGACACCCGCATCGTCATCCGCGACGAGTTGAAGAGTCTCCCGTCCGGGCAGCTGCAGGATCTGCCGGCGGACACGGAGCTGGCGGTGCGCGACGTGGCCACGCCGATGATCGCGATCAGCGACAACACCGCGGCCGATCACTTGATCGATCGGTTGGGCCGAGAAAACGTCGAAGCGGCCCTGGGCGCCTTCGGGCACGGCGCGCCCGAACGAAACATACCGTTTCTCGGCACGCGCGAGTTCTTCCTGTTCAAGCTCGCCGTGAGCGATGCCGATGCAGCGGCCTATCTGGCCGCGGATGTTCCCGCCCGGCGCACGTTTCTCGCTGCTCTCGCCGGGCAGGCGCCGAGCCTCGCGGATGCCGCGCGATGGGTCACGCCGCGCCGGGTCGACGAGATCGAGTGGTTCGCCAGCCCGAGCGAGCTCTGTCGGCTGATGGCCGAGCTCGACGTGCGCAGCGTTGTGCCCGGGCTCGAGCCGATCGCGGAGGTTCTGTCGCGCAATCCCGGCTTGCCGATCGATGC
>Ga0190264_10000183_pt1 | contig 10531 bp, 6 predicted proteins | sample Popmic112T_FD_136651 | JGI IMG/M metagenome (GOLD analysis project Ga0190264, IMG submission 136651) | Populus adjacent soil microbial communities from riparian zone of Indian Creek, Utah, USA - 112 T | ecosystem: Environmental > Terrestrial > Soil > Riparian zone | place: USA: Utah | collected... | reverse complement strand
TCTCCTTGTCGAAATAGATGATGACGTTGCGGCAGAAGATCGCGTCGAACGGACCCCGCACCGGCCACTCGTGCATGAGATTGAGCTGCTTGAAGGTGATCAGGTTGCGCAGTTCGTCTTGCGCGCGGAATTTTCCGGCCTGCTCGCCGCTGCCCTTGCGGAAGAAGCGCGATATCCGCGCCGCGCTGACGGATTTTAAACGCTCGGCGTTGTAAACACCGGCCGCGCCAGTTGCGAGCACGGCGGAATCCAGGTCCGTCGCCAGCAGTTTGACGTCGAAGCCGTTCAGGATGTCCTGCGCTTCGCGCAGCACCATGGCGATGGAGTATGGCTCTTCGCCGGTGGAAGCCGCGCAGCACCAGATGCGCGCGCGGCGCACGCCCGAGTCCCTGGCGACAATTTTCGGCAACACGTCGCTCGCGAGGTATTCGAAGTGATGCGGTTCGCGAAAGAATGAGGTGAGATTGGTCGTGATCGCGTTGGTGAATTCTTCGAGCTCGGAGGCGACGCCGCGCTCCAGCAACTCGACGTACTCGCCGAAGGATTCGAGTTTCAGCGCACGCAGTCGACGCGCCAGGCGCCCGTAGACGAGCTGACGCTTCGCTTCCGACAGCGCGATGCCGGTGTGTTCGCGGACCAGCTGCCGGATGCGATGGAACTGCGCGTCGGTGAGCACGTAATCGTTGGCACCGGCAATCGCAAATTCAATGGTGTCTCCGGCTTGCATGTTGGAGTCGCGCGCTCAGTCCACGGCCTGGGACGCGGAGAGATCGATGCTCGAGGCGACCAGCCGGTTCATGTCGAGCAGCATCACCATCTTGTCGTCCACCGACGTGAGGCCGCTGACACAGGCGGCGTCGGCTCCGGCGCCCAGATCCGGCGTCGGCTTCACTGCATCGGCGGCCACGTTGTAGACCTCCGAGACCGCGTCGACCACGATGCCGACCGTCTTCTCGCCGACCGCCGCATCGACGCGCACCACGATGACCACCGTCGAGCTGTCGAAGGGCTTGGATTCGAGGCCGAAGCGCGCGCGAAGGTCGATCACCGGGACGATGACGCCGCGCAGGTTCATGACGCCGAGCACGTAAGGCGGTGTGTAAGGCACGCGGGTCACCCCGTCCCAACCCTTGATCTCCTGCACGCGCAGGATTTCGACACCGTACTCGACGCCCGCACATACAAACGTCACGTACTGGGAACTGCCCGGGGCGTTCGCCTGCGTCGCCGTGGATTCAGCAGTGGCTGCCGCTTGACTCATCTTTCATGCTCCTGTTGATCGTTCGTCACGCCGCGCGCCGCTTCGAAGCGCGGTCGCCAGCGTCATCGACCTTGTATCGGGCGATCATTCCGTTGAGCGCCTGCGCCTGTTCGACGATGGCCTGGCTCGCCGCCGAGGCTTCCTCGACCAACGCGGCGTTCTGCTGCGTGGTCTGATCCATCTGCATCACGGCCTTGTTGACCTGTTCGATGCCGCTCGATTGTTCGCGTGAAGCGGCGGCAATTTCCGCCACGATGTCCGTGACCTTCTTGACCGCGCTGACGATTTCATCGAGCGTGCGGCCCGATTCATCGACGAGCTTGCTGCCCGCATCGACGCGCGCGACGCTGTCCTGGATGAGGGCCTTGATCTCTTTGGCGGCGGTCGCGGAGCGTCCGGCGAGATTGCGAACTTCCGTGGCCACGACCGCGAAACCGCGGCCCTGTTCGCCGGCGCGCGCGGCTTCCACCGCGGCGTTCAGCGCCAGCAAGTTGGTCTGGAACGCGATCTCGTCGATCACGCCGATGATGTCGGCGATCTTCTTGCTCGCGGAATTGATGCCGCCCATGGCGGTGATGGCGGAATTCACGACTGCGCCACCTTTTTCCGCGGTCTGGCGCGCAGCCATCGCGAGCTGATTCGCCTGCCCCGCGTTGTCGGCGGTCTGCCTGACCGTGGAAGTCATTTCCTCCATCGATGAGGCCGTTTCCTCGAGGCTCGAAGCCTGCTCCTCGGTACGCTGCGAGAGATTGAGGTTGCCCTTGGAAATCTCTTCCGCGCCGGTCTGCACTTCGGCAGCCGCGGTCTTCACGCGCCGTACGAGTTCCACGGTGTTGTCGAGCATTGCATTGACGCCCCTGCACAGCGCCTCGATCTCGCCGGACTTGCCGCCAATCGGGATTCGTGCCGAAAGGTCACCATCGATTGCCGCTTTCACCGTCAGCTGCGTCTGCTTCACCGCGATTTCAAGCTGGTGTGCCATGAGCATCTGCGACGTGACGTCCGTGGCATACATGACCACCTTGAACGGGCGGCCATTGGCATCGTGAATGGGGTTGTACGAAGCCTGCACCCACACTTCGCGGCCATCGCGGGCGATACGCTTGCAGCGGCTGGACACCGCCTCGCCGCGCGCGAGGTTGACCCAGAACGCGCGGTACTCTGCGCCGGCGCTTTCCTCCGGATCCACGAGGCAACTGTGGTGTTTGCCCTGCACATCGGCATTGGTGTAGCCGAACATCATCGAGAAATTATCGTTGACCGAGCGGATCGTCCCGTCGACGTTGAACTCGATGACGGCCTGGGCCTTGCCGATGGCGGCAAGCTGGCCCTCGTAGTCCGCGGTACGCAGCTTCTGCTCGGTGATGTCGGTGGCGTATTCCACCACCTTGAATAGTTTGCCGTGCGCGTCCGAGATGGGGTTGTAGGACGCCTGGATCCAGACTTCCCAGCCATCCTTGCTCACGCGCCGGTACTGGCCACCGTCGAATTCACCACGGGCCATCTTGTCCCACAACACGCGGTACTCGGGGCTCTGGCGCGCCGCGGGGTCGAGCAGCACGCTGTGGTGCTGACCACGGACTTCTTCCAGCGAATAACCCATCACGTTGAGGAAGTTCTCGTTGGCGCTGAGGATGCGGCCGTCCATGCCGAACTCGGCCACCGTCTGGGACTTGCCGATGGCGGCGATCTGTCCGCGGTAATCCGCGTCGCGCTGGTCGCGCTCGCGCAAAGCGTTTTGCATCGCGTCGAGCGAGCTCAGCAGCTCGCCGGTTTCGTCTTCGCCCGTCACGTCGATCACGTTGTCGAGCTGACCGTCCCGGACGGCCTTGGCAATGGCCACGGCATTGCGGAGCGGCCCGGTGATGCTGCGCGCCAGCGTGATGGCCAGCAGGATGCCGGCGATCAGCGCGGCGACGCTCGCCACCACGATGGTGTTGCGTGCGCTCGCGTAGGTCGCGTCGCTGTCGCGGCTGGCTTTCTCGAAGTCCGCACGCTCACGCTCGGTGAGCTTGCGGAACGGTGTCATGTACTGCTCCAGCAATCCCGAAGTCTCGGTCCGGAACAGGTCGAGCGCGTCCTCCTGCGTCTTCGGATCCGCGGCGAGCCTGGTCACTTGCGCGCGCGAGTCCATGTAGCGTGTGCGGGCATCTGCGGCTTCGGCGAGCAGCATCTTGGCTTCCGAGGCCACCACCAGCTTTTCGAGTTGCTCGAGCGCTGCGCCGTTCAGCTTGCTGTTCGCGGCCATTTCGTCCTTGAGCACCTTGACCGCTTCGATGTCGTTTCCAGCCATGAGCACACGGCCGGTCTTGAAGGCGTTGTCGCGCGTGCGGATTTCCATTTCCATGGTCAGCCGCGCCTTCTCCCAGTTCTCGGTGGTGATGCGGTTGACGACTTCGTCGAGCTGCGAGAGTCGCAGCCAGCCGATGCCGCCGACCACGAGGCATGCGATCAGCAGCACGCCGAAGCCCATGCCGAGGCGTGTACCCACCTTCATGTTCGAATATTTCATTCTGTTCCCGATCGAGCGACCGACGGAGAGCTTGGCGCGATGCGCTGTGCAAACATCGGCCAGGATTTTTCGTGCGCGAGTTCGAAGCGCAATCCGACCACCCACGCATCGCGCATGGCGAGATCGGCGCCCGGGTTGCTCACGAACTGCACCGACGGTGCGAGCGCAAGCCAGCCGGTGAGCGGCGCGCGATACGTCAGCTCATAAGAAGTTTCCGCGCTGGCCGCAGGAATGCCGGCGAGTGCCTGGACCGTGCGATAGATGTTGCCGGTGCGGCCGTAGGCCACGGCTAAACCGAAAGCGTCATCGGGCCGGTTCGCGAACGGGTGGCTGACGACAATAGTCGCGCCCACACATTCATCGACCGGGTTGAAGCGGCCATCGGCCAGCCCCAGGCGCAACGAACCATCGATCCGCGCCGGGCCCACGTTGGCGAGCGGCAGATCGACGAGCGCGTAGACGCCCTGGTTGCCGTCCTGCGATGGCGCACCTGTAGTCAGCTCCGCGTCCAGCCGCTCGAACTCCGCCGTGTACGACCACATCCCGAGCGAGATCTTGTTGACGCGATCGCTCATGTATTCCACTTCGCCGATGAGCAGGCTGCCCTCGCCGCTCGCCACGTCGAAAGTCGCGAAGCTGCGCTCATCGTCGTTGCCAGGCGTGCCTTCGAATGCGCCGACCCGCCAGTTCAAGCCTTCGCTGAACTGTCCGGCGAGGCGGATGCCAAGACCGGTTATCGGCCAGATGGCTGGTCCATTGCCACCCGTCTGGCTGAGCTCGGTGCCGATGCCATGCGGCGAGCCGACGAACAGGCCCGAGGTCACCGGCGTGTCGAAGTCGGCATTCAGGTCGAGCACGCCCATGCGCAGCGACGTGTTCGCACGGCCGCCAAAGTTGAACTCGCTCCAGAACTCATAGAGGTGCCAGGCATCCGGCGCCTCGATGTTGTTGATGCCGTGCATATCGCCGACGAACTCGCCGGAGATGTCGTCACCGCCAAGGTGCATGACTGAAAGACTGGTCGTGAAGCCGGTGCCTGTGAACAGGCTGCTGGAGCTCCAGGTCGCGCCAAGATCGAAGCTGTCCGAATACGCCGAACCCACCGCGATTCCACCGGTGGTGTTGCGGCGCAGGTCGCCCGTGTAGCTGACGCTGACTGCGAGGCCGGCGCTTTCGTCGGCATCTTGTGCACGTGCCGCGCGCCCGAACGCCGCCAGTGCAAGCAGCGAGACCGCGAGCACCACACGGCGACAATTGCGCCGTTCTTCGACCGACCAGTTCACCTAGAACTCCTTCCACTCGGCATCGTCACCGGCGGCTTTGCGCGTCGGTGCGGCGACCGCGGTTTTGGCGGCAGCCGGTGCCGCGCGGTTCGCCCACGGACGGGCTCCCGTACGGCGATCCGCGCCGGCGGGCGCTGCCTTCGCGACCGGCCTGGCGACAGCGCTTTCGCCACCCACGTCGTAGCGGGCGATCATTCCATTGAGCGACTGCGCCTGCTCGACGATGGCCTGGCTCGCGGCCGAAGCCTCTTCCACCAGCGCGGCGTTCTGCTGCGTGGTCTGGTCCATCTGCATCACGGCCTTGTTGACCTGCTCGATGCCCGAAGACTGCTCGCGACTCGCCGCGGCGATTTCCGCCACGATGTCGGTGACCTTCTTCACCGCGTTCACGATTTCATCGAGCGTGCGGCCCGACTCATCGACGAGCTTGCTGCCTTCGTCGACCTTGGCCACGCTGTCCTGGATGAGCGCCTTGATCTCCTTCGCGGCGGTCGCGGAGCGGCCGGCGAGGTTGCGCACTTCCGTGGCGACGACCGCGAAGCCGCGGCCCTGCTCACCGGCGCGCGCGGCTTCCACCGCGGCGTTGAGCGCCAGAAGATTCGTCTGGAACGCGATCTCGTCGATGACACCGATGATGTCGGCGATCTTGCGGCTGGCGGCATTGATGCCGCCCATGGCGCTGACTGCCGAGCTCACTACCGCGCCACCCTTCTCCGCCTGCTGGCGGGCGGCCATGGCGAGCTGATTCGCCTGGCCGGCGTTGTCGGCGGTCTGCTTGACCGTCGAGGTCATCTCTTCCATCGATGACGCCGTCTCTTCGAGCGACGAGGCCTGCTCCTCGGTGCGCTGCGAAAGATTCAGGTTGCCCTTGGATATCTCCTCGGCGCCGGTCTGCACTTCGGCTGCCGCGGTCTTCACGCGCTTGACCAGCTCGGTGGTGGTCTCGAGCATCGAGTTGATGCCCTTGCACAAGGCTTCGATCTCACCGGACTTGCCCGTGGTGGGGACGCGCGCCGTCAGGTCGCCGTCGATCGCGGCCTTCACCACCGTCTGCGTCTGAGCCACCGCCAGCTCGAGCTGCTGCGACATCAGTATCTGCGCGGTCACGTCGGTCGCGTACTTCACGACCTTGAACGGACGGCCATTCGCATCGAGGATGGGGTTGTACGAGGCCTGCAGCCACACTTCGCGGCCGCCCTTGGCGAAGCGCTTGAAGCGCCCGGCCTCGGGTTCACCGCGGCCGAGCTTGGCCCAGAACGCGCGGTAATCCGCGCTGCTGCTGGTGGCGGCATCCACCAGCAGGTTGTGATGCTTGCCGCGCGCTTCGTTGTTCGAGTAACCCATCAGCGACGCGAAGTTGTCGTTGACCGAACGAATCGTGCCGTCGAGCTCGAACTCGATGACCGCCTGCGACTTGCCGATGGCCGCGAGCTGACCTTCGAAGTCCGCATTGCGCATCTTCTGCTCGGTGATGTCGGTGGCGTACTTGACGACCTTGATGTTCTTGCCGTTGACATCCTTGATCGGGTTGTAAGAGGCCTGGATCCAGACTTCCTTTCCGCCTTTGCCGATCCGCTTGTATTGCCCGGCGTCATATTCGCCGCGGTTGAGCTTGTCCCAGAACGTGCGGTACTCCGAAGACCCGCGCTCCCTGGCATCGACGAACATGCTGTGGTGCTGGCCCTTGATCTCGTTCAGCGTATAGCCGATCGTCCGGAGGAAATTTTCATTCGCGTCGAGGATCTTGCCTTCCATGTCGAAGGCGATGACCGCCTGGGACGTACCGATGGCGGCGATCTGGCCGCGTGAGTCCGCGTCCTTTTCATCGCGCGCCCGGAGCGCACTCTGCATGACGTCCAGCGAACCGAGCAGCTTGCTGGTTTCATCTTCGCCTGAGGCATCGATCGAATTGTCGAGGTGGCCGTCCTTGATGGACTCGGCGACCGACACGGCATTGCCGAGCGGACGGACGATGCTGCGCGCCAGCAGGATCGCCAACACGATACCGAAGATCACTGCAGCGCCAATGATCGAAAGAATGACGATTCGCGAATGTTCATAGGCCGCGCCGCTGGTGTCGCTGGCCTTCTCGAAAGTCTCCTTCTGCATCTCCGAGAGCTTGTGCAACGCTTCGATGTACGGCTCGATCAGGTCAGCAGTCACCGTGTTGTACTGTTCGAGTCCTGCCGCACGGGTCTTCGGATCCGCGACGAGGCCCATCACTTCCGCTCGCGACGCATTGTAGGTTTCACGAGCCGCGGCAGCTTCCTCCAGCAGTGCCTTCTCCTCGGGCGATGACAACAGCGTCTCGAGTTCCTTGATGGCAGCGGCGTTCTTCTCGCTGTTCGACGCGATCTTCGCCTTCAGGGATGCGGCTTTGTCGCTTCCGCTGTCGACCAGCAGCAGGCGGGAAAACTTTGCCGCGTTTTCGCGATTGCGCGCTTCCGTTTCCATCGAAAGGCGCGCCTTGTTCCAGTCCACATCCGTGATCTGGCCGACCACCTGATCGAGCTGCGACAGGCGCATGAGGCCGACACCGCCCACCACGATGGTGGCGAGCAGCAGCAGCAAGAACCCGAAACCCAGTCGGGTACCTACCTTGAAATTCTTGAGAGTCATTTTCAACAGCTCCTAGTGAATGGCTTTGTCGACCAGGCCCATGTCGGCCCCGGCCATCAATTTTTCGACGTCCATGAGGATTCGCATGCGCTCATCGAGCGTGCCGAAACCGATGATGTGGCCGGTATTCGCTCCCGTACCCAGCGAAGGCGCAGGCTTGATCTGCGCGGCGGCGAGCGTGATGACGTCGGAGACGCCGTCCACCACCACGCCGACGACCCGGCTGGCCACGGTGAGGATGATCACCACCGTCGTATCGTTGTATTCCGCGCTCGCGAAATTGAACTTGACGCGCAGGTCGATGATGGGCACGACCACGCCGCGAAGATTGATGACGCCTAACAACCACTCCGGCGTATGCGGCACCTTGGTGACCTTGCTCCAGCCGCGGATCTCCTGCACGGTCAGGATGCCGACGCCGTATTCCTCACCGGCCAGCTTGAAGGTCAGGAATTGCTGGCTGTCGGCTGCCTCGAGGGCGCCGCCTGCGTTCCCGGTGTTCATGGAAGAATTGCTCATGCGGCTTGCGGCTTCCTGGCGCCGCGCTCCTCTGGTGCTGCCTGGAAGCGGGTGATGACACCCGGAATGTCGAGAATCAGCGCCACGCGGCCATCGCCGAGCATGGTGGCGCCCGCAAGTCCCGTGACCTGCTTGAAATTGGTTTCCAGGCTCTTGATGACGACCTGCTGTTGCGACATGAGCTCGTCGACGAACAGGCCGACGCGCTTGCCGTCGGCCTCGACGATCATGAGCAGCCCGTCGAGCAGGTCGGTGTAATCCGGCTCGATGTCGAACAGGCTGTGCAGCCGCACGATGGGCAGATAGTCGTCGCGCAGGCGGAACACCTGTCCGCCGCTCGCCACGGCGTTGACGCGCTCGCGCGTCACCTGGATGGTCTCGACGATCGAGACGATGGGCACCACGTAGACTTCCTTGCCGACGCGCGCCAGCTGGCCATCGAGGATGGCGAGCGTGAGCGGCAGGCGAATGCGTATGGTGCTGCCCTGTCCCTGCGTCGAGAAAATCTGGATGTGTCCGCCGAGCTCGTTGATGTTGCGGCGGACCACGTCCATGCCGACACCGCGTCCGGACACGTCGCTGACGACGTCGGCCGTGGAAAAGCCGGGAGCGAATATCAGGTTGAGGATGCGCTCCTCGGAGAGCTCGGCTTCGTTCGTCACGAGGCCGCGCTCCAGCGCCTTGGCGAGAATCTTGTCCTTGCGCAGGCCGCCACCGTCATCGCTGACTTCGACGATCACGTTGCCGCCCTTGTGATAGGCATGCAGGCTGATGGTGCCGTGCTCGACCTTGCCCGCGGCGACGCGTACGTCGGGCATTTCAATGCCGTGGTCGATGGAGTTGCGCACCAGGTGCACCAGCGGGTCTCCTATCTTCTCGAGCACGGTCTTGTCGAGCTCGGTCGTGTCGCCGGTGACTTTCAGCTCTATCTTCTTGCCGAGGCGCTGGCCCAGGTCGCGCACCAGGCGCGGGAAGCGGTTGAACACGAAGCTGATGGGCAACATGCGCACACGCATGACGCTTTCCTGCAGCGCGCGCATATGGCGTTCGAGCTGCGCGAGTGCGCTGCGCAATTCACCCGCCTCGCGGCCTTCGAGCGGGGCGGCGAGCTGGCTCAATACGGATTGCGTGATCACCAGTTCGCCGACCGAGTTCAGCAACTCGTCGATCTTCTCGATGCTGACGCGAATCGATCCGCCGTCCGGGTTGGCGCTGCGCGTGGAAGCTTCGGCCGCAGGTGCAGGGACCGGCGCTGCGGGCGCCGCCGCGGCCGCGGCCGTGGCGACGATGGGAGCGGCCGGCGCGGAAGGCTCGCCGCCGACACGCTCGATGGTCAGTTCACATTCGGTTTCGGCCCACTCGAACACGGAGAGCACGGCGGCACGATCGATCTCGCCCTGGACCTCGAGGTTCCAGCGCATGCAGCAGACTTCAGGGTCCAGATCGTTGAGTGCGGGAATGCGCCCGGCATCCACCGACACCTTCAGGTTTCCAAGCGTCGCCAGCTCACGCAGGATCCGCAGCGGATCGTTGCCATGGCGCAGCAGTTCGGGACCGGGAACAAATTTTATACGCCAGCCCGGAAGCGGCTTGTCGCCTGACGCGGCGACTTTGCCCGGCGACGGCGCGGAAGCCGCGGCGGCCGGCGCGGCCGCGGTGCCGCTCTCACTCATGATGCGATCGAGCTCGGCGCGTAGTTTGGCAACGCCGGCGGAGTCGATCGCCTCCTTGCGTTGCGTGGCCGACAACATGGCGCGCATGGCGTCGCCCGAGCGCAGCAGCACATCGACGATCTCGGGACGCACCTGGCGTTTGCCGGCGCGCAGCTGGTCGAGCAGCGTCTCGAGCACGTGCGTGAACCCGGCCACTTCGTTGAAGGCGAACGTCGCGGCGCCGCCCTTGATCGAATGCGCGACGCGGAAAATCGTGTTGATGAGTTCGGCGTCGACTTCACCGGCGGACAGCTTGAGCAGCGCCGCCTCCATCGAGTCGAGTGCCTCGAAGCTTTCCTCGAAGAAGATTTCGTGGAATTGCGTGAGGTCGAGCGTCATGCCGGGTACTCCAGCAGCGGGCCTACGCCGAGTAGTTCGATGGCCTTTTCGAGCGTGGCCGAACGTCCCGACCATTTGTAAGGCACACCCTTTTCGAGGCAGTCGAGTGCGAACGCCACCACGAGCTGCACGCCGGCGGTATCGACCATTTCGACGCTGCCGCCGTCGATCTCGTACGGTCCGGGCAACGCGGCCTGCGCGAGCATGTGGGCGCGCACCGCCGCCGCTTCCTGGATCGTGCACGCGGTGCCGAGGACCACGCGTCCGGGGCGAGGACGTGCTTCGG
>Ga0190264_10000182_pt1 | contig 10533 bp, 6 predicted proteins | sample Popmic112T_FD_136651 | JGI IMG/M metagenome (GOLD analysis project Ga0190264, IMG submission 136651) | Populus adjacent soil microbial communities from riparian zone of Indian Creek, Utah, USA - 112 T | ecosystem: Environmental > Terrestrial > Soil > Riparian zone | place: USA: Utah | collected... | reverse complement strand
GCATCGATGCTGATACCCAGCACGCTCTGGAGCAACAGGAAGGTGGCGCCGGCAGACACGGAATGCGGTGAACAGGCGACCGGGAAATGCAGAGGCGCCTCCTGGCCCTTGCGTCGGAAACCGCAGAACAGTTCCGGCAGGCGCATCAGCTCGAAGTGCCGCGCAGCTTCGAAATGCGCATTCAGGATGCGCAGCGCGAACGTCTTGTCGTCGTAACGCGCGGCGCCCGCCGCAATCAGCGCGTTGTCATGCGGCCAGACCGAACCGTTGTGATACGACATCGGGTTGTAGCGCAACTCGCTCTCGCCCACCGACCGCACGCCCCAGCCCGAAAAGAAATGCTCGTCGCCGAGCCCCGCGATGACCTGTCGCGCACGCTCGGGGTGTGCGATGCCCGTGAACAGGCAATGTCCCGGATTGGAGGCGCGCACGCGGCAGGGTTGCTTTTCACCATCGAGCGCCAGCGCATATCCCTCGATGTCCCCGCACCAGAATGCGGTATTGAATCGCGCCTGCAGCGCCTGCGCGGATTCCACCAGCGAGATGGCGCGTGGCGCCTCGCCGAGTGAGCGCGCAATGCGCGCCGCGCCGAGTCGCGCGGCATAGACGTAGCCCTGCACTTCGCACATGGCCAGCGGCCCTGTCGCCAGACGCCCATCGGCGTGAAAGACGGCATCCGGAGAGCTCTTCCAGCTGTGCTGCGCGGGGCCGGTACCGCGCGGCCGGGCTTCGACGAAGCCATCGCCATCGACATCGCCATAGACATCGATCCAGCGCAGAGCGGCCGTGATCGCTGGCCACAGCTCGGTCATCAGGTCGAGATCGGCAGTGCGCGTGTAGTAGGCGCCGGCCAGCATCACGAACAGCGGCGTGGTGTCCACGCCGTAGTAGTCAGTCGGAAAGCCGGCGCGCGACTCATTGAGTATCTTGCCGATCTCGGCGCCAGAACCACTGGAACTGCTGGTGCACTGTGTGGCGGCGAGATACCTCAGCACGTTGCGCGCGATCTCCGGCCACAACCACAGCGTCTCGAGCGCGGTGATGATGGCGTCCCGGCCGAAGATGGCATCGAGCCACGGCAGGCCCGCGGCCGGAATGCGGCCGTGCGACGTCGGCGTCATCATCATGCCGACGTCCGCGCCAGCGCGCCGGATCCAGCCATTGAACGGCGCGTCGGTCGAATCCACCTGGCACGGCGGCCGGCCCTCGACGCGCGCCAATTCTTCGGCCGCGGCCAGCGACCGCGTGAAGGTGGCGATCTCGATCGGAAGGTTCGCCGACCGGCAGCCGAACGCCAGCGAAATGGTCTTCTCGCCACGGCTGCCAATCTGCAGCCGGTACCTCAGGCTGTCGGGGGAAATCGCCTCGGGCAGCGTGTGGCAATCGACCACGGTCTCGCGCACGATTTCGTCCGCCCCGAGGCATCCCTGGATCACGCTGTCCCGCTCCACACGCTCGAACCGCGAGCGCGCGGCGTCGACGCGGCGCTGCGCGCGCACGTCGATGATGTTCTCGAAATCGGAGCCGAAGCGCACGACGAGCTCCGCCGATACGGTGCTCAACGCGAAATTGCGCACCCGGATCAACTCGTAGCAGACGCCCGACCAGATGAAGCGCGAGCGCGTGATGTGCAGCGTGCCCCGCGGCAGCACGACACGCCCGCCTTCGCCGCGCACGTCGGCGTTGGTGAGGTTCATCGTGAGCAGGACGTTGTCTTCGCGTGGCGAGGCGGCGAGCAGCAAGGGCCGCTGCCCGGCAATCGTCATCGTGAGGCGCGAGAGATGCCGTACACCGCCGCGATACAAACCTGCTTCGCTGCGCGTCTCGGCGTCGATGTCACCGATCTCGTTGAAGAGGCCGAAGCAGTCATCCTGCCGCAGGACATGCGTGCGATCGCCGCTCGGGCTGTCGGCGGTCACGACCTGGTGCAGATCGACTTCTGAAATGGCGGGTTCAGAGGCCATTGTCGCGAGACCTCGTGTAGGTGATACGGGTGCGAACCACAGTGACCCCTTTCACGCGCGAATGCCAATGCGCGCTGGTACTGACCCTCTTGCACCCGAAGCTCCGTGATACCCAGCCTCCCTGTTCGGCGCTCCCGCCGCGGGTCAGTTGCATGCTGTCGAGTTCTTCGAGCGGCTCGAATAAGACCTGGGTGAGCCCGGAAGTGACCTTGAGGCCGCGGCCGAACCGCTCGACCTGGCAGTCTTCCGCGAAATGCCAGGAGCGGCGGATGCGATGTTCGCTGTCACAGCGCAGCATGTCGGTGACTTCGATGATCTGGCGGCGCGTGTCGCAGACGATCTCGCGCCGGTGAACCACCGGATCTTCGAGGCGCTGGTATCCGTAGTGTTCGCCGACGAATCGTTGCCGATCGACGCCGGTCTCGAATTCGATGCAGCGCGCCTGCGCATGGTCGGTCCACATGAAATTGCCGGCCTGTACCGACTGATCCAGCTCGTCGACGCCAACGGTGTTGTGCGCCAGCGTGCCGCGGAAGTAACGCCGCCACGCCGGATCGGTGTGATAGGCATAGGTCCCCGGATCGACGAGGATTTCGCGATCGCCGATGTTCAGCACGAACGACAGCGCATCCGCGTGACCATGCGCCGCGATGCTGAGATAACCGAGGGAGCCGGCATCCACCAGGAGCCGCACTTCGTCGGGTGTATCGAACCCCGAGCCCATCAGGTAGTAACCCGACTCGGAGAACTGCTGCCGCGGCCGGAAGCCGTTCCGCGATCGCTGCTTGAGCTGTGCCAGCCGGCGGACGGCTTCGACGCCTAACAAGGTAGCGGTCTTGCCGTCGAGTGCGCCGGCCTTGGCGGCAAGATCGGCGCGCCCGAACAGCACTGCACCGGTGGCGATCAGGGAAATGTGCGCCGAGAAACCCGGCTCGGTCGCGAGACTCACGACGCGCCCATCGTCGGCGTCACCGATCATCGGCAGTCTGCCTGCCACGCAGGTCATGGACGCGAGGAAGTCGATCATGACTTCGACGCGCCGCCAGTAGACAGGTGCGAAATCCTCACCGCGCGCGCGCGCCGCGAGGCCCGCAAGCAGCAGAAAATCGAGCACGAACGTCTGATATCCGAAGGCCTGTTCCCGATTGCCGCCATCGGGCGCGTTCTGCCGCTGGCATTCCTCTTCGAGGATGATTCGACAACGCTCGCCCCACTCGGTGACCTGCGGCCACAGCGGCCACGTGGAGGCCGCCACGTATACGCCTGCGGCCTCGCCAATCAGATGATTGTTGGCCGACGAATAACGCGACAGGTTGCCGGCGATCATGCGGGTCTGGCGGAAGATGGAATCCAGCCAGCGGTCACGGAATGACTGGCCTTCGGCCGTCGCGAACAGCTTCGAGCGCATGCCACCCAGCAGTTGCCAGGTGATGCTCCAGTTGATGAGCCGGATGCCGAGCTCCAGCGGACTGATCCAGTTTGGCCCCCAGCCTTCGGGGCACTGCTCGATCCACGAATCGATCTGCGCCTGGATGGCGAGTGCGTAACGCACATCACCGGTGAGTGCATGCGCCTGCGCGAGCACTGGCAGGTGCAGGTGGCGATTCGGCTCCCAGACGTATTTGATGTTGCCGACCTCGCGTTCGTCGCGGTAGTCGATCGCGGCGGCACGACGATCGCCCGCGGCGAGTTTCGTCAGCGGGTCGCGGTTCCATTGAGGTGGATCACCGAGCTCGCATTCCGCGAGATCGAAAAAGCTGTATTTGCCCGCGAGTACGCGTTCCGCGGCGGCCGTCAGGTGTTCCGGAGCAATGGCGATGTACGGCGGCAGGAACCGGAGGTCGCGCGCCGACACGTCGCGCGGCGGCGTTTCGGTCGAAGCGAATTTCTGCGACAGCACGCGCAGGCCGCGCGCCAGCCGGTGCGCTACCTCGGCGCCCGACATCACTTTGAGACGCTGCAAATACCATCGGGGTTGTTGCATGCATCACCGCGTGAAGAGCGGCTCTACTCCCTGGCGGCGAAGCGCATCGTGGACTGGCGGCCGGTGCACGATGAGCGGCGTTTTGCCGCGGGGCGTGCGCTCGAGGCGTGTCGCGATTTCCACCGTCACGTTCACGTGCGACGGAATTCTCGCGCGGGCGTTGGCGAGGAGCACCTCCGCGTCGTTCACGGAAAACTTCTCGCAGGGCAGCACGAGGATGCGCGCCTCATCGAGATCCTCCTGAACGACCTGGAAGCGCAGCACGTTGCGGACGTCCTGGGGAATGCACCCGATGCCGGTGATGCGCACCGCCTGCGGGCACACCAGCAGTTCCTGCTGACGGCCGAGGACACCTTCGAACGTGCGCAGCCCGAGTGACAGCTCTTCGAGTTCGCGCTCGCCCCAGTTCGCAGGCAGGCGCACGAGATCGCCGGTGCGGTAGCGCACGATGGGCAGCAGGCTGTTCCAGAACGACGTCCCGACGATTTCGTACAGCCGATGCTGGCTGTCGCCCGGCACGCGCTGACCGTCGTACGGTACGAATTCGACGCATGAATAGCCGTGCTGGAAGCGGTACTGGCCGGCCGCATTGGCGGACGCGAAGGCGATGCGTTCCGCCTGTCCGTAATAGTCCGCGATCCGGCAGCCCAGCATCTCCTCCACCAACGCCCATGACTCCGGCCGGAATACTTCCGACGAAGTGACCACCGCCTGGATTGACAGCCGCCGGCCGTTGTCACGCAGGTGGCGCACCAGGGTCTCGAGGGCGCTCGGATACGCGCACAACAATTGCGGGCCAAACTTCTCGATCTCATTGACGATGTGCTCGACGCTGGTGTGAGTCACCGCATTCGCGCTCATGGTCATGATGCGACCGCCGTCGATGATCTCGCAATCAGGGTTGGGTGAAACTTCTATGTCGCGCGGATTGTCGCCGCGCAGCACCACGGTGCGCGCCGTGCGCGCATCGACGCCGACCGACCGGATCACCCGATCGATGGTCGCCTGCTCGAAGACGATGGCTTCGAGCGATCGCAAGACCTTGAGGGGTACGCCACTGGTCCCACCCGTGGTCGCGGGCGATGAGAGCCATTTGTATCCCGTGGTGAATGCCGAGAGACCGTGCCGCAGGCTTTCCTTGTCGAGCAGCGGCCAGCTCGCGAGCGTGTCGCCACCACGCACCGAACGCCCGTATTCAGCGCGTTTCGCGAGCTGCAGCGTGCGCCGCACGTGCTGGCCAACCCAGGTGCGTCTCCGCTCGTATTCCCAGGTCTCACCCCGCTCGAGCACGTTCGATGAGCGATCATAGTAGTAAGGATTGCGGCGAATCAGGGTCTGCCCGAGCACGTGCTTTTTCATGAACCCGGCGAATGTGGTGACCGCGCTCATGCCGTCTCCCGCAATTCCGCCACCGGCGCGATGCGCTGGTAGATATCCGCGAGTCGCCGCGCATACGCGTGCACATCGAAGGCACGCGCGCGTTCATATGCACGCTTGCCGGCCGCGAGGCGCGCTGGCTCGTCGCCGATGAAGATGGACATCGCCGCGCGCAACTGAGCCGCATCGCCGGGCGGCACCAGCAATCCTTCAGCGCCGTGAGTGAACACGTCGGGAATGCCGCCCACCGGTGTCGTGATGCCAGGCAGTCCCGCCGCCATCGCCTCGAGCAGGGACATCGGCACACCTTCGGCGTAAGACGGCAGCACGTACACATCGCTTTCGGTGAGCAGCCGTTCTCGCTCGTGCACGTCGATCCACGACAGCACACGCACGCGGTCGCCGAGGGGCGCCGCCAGCTTTCGCATGCCCTCGACGTCACCATCGCCGGCCAGCACCAGGCGCGCACGGGAACGCAGCGACTCCGGCAGCGCCGCAAAGGCGTTCACGAGGTCATAGCCGCCTTTGCGCTGCCCGAGTCGCCCGAGATGAAGGAACTGAACCTGCGACCGCCCGGCGCGATCCGGCACCCGCGACGGTACGCGCACCGGATTCGGCAGCACCATCACCTGCGACGGCGACACTTCGCATTCCTGCACGTAGAAGTCGCGCCACTGACTCGACAACGCAATCAGCACGCTGGCCTGCTGCAGCACGCGGCTCACGAGGTTGCGCATTGGCGAGTGCAGACCGCGATAAAACTGGTCGAAGCCCGCGCCATGCGCGTGCAGGATCAGCGGACGCCGTGCACGCACCACCATGCTGGCGAGAATCAATTTGCGCAGCGTGCTGCCGCGCGATGCGAAGTGGATGTGCACGATGGCCGGATCGATATCCCGGAGCGAGCGGGACAAGGTGCGCATCGCCCGCGCGAACACCGCGGCGTTCGTGAGCTTCGAGCCTTCGGTCATGGTGGCCACGTGTCGAATGGCCGCGTACGGCGGTAGATAGTCGCAGATGAGCTGTTCGACCGAGCTGATGCCGCCGCGCGTGTCGAGCGACGGCCCCATCTGCAATACCTTCATTCGCGCTTCGCGCGGCGATGGCGCACGCGGCGCAACAGACCTGGGCATGAGGACGGTGGTGGGATCGGCGCTCATTGCGACACCTCGCCGTGCAGGAGCCCGCGGTACGCCGCCGCCATGCCAGCCACCGAAAACCGGGTGACGACCCGGGCTCGCGCCGCCGCTCCCATGTTCTGCCGCTTGCGTGGGTCGGCGTACAGCGCGGCGATTATTGCCGGCAGCCTCGCGCTCAATTCCGTGGCCGAGACCACGTAACCCTCGACGCCGTCTTCGATCATCTCGCGCGCGCCGCCAATGTCCGACAGGATCACAGGACGCCCCATGGACATGGCCTCGAGCGCGGCATTCGAAAACGATTCCACGGCAGTGGACGGCAATACGAATACATCCATCGCGGCCAGCACCGGCCGCACGTCTTCGAACTCGCCGATGAGGTTCACGCGGTCGGCGATTTCCAGCTCTGCCGCGCGCCGCAGCAGCTGTTCGCGCAGCGGGCCGTTGCCGGCGATGACCAGGTGCGCATCGACGCGCGCAACCCGCAGGCGGCGCAGTGTCGTCAGCAGCACTTCATGGTTCTTCTCGGGGGCCAGCCGGCCCACGCTGCCAAGCAGCAGCGCTCCCGGTTTGACTCCGAGCGATGCGCGCAGGCGCTTCGCTGCTTCAAAGGCCTCGACCGGATCGAAGCAGGCGGAATCCACGCCGTTGTAGATGACCGTGGATTTTTCGTGGGCCGTCGAGGTGCCCGCGGTTTCCCAGAAACGGCTTTGCGCCCGTGAGCCGTGCACCACCAGGTCGAAGCGCGCCAGCACGGACTGGTAGAGCCGCTTGCGCATACGCCGGCCGCGGAACGTCGAGGTGTTCACCAGCGCCACGATTCGCGGCCGATTCGGCAGCAGCCGCGTGGCGCAGGCCACGTACAGCGCCTGGTACAGGTTCACCGCGACCACCGTCGCCGGCCGGTCGCGCAGGATCATCTGCCGCAGGCGCAGCACCGTTGCGAACGAGAACTTTCCGCGGCGCTCGAGCTTGGCCAGCGGCACGTCCCGTCGCAGAGTCGGCTCGAGTGTGTACGGCGCATTGAGACAGGCCAGGTTTACGGCAACGCCCTCTTCCCTGAGGCGGTTGGCCAGGCGCGCGATCTTGCGTTCGGAGCCACCCACTGCGAGGCTGCTGAGCACGAACAGCACGTCGCAGGCTGGCGTGGCCACGGCAGCGGCCGCCGCGTGTGTGGCACGCGGAGTCACGAGTGTCAGCGGTTGCTTCATATGAGGTGCGAGGCAGGTCGGGTTGGTCATGGCAGATCAGCTCCCTTCGCCCATTGATCGGCGCTCAGCCGCTTCTGTGGCGATTTCTGATTCAGTAGTTCCAGATAGCGGGCGGCGACCCCGGTGGTGAATTCGCGCGTCGCGAAATCGCGAGCGCGGCGCCCGGTCCGCTGGCGGTCGGAGGCGTCTTCGAGCAGGCTGCGAATGGCTTCACGCATTTCGTCGACCGAGCTGGCGATGTGACCGAGCTGCAGGCGTTGCACCAGCGAATCCGGATCGAAGAACGACACCACCGGAACGCCGCGAATCCACGCTTGCAGAAAGGTGTTGGGAAATCCCTCGATGCTCGACGTGTTCAGAAAGATTTTCGCGCGGTCGAACAGATTTCCGCTATCTGCGTAACGCACCGCTCCCAGCATGTTCACGTTCGGCAGCCGTGCTGCTGCAGCGCGCATGTCCTCGTAATATGTTTCACCACGCGGCATCGGGCCACCGACGATCGAAAACTTCACCTGCGGCAGCTGCCGTGCAAGCTCCAGGGCGAGCTCCGGCCGCTTGAGCGCGCGAAGGTTGCTGACCCACAACACGTCGATGTCCTTGTCGACCGGCACGCCATTGCGCGGCGGCTCGACCATCATGTTGACCACGACGCTCTCGATTGCATGATTCTCGCGCAGCATCTGCGCCTGGAACTCGGTCTGCGCCGCCACCAGGTCGGCGCGGCGGAGTCCGTAGTTGTAGAGCTTGCGATCGCGCCAGAACTGGATGCGGCCGTGCTCCTTTTCGCAATCGCTGTCGGAAGCAACGCGGAAAATGAATCGCCGTCCGGTGCGCCGGCAAAACCAGGCAGTGATGCCGGTGTAGGCACCGGCGGGAGACTGGTAGTAGACATTCGCGTCGGCGGAAATCAGCGCCGACAAGAGCCGCGTGGCGCGTGGATGGAAGAATCGCAGCCCGCGGATTCCGCCATGGCGCGTATGCGCGGCGATCGCGGTGATGCCATCGATCTGACGGCGCGCGCCCTGCCCCTCGTCGTGCACGATGATCGAGACGTCATGCCCGAGATCACGCCACGCGCGCGCCAGCAACACGTGCTGAATGGACTCGCCGCCGATGTATTTCGGATTTCCTTCGCCCGACAGCATGCCGTATGAATCGAGGCCGACAACGCAGATCCGCTGCGCAGTCATGGGCGCGTCCCCGAGTGCGCCCAGCCGTACGGATCGCGCCGCACCGTCGGACGCTTCAAACGCGGCGTTACCGCCTCGGTGAGGGGCTCCTTCTCCGCGCACAGCACCATGCGCATGGCCACGCCGCCGTACATCCAGAAATAGAACCACGGCTTGTGCAGGTCCACGAAGAACACGGCGGTGGCCACACCGACGGTGCCGAGAACGAAAGCGATGAGCTGGCCACGCAGCGGTGGCGCGGCCAGCAGACTCGCGCGTCGAGCTCGGCCGATCGCCGAGAACAGCAGATAGGACCCGAAGCCCAGGCCGACCAGGCCCAGGTTGAACCACAGCGCGAGATAGTGATTGTGCGGTGAGAACTGGAAGGGCATGTACGCGTACGCATCCCATCCGAAGCCGGTGATGAATGTGATGGGGTTCGCGAACATGACGCCCAGGGCAGTCGCCCAGATGTCGCTGCGTCCCGAAGACGCCGTGCTGGCGTCGATGGATCCCGATGTTCCAATCATGCGCTCGGCGAGCAGGTTGCCGTATTGCGAGAACGAAACGATCAGCACCAGCAGGATCAGCGAGCCGAACACCCAACCGGAGATGCGGCTGTAGGAAATGAGGTGGCGGTATAGATAGGCGCCCACTGCGCACATCATGGCGAGACCGACGAAGCCGCCGCGCGATGCGGTCATGACCAGCGTCATGCAGCCGACCAGGGTGGCCCCAAACCAGAACAGCCGCCGGAATCCATGGGCCGCCACGGCCGCGGCAATGGTCGCCGGCAGGAACAGGATGATGAAAGCTGCGTATTGATTCGACTCGCCGATGGCGCCCGCGGTGCGTCCGTCCTCGCGGATCCGGAACCCCAGGCTGATGATCCCGGCGGCGTCGAGAATAGTGATGATGTTGGCGGCCAGTGCGCCGAAGAGCAGGCCCTTGATGACCTTCAACGCATCGTCGGTGGTCCGCACACCGAACAGGAACACGAGGAAGAAGATGTAGTGGTCGATGAGACCGGTCTTGAGCTTGATGCCGCTCGACACCAGGTTGTAGTACGGATACTGGATGAGCAGCGCGGCGACGAGCCACGTGACGATGGCGTAGCCGATCTGCACGATGAACGCACCCTGCAACTGGCCGGCGACCATGATGGAGCCGCGGCTGACCACCATGCGCAGCGCCAGCACCACGAAGATCAGGTAGATGATGAGGTTCTTCGCCGACACGCCGGGCATGAGACTCAGGTCCATGTTGAGCGCGTCGGTTGCCAACAGGAACAGTGCGGCGAGTCCGAGAATTGTCGGCATGCGTCAGAGTCGTCCGAAAACAATTAAAACGGTAGTAGAGCTTTTTCCTGCGGCAGCTCTTCAGTACGCGTTGTCGGTCCTGATCACGGCGACAGCCGTGGCCAGGATGATTTCCAGATCCAGCATCGGTGACCACCGACGCATGTACTCCAGATCGAACAACACGCGAGCTTCCATGTGTTCCACCCGGGCTGTTTCTCCACGGCAACCGCGCACTTGCGCCAGTCCCGTAATGCCCGGCAGAACCTTGTGTCGCACCATGTACCGTTTGATGAGTTTCCGGTATTCCTCGTTGTGTGCGACCGCATGTGGGCGCGGTCCTACGATGCTCATGGTTCCTTGCAATACGTTAATGATCTGCGGCAGCTCG
>Ga0190264_10000181_pt1 | contig 10538 bp, 8 predicted proteins | sample Popmic112T_FD_136651 | JGI IMG/M metagenome (GOLD analysis project Ga0190264, IMG submission 136651) | Populus adjacent soil microbial communities from riparian zone of Indian Creek, Utah, USA - 112 T | ecosystem: Environmental > Terrestrial > Soil > Riparian zone | place: USA: Utah | collected... | reverse complement strand
TTCGACGTCGCCGTCGTCGGTGGCGGTGCCGCCGGCCTTTGGACCGCCCTGCGGGCGGCCGAGCGAGGCGGCAGCGTCTGCGTCATCTCCCGTACCCCGCTCTCCCAGAGCGCCAGCTTCTGGGCCCAGGGCGGCCTGGCGGCGGCGCTGGAGCCTGACGACTCGCCCGCGCGCCACGCCGCCGACACGATCGCGGCCGGGCGCGGGCTCTGCCGGCCGGCGGCCGTGCAGGTTCTGGCCGAGGCCGCCCCCGGCGCGATCCGGGACCTGCTGGCACGCGGCGTCGTCTTCGACCTCGACCATGAAGGCCGGCTGGCGCTGGGGCTGGAGGGCGGCCACGCGAGCCGCCGCATCGTCCACTCCGGGGGCAGCCAGACCGGCCACGAGCTGACCTCGAAGCTGGCGGCGATGGTCGCGACCGAGGAGCGGATCCAGGTCCACGAGCGGACCTCGGCGACGGCGCTGTGGAGCGACGGCGAGCGCTGCCACGGGGTCGTCACCGACGCCGGCCCGATCGCCGCCGCGGCCACCGTGATCGCGACCGGCGGCGCCGCCGCCCTCTGGAGCCGCACCACCAACCCGCGCGGGGCGATCGGCGCCGGCCCGGTGCTGGCGGCCGCCGCCGGCGCCGACCTCGCCGACCTCGAGTTCTGTCAGTTCCACCCGACCGCGCTGGCCCTGCCGGGCTCGTCCTTCGACGGCGTCCTCATCACCGAGGCGATCCGCGGCGAGGGCGCGAAGCTGCTCGACGCCGCCGGCGAGCGCTTCACCGACGAGCTCGCCCCCCGCGACGCCGTCACCGCGGCGATCCTCGATCGCATGCAGGCCGACGGCGCCGCCGACGTCAAGCTGGACCTGCGCGAGATCGACCCGGCCCGCTTTCCCAACGTCTTCGCCTCGCTCGCCGAGGCCGGCCTCAACCCGCGCTCGGAGCCGGTCCCGGTCACCCCCGCCGCCCACTACATGATGGGCGGGATCGCGGTGGATCTCGACGGCCGCTCCTCCCTCCCCGGCCTCTACGCGGTCGGCGAGGCCTCCTGCACCGGCCTCCACGGCGCCAACCGGCTCGCCTCCAACTCGCTCAGCGAGTGTTTCGTCTTCGGCAGCCGCACCGCCTCCGCCGCTGTCGAGGAGCGCGGCGGCGGCGAGCGGCCGGCGCTCCCCGCCTGGTCGTTCGAGCCGCCGACGCAGGAGACCCGCGAGGCCGTCTGGCGCCGCGCCGGGCCGAAGCGCAACCCCGACGACCTCGCCTCGCTGGTCCGCAATCCCTACCCGCTGGCGACGGCGATCGCCCGTTGCGCGCTAAACCGGCGCGAGTCGCGCGGCGGCCACCTGCGGACCGACTGCCCACAAACCGACCCGACCCTGGACGGAGTCCACTTCATCTACACCCCCGGCGGCGAGGTCCGTCGCGAGGAGTGGCGGTAGCGTCAGCCCCATGCTGCTCGGAGTCGATGTCGGCGGGACCTTCACCGACGCGGCGCTGATCGACAACGGCAGCGTCCACACGGCCAAGGTGCCGAGCACCCCCGGCGACGAGTCGGCCGGGGTGATGCGGGCCGTCGACGAGGTCCTGGCCCGGGCCGGCGTCGGCGCCGCCGCGGTCGAGGTCTTCGCCCACGGGATGACGGTCGGAACCAACGCCCTGCTGGAGGAACGCGGCGCCCGCACCGCCTTGATCGCCACTCGCGGTTTCGCCGACATGCTCGAGATCGGCCGCCAGGACCGGCCCCACCTCTACCGCCTCTGCGCGCCGAAGCCGGCGCCGCTGGTCGAGCCCGAGCTGCGACTCGAGGCCGACGAGCGGATCGGGCCCGAGGGCGTGGTCACGCCGCTGGCGGACGAGGAGCCCCGGCGCCTGGCCGAGCTGCTGCGCGAGCGCGGGGCTGAGTCGGTGGCGATCTGCCTGCTCTTCTCCTACCTCGATCCCTCGCACGAGCGCCGCATCGCCGCCCACCTGCGCGAGCAACTGCCGGGCGTCCACGTCTCCGCCTCGCATGAGGTGCTGCCGCGCTTCCGCGAGTACGAGCGCGGCTCGACGACCGCGATCGACGCCTACCTCAGCCCCCTGCTCGGCCGCTACCTCGGTCAGCTCGGCGCCGCGGCGGCGGAGGCAGGCCTGCCGGAGCCGCTGGTGATGCAGTCCTCGGGCGGCGTCGCCCCGGCGCCGGAAGCGGCGCGGGCGGGCGCCTGGAGCGTCCTCTCCGGGCCCGCCGGCGGCGCCGTCGGCGCCGGTCTCCTGGCCCGCGTCAGTGGCGACGGCAACGCCCTCGGCTTTGACATGGGCGGCACCTCCTGCGACGTCTGCGTGGTCGAGGACGGCGCCGTCCGCCGCACCGACTCGCGCCAGATCGGCGGCCGCACGATCCAGCTGCCGATGGTCGACGTCCACACCGTCGGCGCCGGCGGCGGCTCGATCGGCTGGCGCGACTCCGGCGGGGCGCTGCGGGCCGGACCGCGCTCGGCCGGGGCTGATCCGGGACCTGCTTGCTACGGCCGCGGGGGCAAGGAGCCGACGGTCACCGACGCCAACCTCCTGCTCGGCCACCTCGCCGCCGACTCGCGGCTGGCCGGCGGCGTCGCCCTCGACGCCGAGGCGGCCACGGCGGCGATCGCCGGCCTCGCCCGCTCGCTCGACCTCGAGCCGATCGAGACCGCGGCCGGGATCGTCCGCGTCGCCAACCAGGAGATGGTGCGGGCGCTGCGGGTGGTCACCGTCGAGCGCGGCATCGACCCGCGCGGCTTCGCGCTGCTGCCGTTCGGCGGCGCCGGGCCGATGCACGCCGCCGCGATCGCCGCCGAGCTGGGGATCGAGACGATCCTCTGCCCGCGGGCCGGCGGCGTCCTCTCCGCCCTCGGCCTCTGCGCCTCCGAGCGCCGGCGCGATACCGCCCACACGGTGCTGCTGAGCGGACCGGAGCTGAGTGCCGAACGGATCGCGGCGGAGGTCGAGCGGCTGATCGCCGGCGCCGGGATCGAAGCCGCCCGGCCCGAAGTCACCTACGAGATGCGCTACGACGGCCAGGCCTTCGAGCTACCGGTCCCGGGACCGGTCGACCCGGACCCGGCGGACCTGCGGGAGCGCTTCGAGCGCAGCCACGAGGAGCGCTACGGCCATCGCGACCCCGAGGGCGAGGTAGTGCTGGTCGACATCCGCCTGGCGATGGTGGCGCCGGGACCCGAGCTGCGCCCGACGGCGGCTAGCGCCGGCCTGCTCGAAGTCGGCACCCGCGCGGTGCTCTTCGACGGCGAGTGGGTCGAGACCACGGTGCTGCGGGGCGAGCCGGCGGCGGGAGTCCGCGCCGCCGGGCCGGTCGTCTTCGAGCTACCCGAGGCGACTCTGGTCCTGTCCCCCGGCTGGGAAGCCGAGGTCGACACCGCCGGTACCGTCGTCGCGCGGTTCGGAACCCACGGAATGCGTGGGAAAGGAACCGCGGAATGAGTGGGCTCGACCCGATCGCCCTGCAGGTGCTCGTCGGCGCACTGCGCGCGGCCTGCGACGAGATGGGCGCGACGCTGATCCGCTCCGCCTACTCGGCCAACATCAAGGAGCGCCACGACTGCTCGACCGCGCTCTTCAACGCCGAGGGAGAGCTGGTGATGCAGGCCGAGCACATCCCCGTGCACCTCGGCTCGATGCCCGACGCCGTCGCCGCGGTGCTCGGTGAAGAGCAGCGGCCGGGCTCCGCCTGGATCCTCAACGACCCCTACCGCGGCGGCACCCACCTTCCCGACGTCACCCTGATCTCCCCGGTCTTCGTCGACGGCTCCCTGCTCGGCTTCGCCGCCGGCCGCGCCCACCACGCCGATATCGGCGGCCCCACGCCGGGCGGGATGCCGGCCTTCTCGCGAACCCTCGAGGAAGAGGGCGTGGTGATCTCACCGCGGCGGGCCGACGCCGCCGAGCTCGAGCGTCTCGCCGCGCAGATGCGCTCGCCGCGCCAACGCCTCGCCGACCTGCGCGCCCAACAGGCCGCCAACCGAGTCGGGGAGCTGCGCCTCACCGAGCTGGCTTCGCGGCTGGGCGCAGCCGAGCTCCGCGCCGGGATGGAGGAGATCCTCGCCTACGCCGAGCGCCGCACCCGCGCCGCCCTGGCCGCCCTCCCCGACGGCTCCTACGCGGCCGAAGACATCCTCGAACACGATGGTTCCGGAGGGAGCCGGGACGTGAGGCTGCGGGTGGTCGCGACCATCGCCGGGGATCGATTGCGGCTCGACTTTGCCGGTACCGACCCCGAGGTCGACGGCAACCTCAACTGCCCGCTCTCGGTCACCAAGTCGGCGGCGTTCTTCGCCGTGCGGGTGCTGACCGACCCCGACGCGCCGCCCTCGGCAGGCGCCCACCGTCCGATCGAGGTCGTCGCCCCGGAGGGTTGCCTGCTCAACGCCCGCTACCCGGCCGCCGTCGCCGCCGGCAACGTCGAGACCTCCAGCCGCGTCGCCGATCTGGTCATCGCGGCCCTCGGCGGCGCTCGCCCGGTTCCCGCCCAGGGCCAGGGGACGATGAACAACCTGACCCTGGCCAACGACGACTTCACCTACTACGAGACGCTCGGGGGCGGCCAGGGAGCCTGCCCGGACGCCGACGGGCCCAGCGCCATCCACGTGGCGATGTCGAACACCCTCAACACCCCGGTCGAGGCCCTGGAGACCGAGTTCCCGCTGCGCGTGCGCGAGCTCTCGGTCCGCCACGGCAGCGGGGGCGAGGGAACGCACCGGGGCGGCGACGGGATCGTGCGCGAGCTGGAAGCACTGGCGCCGATGCGCTTCACCTTGATCAGCGAGCGTCGCCGCCACCCGCCCCGCGGTCGTGCTGGCGGCGGTGACGGCGAGATCGGCCTGAATCTGCTCGACGGAGAGCCGTTGGCGAGCAAGGCAGAGGGTGAATTACGGCCAGGAAACCGCCTCAGAATCGAGACCCCAGGCGGCGGAGGCCATGTTTAGCGATCTTTAATTTTGCGATTTGGACTTGCTCGTCTAGAATGCGCGACCTCGGGCAGACAGAACGGTCTTTCACGGCCTGAAGACGTCGCCCGCCCCCTGGATTTTCTTCCGACTCACCACCTGCAGAGGTCTGATTTCACATGCCAATCGCTTTCAAGGAATGGGCAGTAACGGTCCGCGCTCTCGCGGAGGGCGAGCAGCTGCTCACTCTGCGCAAGGGCGGCATCCGCGAGGAGAACAAGCACTTCGAACTCGAGCACGAGCGCTTCTTCCTCTACCCGACCTTCGACCACCAGCGGAACGACCTTGTCCGTGAATCGCACCACCCGGAGCTGAGCCGCGCCCTCGAGGAGGGTGTCTGGCCCGACGAGGAGCCGCCGCCGAAAGCGCTGCTTCAGGACGGCGGCATCCCGCAGCCGGACCGGGTCCGCCTGCGCGCCTGGGCCGAAGTGACCGACCACGTCACGATCAACGACCGCCGCACCCTCGACAGCCTCTCGCCGTATTACATCTGGACGCCGGACTACGCCGAGAAGCGCCTGGCCTGGAAGCGCCGTCATCCTCTTCACATCCTGCTGCTGCGGGTCCACCGGATCCCGCGCCCGGTCACGGTGCGCGTCCGCGACGAGTACCACGGCTGCCGCTCCTGGGTCGAGATCGACCGCGACCTGCCCTTCGAGGGCACCCCGGTGATGGCCGACGAAGAGTTCGATCGCGCTCGCCAAGAGATCCGCGAAGTTTGCGGAGCAGCAGAACCCGCTCTCGTTTGAGCTTCAGACCCGCTCGCTAGTCTCGATTCATGTCTTGGATCGAGACCGAGTCGCTGTCGTTTACGGCGCGGCACGACACCGACGACTCGGCCTACGCCGAGCGCACGCTGGACCGCATGGAGGATCTGCGACTGCGGCTCGAAGACCGCTTCGAGCGGGTTCCGGGCGAGGTCACGGTGGTGATCCACACCAACCCGGCCTGGCTGACCATGGCCCACCCCTTCCTGCCCGCGGCCCGCTGGTCGGCAGCCCCGGCCGGGCGCCGCTATCTGGCGGGCTGGGCGATGGCGACCGAGCTGCACGTCCTCAACGACTCCCACATGGAGCGCCGCGCCGCCGGCGACGACTCCAAAGAGGCCCTGCTCGGCACCGCCGAGCGCCTCTATGCGCAGCTGGTGATCGCCGCCAACAACACCGCCCTCCCCCCCTCCTGGACGCCGCGCCGCTTCGCCCGCTACCTGCACTGGGCCTGGCTGGTCGAAGGCGGCGCTCAGTACTTCGCCCGCCAGGTCGGTCTCTACCGTGCCGCCGTGATCCGGCGCCTACGCGAGAGCTCCCGGCCCTCGTTCCCGCCCTCCCGGCGCGATGCCGTGATCCTCGGCGGCACGATCTTCGACCTGCTCGAGAACGAGCGCGGCCCCGAGGCCTGTGAACGCCTGGTCCGCGAACTCAAGCCCGGCGGCGCGGTGCCCACTATCGAAGACGCCTTCGACGCCCGCTTCCGCGACATCGAGGGAGCCTGGCGCGACCACCTGCGGATGATGGCCCGGCCCAGCGGCGTCAGCTGAGCTGGTAGAGAATCCAGACCAGGATCACGGCGCCGAGGAAAGCGGCGCCGATCCAGAGCGCCAGCCGCGCGGGCGGGGTCTCGGTCGTCGGTCCGCCGTGACGCAGTCGCGCTTCCTCGCGCAGCTCGGCCTGCTCGATCGTCTCGTTCTCGGTGATCGTGTCGGCGAGCAGGGCCTTGGCCGCCTGGGCATGGCTGGAATCGACGAAAACGTCATGCGGCCCGGCCGCCAAGAACTCGGGAGCGTCGAAGCCGCGACTGCGCTTGAGCACGCTGGGAATGTCTCCCTCCAGCAGCAGGCCCTGGATCAACTCCGCCTCGGCTTGGTTGCGGGCAAAGGCGACCTTGACGAGCTTGCCGCCGCCTCCGCCACCACCCCCACCGCTACCCGAATCGTCGTGCGAGCCGCCGGCGCCGTGGCCGCCGCGGCGATGACTGCCGGACTTATGTGACGTCGAGCTCGACATCGGCGATCTTCAGATCTTTGAGCAGGTAGGCCTTCACGTCCGGCGCGTCCGCGTCGGCCAGGGAGATGATCACGTAGATCTGTTCCGGCCAGGCGATCGCCTGGTTGACATCGGTCTGGGAGGGATAGGCCGCGCTTTTGGTGTGCGAGTGGTAGATCGCCAGCAGCTCGTCGCCGCCCTCTTCGATCGCTTTTAGGGCGTTGTACTGACCCTGCGGATCCATCTCGTAGCGCAGCGGCGTCGCCGCGGCGTTGACGACCCGGACCACCTCGGTCGCCTCGCCGTCGCGGCCGCCGACCATCCCGCAGCACTCGTTCGGCAGATCCTCGCGCGCGTGCGCGACCATCTCGTCGACAAGGCGTTGCGAGATCTTCATCTCAGCGAGGCTAACGGACGGAGGCATCAACGGCGCGCCTAAATGCCCACCACGACGGCTTCGGCTCTCCGGCCTTGTCGAAGAGCCCCGCGAACTCGCAGAAGACGCAGTACCGATCCGCCGCCGGGGCGTCCTGCCAGGTGAACCAGTCGACGCCGGCAAGCCGCCAGCGGGTGCGCTCCGATTCGAGACGAGCGAAGACGCGCTCCAAGAACCGCGCCTGGCCGCGTCGCCCACGGTCGAACGGGTTGGCGAAACGACCGGCGGAGGCGACCCCCAGCTCGGTCAGCTGCAGCGGCGTGCGGCCATCCCCGGCCCGGGCCATCACCCGTCTGGTCTGGCGGATCTCGTATTCGACGCCCCGCACCGACGGCGCGTAGGGATGCAGGGCCGCCACGTCGAACTGGCGCTCGACTCCCGGCACCCGGTAGAGCCTGCGGAGGAATTCCCAGGGTCTGGTTTCACCCTCGACGGGTGCTACGCCCGCCGCGACGATTGTGGCGTCGGGGTCACGCTGGCGGATAACCCGCGCGGAAAGTCGCAGCAAGTCCGCATATCCGGCCGGTGAGGGCCTGGGCTGCCAGAAGACGACGAAGTTCGGCTCGTTCCAGACCTGCCAGCGCCGGATCGGCAACCGCGCCGGCCTGTCCTTCCAGAACTCGCCCGCGGGACCGTAGCGATCGACAACCCGGGCCAGAAAGGCCGTCCATGCTCCTCGCGCGCGGGCGTCGCCGAGAGGCGGCCTGGCGGAGTCGGCACTGAGCCACAGCGGCGAGCCGTAGACGAACGGCAGCACCCGAACCCCCCGACGCGCCGCCTCGCCGATCACCTGGTCCGGCACCGAGAAGTCGTAGCGACCGCGTTCCGGCTCGACCTGAAACCAGAAGAGCGGCATCCGCAGAGTCAGTCCGAGGCCCCGCATCCGCTCGAAATCCCGCTGCGTGGGAATCGATTGGGGCACGACCCCGAAGAAGCCCGGGGGAGCCTTCGCGCCTGCCCCCGCAGGAGCAGGCAGAAGGACGGCCACCATGACACCGACGCCGACGACGCAGCGCCATAGGCGACGCGGGCGGTTGCTACAGATGGAGCCGGTCCCTTCCGGCGCCGCCGAAGAGCTCGTCCGTGCCACGGCCGCCGCAGATCAGGTCGTTCCCGCCCCGTCCATAGACGGTGTCGTCACCGCCCTGCGCGGCGATCACGTCACGACGCGGAGTGCCGACGATCCTCTCGGGGCGATCGGAACCGACGATCGTGGCGCGACGGCCAAGGCAACGCGGACGTTCGGAGCCGCCGACAAAGCGGGTCAGCAGGCGGCGGTCGCTATTGCAGCTACGGACGCATCCCCCGGCCACGCTGAAGATCACGACCTTACCCTTTGCCTGCAATCCGATCGCGATGACCTGGGTTATCGCGTAGCTGCTGGCGCTGACGACCGACCGCCCTCCGGCCCAGATTCGATCCCGGCGGCCGTCGGGCAGTCGGCGGGCGACGACCTGGGGGTAGCCGAAGGGTTCGTCTTCGTTCACGCCGGCGCCGGCGACGATCAACCGCCCCGCGGCGTCGACGGCCGCTTGAGGACGGGCGTAGGAGGAAGTCATTGCCGGAAACCGCACGATGCCCTTACGGCCAAAGCCGGCATCGACCCGGCCGTCAGCGAGAAGCTTCACCGCGAATGCCCCCTCCTCGCTCGCCCCGACGAGGTAAACCTTGCCGTTCGGAAGGGCGACGACAGAACTTACCGACGCTTCGCGTCCGACCCTCACCGAGTGCCAGGTCGATCGCCGCGATCCACTCACGAGCCCCCCGTCGGCGCGCCTGCTGCCCAGATAGGCCAGCCGCCCTCGCGCAAGGCAGCACCCCGGAGCCCCGAAGGCGATGTTGCCCGAGTTCGAGAGGGCCAGCGCCGAGGGCATCAGACCGCCCGATATCTGCAGCCGGCCGGCGCCGCTGGACCCCGGACTGCCGGCGCCGAAGCTCGGGTCGAGCTCACCCGTCTGTCCGTACCGAGCCAAAATCGTGTTGTTCCCGAGCGAGGTCCCGACTGCCAGAACAATGCGGCCATCGGGTTGAACCGCCACCTGCGGGCTGCTCTCGTCCCCGCCGAAATCGACAGCAACCTTCCCGCCGACACCGAAAGTGGGATCGAGGGCGCCGTTGCGATCGAACCGGAAGAGCGCGATGTCAGCGCCCTCCTTGACCGCGATCACCGGGCGGCCGTCCGGCGCAACAGCAAGCGAGCCGGGGAAGAAAGCTTCGATCCTCGCCGCCACGGGGACGACCGCCCCGGCGCCATTCACCCCGAAAGACGGGTCGATCTGGCCGTCAGGCAGGAAGCGTTCGAGGTAGAGGCTGGTCTTACAGGTCGACACGACGCAATCGCGGAGACTCCGCAGAACGAAGATCTCGTCTTCCGGTCCGATCGCCATGTCTTCCGCGGACACATACCCCGGAGCGGGAGGAGGAAGGAACCCGGCAGAGCCGTTGATTCCGAAAGAGCGGTCCACGTCAGCCGGTGCCGCGCCGGCGGTTCCCGCCAAGACGCAGAAAGAAGCGCAGACCACTGCGAGCACAGCGATGAATCTTCCCGCCGACAATCGATCCCCCCAGTCGTAAAACAGTTGGCCCATCAACCGCCGAGCGCTCGGCTAGTTGCGGTGTGGTCCGGGAAGGACTACCACCAAACGGTGGAATCGAGGTTTTCGATCTCCTCGATCGGCTTCGTGTAGACGCCGGAAGAGAGGTACTTCCAACCGTCATCGGGGATCAGGAAGACGACGTTGCCGGCATCGAGTTCGCCGGCGATACGGACGGCGATGGCGGCGATGGCGCCGGAGGAAACGCCGGCGAAGATGCCCTCCTCGTCCAGCAGTTTCTTGGTCCAGACGATCGCGTCGCGGTTGGCGACCATGATCTTGCGGTCGAGGATCGAGAGGTCGATGATCGGCGGGATGAAGCCGTCGTCGAGGGAGCGCAGACCCTGCACTTCCTCCCCCTGCATCGGCTCGGCGGCGACGATCAGCGTCTCCGGATCGGCCTCCTTGAGGCGCCGGCCGTTGCCCATCAGGGTGCCGCCGGTGCCGAGGCCGCCGACGAAGGCGGTCACCTCGTCGAGCTCGTCGAGGATCTCCACCGCGGTGCCGTTGTAGTGGGCCAGCGGGTTGGCCTCGTTGCCGTACTGGTAGGGCATGTAGAAG
>Ga0190264_10000180_pt1 | contig 10538 bp, 9 predicted proteins | sample Popmic112T_FD_136651 | JGI IMG/M metagenome (GOLD analysis project Ga0190264, IMG submission 136651) | Populus adjacent soil microbial communities from riparian zone of Indian Creek, Utah, USA - 112 T | ecosystem: Environmental > Terrestrial > Soil > Riparian zone | place: USA: Utah | collected... | reverse complement strand
CGCTGGTCGAATCGCTGTTAGTGAACACACGCTGGCGAAGCTGTGCGGGCGTCCAGGGCTGGCTCGTGTCGTCGGCGAAGTTGACGGCGATCACCGCCGTCTTGCGTGCACCGAGCAGCGGCGACGCGGGGGCTGAGACGAGGTGGGCCGGACCGACCACGGAGCCGGCCTCGCGCCGGCCGGTCACCTCGACCGTGTTGTGGCCCGGCGCGAGTGCGGGCAGCTCCGCGGGTAGGACGGGCACGGTCTCGTTGGCCGTGTCGAGGCGGCAGCGGGTCTCGGACGTGTCGGCCTCGAAGGAATCGGCGTAGACGCCGGTCAGCTTGCCCTCGATGGCATGCGCCGGACCGGCCGCGAAAGCTACGAGACCGTACATAGCGATAAGGGCAACGCTGAACCGCACGAATCTCTATTCGGCGGCGCACTTCCTCAGCTTCACCGACGGGACCCTCAATTGGCCGGCTAGGCCTCTTCTTCTTCCTCCTCCGGCTCGCCCTTGATGTCCTCGGCCACCCGCTCCTTGAAGGGCCGCAGCTTCTCGTAGAGCTCGTCCGGAGGCACCTCCTCCTGCGGCTCGGATTCCCCCACGAGCCAGGGCGCCGCCTCCACGGCCGTGCGCCAGGCGGCCTCGTCGGGATCGCTCCCGCCGACACCGCCCTCGGCGCCGGGCTCCTCGGGCGCCGCCTCCACCTTGTCCAGGTACACGTTGGTGTACTGGCCGCGCTGGTTCTCGTGATACTCGATGCGCACGCGAGTGCCCGAGAGGCGCTTGGCCTCGTCGCCGATGCCCTCGCGAAACGTCGTGTACTCGTTGCCCTCGGAGTCCTTGACCACGTAGCGCACGTTGCCGCCCCGTGTCTCGAAGGTGCGAACCTCGTCGATCTTGACCACGGCCTCCATGCCGTTGATTGATACCCGCGGAACGTAGACTGCACGCCCCGTGCGCCGCCTGCTTCTCGTGACGTTCGTGCTCACGCTCATCCTTGCGGGCGCGGCACAGGCCCGCGACTTCCCGGAAAGCTTCCTGTGGGGACCGGCCATCAGCGCTTTTCAGACCGAGGCCGGCGGCAGCCCGGCCAACGCCGACCGGCGCAGCGACTGGTGGGTCTGGTCGCACGACGAGCAGAACATCGCCTCGGGCCGGGTGAGCGGCGATCGCGTCGAGCGTGGACCCGGGCACTGGAAGCTCTACGAGCGCGACGCTCGGCTGGCGCGCCGGCGCCTGGGGGCCAACGCGTTCCGCTTCTCGATCGACTGGAGCCGCATCTTCCCGCGCTCGACCGAGAAGGCGCGCACGCCCCGCGAACTCGACGAGCTGGCCAACCGCGCGGGGGTGCGCCACTACGCCGCGGAGCTGCGGGCGCTCCGCCGCCGCGGGCTGACACCCGTGCTCACGCTCAGCCACTTCACCCTGCCGACCTGGCTGCACGACCCCATCGCCGTGCGTGACGCCTTGAGCGGAGTGGGGCCCGACGAGCCCCCGCCGGCGCTGGACCGAGGCGGCTGGCTCAATCGCCTGACGGTGCGCGAATTCGGCAAGTTCGCCGCCTGGGCTGCCTGGAAGTACGGCCGCCAGGTCCGCTTGTGGGTGACGGTCAACGAGCCGATGGTGCAGGCGGTGAACGGCTACGTGAACGTCCCGGGCGCCTTTGCCGGCTGGTTTCCCCCCGGCGTGTTCTCCTTTCCCGGGGCCATCAGGGTGGTGCGAAACCTGGCCAAGGCCAACGCCGTGGCCTACGACGCGATCCACCGCTACGACGCGCGCGCCGAGGTCGGCCCGGTGCACAACATGGTCGCCTTCTCACCCACCACCCCGGGCTCGGCGCTCGATCGCCGGGGCACCGAGCACGCGGACTACATCTTCAACCGCGTCTTTCTCGACATGGTCATCAAGGGCCTCGACGACCGCGACGTGGACGGAGTGATCGACCCCGGCGAGCGGCGCGCCGACCTGCGCGGACGAGCCGACTTCATCGGCCTCAACTACTACTTCCGCGGCCGGGTGACCGGACTTTCGGCGCCGGCCAGCACGACCATTCCGCTGTTCGACTTCCTGCCCACCACCAGCTACGCCCATCCTCAGAACCCAGCCGCACCGCCCTGCCCGACCACCTGCACGGATTTCGGCTGGGAGATCTACCCCGACGGCTTGCGCCGGGCGCTCAAGCTGACCGGCAGCTACGGCAAGCCGGTCTACGTGACCGAGAATGGCCTGGCTGACGCCGGCGACCGCCTGCGCGGCCGTTATCTGGTCGACCACCTGCGACGGGTACGTGCGGCAATGCGCTCCGGTGAGGCCGACGTGCGGGGCTACCTTGCCTGGTCGCTGGTGGACAACTTCGAGTGGGCGGCCGGCTACTACCCGCGCTTCGGATTCTTCGGCTACGACCAGCGGACGCTCCAACGGCGCGAGCGTCCGAGCGCCCGCGTATTCCGACGAATCGCTCGCTCGGGCTCGCTGCCCGCGCCGCGCTAGAGCTCTTCGGCGGAGAAGGTGTCGCAGGCCGCCGGGTCGCCGCTCGCGCGCCCTTCGTTGAACCAGCGCGCCCGCTGCTCGGAGGTGCCGTGGGTGAAGGAGTCAGGGTTCACGCGGCCCCCCGCGTTGCCCTGGAGGCGATCGTCGCCCACCGCCTCGGACGCCCCCACGGCCTCGCGGATGTCGCCGCGCTCGAGGTCGCCCGCGTCGTAGACCGTCTTCGCCCAGATTCCCGAGTAGCAGTCGGCCTGCAGCTCGAGGCGCACCGACAGCTCGTTGGCGTCGTCGGGGTTCTCGCTCTGCAGGCCGCGCACCTCCCGGCTCGTGCCGAGCTCATTCTGGACGTGGTGCCCGACCTCGTGGGCGATCACGTAGGCCCACGCGAAATCGCCGCCTGCGCCGAGCTGGCGCTCCATGTCCGCGTAGAAGGAGAGGTCGAGATAGACGCGCTGGTCGGCCGGACAGTAGAACGGCCCGACCGCCGACGAAGCGCTTCCGCAGCCGGTGGAGACCGCGTCGCGATAGAGCACGACCTGCGCACGCTCGTAACCGCGGTTGGAGGCGGCGAAGATCTGCTCCCAGCTGTCCTGGACGTTCGAGAACACGTAGGCGCTGAAATCGCGCAGGTCGCGCTCGGGGTCCTGAGCGGCCGGAATGCCCTGAGCGTCGCGGGCCGCCGGCGCGTCGGACGGGAAGCCGCTGTCGACCCCGAAGGTGCCTGTGGTCCCTCCACCACCCAGTTGGGAGACCAGGAGATAGACGATCAGACCGACGATTCCCACGGCTCCACCTGCGCCCGCCCGGCCCACGGGCAGGCCTCCGCGGGGGCGCATTCCTCCCCCGCGGGCATCGATCACATCGCCGCGACGGCTGCGGCGTTCCCAGCGCATGAGCCTCCCGTACCCCCAAGAAAGTGGTTCGCAAGCGCCCCTTTCGGGGAACTAGCTTGGCGACACCATTGCCACCAAGGAGGCTCTCGTGTACATCGGAATCGGAACTATCGTCCTGATCCTGATCATTGTTCTGCTGATCGCGTTCGTCTTCTAGGCGCGACCAGCTTTCGGTCGGGGGCGGCCGCGCCTAGGCGCGGTCGCTTCTCACGCCTCCGGGTTGTAGGTGCCGAACGCCCAGATGTTGCCTTCGGGGTCGCGAACGGCGAAGTCACGCGATCCGTAGTCTTGGTCTGTCGGCTCCATGAGCACTTCCGCGCCCGCATCACGCGCGCGTGCAAAGACCGAATCCGGGTCATCGGTTACGACGTAGACGGTCGTGCGCCCGGCACCCTGGTTGAAGCGGGGGTCGCCCTCGCTCACCGAGCTGAGCCCCACCACCTCGCCGGCGAATACCAGCTCGGCGTGCGCCACGCCTCCGTTTTCGCCCTCGTGGACGTCCTTGCGTTCAAAACCGAAGGCCTGCCCGAGGAATTCGATCGCGCCGTGGGCGTCTTCGTATGTGAGTACCGGATGGAATATCTGCATGCCCTGCAGCCTACGGTCGCCGGCGTGGCCCGTCTTGGACGGAATTTACCCGGCCACGCCGCCACCGGGCGGCAGGCGCCGGGCCAGGTACTCGCCCGGCGTGGTGCCCGCGAACTCGCGAAAGTCGCGATTGAGGTGGGCCTGGTCGTAGTAGCCGCAGTCGAAGGCGACCTCGGCCAGCCGCGGCTCCTCGACCCGCTGCAACAGCCGTGACACGCGCTCGAAGCGCAGCACCCGCCCAATCGCCTTCGGAGGCAGGCCGATGCCTTCGCGAAAGCGGGCGATCAGCCGGCGGTGACTCCAGCCGAGCTCGCCGGCCAACCCGCTCACGCTGGTGCGGCCGGCGCTCGAGCGCATGCGCCCCCACGCCCAGGCCAGCTCCGAGTCAGGCCGCGGCGCGAGCTCGACACGCGCGGCGATGGCCTCGTCGAGAACGGTGAAGCGCCGCTCCCAGGAACCGGCGTCCCACAGGCGCGCGATCAGCTCTTCGCCGCGGCGGCCGAGCAGGTCATCGAGCTCGACCACGCGATTGGTCAGCTCGTGCATGGGCAGGCCGAACAGCGCACGCGCGCCGAGCGGAGTCAGACGAACCTCGATCCCCTCCTGGATGCCGTCGTGCTTCACGAAGGTATGCGAGTCGTGCAGCGCCGCGACAAAGGAGGTGTGCCGGCCGTCGGGCAGTTCGAGTCTCGATCCCGGGCTGAGTATGAGCGTCACGTCGCCGCTGGGCACCTCGCGCCGGCAGAGCGGCTCGGCGCTTCGCTCGAGGTAGCCGGTGTAGTTGCGCACGAACCCGCGCAGGCCCGGGCCGGGATCTCGGTGGACCATCTCCCACGAAAGCTCGGGCGACTCGTGGCGGGAGATCTCCGTCATCGGCGCGGGAAGCGCAAGAACGCCAGCTCGGCCAGATCGTCGAGGCTGTTGGCCTCGAGGCCGAGCTGAGAGAGGGTGAAGAGGCGCCCGCCCACCACGAATGAGCGCTCGATCGGCCACGGGTAGCGCTCGGCGTCCTCGTCGTGGGAGGCCCGACCGCGCTCGCTGATCGGGCTGTCGCGCTCCACCCCGAAGCCGATGGCTCCGCTGAAGTCCGGCTCGTCGTCGATGAGGGCGTAGGAGTGAACGGGCATAACGGCCAGCTTGGACGGCGCCCACCACAGGAAGGCATGGTGGTCGTACTCGGCCTCCGAGCTCGAACCACCTCCCACCGTCCGCTGGTGGAGGCGCCGCGGGCGGGCCGGGTCGCTCACGTCGAACAGGGAGACCTGGGTGCCGAGCCGGGCTCCGCGCGAATCCGCGTCCTGACCCACGCCGAGCAGCAGGTCCTCGCCGACCGGGTGCAGATAGGCCGAGTAGCCGCGAATCTTCAGCTCGCCGGCCACCCGGGGCGCCGACGGCTTGGAGAGGTCGAGCGTGTAGAGCGGGTCGGTCTCGCGGAAGGTGACCACGTAGCCCCGCTCGCCGATGAAGCGCACGGCATAGATGCGCTCGCCCTTGCCGAGCCCTCCCGCGTGTCCCAGCTCCACCAGCGCGCCCGAGCGCTCGTCGAGCGTGGTCACCCGGCTCTCGCTCTCCTCGTCGGTTGCCCCTTCCCACCACGAGGGCTCTTCGGTGCTGGCCACCCGCAGGACGCCCTCGTGCTCGGACAGGGAGAACTGGTTGAGCAGGTAGCCGGGCACCTTGCCGCTGGCGCGATAGGCGGTGCGGTCCGGATCGGAGATGTCGAAGCGGTGGATCATGGTCCCGGCGCGTTCGGGCGGGTACTCGCGGCCGTCGGGCACAGGCGTCCAGGTCGGGGTGGCCACGTACAGGCTCGTGGCCGACGCGTAGGCGATCTGGCCGCCGCTGACCACGGCGTCGGAGTCGATCGCGGGCAGGCCCTTCGAAAGGTCGACGGTGAGGACGGTGAGCGTGTCGGTACCCGAGAAGCCGGCCGGGCGCAGCACCTGAGAACAGCGCGCCGCCTTGCGAACGCTGCGCCGGCCCGTTACCCGGCTGCGCAGCACGCGCCGCGGCAGCCAGCCGCGCAGGCGAGTGCGCAAGGCGGGTTCGACCGCGGCGCGCGGACGCGACCAGACCACCACCCGGGCGGTGTGGCCGGTCAGCCGTGAGCTCACGTGCACGCCGCGGATGCGCTCGGTGCGAAGCACCCTCATGGCCGTGGGGTCGCTCACGTCGACCTCGGTGAGAACGGTCACGTCGGGGTACTGCTCGGCGTGGCCGAGCGGCGGTGCTTGGGAGATCACCAGGAGCCTGTCCCCCGACAGGATCAGCTGATGACCGGAGCCCTCGAGGTCGAGCGAATCGAGCATGCTCGGGCCGGTGGCGTCCACAACGTGCAGGCGGCCGCGGGCCACGGCGAAGATGCGGCCGTTCGCCGTCTTGACGATGTCGGGCTCGTCGACGCCCGCCTCCTGCACGTTGGTGTGAGAGTCGCCGGTCACGCTCCCGCCTGCGGCGCTGTCCTCTCGGGTGAGCGGCATCGGTGCGCCCACCGGCGAGCGCAGCAGCGGCGGCGGTCCCGCAGCGAAGTCCTCGGCGAAGGGCACCGGCGGCCCAGCGCCCGGCCCGCGTTGCGCGTGACGGCGCCCGTAGCGGATCAGGCCGGTGCAGGAGCCGAACGACTTCAGCCGCAGCTTCTGGGCCGCGCGCGCTCGCTCGAGCGCCTGAGAGTCGCTCTCGGCCGCCGACGCCGCGGCGGGAAGGAGCGCGAGCAGGAGGAGCACCAGCGCGGAGGTGGCGCGTTTGACCACGAGATCAGCGTACATGTGCCTACTACGTCCGGAGCGCGTAGGCGTCACGGCGAGATGTTCACGAGATGGCCCGCACGGCGGCGGTCACCGCCGCGGCCACGACCACGCAGCCGATGATCGATCCGGTGCGCCACGCCACAAGGCCACCGGCGGCCACCCCCGCGGTGTCGGCGCCGACTGCCCAGTCGTCGGCGTCGGCCAGGGCAGCGGTCACGACCAGCGCGGCCAGCAGGGCCGGTGCCATCAGCGCGATCACCCCGGTCAGGCGTTCGGGAAGCTCGCGTCCGCCTAGAGCCACTGGGCCGACGGCCTTGATCGCCGCGGTGACCAGCGCGCAGCCGCCGATGAGCAGCACCGTCGTGCTCATCAGGCCGTGCGACGCAGTCCCACGAGCGAAGCCACGCTGGCCACCATCACCGGCACCCCGGCCGGCGCCACCGGCACCAGCGCCAGAGCGATCAACGCGCCCAGACCCGCCACGCCGACCGCGCGCCGGCTCTTCATCTCGGTCAGCAGGAGGGCCAGGAAGAAGGCGGGGAAGAGGGCATCGAGTCCGAGTGCCTCGGGGTCGGCGAGCTTGTCGCCCCAGATGGCGCCGGCCGCCGTTCCCGCGATCCAGGCGACGTACATGATGGCCGTCGAGCCGAACAGTAGGCCGCGGTCGAAGCTGCCGTCATCGCGCGAGGCGAGCGCCCAGGACGCGTCGACCACCGCCTGCCCCTGCGCCGCCCGGCTGACCGCGCCGCCGCGCAGCGACGGACCGAGCGCCGCGCCCATCGGCAGAAACCGGGAGTTCACCAGCGCGGCGGCCACCACCGCCGCTCCGGCCGTTCCGCCCTGCGCGATGATCGCCACGGCGGCGAACTGCGCCGAACCCGCGAACACGATCGCCGAGAAGACGACGGCGGCCAGTGCCGAGAGGCCGGCTTCCTGGGCACCCACCGCGAAGGACACCGAAAGCAGGAGGCCCGCGATCGCGAAGGGGCCGCCGGCACGCACGCCCGCGGCGAAGCTCGAGTCGCGCTGCTCCTGTTCTGGCCCGACCGTCACAGCGTGGTTATAACTACCAGCCCTACGGAACGAAGGAGGGTCGTTGCGACACGACGTTGTGGTGCTTGGAGCCGGCCTCGCCGGACTCACGGCAGCGCGCGGTTTGGCGCGCGCCGGCACCGACGTGGTGGTGCTCGAGGCACGCGGGCGCCCGGGCGGACGAGTCGAGCAGACCGAGCTGGCCGACGGGCGCCTGGTGCAGCTGGGCGGCGAGGTGGTGGCCCCCTTCCACACCGCCTACACCCGGCTCGTAGAAGAGCTTGGCCTCACGATCGTTCCCGGCTTCCCGTCGCTGCCCGGCCAAGAGACCTTCGTGCTCGCCGACCGCGACCGCCTGGTGGGCGAGGGCTTTCCCTTCTTCGACGATCGTGACCGTCGCAGCTACGAGGAGGTCGAGGGCGCGTTTCGCCGGCTGGCGCGGGAGGTGGACCCCGACGACCCGTGGTCTCACGCGCGGGCGCGCGAGCTCGATTCGGTGTCGGTGGCCGGCTGGCTGCGGGCCCAGGGCGCCACGCCGGGCGTGCTGCGCGCCCGCGAGCTGGTGGCCGGCGCGCTGGCCGCCGAGTCCAACGAGCGCACATCGCTCCTCTCCGACCTGCGCAAGGAGGCGGCTGCCGGCGCGCACGGCTTCTACGACTACGACGTGTGGGAATGCCAGCGCGTGGCCGAGGGCTCGGCCACGGTGGCGCTGCGGGTGGCGGCCGAGCTCGGTCACCGTATCCGCTACGCCACGCCGGCCACCGAGGTGAGGGTGAGCGCAGGCGGCTGCACCGTGCTCACCGCCACGGGCGAGCGCTTCGAGAGCGAGGCGGTGGTGTGTGCGCTACCGGTGGGACCCCTGCGTCAGGTGAGGGTGGAGGGTGTTTCCGCCGAGCGCATGGCGTCGCTGCACCGCCAGAAGAACGCGCTGGTGGCCAAGGCGGTGTTCGTGTGGGCCGACTCGTTCTGGGAGCGCAACGGCCAGAACGGCGACGTCTACGCCGAGAACGGCCTGATCGGGGGCACGTGGACGCAGCGCGAGGGCATCATGTCGGCGCTGGTGCCGCCCGAGCGCTTCGGACCCTTCCTGGCCACTCCCGCGGAGGAGCTCGAGGCCACGCTGACCGAGGAGATGGCCGGCGCCTACGGCGACGAGGCCCGCGCCCTGCAGGCCTTCTACGTGCGCCGCTGGGGCGCCGACCCGTGGACGCGCGGCTACATCACCTCATGGCGTCCGGGGGATGTGACGGCCGTGGGCCCGCTGCACGCGACACATGAGCCGCCCTTCTACGTCTGCGGCTCGGACCAGTGGGTATGCGGCTACATGGAGGGTGCGGTGCGCACCGGCACGGGCGCCGCCGAGGCGGCACTGTGCCGATAGAACTCGACGGGCTCGGCCGGCAGCGGTGTGTTGCCGAGGATGAGGTCGGCCGACTTCTCCGCGGTCATCATCACCGGCGCATAGATGTTGCCGTTGGTCACGTAGGGAAAGACCGAAGCATCGACCACGCGTAGACCGTCGACTCCATGGACTCGCAGCGAGCGCGGATCGGTCACGGCCAGCCCGTCGGTTCCCATCCGGGCCGTACACGAGGGATGCAGCGCGGTCTCGGCGTCCTTGGCCACCCACTCGAGAATCTGCTCGTCGGTCTCCACCTCTCTGCCCGGCGACAGCTCGCCGCCGCTGAACGGGGCGAAGGCGGGCGCGTCGAGGATCTCGCGCGTCTTGTGGACCGCCTCGACCCACTCGCGCCGGTCGTTCTCGGTCGAGAGGTAGTTGAAGCGCAGCGCCGGGTGCTTGCGCGGGTCGCGGCTGACCACCTTGCACGTGCCGCGCACATCGGAGTACATGGGCCCGACGTGCACCTGGTAGCCGTGCCCGCCGCCTCCCTCGGGAAGCGTGCCGTCGTAGCGCACCGCGATGGGCAGGAAGTGGTACATGAGGTTGGGGTACTCGACCTGGTCGTTGGAGCGGATGAAACCGCCCGCCTCGAAGTGGTTGGTGGCGCCCGGCCCGCTCTTTCGCAGCAGCCACTCGGCGCCGACCTTGGGCCGGTTCTTCATCGAGAAGTAGGGCGCCATCGACACCGGCTGGGTGCTCGAGTGCTGCACGTAGACCTCCAGATGATCCTGGAGGTTCTCGCCCACGCCGGGAAGGTCGCTGATCACGTCGATGCCCAGGGCCTGCAGCTCGCTCGCCGCCCCCACCCCCGAGAGCTGCAGCAGCTGAGGCGAGTTGATGGCGCCGCCGCAGAGAATGACTTCGCTGCCGTTGGCGCGCCTGGTCCGCCTTCCCGGGAGCGCGTACTCGACCCCGACCGCCCGAGAGCCGTCGAACAGAACTCGCGTGGTGAGGGCAAAGGTCTCGACGGTGAGGTTGGGACGGTCGATGACCGGGTGCAGATAGGCGCGCGAGGCCGACAGGCGCCGCCCCTTGTGCACGTTGCGGTCGAAGGCGGCGAAGCCCTCCTGGCGGTAGCCGTTGACGTCGTCGGTGAGCGGGTGGCCGGCCTGCTGCACGGCGGCGAAGAAGGCGTCGAAAAGCGGCCCGCGGGCGGGACCACGCTCGAGCACGAGCGGGCCGTCGTGGCCGCGGAAGGGATCGTCGTGCGCCGCCGCCAGGCAGTTCTCCATGCGCTTGAAATAGGGGAGGCAGTGGGCGTGATCCCACGTCCCCATGCCCTCCCCCGAGGCCCAGCGCTCGTAGTCGAGCGGGTTTCCGCGCTGGAAGATCATGCCGTTGACCGAGCTGGACCCGCCCAGCACCTTGCCGCGCGCGTGGTAGACGCGCCGCCCGCCCATGTG
>Ga0190264_10000179_pt1 | contig 10584 bp, 13 predicted proteins | sample Popmic112T_FD_136651 | JGI IMG/M metagenome (GOLD analysis project Ga0190264, IMG submission 136651) | Populus adjacent soil microbial communities from riparian zone of Indian Creek, Utah, USA - 112 T | ecosystem: Environmental > Terrestrial > Soil > Riparian zone | place: USA: Utah | collected... | reverse complement strand
GATCGCCAGCGTGAGCCAGCGGCTTTCTTCGCTCATGATGTCCCCTTAAATCTCTCTGTAGACGTCCTGATCGGTACAGGGTCCGTAGCCCTTCGCCCATCCGACCACCCACTCACCCGTTAGCGGATGACGTTGCGCGGCCTTGTAATCGACCACGCAATACGGGGTTTGATTGTCTTTGACGGGAGCCGGCTGATCTCTCCACATGACCACCAGGGCGGCAATCGTTGCGGCGAGGATGACGGCGCGGATCATCTAAAGTATTCGCCGTCAACGCCGCGCGGCCCCTGTATGAAGCCCTGCCCGTGTCGCAAGTCTCGAATATCGGTTTCGATGTTGGTGAGGCGGTTTTCAGTGACCGCGAGCTTTGTCAGAACGTCGCCGATTTTGGCGATTTCCCTTTGCATCTTGCCAACGTCGGTTTTTAACACCGCAACGCTGCTGTTCAACTTTATCAGAACCCAGATGCCGCCGCCCGCGATGACGAGAATTTCAATGATGTTCCCGACCGTGATCGAGTAGTCGATTGTCATGCCCGTCATCGCTTCAGTATCCGCGCAACGTTTTCAAAGCCGCGCTTGCCGAAGTAGAACGCCATGACCATGGCGGCCCAGCCTACGGCCTCGCCGGTCAACGGGTCGGTGTTGAAGATGTTGGCGGTGTATCCGAGGAAGCTACCAAGCACCTTGTCCCACAGCACAATCTTGGAGAAGTAAATCACGATGATGTAGGCGAACAGCTTTTCCGGCTCCCAGAAATGCCCGATCTGCGCTATCTTCAATTGCGTTTGCGCGTTGGTTTCTGCGGTCTGCGCTGCGATCTCGGATGACGCAACATCGGCCGCGATACGCTCCGAAGTGTTGCCGGCCGCGAGCTTGGACTGATACGCCTTGATGAGGCCGGAGACGACAGGCCCGCCAAGAAACGAGAGGATCGAAAGCCACATGTCAGTCACCCGCCTTCACGTCCGGATCTGGTTCTTCGTCACCCTTCGCACCAACTGGTCCTGTCGTGATAAGCCGCAACAGGATCATGGCGATCGACAGCGCCAGCGCCACACGCTGGCCCCACGGCTCCGGCAGTATCGACGCCGGGTCAACCATGCTGAATTGTTCTATGATCTCGATAAGAACCAGGGGCAGGCCGACAATCGCCCCAACGATAACCGTTTTCCAGCCCTTGGCCTTTTCCCTAAGCAAGCCAAACTTTTCGCTGAGCCAGCTCATCGCACAGCCTCCTCAATGGTGAGGGGAGTATCGGTCTTGACCGCCGGAAGATCGGTTGGGATCACCACGGCGGACGACGCGGGAGCCTGTTTCATTTTCCAGATGATGAAGATGACGACGGCAACGCCAACGCCGATCAGGAGCGCCGCCCAGAGCGGGAAGCCGCCCTGTACAGCGGTTGCCACTGCACCGCCGCCCGTACCGACCGCGACCGTGGCTTTCGTCTTCGGACCGGCCTCGGGAAGCTTGCCGGCAAACACGCGCTTTTGCGCTTCAAGCCAGAGGTCATCCGGCACGGGCATTGCCTTGCCGGCCTCGTGCATTGCCTGCACCTTGAGAAACTTCGCGCCGTTCTTGCTGCGCCAGAATGCGTCGTTCATGACGGTATCGCGGGTCATCCCCGGAACGCGGGCGCAGACATATTTGATGTACGCCTCGACGTGGTTGCCGCCGGACCAGATGCGGAGCGCGTCCTTGAGCATCTTGTTTTTGTAATTGGCCGAAGTGCGCCACAGGTCGAGCTGCGCACAGATGCCGTCTATCCATGCGTCAAACGTAGCGATCTTGTTGCCCTTGCCACCGCCGCCCTGCCCGGTCCCGTCGTTGAGGTAAACCCAACGCTTGGAGCCCCATTTCGTGGCGATCTTGCCGGGCCACATGGCGCCGGGGTTTTTGTGTCTGATTGCTGCTGGTTCAGCCATAGCAAAATCCTTCGCCAAGAGGGCGTTCAGGGGTTTTCGATGTGTGAAAGGCTTAGAGTCTGGTCCAGCGCATCGGGTTAACGCCGTCACCCAGTTCGGAGAATGCAACACCGTTGCCGGTTACATCGCCCGCGCACTGCGCCCGCGTATATGCCCCGCCGACAAACGCATCAGGCGTCCCGGGGCCGTAGGTCATCGTAAAGCCAGCGTAGTAGCCCGGCCCAGGGACCAAAAAGTCGCCGACCGGGAAATCTGCATAGGTGCTGCCGCCCGGATGCAGGCTGGTCGTTGCCGAGCGCCATGCCGTATCGAACACGCCGGGCGCGCTGCGATAGCCGATGCGCGGGCGAACCTGTCGCGAGCCGTTCAAGAACAGCCCAACGAATCTGATCGTCTCGCCGGGCGTTAGCGGGTTCGATAGATCGTACAGCGAATACTCGGTCGTCATGTTGGTGACGCTGCTGGTGGCCATGGCGCCGTGGTGGATTTTGCTCTGGTCAACCAGATCAAGTCGCCATGCCTGTTGACCTCCGTTCAACCCGCCCCACAGGTAAAGCGAGCCGTTGAATTTTTGCAGCGTTGCCGCGTGAGTGGCGGGGCCGGGAAAATCCGCGAGTTGCGTCATCTCGCGGGTGCTGACGTTGAAGGCCCAAACCGTCTTGAGGTTCACGCCGTTGTGTCCCGCGACGATAATCAGATACCCGCCCAACTCCTCTACGGAATGGAAGATCATCCCCGGCATCTGGCTCTTCGCCAGAACGCAGCGAATTTTGAAATCCGCGCCCATCGCCATGATGTCGTTGCGGTAGGACCGGGCCGGATAGTCGGAGGTTTGATAGGTGCCGCCGCAAACGAAATACGCAACGCTGCCTATCACCACCGGCTTGCCGAGAAACGCCCGCGCGCCCAACGCGCAATCGTCGTCGTATAATTCCCACGGATCGGTGGTGCCGGCCGGACGACGCCAGCGGTCGGTAAAGAATTTCGTTGGCGTCCCCGATAGCGGCGTCATTGTCTGCCCGCCGCCGAACCAGTCGTAACCGTGAAAGTCCCCGAGCGCCCAATGCCCGAGACGCTTCAAGGGATCGAAGTTCGGTTCTGCCGTCCATGGCGACGACTCCAGACCGTCCCATGAATGCTCGTTAGGCTCATAAGAGCCGCTGTCGGTATCTCCGCCGATAAGGCGCATCTTCCCGCCGCTAACGATCAATGGCGTACCGTGCCGCCCAGTCCATGTGCGGGACACCGCGCTTTCGGTCCAGTTCGATCCGTTGGTGCCGAAGGAAACCCGGTTGTGGCTTAGGTTCGTTGGATCCCACCCGCCAACCGAATACATCTTCCCATTGAGAACGCATGAACTCAATCCGTCGCCGAAAGGAAGATTGGTATTGTTGAGCTGTGTCCAGACGAACGCGGGATTAGTCATGGCGCGGGCCGGACGAACGGCCAGCAGCGCCGCTGCGCCCGCAATGAATTGTCGCCGCGTCGAAAGCATGGTGCCTGTGTATCACAGGTTGAAATCGGCTGCACTAGTTCAATACCTCGACTTTGGACACGCATACACAGGAAGTCGTTTGGCCAACCGTGCTGTATCCGCTCTTTGACGTGTTAGGCGCGTCTGTCGATGCCGCCGCTTTGTAGTGGGTGAGGTAGTCCGACGTGAGGGACAGGTTTCTAATGATGCTTCCCGTCGTAATGCCGAACGCAATCAGCAGCGCGCCGCTCAGTGTCGGACGGAACGTGGCGATCGTCGGCACCTCAGACCCCCCCTTTGTGAGGGTCCATCCGGTTGCGCCGTCGGATTCGCGTAGGAGCTGAACCTGCGCACCGTCAAAGCTGGGTGCGGTATTCGCCATTCCAATGTAAGCGGAAGCAATAACCGTATTTGCAGCAGCGGCACCGGACGGTGGCTTGAAGGTCACGCGAACACGGCCGCCAGCCTTCAACAGCAGCGCTGTTCGGAACTCCTGCACCATGCCGTACCCGTCCCAGACATCAGAATCAGTCGCTACCGTTGGGGCGATGATCGACTGGTATTGAGGGCGAAGAACAAATGGCATCAGCATTTTAGGTGCCCGTCACATAGCGGACGTTCAAATGCGAAAAGCTGTTGGTTTTTGTGATGTAGAAGATATGCTTTTTTGTGCCGGTCGAACTGTAAGTGTCGCCATCAACGATAGTGAAGCCGGATGTGGTGATTGCACCCGCAGATGCGTTGGTGCATTCGATAATCATCGTGCAGGAAGACGACGGCGGGGCCAGCGTGTGAGCGCCGCCGTTGGTGTAATGCTGGATATTCCCCGATGCAGGAGCTGGCGTGAAGGTGCCCGTGGTCTTCGATCCAGCATCGAAGGATGTCGCGGTGAACCCTGCCGTCAAAGCAGAGGTCGTGTCGGGCTTCATGAAGTCGGTGCCGGCTGTCCCGGCAGAAAGCACACCAGAGGTTAGTTTCGCCATGCCGGTAGCGGAAGCCCGCTTTAGCAGTTTGCCGGTCGTCGAATCGTAAAGCGCTACTTCACCGTCCACTGATGCGGCGGGGCCGACGACATCGCCCGTGCCAGCGCCGTCCGCGCCCTTGTCGCCCGAGCGAAAGAACGTGATGCTAAACCCATCCGTATTGGTGAAAGCTCCGGAGCCCGCGCCGCTCGTTAGCGTTAGTTTTCGATAGCCCGTCCCGTCCACAACCGAGCCGGTGACGGCAAACTGCGCCCACACTGTCGGGTCGCTTGATTTCTCAAACCGAATATGGCCCTTGGTCGTGGTGGTGCTGTCGTCGAACAGATCGAAGATCGTTGACACCGTAGCGCCGCCACTGTCAGCGTTATCGAGATACGCCTCCGTTGCACTGGCCGGAGTGGCGTGGTTGAGCCTAAAGACGCCCGCGCCAGGGTCCGCGTCGGTCGTGGTGCTGGAGTAGGCTTGCCGGATGCCGCTGGTCGGCCCAGTCGCTCCCGTAGCGCCAACCGCGCCGCGAGCGCCCGCCTGATGGATATTCCAGTCGGTATTGGTGCCAGAGCCGCCCGTGGCCGTGATGTCCGTGACCAGCGCGCCCGTGCTGGTGCTGTAGGACGTAACGGTTCCGAACATAAAATCGGCCGTATCAGCTCGGGAGTATATATGAACGAATGTCCCGGCAATGAACACCTTGTTGGCGATATCGGCAGCAACGGTGAACGTCTTGGCGCCGGTCCCGATAGCGACACTCGACGCGGACGTGGCGAGGAAGGCGTTTACCGCCGCTTCTACGTCATCGAAGAACGTGTCTGCATGGGATGGGCTGATAGTCGTGCCGATGATGGGATTCGAGAACGAATTATCTACGCGCGTATAGAGCGCGGTCGTTGAACTGCGAGGCATGAGCGGCCCTTACGTCTTGATGATGTAATTAAGGATAATGGTTGGCTGGACGACGCCGAACGCTGTGCTTGTCCCGCCTTGCGCCGTGCCCGTAAACGATGAGGTTGCTTGGCTAACCCCCAATTGTCCGGCCCATGCCCCGCCTGGAGCCCCGCCGACCGCTACTCGATCGGCAGAACCGCCAAGTTCCGCACTGGCGACGTTGCCACTCAGCGTGATTGTTCCGTTGGAGACGGAGCCCGCAGGCGTATAGGCGGGGAGGTTCGCGGTTGCCAGTGTCTGCGTCTCACCGCCGCCGGTGTCGCCCAACGTGTCGCCGTCAAGACCGTCGTTTGCGTCGGTCAGGCGATTGGCGGAAGACCCGCCCATGTCGTCCTTGCCGGCAGGGACGCGCCCTCGAAGATCTGGAAGCGAGAAGTGCGTGCCGTCAGCGGCGCCGTAGGTGGTGCCAATTGCAGTAAACAAGGCCGGTTCGTCTGCCCGGAGAAGCGACTGCCCGTAACAGAGATGAAATCCATCCGGCGCGGTCGTCCCGCCATACGGCCAAATGACGCCTGCGGGCACTAGCGCAAACGTGCCTTGCTTGACGGTAGTGGCGTCAACGTCGCCCGTCACCGTCAAGCCGGTTGTGGCGATGTCCAGCACCTTAGCGCCGTTGACGGCTGCACCGATATTGTTTGCTCCGATGCGATAAAGACCGCTATCGGTGTCTGCGCCGAACGTAATCCCAGGAAGCGCAACCGTACCGCTCGCCGCCTTAAGTGCGCCGGTCATGGTGGATTGGCCGTCAACTGCAACCGAATTTGTCAGTTCGGCCGCGATATCCGTATAGTTTTCGTTGTGGTCGCTGGCCGTGATGGGCGTGCCCGGCACCATGGTATTAGGCACGGTCATCGTTCCGGAACCGTTGCGGCTCATTCGCTTACCTCAATAGAAAAAAGGCCCCCGCAAGGGAGCCTGAGAGAGTTCTGATTTTGTGTGGGTGTTAGTTGCGCCGCTCGTTTTCTGCGGCCATCAATGCGCGGATCAAAGCGGCGCGACCTTCCGGGGAGGCAACGCTCATGTTCGGATTGGCAAGCCTTTCCTCATAGAGAGGAGAGCGCTTGCGGATTAGTTCGTCAGTCTTCCCGATGCTGCGCTTGGCGAGGGCATTTGCGATCGATTTCGCGCCCGCACCTACAGCAGCCGGAGCCGCGCCGCCCATGAGTGCCCCGGGCAGGCCACCAGCCAACATGCCGACGCCCGCGCCCGTACCTGCGAATATGGATTGAGCCGCGCCGCCGCCGCCGCCTAGAAGGTTGCCGACATAGCGGGCGGTATTCCGGCCGGCGCCACCATCGCGAACGCCTTCAAGCGCCATCAACTCAGCATCGGAAAACCCGGAAACTTCCTTCGGCTTTTCTAGGAAGGATTCGACTTTCGAGCGGATCGTATTGTCCAGATTTCGGCCGGAATTTGCGGCTTGTGCTCGACCCTCAGCACGTCCGACGATGCCGGTATTGGCCCTGTCGAGGGCGCCGGTAAGGTCGTTTGATCGCATCCCGGCAGCGTAGTTTCCACGGCCACGCTCGAATAGTTTCTGCGTGGCGGCAGGGGCTCCAGCCAGAACACTCGCCTCATCAAGCGAGGGAAGGAGCTGATCAAATCCCTTAATTGCTCTAGAGGCCGCCAACTGGTCCTTGGCTGCTGCCGGGTTAAAGTTCTGAGCGGTAGCCTGGAGGGACTCTCGGAAGGACTGGAGATTTGCCGCTGTGAAGATCGCGTCGGTAGGGGCATCCTCAAGAGCCTTCAGTTTGGCGAAGGTGGCCGGCGCGTCGATCGGGGAAATGCCCCCGTTGTCGAATAGCTCCTGCTGAACCTTGCGGCTATACTCAGCTACAGATGGTGCCGCCACGTCCAAACCGGAAGCCTTGGCCGCCTGTATATCTGCTCCCCCGGCTTTCGCCAATTCCTCAGTGGTGGGGATAGCCGCCTTTTCGGCCTTCAAAGCCTTTGAGACACCCGGAATTATCTGGTCACCAGCCCTAATCGCGGGATTTACGGGGGTTCCCATCAGGGCCATATCCAGCACGCGGCCGGTATCGTCGGGGGACGCCTCGCCGGCCATGACATCGCCGGGCAGGGTAACGGCCGATTTGACGCTGGATGCGATGCCCCGAACGGCTCGTTCCGGCCACGTCTGGACGCGCTCGCCGCCATCGGAACCAGTCAGCTTGTCCATCACGCTACGCTGTGACGGCGCCCCGCCTAGATGCTTTTGCAGCGCCGCCAGAGCGCCTTCGGCGTTGGCACCTTCGATCTCGTATGTCTTGCCGTCCGGCGCCGTAATGTCGAATGTCGGCATCAGCGCGCCCTGATCTTGTAGCCGTCGATCGTAACGGGGCCGCTCTGCTTTTCCTGCTGGAAGGTGAGCTTTTCGCGGGGTGGACCCTTGCCTTCGCCATGAATGATATCAGCGTAGGTGTTTTTCGCGCGGCGCAGATTGTCCTTCAACTGGTCCGCGCTCTGCGATTGCTCAAGATTACCGATGGTCGCCTGCAATAGCGCAAGTTCTCGCTCGGTCACACTGCCGAGCGCTGCGCCTGTCGGGGATGCCTGCCGCATCTTGGACAACTCCTGGAACCCGGCATTGGATTTGACGGTATCCAGCAGCTTGCTCACGTCATGCGCCGCCGTGCCACCGAGGTAGGAAAGCCCGCTGCCGGTTGCGCCTGTCGTCGGTAGGTTCGATGTATCGATGGTCTTAATCGCTCGGTCAATGTCCTGCGTTACGATGTCCGCGACCTTGAGGTTTTGCTTGTCCTGCTCTGGCTTGGCGACGGCTTTAGCCGCCTCCATCTCAGCCCGCTTGACCGCCCCGGCCTTGCTGGCCGAAAATTCGACTTCGCCTTCGCGCTTGGCCTTTTCAACAGCCCCGGCCTTATTCGCCTCGAAATTAACTATGCCCTGGCTATCTCCAGCGATGGTCTTGACGTTGCGGGGGTCTTTCTTATCGACCGCAACAATGGTCCCGTCCGCCCTGTGGTGGATGTCGTAATCCTGTGGCTTGAACTGCTGTGCGATCATCTGATCAGCCAGCGCCCGGCCCATCTTCTGCTCGGCACGGTTACCGCTCAATAGCTGGATGATTTTCGCCTTGCGCGGATCGGCTTGAGCGGGCTGCTGCGGCGCAAGCGCCTGCGCCATCTGCGGCTGTGCGGCCGGCATCGGGGCTTGTGCGGGGATCTCAGGAGCCGCCAGCGCGGACGCCATGCGGACGTTCTTGGGCTGAGGTTCGTACAGGCCGGCGGCTTCCGCCTCGGCATCGCCCCAGACCTTGGCTGTAGGCTGAACAGGGCCACCCGGGCGCGGGCCAGCCATTGCCTGCGGATCGGCCGAAACCATCGGCCCCGGCGGCTGTGGCACCGGGCGGGACGGCGTAGGCATCGCAGGAGGCTCAGAGGCGGCCTGTGGTGCGCTCTGGCCCCCGCCGCCCAACAGTGCCGCGTAAGCCTGCGCAGCCTCTCGCTCGCTCGCCTTGTCCCTCTCGTCGGCCTGATACATCTCGTATCCGCCAAGCGCGCCCTGCCCGAGCCTAGCAAGGCCCTGCGCCCAATGCTGAACCGGAGAGGCGTCTGTGCCCTCCATCATCAGCTTATAGGCCATCTTCCGCCGGTAATCCTCCGGCGCGGCTCCGGTAGGGATCAAAGCCATCTCACCACCCCTTCGGCTTGGCGAAGCCGCCACGGCCCCAGCCACCCAGAGCAGCGCCGCCAAGGCTGAACAACCCGCCCATCATGGCGTTTCGGCTGTCGTTCTCAGCCTTCCATGGGGTCAGTGAGTTCTCGTATCCGGCTTGCGTAATTCCAGCGACATCGGTATTCGCGACCGACGTTTGCGGCGTGTTGCCGAACTGCGGCTGGTTGACCTGTCCACCCGACATCAGCGCCGTGATCTCGTTAATGGGCTGGTTGCGTTCCGCGGTCAGTTCGGTATTCGCCAGCGATCGGCCGCTCAAAAGCAGTTCGTTAAAGGCGTCGTTCTGTCCCTGCGTATCGGCACGCATCGCCCGATCATAGGCTTCCGTCCCGGGCATGACGCCCTGATTGTACAGCTTGCTTTCCAAGCCAGCACTGCGTTCCGCAAGCATCGGATCAAGCCGCTTGCGGCCCAATTCCATGATGCGCGATTCGGTTGCCTCGTTGCCCAGTTTGAACGGGGTATCGAGCATTCCCGTCAGTTTTTTGGTCTGGTTGATCCCGAGCTGGTTGGTGAGGTTATCGAATTCCCACTGCTGATCCTGGTTGCGCTGCTCGGGGGCCGAAAGCGTGGTGTTCATCGCAAACTTCGGCGTGCCGTCTGCCCACGTCCCGGTTTGGGTATAGTTCTGCGAGCCGTAGGGATTGGTCTGATCGACCATGTTCAACTGCTGCTGCGTCGTGGACGTTTTCACGTTCGACGCGGTTTGCGCGTTGGCGGTCGCTACGGGATCAGGAGCGGCAGGAGGTGCGGCTGGTTTCATAGGAATTTGCAATCTGCTTTGAGCATCCGAAAGACCACCGCGTCATCATCCTCAAAAAAGTGCCTTGCGATGCACTCGTATTTGAAGCCAAAGCGGGGGGCGAGTTGGAGAACACGCTTATTGCGTTTCTTCGTTCGCACCGTCAGGCGGCGGCAACCGTTCTTCACAAACACATAGTTCGCGAGATAGCGAAGCACTTGGCGGTTGATCCCGCCAGGCTCCGCAAAGATCGTCATTTCCATATTCGACTGGTTAAAGTCGTTGAACAGTGCCGCGCACATCGGGCGACCGTCATCCGACGCAAACCCGAAAGCGGTATAAGGAGGAGCAATCCTGATCTGCAATTTCTCTTCGATAAAGCCAACGATGGCTTCGTTCTCGATCAAACGCACTACAGGAACCCGCCATTCTCATGAATGACGTTGAAGCCGTTCATCCGCATGACGATATCGCCCGATACCGAATAGGACCATTGGTCGCCCCAATCCGATACGCCCCAGATCGACACGCCCGACGCCCGCCCCGTCCGCGCCCTGAAATGAATCGACGCGCATTGGCCTACGCCCGCGATGCTGGTCCAGTCGGCGACCGTCCGCGATTCCACCGCGTAAACGTCCGTATCGTAAATGGCTTCATCATACAGCGCCGAAAGCGTGTTGGAGGATGACGGCGTTCCCAGCGTGGCATTGTCGCGGAAGTCGGTCGAAATCCCGATGGCGGGCCGGGCGTCCGAATCCGTGGTCAAGAGCGGCTGCAACAGCTTCCACTGCTTCAGCCTTCCCCTCATCTGGTAGTAATT
>Ga0190264_10000178_pt1 | contig 10592 bp, 13 predicted proteins | sample Popmic112T_FD_136651 | JGI IMG/M metagenome (GOLD analysis project Ga0190264, IMG submission 136651) | Populus adjacent soil microbial communities from riparian zone of Indian Creek, Utah, USA - 112 T | ecosystem: Environmental > Terrestrial > Soil > Riparian zone | place: USA: Utah | collected... | reverse complement strand
GCCAGAGCGCGTGGAGGGCGACCATGGCCGGATAGTGCCCCGCGCCGCGCTCGACCGCGCCGAGCGAGCGAAGGCGACGCTCGTTGCGTCGCGAGTATCGAAGCTCCAGCAGGCGTTGGATCGCTACCATCATCACGCCCGCTACGAGCAACATGATGTTTAGCGAACCCTCCCGCCGGCCGTCAGGAGCCGACGGCTGAAGCCTGAAACCTTAGATGCTGACGGCTTGCCGGTCAGCATCTAAACAACACGTGCTCCGCGGAGAAGCCCGGGCCCATCGCCGAGAGCACACCGAGGTCCCCGGGTGCGAAGTCGCCGCCCTCGAGGAAGCGCTCCAGAATAAAGAGCACCGTCACGCTAGACATGTTGCCGCACTCGCGTAGCACGTCCCGGCTCAGGGTGAGGCCGCCCGGTTCGAGCCCCAAGACCTCCTCAAACGCGTCGAGCACCTTCGCCCCCCCGGGATGTAGGACGAAGTGCTGTATGTCCTCAAAGTTCACGCCCAGAGAATCGCACGCCTGCTCCAGGTTGGGGCGGAACCTCTCCCGCACGATCACGGGCACGCTCTTGGAGAGTTGTACCTTCAGGCCGGTCTCGACGAGGTCCCAGCCCATGATGCCCTCGGTGTCGGGCCAGGTGGTGCTGTAGCTCCCGAGTACCTGTGGACCGATGGCGCGGGTACCGCCCAGCAGCACGGCGGTTGCACCGTCGGCGAAGAGGCTGGTCGAGACCAGGTTGCTCTTGGAGCGGTCGCCGCGCTGGAAGGTGAGGCCCGAGAGCTCGACCCCGACGAGGAGAACGGTCTGGTCCGGGTACAGCCGGGCGTACTCGGAGGCGCGGGCGAGACCCGCGGCGCCGGCGGAGCAACCTAGGCCCCAGATCGGGACGCGCCGCGTGTGCTCCGAGAGGCCAAGGCGAAAGATCAGCTTCGAGTCCAGCGAGGGCGTCGAGATCCCGGTAGTCGAGACGAAGAAGATAGCGCCGATTTCGGTCGGCTCCACCCCCGACTTGTCCAACGCCCTGCGGGCGGCCTTCTCGGAGAGTTCGAGGGCGTGCTCGACGTAGAGGGCGTTCTTCTCGGGGAAAGTGTGGTCCTGCTCGAACCACTCGACCGGCACGCAGAAGTGGCGGTTGTCCACGTGGACATTGTCGAAGATGGGGAGCAGCCGCTCGAAGTCGCCGTCCCTCCTCGAGAACATGCCGCGGGCGAACCTCTTCGCCTCCTCCTGGCCGATGCGGTGGGGGGGCAGGGCCGTCGCCATCGAGAGTATCTTCGGGTTCTTCTCGCTCACCGCTCTACCGGCCGGCTGTCCGTCGCGAAACCCGGGTCGGATGCGGGCTCGAGGTCGGGCTCGGGCGTCTCGCAAGTGTCACGAAAGACGTACTGCGAGATGCGCTTGCGCTGGCGGCTGGACCAGTCGATGGTGGGCCTGTGCTGCTCCTTGGGGACGTACCCCAGCCGGTAGACGGCCATCAGCTCCAGCGAGTCGGGCACCTTGAACAGCCTCTTGAGCCTCTCCCAGTTCTCCGGTATCTCCATCGGCGTCGAGACGAACTGGATGCCCATACCGAGCTCCGTGGTCGTAAGCCAGATGTTCTCGACCGCGGCCCCCATCCCGAAGACGGAGTAGAAGCCGGAGAGCTGGTCGGGCCGGTACTCGGTCTTGTCCAGGAGCACCGCCAGGAGGAGCGGGGAGCCGGCTACGAGCTTGCGGTTGTCTTCCCCGAGGGTTTTCGGAACACCGAAGCGGTTCATCACGGCCTGGCCGGTGTTGGAGAACACCTGGCGCGAGAAGGGCTTGAGGACGCTCGGCATCTGGTCGAAAAAGATGCCGTCGCGGCGCTCCTCCATCTCGGCCTCCGAGAAGCGGAAGTAGGGTCGGTAGCGCTTCCAGAACGTGCCCTCTTCGAGCAGGCGCGTCATGCTCTCGCCGCTTATCCTGGCAACGTCCTCGATGGTCTCGCGGTTGTCTACCAGCACGAAGCGCCAGGGCTGGCTGTTGAAGTGCGAGGGGGCCATCGCGGCGACCTCGACCAAGAGGCGCTGGTGCTCCTCGCTCACAGGGTCGGGCAAGAAGGGTCCGTTCGTCGTCCTGCGTCTCCTCAGGACCTCCAGGAAATCCAAGTCAGCCTCCTAAAGCGTCCACACGAAACCGGTGGCGTAGAAGATCAGGGCCGTACCGGCGAGCGCCGCGTGGCCGTACGTGCCGGCCCGCACCCGCGGCAGTACCGCGAACAGTCCGAGGACCGGCAACAGCGCCCAGCGGTACGCCGCACCCTGCAAAAAACCAACGCCGACGGCGAAGGCGGCCGAGGCGAAGACGGCGAAGAACAGGGCGTGGTGCAGCCAGCGAAAGGGTTTCGTATCCACCACCCCGAACTGCACCAGGACGCCGAGTGCGAAGTTCGCAAGAAAAAGGACCGTCGCGGCGTAGAAGATCAATGATTGCCTCTCTGGCTCATTCAGAAGGGTTATAGCACAGGCGCCGCACCGCAAATGTACGCCCATTCGCGACCGCGGAGCGCTCGCGGAGTCGGATCTGGGCGGCGATGCTAAGATTCGTAGTTCGATGGACCTTGGTGTCAAGAGATGCTCTTGCTAGGGGGCGAGATGGAGAACGGACGCCCGGAGGCTTTTATAACGGGGATCGGTGTGGTCAGTCCCGTGGGGGTTGGGCGCAAAGAGTTCTGGAATTCACTCCTGGCGAACGAGAGCGGGGCCGGTCCCATAACGCTCTTTGACGCGAGCGGTTTCGAGGTCAGAATCGCGGCCGAGTGCGCAAGCTTTGACCCGGTGAGCTTCATGGACCGCAAGCTGGCTGCGCGCACGGACCGCTTCGCCCAGATGGGCCTGGCCTCGGCCAAGCTCGCCCTCGAGGACGCGGACGCGTGGGACACGCTCAACGAGAGGCCCGAGCGGGTCGGTCTGATCCTCGGCAGCGGCATTGGGGGCGTCACGAGCATGGAGACAACCCAAGCGACGATAGATAGTAAAGGCCCGGCCCGGGTCAACCCGTTTTCGGTCACCAAGATTATGCCAAACTCCGCCGCAGCCCACGTCGGCATCCAGCTCGGCGTGCAAGGGCCCTCCATCACCGGCGCCCTCGCCTGCACCTGCGGCACGGACATGGTGGGCCTGGGCTTTGACCTCATCCGACGCGGCGACGCCGACGTGGTGATCTGCGGCGCCTCCGAGGCGAGCATCACCCCGGTCATCGTCGCCGGCTTTATCGCGATGCGCGCCATGAGCCGACGCAACGACGACCCCGAAGGAGCCTGCCGACCTTACGACGAGGACCACAACGGCTTCCTCATCGGCGAAGGGTGCGCGGTGATAATCTTGGAGAGCGCCGAGTCCATGGAGCGCCGCGAGGCCGAACCCTACGCGAAGCTCACCGGCATCGGGCGCACCACCGACGCGTATAACCTCACCGACCCCGACCCGAAGGGGCGCGGCATCATGCGGGCCATGCAGCTCGCGGTCGAGGGCTCCGGGCTCGCGGGAGAGCAGATCGGCTACATAAACCCCCACGGCACGGGCACCGTCGCCGGCGACGGCCCGGAGTCGCAGGCGATGGCCGGGATCAACCCGGAAGCCAGGGTCTCCGCCACGAAGTCCACCCTGGGCCACTCTTTGGGTGCGAGCGGCGCCATAGAGACAGCCGTCTGCGCCCTGGCCATAAAGGAGAGGACCATCCCCCCGATGAGGAACCTCACCAAGGTCGCCGACGGTTGCGCCGACCTCGACTACGTCGTGAACGAGCCGCGCGAGGCGCCGGACCTCGAGGCCGCCCTCTGCGCCAACCTTGGGGTTGGGGGCCACAACGCGGCCGTCGTCCTGGAGAGGGCCTGAGGAGCTAGATGTCACCCTCGGATAACCTTTATGAGGGCCCGAGGGCATACCGGCACCGGTCGACGACCGGGCGTGCGACCACCCGCCGGGGATGCCACTACCTTTCACCTTTCGTCTCCCAGCGGTCCACCTCGGGCGAGCTCGTGGACCTCTCGACGCTAGCAGGGACCACTACTGTGGTTTACTGCTACCCACTTACCGGGAGGCCGTATCGGGGTCTCCCCGAAGGGTGGGACGAGACCCCGGGCGCCCACGGGTGCAGCACTCAGTCGTGTGCCTTCAGGGACTACCACCACGCGGAGCTGCAGGCGCCGGGGGTGCGGGTCTTCGGGCTCAGCACCCAGGACACTGGCTATCAGCGGGAGGCCGCCGGGCGGCTGCAGCTTCCGTTCGCGCTGTTGACCGACGAGAAGTTGGCGTGCGCCGGGGCTGTGAACCTGCCGACCTTCGAGGCTGAGGGTAGGATCTTCATAAGATGCCTGACCCCTGTTGATCGAGGATGGCAGCATGGAGGGAGACTTCTACCCCGTCTACCCGCCCGGCAAGAACGCCGAGGAGATACTCGAATGGCTCTCCGAACGCATCGCGAGTTAGAGAGGACGTAGAGATGAATCACGCAGAGCCAGACACCTTGCAGAGGAGACTCGAGGAGCTTGAAGACATCATCTCCCCCCGCGGCAGCGCGCTCGTGGCGTTCTCCGGCGGCGTGGACTCGTCGCTGGCGCTCGCGGTGGCCGCCCGGGCGTTACCCAAGGACAGGGTGCTCGCCGTTACCTCCAACAACGAGACCTACCTGCCCTCGGAGCTCGACCTGGCGCGGGGATTCGTCGAGTCGCTCGGGGTGGAGCACCTCGTCGTGAACACGCGGGAGTTGGATAATCCGAACTACGCCAGCAACCCCACCAATCGGTGCTACTTCTGCAAGAGCACGCTCTACTCGGACCTCGCGAGGCTGGCCGAGGAGCGGGGCTACGCGTGCGTGGTGGACGGGGCCAACAAGGACGACGAGGGCGACTACCGGCCCGGCAGGAAGGCGGCGAAGGAGCTCGGGGTCGTCTCCGTGCTCTCCGAGGCCGGGGTGACCAAGGCCGAGGTGCGGGAGCTGGCGAAGCACCTCGATCTGCCGACGTGGGACAAGCCGGCGCTCGCGTGTCTCTCCAGCCGGTTCCCTTACGGGCAAGAGATCACGCCGGAGAAGCTCCTCCAGGTCACCCGGGCCGAGGAGTTTCTGCGCAGGGAGGGTTTCCGACAGGTCCGGCTTAGGCATCACGGGGAGATAGCCCGCCTGGAGGTCGGGCCTGAGGAGTTGGAGCGGGCCTTCGCGATGCGCGAGGAGATCTCCGCCGAGCTCCTGGACGCGGGCTTCCTCTACGTCACCCTCGACCTCGCCGGTTACCGCCCCGGTAGCCTCAACGCAGCCCTAAGACAGCCAGGCAAGAAGGCGAAGAAGACCCTACCCATCCTCTCGTCGTAGCGGTGGGACCCGAGGTCGGCCCGCTCCTCGTGGTCACCCTCCTCGCCATGCTCGTCGGGCTCGTGGGGAGCGTTCTCCCCGGCCTGCCGGGCGTCACGCTCATCTTCCTGTCGGCCCTCATCTACGCGTTCCTGACGGGCTTGGACGTGGTCGGTGCCCCCGTTCTGCTGATCCTGTTTGTCTTCGCCACGGTCGCCTTCGTGGCTGACCTCTTCGCCACCTCCTACGGCGCCCGGCGCTTCGGGGCGAGCAACTGGGGTACCGTGGGCGGGGCCGTCGGCGGCCTCGTCGGCGCCCTGATAGGGCTGCTCTTCGTGGGCATAGGCTCCCTCTTCGGCCTCATCCTCGGCACCATCGGCGGCGTATTTCTCGGCGAGTACCTAAGACGCCGCAGGCAGAGCCCCGGTGAACGGAGCCCCATCGGAGGCGACTGGCGCCGCACCTCGAGGGCTGCTGGCGGCGTCTTCGTCGGGTTCGTCGCCTCCGCCATCGCGCAGGGACTACTCGGTCTGCTCAGCGTCGTGATTTTCGCCCTGGCGCTGGTTTATTAGAGCGGTAGGGTATCAGGCGCCGGCAATACGCTTCTCGCCACCCGGGGCGGTGCCGTTAGCGGAGTTGCTACCGCTTTGATTCGAGGGCGTAGCTACCCAAGAGGGGCCTACTACCCTCAAGTTAACTAACTGCTGATGCTGATACTTGTAACCTACTCTTCCTCGCGTCGCTGCTCGCGGAGGAAGCCTTCGAGTTCCTGGGCGAGGTCGTCGCCTGTGGGCAGGTCGCGCGCCCCTTGGTTGGCCTGGGAGTCGAAACGCTCCTCCAGCATCTGGACGTAGGAGGAGAGGTCGGAATCCTGTGAGACCGCGATAGAGACCTGTTCCTGATAAGTCTTGGCGGTGTGTTCGAGATCCGAGGTGTCCACGCTCGTCCCGAGCAGGCCCGAGAGTTTGTCCAGCAGGGCAAGGGCGGCGGGGGCGGAGGGGACAGCAGGCAGGTAATGCGGCACCGAGGCCCAGAAGCTCACCGAGGGCAGGCCGCCTTCGGCGCAGATGCGGTGCAGGACCCCAGTGATGCCCGTAGGGCCCTCGTAGCGCGAGGCCGAGAGCCCGAGGGATTCGACCAGGGCCGAAACCTGGGAGTTGGCGGCCACCGATACCGGACGCGAGTGGGGTACGTCGGCGAGCAGGGCCCCCATCGTTACCACCATCTCCACGTTCAGTTCCTTCGCCAGCTCGACTACGGCCGCCGAGAAAGAGCGCCACCGGAAGTTCGGCTCGGGTCCCGTCAGCAAGATACCCCCGCGACTGCCGGCGGCCTCCAGGTTGGGCTCGGTCGCCCATAGGAGGTTCTCGGGCCACTCGATCTTGCGGGTCACGCCGTCGACGAGCTTGATCTGAGGCCGCGTAGTTTGGAAGTCGAAGAATTCCTCGCCGTCGAAGGCCCCGAAACGCCTTGCCTGCCAGGAGTTCAGCAGGGTGTCGACCGCGACACTCGCCGCGTCGGCCGCGTCGTTCCACCCCGTGAACCCGGCGACCAGGATCGGCCGCTCTAGCTCCGGTCGCCACTCCAAGCTTACGTACTTGTTGTCCATGGAGCTAGCTTATCACGCCCTCGGGCGCCACGAACCGGCAGGCCCGGGTCCGCGACGGCCGGGACGGGGCGTGCGCGGTCGCTCCCCCGAATGCCCATTACGGAGCCGGGTAGCTCACCCGGGTTATCGCTCCCGAGGCAGTCGTCGTGCCACCGGTGCGCCTGCTCAGGTAGAAGAGGTACCCGTCTTCGGAGACGTCGAGGTCCACCGAAAACTCCACCCCCGTCGCGAGCTCGCTAGCCGAGTCGTCCGCAATGTCGTACCCTCTGATCCAGCCGTTACAGACGTCCGCGAAGAAGTAACACTCAGGGTAGACGCTCGGGAACTGTCCCTACTGCGGGGTGTAGAACGCGCCGGCGGTGATCGCGCATCCGTGGTCTCTGAATGGCCCTCGTGGTTGGAGTAGGAGATTGGGGCGTCCTGCTAGAAGTTCGGCGGCTGGGCCCCGGCCGAAGCGATTGGGTCCCTCGCAGTACGGCCAGCCAGAGTTGGCACCAGCTTCGCCGCGGTTGTTCTTCTCCCAGGCATTCTCTCCCTCTTCATTTATGAAGGTCCTGCCCGAGTCGGGATAGACGGCGAAGGTGAAAAGGTTGCGGAACTCTCGCGCCCAGATAGCCTTGTTTCTACCCGTGATTCGGGCATAGAAAGGATTGTCCTTGGGGTGAACCTATGCTTGTTTATGCGTATTGTCTTGCCGAGAAGGGTGTTCAGGGTCTGCGAGTTCCGCTTGGGGTCCCCTGCGGGAAACGTTGTCCCCAAGGGCGGCGTAGAGCATGCCGGCCTCCCCGTAGTGTAAGGCCCCGCCGTTGTGGTTGGTAGTCGTGGCGTCGAGAGGGTCGAAGTTGAGGAGGACCTTTGTGCTGCCCATCTTCAGCTGGTTAGAGTTCTGAGGATCGGCCGTAAAGCTTACGATGCGGTTGTAGGGCGCCCTCGACGACATGGCCGGCATCGTGTAGTACACGTAGAGGTACCGGTTCGTGGCGAAACGCGGGTCGAACGCGATCCCTAGCAGGCCACGCTCGCCGGTCAAGTCGCTCCCTCACCCTTAGGAAGGGCTCGGGGAGAAGCCCGTAGTCCCCTGGGTGTTCTCCTCGACCACCCTCAGCGCGCCGTTCTGCTCGGTCACGAAGATCCTACCCTCGGGCGCGAACGCCATGTTCGTAGGTCCTTGGAGACTGGTCGCGACCTGCGCCTGCGTGAACCCCGGCAGCAGTGTGACCGTATCCGCTGCGGGTCCGACGACCAATAGTAGTGCGCCGAGGGCCACTGCCAAGACGACGCCGATAACCAGAAGCAAAACGCGTGCCTCATGGTTACCAAACCCGTACTCTGATCCTACGGTACCGACCCGTCCGCTGATTGTATTCACTTCTCTCCTGCAGATAGATTGTGGTGCTTCTCGTTGGCTCATGCGCCAGGGGTAACGACACGGCCCAACGTGCTCTAACACAAGAACCCCGCCGACGCCAAGGGTGTACTCAGACGAAACTCCGGTCGAGCTTCAGGGCGCGCTCGAGGCGCCAGAGATATTCGGCCTCGGGGATCTGCTTCGCCCCGAGCCGAGCCAGGTGGTCGTTCTGTATCTGGCAGTCGAGGAGTTCGAAACCGCGCTCCTGCAACCGCTCGACGAGGTAGAAGAAGCAGACCTTCGAGGCGTCCGGCATGCGCGCGAACATCGACTCGCCCATGAACGCGCCACCCAAGGAGACGCCGTAGAGTCCGCCTGCCAACTCGCCCCCGTGGTAAGCTTCGACGCTGTGGGCCTTGCCCACCTGGTGCAGCCGCACGTAGGCCCGGACGATCTCGGCGTTGATCCAGGTCTCCTCCCTGTCGGCACAGGCCCGCACCACGCCTTCGAAGTCCTCGTCCACGCGCACCTCGTAGGTTCCCTTCCGGATCACCCGCCCGAGCGACCTGGAGACGTGCAAGTCCTCGAACTCCAGCACGCTGCGGGGATCGCAGCGGTAGAACTCGATGCGCCCGTAACGGTCGGCCATCGGGAAAGCGCCCGCCCGGTAGCAGGCTTCGAGAACCTCCGGCGTCAGCTCCATCTACCTATGGTATAGCCGCCGAACGTCAACTTTCAGCTCCCAGAATATCCCCTGCCGCGAAAAGGAGGGCAGCACCCTGGAGTTCACGAACCGTGAGCATCGTAAACGCATCACTCCGAACTCGGCCCGCGCGTCCTGACCTACCCCGCGGGCCCCGGGGAGGTGTTGGCGGGGTTCCGGCGGGCGGTGGAGCGGCTCCCTCGCTGGAGCGTGCCTGTGGGCGTCGGCAAACGACCGCCCGAGGTACTCGAAAGGAAGGCAGCGCGACGGTCGGCTGTCGGTTACTCCCGGCGCACGAGCTTGCTCAGCGATAGAATACGGATCTTGGGCTAACGTTCGGCAGCCCGACCGGAGTAGCCCGACGGCCGGCGTGATCACGGGCCAAGACGAACAGGGACGCCACCGTCGAGACACAGAGCGGGTAGGAGGCGGAGAGTTGAGCAAGAACGCGCAGAAGCGGATCATCGTGGTGCTGTCCACGGCTTTGGCGGCGTGGACAGCGACGAGGATTGCCGGTTCGTTCCTGAACGAACCAGAGGAGCGCGGCGTACAGGACGACGTGAAGGAAGCCTTGTTGCAGGGCACGTTCTCGGTCGTCTTCACCCTCGTGGCCTCCTGGATAATCCGCAACGTCCTCAGCAAGCGCTGGGAGGCTTGATCCAAGAGCCATCGTCGAAGGCGCGCCGAGCTCCAGGCGGCGCCTCGGAGGGTCTAACCGACTAACTGTCGCAGCCTGGCCTCGATGATGGACCAGGGGGCTATCAGGGGCTTGTCGGTTATGGTGACGAGGACCGTTCTTCCTACCATACGGTACTCGCCTTTGATGAGGTCGTGAGAGAAACGCCCGGACTGTCCGTCGCCCACGAGGGTCGCGCCGTTTTCCCTCGCCACCTTTCTGACCCTGGCCAGCAACGACGACGAGTCCAGCGTCGTCTCCATGCTGAAAGTTCTCGTCAAGGTTCCCTTCCCGCCGTCCTAACGACCGAAGGATGGCCCTCGTGGTTTGTCCCCACACTCGTTAGCAAACTGTACCTCACGGCTCCACGAAGTCGACAGTCCTAGAGCGGCTCTACACGCCGAGCAACGAGAATATACCCCTAAGGGGTAGCCGCATCGTGGACCGAACAGGCCACTCCCGGTCTCTTCGTCGAAGCCTGTAGAAGTTCACCCCTGCATATGCCCAGACACTGGCTTGCACCCCGGCCGCTGTGCTACATTCATATCAACATATCGATAAATATTGTAATGTTAGCATGGCCGACGAACGCTGCGACCTCATCTGCATCGACGCGCCCAGGGCAGAGTCGATCCGCGAGTCGCTGATCGTGGAGGAGAGCGCCGGAAAGCGGCGAACCGAGCGCGGGCTCTCTCGGATCCTACCCAGCTCATGCTGACCACCGCCTTGCGCGCGGGCGAGGAGTCGTGCGTGTGCGACCTCTCCTGGATCGCAGGTCGCTCTCAGAACCACGTCCCCCACCACCCGCGGGCGCTCAGGGACCGCGGACTCGTCCGCTTCCGCTCCAGGCGCGACGACAAGCTCGTCATGTACTCCCTGGCTCCGGCGGGGTGCTCACTACTGGGCGTCGTACTGAACGGTCCGGTAAGAAAGCCGGCGCGAAGGAGAAG
>Ga0190264_10000177_pt1 | contig 10612 bp, 12 predicted proteins | sample Popmic112T_FD_136651 | JGI IMG/M metagenome (GOLD analysis project Ga0190264, IMG submission 136651) | Populus adjacent soil microbial communities from riparian zone of Indian Creek, Utah, USA - 112 T | ecosystem: Environmental > Terrestrial > Soil > Riparian zone | place: USA: Utah | collected... | reverse complement strand
CGGTGATGACCCGCGCACCAGTGGCCAGCATCTGGCGCACCGAGTGCTCGTGCGCGCGAAATTCGGCACGCCGGTGGATGATCGTCACCGATCGGGCAATCGGTTCGAGCATCAGCACCCAATCGACCGCCGAGTCGCCGCCTCCGACCACGACCACATCGCGGTCCGCGTACTCAGTAGGTTCGCGCACGAAGTGCACGAGCCCGCGCCCCAGGTACTCGTTGCCAGCAGGCAACGGTCGCGGCGAGAAGGTGCCGACGCCCCCGGTGATGAGGATGGCCCGAGCATGGACCTCCTGGCCGGCAGTGGTGCGTACGATGAATCCATCCGCCGTGTGTTCCAACTCGTTGGCCTGCTGCCCCAGCAGATAGGTCGGCTCAAAGGGCGCAGCTTGTGCGACCAACCGATCGACGAGCTCGCGGCCCTTGACCGCGGGGAATCCCGCGATGTCGTAGAGGTCCTTTTCGGGGTACATCGCCGAGATCTGCCCACCAGGCTCCTCCAAGGAGTCGATCACCATCGTCGACATCCCGCGGACGCCCGCGTAGTAGGCGCCGAAGAGACCCACCGGACCCGCTCCGATGATAACGAGATCCCTCGCCGGGCTCACGGCTGCCCGTCCCTGCGGGGGAGGGCAAGAACCTCCGGCGGGTCGTTACTCGTCTTACCGAGCTGCGCCGCACCACCCGGCATACCGAGTTCGGTGAAGAAGTCACGATTGGACTGCTTGTGCGACACCCACTTCTCGGGGACCTGATCTTCGTAGAAGATGGCCCCGACCGGGCAAATGGTCGCACACGCACCGCAGTCGATGCATTCATCGGGATGGATGTAGAGCTTGCGTTCACCTTCGTAGATGCAGTCCACCGGGCACTCTTCCATGCACGTCTTGTCGAGGACATCCACGCATGGATCTGCGATGACGTAGGTCATGGCAGCCTCCGCTCACCGGGGGTGAAGGTGACGGGGAGCGTGCTGAAGCCGCCCAAGATCGCCCAGTTCGGGTATTCCTTCAGCCCCTCCTCCACCACCTCGTAGTCCGGCATCCGCTCCAGCACCTGGGTGAGCATCTCCTTGAACATCAGGCGCGCGATGTGCGATCCCGCACAGCGGTGCATGCCCATTCCGAACGCCACGTGGCGGTTGGGGAAGCGATCCATGACGAACTTGTCGGCATCGGGGAAGGTCGCCTCATCGTGGCACGCGGAGACCTCGCTGATGATCAGCCGGTCGTCCTTGCGCAGCAGGCAGCCGCCGAGTTCGGTATCCTCCACAACCGTGCGGCCGTGGGTACGCGCAGGCGGATACACACGGAGAAACTCCTCCATCGCCCGGTCGAGCAGGTCCGGGTTCTCGATCAGGCGCTGCCGGTCCTTGGGGTTGCGGTACATGTGGACGAAGGCGGCGGATCCGACGGACGTCGTCGTGTCGACGCCGCCGGAGTAAGCGAGATTGACCATGCCGACGGCGTACTCGAAGGAGATCCGCTCGCCGTCGATCTCGAGATTGGCAAGGGTGCTCGTGGCGTCGTCGCGGGGGTTCTCACGCCGCTCGGCCACGGCATCCTTGACCCGACCGAAGGCCCAGCTCATCTCGTCGTGGTACTTCTGCGAAGCCGGGTCGTCCGGGATGTAGGCCGCCATGTTGTGCATCGCGGCCCCCATCCGATGCCAGTCCTCTTCAGGGAACCCGAGCCACTCCAGCACGACGGCAGCTGGCAGGCCCCCGGTCAGGGTTTCGACGAGGTCGCACTCACCAGCCTCGATGACGTCATCGACGAGCTTCGTCGCCCAGTACTGCACCCGGGGTGTCAAAGCCTGCGCCGCACGTGGCGAGAGCAGGTCGATGAACGCCTTCCGGTAGGAGTGCCACAACGGCGGGTCGAGCTCCTCCGGGATCTGCAAGAACGGGTTCTTGACCGGGACGGAGTTGATGGACAGGTACTCCGGCGATCCACCCGGGCCGTCGACGGTGCGGACGTCCCGGCCGGAACGGAAGGACTCCCAGTTTCGGAAGGCTTCGGTGACCGTGTCATAGGACGACGCGACCCAGGCGCCGCCGTTAGCCTCAGTCCAGGCGACAGGACACTTGCCGCGCAGCTCGGCCCACGCCGCGTCGGACTCCGCCATGCTGCGGTGGGCGAGAATGTCGAAGTCCACGATGGGTGCACCCTTTGGTGCACCGTTGGTCTCCTGATTGGACTCGGTCATGGGATTCCTCTTCCTTGTGGAAACGACGGTGGTCCCGTGCCCGCTTCAAAGCGGCGACGGACGGGAGGGCCTCGATCAAGTTTGGCGCAGCCCGGGATCCGGTTCCCGTGCGCGGCTGATTCCGCCTCCGTGGCGGACCGGGTCAGTCCTCGACGACCGTCAGGGCCATCTCAGGGCACGCCATGGCGCCGTTGCGCGCCTGACCCTGCAAGTCGGCCCGCACTTCGTCGACGTCAGTCGTGTTGTAACCATCGTCGTTGAGTTCGTAGACGTCGGGCCCCTCCGCGAGGCAACGAGCGTGCCCTTGGCACCGGTCCGAATCGACAGTGACCTTCATGGCCGCGTCCTCCTGAGCAACGTCATCAAAGGATGTAACAGTGGTACAGTGTGACGAGCGTAACTCACCGCATGTGGCGGCGCAAGAGGTCACACAGACGAGCTATGAGTGGGACCAGGATCGATCAGGTCGCCTGCAGGGTTGGGCCGACATTCTCCACAACGAGGCGCATCTCTTCGCGGAACTTCTCGAGCGGGTCAAATCGCTCACTCACCGCCTGGACCGCCGCGACACTCGGAAAATTATCGAGCCCCAGCGACTCCACAGCCCGCAGGGAGCGCTCAGGTACCCAAGGATTCGCCCGGATCGCGATCACAGACCCGAGCGCCAGCCTGTAGAGGATCGAGAACAGATCCGAGGCCTGCTTTGCGCTCAAACCCGCTTCCAGCAATGACCGCAGGGCCGGCTCATAAAAGCGGCTGTGCATGTTATAGCCCTGCCATGGCCGCCCTCGCATAGCGAGGACCAGTTGCACATGCTCGGACCACATCTCGTACGCCGCCGCGAACCGCAACTGGAGCGCAACGTCCCAGGCGACCGACTCCTCGACCAGCGGGAACGTAGCCGCGACGTGTTCAGCGGTGATGTCCAGAAGTCCCTCCAGGCCACCACACCGGCGAAAGACGGCAACATGGTAGGTGCCAATGGCATCAGCGACCTTGCGCAGGGAGAGCGCGTCTGGCCCCTCGGTGCTCAAGATGGCCAACGCCGCCTCGGCTACGTCAGTATTGGTGAACGATTCGGTCGTCGCTCTGCGCTTGGCCATGCCGTAATCCTCACACATCAGTCCCAGGCGCTCACCGGGATCCACCGAAGTGTGTGGCGCCCATCATGATCAGCCCTTGCCCTTGGAGATCCGACACACTAACGTCAAGTACCACTGGTACAACCAGGCGGCAAGGGCGTCGCTGAGGAAAGGAACCCGTCGATGGGACAGATGGAAGGGCGCGTCGCGCTCATCACCGGTGCGGCTCGCGGCCAGGGGCGTTCACATGCCCTGCGCCTTGCGAAGGAGGGCGCGGACATCATCGCGCTCGACATCTGCGCCGACATCCCGATGGTCAAGTACTCGATGGGCACCTCGGAGGAGCTCGCCGAGACCGCCCAGGCCGTAGAGGCACTGGGGCGACGGTGCGTGACCGCGATAGTCGACGCACGTGACGCCGACGGCATGCGCGAGACCGTGGACGCTGGCGTTGGTGAGCTCGGCCGGTTGGACACGGTCGTGATCAACCACGGGATCAACCTGCCGCACACGGTCGAGGACTCAGATGCAGTCGTCGTGTGGGACACCGTGATCAGCGTCAACTTCTCCTCGTTCTGGTACACCGCCGCAGCCTGTGTGCCGCACATGCGGAAGGAGGGTGGATCAATCACCATGACCGGCTCCGCCGCCTCGCTGATCGCCGTCTACGGCAACGCCGCCTATACCGCCGCCAAGCACGGCCTGATCGGGCTCGTGAAGTCGCTCGCCCTCGACCTGGCCCAGTACTGGATCCGGGTCAACGCCGTCTGCCCCGGCAACGTCCCGACGGCGCTCGCTCTGAACCCGCACGTCCTCAAGACGTTCCTCCCCGACCAGCCCGACGCCACCTACGAGGACATGGAGCCCGGCTTCGCGGCGCTGAACCCGCTGCCGACGCCTTGGGTCCAGCCCGAGGTGATCTCCGATGCGGTGCTCTTCCTGGCCGCAGACACCGGCAAGTACATCACCGGGATCGCACTGCCGCTCGACGCCGGGTTCACCATTCAGCAGCCGGGGATGAACCCCAAGCTGGGTGCCCAGTTCGCCGTGCTTTCGCAAGAGCTCGAGGCCGCGCGCAGCCAGCTGTAGGCGATGGAACGGCCCGCCAGCTCTGATCCGTAGTTGCTGACTGGCCGACCGGCTTCGGCCTGTCCCGGTCGTTGAATGCAGCAGGCATCCGGTGCGAGGTTGTCGCCCCATCGAAGCTGCAACGCCCGAGCGGTGATCGGGTCAAGACCGACGCCAAGCACGCGGTCCACTTGGCGCGGCTGCTGCGGCTCGATGAGTTCACCGCCGTGTCGGTCCGACGCCGGACCAGGAGGCAGCAGGCGATCTGTTCGTGCCCGCGAGGACGCCCGCGGTGATCTGATGCGCGCACGGAATCGGTTGTCCAAGCTCCTTGTGCGCCATGGCATCGTCTACTCCGGCGGAGAGGCTTGGACTGAGGTTCACGACGGATGGCTGCGCCGGCAGCGGTTCGACTCACCGGCGCTGCAGACAACCTCACCCTGCCTCCTGACAGGAAGCCTGTACATATCAGCTGTACCCGTTCGAGGCCGCCGCCTGCGCACGTACAAGGTCACACGGGCGGTTCCGGGTCGTACTGGATCCCGCGGCGCACCTCTCGAGCCCCGATCAAGGCCGGCCAAACGGACCACGGGGTGCAGCGCCATGTCGATGCCGGCACTGACGCCCGCCGCAGTGATGACGTCACCGTCATCGACCCACCGTGCGTCGTGGCGGACCTTGATCGTCGGGTCGTTCTCGGTCAGATCCTCGGACTCCCCAGTACGTCGTGGCCGCCGATCCCGCAAGAGACCGGCCTTCGCATAGACCAGTGAGCCGGTGCACACACTGGTCAGGAGTGGGACGACGGTGCGCTGCTTGCGGAGCCAGTCAAGGTGCTCAGCATCGGCGCAGAGCGCCCGGGTGTCGCCGCGTGGATGCACCAGGACGGCCATCGCCGGCACGTGGTCGCGTGAGTGATGGGGCTCAACGACCAGGCCTTTGCCGCACGTCACCGCATTGCCGTGAGCGGACAGGGTCGAGACGGTGTAGCCGTCCTCGGGGAAGTTCTGGGTCCACCCTGCGAGCACCTCTCAGGGGCCGACGGCGTCGAGCTCCTCGACACCATCGAAGAGCAAGATGCCGATGTGGTGGGGGTCGTCGGGACGTTGGTACAGCGCGCGGGTTCGGCGCTCCTCCGGTCCGACATGGTCGCTGCGGTGCTGCGCGGCAATGCGTGCTTCTCGATCACTCACGTCTGAATCCACCGGTCCGCAAGGCGATCGGCACGATCAGCGCGGACGCCTTGGACGAATGTCAGGTACACGGACGCGACCTGGACGGTCATCGGTGGATCAGCCAGCCTGCGGCTCAGATCACCGATTTCAGGCTAGTCGGGCCGTTCCATCGCGGCTTACCCAACAAGGCGGATGCTTCGCCGGTACCGCTCAGAAAGTTCGACGTAGGCACTGGCGTTGCTGGCCACCAACCGAGCCGCCGTCGACCCGGTCTCGACCGGACCTCGCACCCGGGCAGGGCTGCCGAGCGCGACGATGTCCTCCGGCAGCACGCTGCCCGGAGTCACCACCGATCCTGCGGCCACGACGGTGCGGGATCCCACCACGGCCCCGTTGAGCAGGACGGCACCGTTCCCGATCACCACCTGGTCGCCGATATCCGCGCAATGGACCACGCAGCCGTGCCCGATGGTGGTGTGCGCCCCGACCCGCAGCACAGCCCCGTGGTCGGCGTGCAACACCGAGTTGTCCTGGATGTTGCTGCCCTCGCCAATCTCGATCGAGCAGGTGTCAGCTCGCAGAACGGCTCCAAACCAGATGCTTGCCGACGGACCGATGACGACGTCTCCGATCAGCGTCGCGGTCGGCGCGACTGTCGCATCGGGGTGCACCTGAGGACGCTTACCCTCGAACTCGTAGAGAGGCATGTCAGCGCGCGATCGGCGAGTACAGGACGAGGCCGTTGCCGCGGTTGTCATACACCACCGCGCGTCGCTCGTGCGCGTCGTCGTAGGGCCCGCGGACCACCGCGCCGCCCGCCCGTTCCACAGCCGCCGCTGCAGCGTCCACGTCCGCGGTCTTCACTCCGACGACGACCTGTCCCGGCAGGGGGTGATCGATCGCGGTGGCCAGGGCCACCGTCACCGATCCGCCGTCGAGTGCCGCGTAGTGGGCGCCGTCGCGGAACTTCAGCGCGAAGCCCAGGGTCTCGGTGTAGAAGGCGATCGACGCATCCAGGTCGTCAGTGGAGAGCAGTACCATCCGCACGTCCAGGTCACTCATGAACATTCCTCCCTGGTCAGAGCAGCTCGATCACGGTGGCGTTGGCGGTGCCGCCGCCCTCGCACATCGTCTGCAGCCCGTAGCGGATGTTCTCGGCACGCATGCGGTGGATCATCTTGGTCATCAGGATGGCGCCCGAGCCGCCCAGCGGATGCCCGACAGCAATGGCTCCACCCTGGGGGTTCACGATGCTCCGGTCGGCGCCGGTTTCCTTCAACCATGCCAGCACGACCGAAGCAAAGGCCTCGTTCACCTCGAAGGTTCCGATGTCATCCATCTGCAGGCCGGTGCGGTGCAGCGCCTTCTCGGTTGCGGGGATCGGTCCGGTCAGCATCGCGATCGGGTCGGATCCGGCAACCGCGCCGCCCAGGTAGCGCGCGATCGGGGTCAGCCCGAGATCCGTGGCACGCTGCGGCGTCATGATCAGCAGCGCTGCAGCACCGTCCGAGATCTGCGACGAGTTGCCGGCGTGCACCTTGCCGCCCTCCACGAAGGACGGCTTCAGCGAGGCGAGTGTGTCCGCGCTGGTCCCCCGACGCAGTCCCTCGTCGTCGACGAAACCGGGGGCGTCGTCCACCTCGGCGATCTGGCCGCGGAACGCCCCTGCATCGATGGCCACAGCCACCCGAGCGTGCGACTCGGCGGAGTACTCGTCGAGATCGCGGCGTGTGAGCCCCCACTGGTCGGCGATCAGTTCGGCGCCGATCCCCTGGTTGAAGTCGCCGTTGGGGAATCCGTGCTCTGCGATCGGCTGCGCGTAGCGCTCGCGGACCTTGGGGCCGAACGGTCGGCCAAGCTCACGACCGGCACCCAACGGCACGCGGCTCATCAGCTCAACCCCGCCCGCGACCACGATGTCGTTCTGACCGGCCATCACCGTCGCCGCGGCGAAGTCGACCGCCTGCTGGCTCGACCCGCAGGCCCGGTTGATCGTCGACGCAGGAACGGACTCCGGCCACCCGGCGGCGAGGACGCCGTAGCGACCGATCTGCGCAGCCTGGTCTCCCACCTGGTTGACACAGCCCCAGACCACGTCGTCCACGACGGCCGGGTCGATACCGGTCCGCTTCGCCAGCGCGCGAAGGATCACGCCACTCAGGTCAGCGGGGTGGATGTTGGAAAGCGAACCGTTCCGCTTCCCGATGGGGGTGCGGACTGCGTCGACGATGACAGCTTCGGCCATGATCAGTTCTCCTTCAGTTGTGGGTCGGCTGGAGTGCGGCGAGGGCTGCTCCGAGACCGCGGATGCCGCCCATCACGCGTTCGTGGCCCGGACCTCCGGGATGACGCAACTGCAGCACCACGGAGTCAGCTCCCGTCCTACGGGTGATGTCATCGACAGCGTTCGCGCAGAGTGCGGGGTCGCCGATCACGAAACGGTCGGCCGCCAGCTCGTCGAACGTGGAGGCGGTATCCGACAGCGCGCCCCACCGACGGTAATAGTCGAACACGGGCATGATCACGTCCGCGAAGGCCTGGCGGGCACGCTCGGCGTCCTCGTCGACCCACGCCTCGCGCATCACGATGACGCTGCGCGAGCCAGCCGAGGCGTCTTCTGCTGCCGCGCGATACTGCCGGGCCATCTCCTCGACCTCGGTGACCGTGCGAATGGGGTCGGCGATCCACCCGTCGCACAACGTCGCGGCGCGCCGGATCCCGGCGTTGGACCACGAGCCCATCCACACCGGCGGCCCCTGCGGGGTGAGCGGACGCGGGCGAAGCTTGAATCCGTCGAAGTCGACGAACTCGCCGCGGAAGCTGGCCTCGTCTGCGGTCATCAACGAGCGGAGCGCCGCGAGCGACTCCTCGACGAGGCGGCCCCGGTCGGACAGCTGGCGTCCGAACGGCTCCAGGTCCGCGGCCTGGTAGCCCGCGCCCACACCGAGCCGGAACCGACCATCGGAGAGATGGTCGAGCATCGTCACCGACTCAGCGAGGTGGATCGGGTGGTGCGCAGGGAGAACCAACACTCCTGTGGCCACCTGGATCCGGCTTGTTGAGGCAATCGCGTGCGCGGCGACCGTCAGCGGGGAGCAGTAGGTGATCCGCGGGCCTTGTCGGTGCTCGGGGATGACTACGAGATCGAAGCCGAGATCCTCGGCCAGCACGACTTCTTCCGTCAGCTCGGCGAGCAGCTGCCCGACGTCCCCCACCCGTCCGGTCAACGGGAGCGAGATGCCGACCGACGGGCGGGCGACAGATCCTTCCCCCATTGATTCAGTCATCACCGTCACGCCGCCTCACGCGGGTCGTAGTCCCAGAGCACGACCAGCGCCTGGGTGCGTTCCTTGTCGTCGAGGCCGCGCAGGTCGGCGACCCCGGTCTCGGTCACGACGAGATCAATGTCGCAGCGCGCGGTCGACGCCGGGGCAGAGAGCCGGTTGACCAGAGTCCGGTGACGCCCCCGCCGGGTGGTGACGGCAGCGACGCTCAGTCCACGGACCGCTCGGCCTGCGCCGACCGCGAAGTCGGGATGTCCCCCGACACCAGCCACCACCCGGTCGCTGAATCCCTCCACATTGACCTGGCCGGTCAAGTCCATCTCGAGTGCCGTGTTGACGGCGACCAGCGGAAGGTCGGCGAGATAGCTGAGGTCGTGGGAACGTTCGATCCGGGTGGCGATGGCTCGACCGTCCGCCCAGTCATAGAACTCCTGGGTACCGGCGACGTAGGCCGCGACCGGGTCACCCACCAGCAGTCCACGACGGTCCAGGTCCATCACCGCGTCGGTCACCAGACCCGAGTGCACCCGTACCGGCGCCGACAGGCCGCGGACGACGGCATCGCCGATGATGCCGGGGCCGTACTGGAGGACGCTGTCGGCAGCAAGGTAGGGCGCGAGGTGGCCGGCGATCGCCATCGCGTCGTCAGGAGCAGAAGGCCTGTCGAGCACGAGCGGGGGGCGGTCTGTCTCGGCGACGACGGTGACCTGCTCCGTCGGCAGTGCGGTGTCGTCGGAGGCCGCCGGTAGTCCGTGGTTCAACTCCACCAGCACGGGGACCCCAAGGTCGACGACGGACCGCATCCATGAGATCTCGGTGCCGAACCCGACCCCGCCCTCAACCGGACGGACCCCGGCGAGCAGCAGGTCGGGGCGCAGGGCTGTGTGGAGCAACGCCGGGATGCTGCTGAGCCTGACCGGCACGTAGTGCACGTTCGGCAGTTCGGTGGCCCGGTTCAGCCCGTATCCGCCGACCAGCACCCGCACGTCGGTGAACGCGGGGTCGTCGACGGGCACGGGCGCCTCAAAGGACCACCCGACGACGAGGCGGACTCCGCCGACATTGGCCGCGGCATGGGCGAGGGCACGGCCTAGTCCGAGCGGCAGGCCAGCCCCGTCGGCAATCGCGACCAGACAGTCACGGCGGAGGAACGGCTCGATCCTTCGTGCCGTCGCGAGCTCCTCGGTCGTCAGCCCGGGCTCGAGTACGGCGGTGCGGCCCTGTCCATCACAGTGGCTCACCGGCCTCCTCCTGCCCAACGGACCCCCGTCAGGGTCTCCCAAGGACCGCCCAGGGCGGTGACTGAGCGGGCAAGCGCGATCGCGCAGGCCTCTTCGCCCAGTTCGTCCTGGCGCCAGGCGTTGAGGCGCAGGGTGCTGTGGTGCAACGCGTGCTCCTGGGTGAAGCCGATTGCCCCGTGCAACTGGTGCGACAAGCGACTCACCAGGCTCGCCATCCGGTCGGCCTCCACGCGGGTGGCCAGAGCAGCGGGCAGCATATCCTCGCCTCGGCCGAGTCCGAGGTCGTCGGCCGAGCGGTTCGCGAGCGATGCCACCGCTGCAGCGCTGCCAGCGCTGACCGCCGTTACCGCGCCGAACATCTCGGCGACGGCGTGCTGGACCGTCTGGCGCCCGGACAGCGCCGAGCCGAACTGGATCCGGCCCGTGACGTGGTCAACCGTGAGCTCGAGAGCATGCTCCGCGGCCCCGAGCATCTGGACCGAGCGGAAGGTCAGCGCGCGGGCGTGGAGCGTGTCCAGCGCAGACGCGACGACCGTCATTGCCACGGGCTCG
>Ga0190264_10000176_pt1 | contig 10621 bp, 9 predicted proteins | sample Popmic112T_FD_136651 | JGI IMG/M metagenome (GOLD analysis project Ga0190264, IMG submission 136651) | Populus adjacent soil microbial communities from riparian zone of Indian Creek, Utah, USA - 112 T | ecosystem: Environmental > Terrestrial > Soil > Riparian zone | place: USA: Utah | collected... | reverse complement strand
GCACGCCGTGGTCGCGCTCCTCGAGATGCAGCGAGTCCGTCCAGCCCGCGAGGGCGAACTTGCTGGCGGAGTAGGCGCCGGTGTTCGCGCGGCCGACGCGGCCCGCGGTGCTGGCGACGTTGACGATCGCGCTCGGGGCGGAGGCCCGCAGCAGCGGCAACAGCGCCTCGGTGAGGCGGACGACGGCATCGAAGTTGAGCTCCATGTGGCGCTGGACATGGGCGTGGCCGGTCTCGGCGAAGTTGCCGCGCCAGGCGGCGCCGGCGTTGTTGACGAGCAGGTCGAGGCGGCCGCCGTGCTCGGCCTCGAGGTGGGCGCGGACGTGGGCCGGCGCGTCGTCGTCGGTCAGGTCGACCGCCAGGTAGGTCGCCCTGCAGGGCAGCGACTCGGCGACCTTCCGCAGCAGCTCCTCGCGACGGGCGACCAGAACCAGCTCCGTGCCCGGCTCACGGGCGAGCCGGATCGCCGTCGCCTCCCCGATCCCCGTCGATGCTCCCGTCACCAGTGCAACGCTCATTTTCGGAAGGCTAGTCGACCGCACTGCGGGCGCGAGTTGCAAGGATGCGGCGATGCCGGGGCACTCCGCACGCACTCCCCGCCTTACCGCCACCAGGCGCGAGGGCGAGCGGGTGACGCCGCTGGAGCTCTTCTTCGACCTCGTCTTCGTGCTCGCGATCACCCAGTGCACGGCGCTGATGGCGCACCATCCGAGCTGGTCGGGGATGGCCCAGGGCCTGCTGGTGCTGGGGATCCTCTGGTGGGGCTGGACCGCCTACGCCTGGCTGACCAGCGTCATCGACCCCGAGGAGGGAGCGGTGCGGCTGGTGATGTTCGTGGCGATGGCGGCGCTGTTGATCGTCTCGCTCTGCGTGCCGGAGGCCTTCGGCGACCTCGGGCTCACCTTCGCCCTCGCCTACGGGGTCGTGCGGGTCGCCCACATCGCCCTCTTCATGCTCGCCAGCCCCGACGACGACGCCCTGCGCCACTCGGTCCTCGGCCTCGCGGTCAGCACCGCGATCGGGGTCGGCCTGCTCGCCACCGCCTCGCTGTTCGACGGCGTGGCCCAAGGGGCGCTCTGGGCATTGGCCCTCTTCCTCGACATGGCCGGCCCCTACTTCTTCGGCGCCGAGGGCTGGAAACTCGTCCCCGGCCACTTCGCCGAGCGCCACGGGCTGATCATCATCATCGCCCTCGGCGAGTCGATCGTCGCGATCGGGGTCGGCGCCTCCGGGGCACTCGACCTCGGGATCGGCGCCGCGGCGGTGCTCGGCGTCGCCCTGGCGGCGGCGCTGTGGTGGACCTACTTCGACATCGTCGCCCTGATCTCGGCCAAACGACTGGGCGAAGCCGAGGTCGGCAAGGTCCAGAACGAGCTGGCGCGGGACTCCTACTCCTACATCCACCTGGCGATGGTGGCCGGGATCGTCCTGCTCGCCTTCGGCCTCAAGGTCACGATCGCCCACCACAGCGAGCACCTGCACGCGGTCCCAGCCTTCGCCCTACTCGGCGGCGTCGCGCTTTTCCTGCTCGGCCTGACCGCCTTCCGCTACCGCCACATCCACACCGTCAACCGCAAACGTCTGGGACTGGCGATCGTGCTGCTGATCCTGATCCCGGTCGCGACCGCGGTGCCGGCACTGATCTCCTTGGCAGTCGTCAACGTACTGGTCTGGACCATGATCTTCTTCGAGAATCGTGGCTACGGCGAGGGGCGCAGCCAGTTCCGCCACGAAGCCGCCGCCGCCCACACCTGACCGCACGACCAGGCGGCGATCGCGCATCAGATTTCGACATACTCCAAAACCTTGAGCGAGACGCCTTCACTACTCGACAGCCTCCTGCGCGCCGGCGCGCCCTCCGGTTACGAGGGACCTGCCGCCGCCGTCTGGCGCGAGGCCGCCTCCTTCGCAGAGCTGAGCACGGACGGCATCGGCTCCTCGATCGCCCGCGTCGGCGACGCCGCGCCGCTGCTCGCGGTGGTCGGCCACATCGACGAGATCGGGCTGATCGTCGTCCACATCGACGAGAAGGGCTTCCTCTGGTTCGCCCCGGTCGGCGGCTGGGACCCGCAGATCCTGGTCGGCCAGCGGGTCGAGGTGCGCGGCAAGAACGGGCCGGTGCTGGGCGTGGTCGGCCGCAAGCCGATCCACCTGCTCGAGCCCGACCAGCGCAAGAAGGTGGTCGAGCTGAAGGGCCTGCACATCGACATCGGCGCCGCCGACCGCGAAGAGGCCGAGGAGCTGATCCGGGTCGGCGACCCGGTCGTGATCGCGGCCGAGCCGATGCCGGTCGCCGGCGACCGCCTCGTCTCCCGCGCGATGGACAACCGCCTCGGCGCCTACGTGGCGCTGGAGAGCCTGCGCCGCGCACACAAGGGCGGCGAGATGCACGGCTCCTTCGCCGCCGTCGCCGCCGTGCAGGAGGAGATCGGCCTCTTCGGCGCCCGCACCGCCGCCTTCACGGTCCGGCCCGACCTGGCGATTGCGGTCGACGTCACCCACGCGACCGACGCCCCCGGCGTCGACGAGAAGGAGATCGGCAGCCACCCGCTCGGCTCCGGCCCGGTGATCGGCCGCGGCTCCACCCTCTCCCCCAAGGTCTTCGAGCTGCTGGTCGAGACCGCCGAGGCGGAGGGCATCGAGCACTCGATCAGCGCCAGCGGCCGCGGCACCAGCACCGACGCCGACGTCCTTCAGATCTCCCGCGCCGGCATCCCCACCGGCCTCGTCTCGATCCCGCTGCGCTACATGCACTCGCCGGTCGAGATGGTCGACCTGACCGACGTCGAGGCCACGGTCGAGCTGCTGGTGGCGTTTGCGTCGCGCCTCAAGGCCGACGTCGACCTCAGCCGCTGACTCAGTCGACCAGCGTCAGCTCTTTCGGTAGGCCGCTGAGATTGCGGTAGCCGTCCTCGGTGACGACGACGAGATCCTCGATCCGCACCCCGAGCTTGCCGGGCAGGTAGACCCCGGGCTCGACCGTGACGACTTCGTTCGGCGCCAGCACGTCATCGGAGCGCAGCGAGAGCCGCGGTCCCTCGTGGACCTCGAGCCCGACCCCGTGGCCGAGCCCGTGGCCGAAGCGGTCGCCGTGGCCGGCGGCCTCGATCACCTTGCGGGCGACGGTGTCGACCGCTTCGCCGTTGACGCCGGCTTCGACCGCCTCGAGCGCCGCCTGCTGGGCCTCGAGCACAACCTCGTAGACGCCGCGGGCCTCCTCACCGGGGTCACCGGTGGCGTAGGTGCGGGTACCGTCGGAGCAGTAGCCGTCGAGCTTCGCGCCCATGTCGAAGACGACCAGCTCGCCGCGGCCGATCTCGCGCTCGCCGGGCTCCGCGTGCGGCAGGGCGCCGTTGGGGCCGGCGGCGACGATCGCCGGGAACGAGGGGTCGGCGCCGAGCTCGCGAATCCGCGCTTCGGCGGCGCGGGCCACCTCGCGCTCGCTGCGCCCGGCGAGGCCGCGCTCGACGCTCCAGCGCCAGACCTCGTCGGCCAGCTCCGAGGCGGCGGCGATCGCCGCCAGCTCCTCGGCGTCCTTGACCCGCCGCAGTCCCTCGACCGCGCCGGCGGCGCCGACGGTCTCGACACCGTCGCTCAGTTTCTCCAGCAGTTTGCCGTGGGTCCGAACCGCCATCTGGTCGTCCTCGAAGCCGACCCTGCCCTCGAGCTTCTCCGCGATCGCTCCGAGCCAATCACCGCCGACCGTGATCGCCTCCCAGCCCTCGACTTCGGTCGCGGCGCGCTCGGTGTAACGAAAGTCGGTGAAGAAGAGGCGGATGCCGGGACCGCAGACACAGGCCCCGTTGGTACCGGTGAAGCCGGTCAGGTAGCGGACGTTGGTGAGGTCGGTGACCAGCATCCGGTCCAGCTCGCGTTCGGCGAGCAGTGCCTCGAGGCGGTCGCCGCGGCCGTGCATCAGGCGCCGAGCTCGCGGGCGAGCAGCTCCAGCGCCTCGCGGTAGCCGTCGGGGCCCTTGCCGCAGATCTTCGCCAGCACCAGCCCGTCGAAGACCGACTCGCGCCGCCACTCGTCGCGGTTCTCGACGTCGGAGAGGTGGACCTCGACCGCGGGCAGGCGGGCGACGTCGAGCGCGTCGGCGATCGCCCGGCTGTAGTGCGACCAGGCGCCGGCGTTGACGATCGAAGAGTCGGCCAGGTCCGGCAGACGGTGCAGGTACTCGACGAACTCGCCCTCGTGGTTGGTCTGGAAGAAGATCGGTTCGAGCCCGAGCTCGCGCGCCCAGCCGCCGATCCGCTGCTCCAACTGACTCAGCGAGAGGCCGCCGTAGACCTCCGGGTCGCGGCGATCGAGGATGTCGAAGTTGACGCCGTGCAGGACGGCGACGCGGTTGCGGGTGGTGGTCATCCGTAGAGCTCCGACACAGCTGCCTCGACCTTATCGGGGTCGACCAGCTGCCCTACCTCGGGCTTTCCGGGCTCGGAGAGGAGGATGAAGCCGACGCCGGCGGCGGTGCGCTTCTTGTCGCGCTGGAGCGCGTCGAGGATGGCATCGAGGCCTATCTCCCGGTCCAGTCGCACGGGCAGGTCATGGCGGCCCAGCGCCGACTCGACCTCCTCCCGCAGCCCAGGCGCATCCGAGAGCCGCAGCGCCGCCAACAGGCCGAGCCCGACCGCCTCGCCATGGCGGTAGCGCCTGTACTCCGTCGCGGCCTCGATCGCATGCCCGACCGTGTGGCCGAGGTTGAGGACATGCCGACGGCCGCCGTCACGCTCGTCGTCGGCGACGACCTCGCACTTGTAGCGGGCACAGGCGAAGACGACGTCGTCGAGCTCGGCCGGATCGAGAGAGTCGAACGCGCGCACCCGCTCCCAGAGCGCACCGCCGGCCAACAGGCCCGTCTTCAGCACCTCGACGAAGCCCGCTGCCAGCTCGGCCGGCGGCAGCGTCTTCAGCGTCGCCGTGTCGCTGATCACAGCGGCCGGCAGGTGGTACGCACCGGCGTAGTTCTTACCCTCGGGCAGGTCGACGCCGGTCTTGCCGCCATAGGCTGAATCGACCTGGGCGACCAGCGTCGTCGGCACCTGGACCACCGGCACACCGCGCTGGTAGAGGTGGGCGCAGAGCCCGGCGAGGTCGCCGACGACGCCGCCGCCAAGCGCAACCACGTGGTCCTCCTTGGTCATCCCCGCCGCGGCCAGCTCGCGCAGAACGCCCTCGGCCACGGTCATCGTCTTCGAGCTCTCACCCGGAGTCATCTCGGCCCCGGCCGCGAGCGGCCGCAGGCGCTCGGCGTAGAGCGATGCGGTAGTCGCGTCCGCGATGGCGAAGCGGCGCCCTGGCGCGGGCCACCAGCCCGGTGCAACAGGAGGGTCCGCGAGCGCCTCGAGCAGGCCGGCGCCGACCAGGATCGGGTACTCGCCGGAGGCGCTCGCCGCCCAGAGCAGCTTCGTCCCCGCCGGCAGATCGGCAAGCGCCTGGAGGGCGGACAGGGCGCGGGCGACGATCCCGCGGTCTCCGACCGGCACGATCGCGTCGGCCAGCTCCTCATACAGCGGTTCGCGCGCCGCCATCAGCTTGGCAACGTCCTCGGCACTGGTGGCGAGCGGGCGGTCGCTATGGGCGATCCGACGCCAGGACTCGCGCGCGTCGACCTGCAGCCAGACGACGACGTGGCGGCCGAGCGCGGCCCGGATCCGCTCGCTGAGGATGCTGCCGCCGCCGAGCGCGATCGCGCCGCCGTCGGCCTGCTCCAGAAGCGCCCCCACGACCTCTGCCTCGCGGGCGCGGAAGCCCTCCTCGCCGTGGCGCTCGAAGGCCTCGGGGATCGTTGTCCCGAACTCGGCTTCCATCACCGCGTCGATCTCGGTCGTCTCCAGATTCGCCTCCCTGGCCGCGGCCAGCGCCGTGCTCTTGCCCGCGCCCATGAAGCCGATGAAGACCAGTGCCGGCCTCATCGCCTCACCCGCGGAAGTCGATGCGCTGCTTGTAAGAGGAGATCGCGGCGAGGACGTCGTCGATGTGGTCGCCGCCGAACTTCTCGCGGTAGCAGCGGGCCAGCGTCAGCGCCACCATCGCCTCGCCGACGACAGCGGCGGCGGGGACGACGGTCGAGTCGGTGCGCTCGCGCAGCGCCTGCGCCGGCTGCTTGGTCTCGGTGTCGACCGAGCGCAGCGGCTTGGTCAGGGTCGAGATCGGCTTGATCGCGGCCCGCACCGAGAGTGGCTGCCCGTTGGTCATCCCGCCCTCGAGACCGCCGGCGTGGTTGCTTTCGCGGAAGTAGCCGTCCTTCTCGGACCAGAAGATCTCGTCGTGGGCCTCCGAGCCGGGGCGACCGGCGACGTCCCATGCCTCGCCGATCGAGACGCCCTTGATCGACTGGATCGAGGCGACGGCGCCGGCGAGGCGGCCGTCGAGCCGGTCTTCCCAGGAGATGTGGGAGCCGAGGCCGGGGACGAGTCCGAAGACGCGCACCTCGAAGGTGCCGCCGAGGCTCTCGTTGGCCTTGCGCAGGCGGTTGATCTCGGCCACCATCGCTTTGCTCGCCTCGGGGTCAAGACAGCGGACCGGGTCGTCGTCGACGCCGGCGAAGTCGGCGGGCGTGAGGTCGTCGCGCTCGGCCGCCCTGACCGAGGCGATCTGGGTGACGTGGCTGTGGATCTCAACCCCGAGCGCGGTGAGGAAGCCGCGGGCGACGGCGCCGGCGGCGACGCGGGCGGCGGTCTCACGGGCGCTGGCGCGCTCGAGCACGTTGCGGATGTCGTCGTGGCCGTACTTCTGGGCGCCGACGAGGTCGGCATGGCCCGGGCGCGGCAGGTGCACGGCGTCGGGCTCGAACCCCTCGACCGGCCAGGGGTTCATCCGCTCCTCCCAGTTGGCGTAGTCGCGGTTGGCGACGAGGAGGGCGATCGGGCTACCGAGGGTGCGGCCGTGGCGGACGCCGGAGCGGACGTCGGCGGTGTCGGTCTCGATCCGCATGCGGCCGCCGCGGCCGTGGCCGAGCTGGCGCCGGGCCATGTCGCGGTCGAGCGCCTCGCGGTCGAGCTCGAGCCCGGCGGGCATGCCCTCGACGATCGCCACGAGCCCCGGCCCGTGCGACTCCCCCGCGGTGGTGAATCGGAACGTCGTCATCGGTCGCCAAGGCTATAGGCGGCGGCGCGCATGACGTCCAGGGGCGGCTCGAGGCCGGTCCAGATCTGGAGCGAGAGGGCGCCCTGCTGGACCAGGATCTCGAGGCCGTCGACGACCGTGGCGCCGGCGGCGGCCGCGGCCATCGAGAGCGTCGAGGGGCCGTCGCCGTAGACCATGTCGACGAGGATCTGCTCGCTGAAACCGTCGCGGCGCAAAGGCAGGTGGGCAAACGGGTCCTCGCCGTGCAGGCCGACCGCGGTGGTGTTGACGATCAGCTCATAGGCGCTCTGGTCGATCGCGGTCACGGCATTGCCCTGAACCTCGATCTGAAGCCCGCCCAGCTCCAGGTGAACCTCCTCCGCCCGGGCGCTGGTGCGATTCCAGATGTCGACGATCGCACCTTCGGTGCGCAGCGCCCAGATCGCCGCCCGCGCTGCTCCCCCGGCGCCCAGCACGAGGGCGCGAGCGCCCCGGGGCGCGACCGGCAGGGCCGCGACGAGGCCGCCGGCGTCGGTGTTGTGCGCCTGGATCTGACCGTCGGCGAAGACGAGCGTGTTGGCCGCGCCGATCCTCTGCGCGCCCTCGCTGGAGACGTCGGCAAGGGCGAACGCCGCCGTCTTGTGCGGCACCGTGATGTTGGCGCCCGCGAACCCCTCCCCGGGCAGCGCCCGCAGACAGGCCTCGAGCTCCTCCGGGGCGACATCGATCGCCTCGTAGCGCCACTCCTCCCCCAGCCCCAGCGCCGCCAGGGCGGCGTTCTGCATCGCCGGAGAGCGTGAGTGGGAGACCGGGTGACCGAGGACCGCCAGCCGCGGCATCCCTATTCCCCGCAGGTGCTCGGCTCGTTGCCGCCGTTGGCTTCGCGAGCTTCGTTGTACTTGGCGACGTTGGCTTCGAATTCGGCTTCGGTCTCGGCGAAGGCGAGCTCGTTGCACGTGTTCGGTTTGTTCACGTAGAAGAGGAAGTCGGACTTGGCCGGGTGGGCCGCGGCCTCGATCGCGGTCAAGCCGGGGCTGTTGATCGGCCCCGGCGGCAGGCCGACGTTGGTGCGGGTGTTGTAGGGCGAGTCGACCGCCAGCTCCGATTCGGTCAGCGGCTGGGTGTAGTTGTCGACGGCGAAGCGGATCGTCGCGTCGATCCCCAGTGGCATCCCCTCGTGCAGGCGGTTGTAGACGACCGAGGCGACCAGCTTGCGCTGGCTCGGGATGCCCGCCTCGTCCTCGATCAGCGAGGCGATGATGAGGACGTCGAAGACCGTCAGGTTTTTCGACTTGGCGTAGCTCATGTCGACGCCCTTGATCCGCCGCTTGAAGTCCTCCAACTGCAGCTGGACCAGGTCGGCGACGGGCGCGCCCGGCTTCATTTCGAAGGTGTCAGGGAAGAGGAAGCCCTCGAGGTCCTTGGCGCCCTTGCCGCCGTACCGGGCGGGGTTGAGGTACTTGGAGCGCACGGTCTCCTTGGTGTAGTCCCCCGCGAGGCCGATTTCCTCGACCAGCTGTGCCGTCTGCGCGCGGCTGTAGCCCTCGGGGATCGTGACCGTGGTCACGCGTTTGACCGGCGGCCGGGAGAGAGCGTCGATCGCCGCTCCGTAGGACATCCCCTCGGCCAGGGTGAAGTGCCCGGCGTAGAGCTCGGAGCGCTTGCCCTCGAGGGTGACGCGGACCTGGAACAGGGTCGAGCTGTCGATCACGCCTTTTTCACCGAGCAGGTCGCCGACCTCGCTGACGCTGGCGCCCTTGGGAACCGTCACCTGCACCTGGCCGGAGCCGTCGCCGTGGAAGGGCTGGAAGAGAGCGAAGAGGAACCAGATCACGACCACCGCGACGATCGCGCCGACGAGGCGGAAGGGATGACGGCCGACGGCGGCGAGGAAGCCACCGCCGGAGCCGCCGCGGCGGCCCTTGGGCGCGGGCGCGACCGGCGGCGCCTTGATCGCCTCGCCCTCGAACGGCACCTCGACCACGCCGGGCCCCTCATCCACCACCGCCCCCTCATCCCAAAACTCCTCCTCCGACCCACGAGGCGCCAGCGGCACCTCCGCAGCAGGCGATTCGTCCGGAGGCTCGGGGGAGGACTCGACGGAACCTCCCGCAGTTCGTGACGGCGAGTCCTCCCCCGAGCCTCCCCCCGCACCCGCCCCGCCTTCCTTCGCCGCCCGCTTGGCCTCCCGCGCACGCCGCTTCTCCTCACGTTCGAGCCGCCGCTGCTCACGCTCGCGCGCCGCCGGGTCCTCGGGATTCGCGAAGGGGTCGTCGGGCATCCAGTCCTCAGTCATCGGCCCGCTCCTCGATCGCGGCCTGGCCGGCGAGGTAAGCCTGCAGCAGGTGGGCGGCGGCGATCGAGTCGCGGTCGCCACTGGCGCCGGCACGGCGGGTCGCGTCGGCCATCTTCGTGGTCAGGCGCTCGTCGTAAGTCTCGACCGGGATCGAGAGCATCGCTTCCAGTTCGGCGCAGAAGCTGCGGGCGAGTTCCGCCTGGCTACCCTCTTCGCCACTGAGGTGCAACGGCAGGCCGACGACGACGCGCTCGACCTCGCGCTCGGCCACCAGCTCGGCGACCGTGCGGGGCTCCGGCGGTTCGATCACCGGCAGCGGCGTCGCCAGGGTGCCGCTGGGGTCCGAGATGGCGCAGCCGATGCGCACGGTGCCGTGGTCGAGGGCAAGGACTCGCATCGGGCTAGGAGAGCTCTCGCTCGATCGCAGCGCGGGCGGCGGCCAGCGCCTCGTCGAGCCTGGCCGGGTCCTTGCCGCCGGCCTGGGCCATGTCGTCGCGGCCGCCACCGCCACCGCCGACAATCGGAGCGATCTCCCGGATCGTCGCTCCCGCCGAGAGCCCCTTCTCGACGATGCCCTTGCTGTAGAGCGCGACCAGGCCCGCCTTGCCGCTGCCCCTGGTGCCGAAGACAACCGCCGACTCTCCGCCCAGCTTCGACTGCACGCGGTTGGCCAGGTCAATCAGCAGCTTGGGGCTGCCCTCGCCGAGCCTCGTCTCCGCGACGACGATCTGACCAGCGGCGGTGGTGACAATCTCGTCCGGTCCGGTCAAGCGATCAGCCTCTTCGCTGAGTTGTTGTTGCTGCACCTTCTCGACACCCGCCCCGGCCACCTTCATCTGCTCGGCGGCGCGGCGCGCTGCCGCCAGCGGATCCTGCGGGTTGCCGAGCAACTCCCCCGCCTCGCGCAGCTGACCCTCGCGCTCGCGGAAGAAGTCGATCGCGGCGGGACCGGTGATCGCCTCGACCCGGCGCACGTTGGCGGCGCTGGAGCCCTCGGAGACGATCTTGAAGATGCCGACCTCGGCGGTGTTGGCGATGTGGGTGCCGCCGCAGAGCTCGCGCGATACGCCCTCGACTTCGACCACCCGCACCCACTCGCCGTATTTCTCGCCGAACAGGGCCATCGCCCCGAGCCGTTCGGCCTCGCCGCGATCCATCTCCAACCAGCGCACCGCCCTGCTCGCCTTGACCCACTCGTTGACCCGATCCTCGACCGCGGCCAGATCTTCGGCGCCCAGCGACTGGCCGTGGGTGAAAT
>Ga0190264_10000175_pt1 | contig 10632 bp, 9 predicted proteins | sample Popmic112T_FD_136651 | JGI IMG/M metagenome (GOLD analysis project Ga0190264, IMG submission 136651) | Populus adjacent soil microbial communities from riparian zone of Indian Creek, Utah, USA - 112 T | ecosystem: Environmental > Terrestrial > Soil > Riparian zone | place: USA: Utah | collected... | reverse complement strand
CCGACGGACAGGGTCACGGTCACGTGCGCGCCGCCATGCACGCGAACCGGCGTCGAACCGACGCTATGGTGGATGCGCTCGGCGAGCTTCAGGGCGTGCGCGATTTCCGCACCGGCCAGGAGGATCGCGAACTCGTCGCCACCGAAGCGCGCGCCGGTGTCGCCCGCGCGAATCTCGGCCTCGGCGCGCCGGGCCACTTCCTTGAGCGCCTCGTCGCCGGCCAGGTGGCCGAAGCGATCGTTGATGTCCTTGAAGTTGTCGAGGTCGATCATGAGACAGGCCAGCGTCTTGCCGGTGCGCTCCGATCTCGCGAGTTCTTCCCGTAGGCGATTGTGGAAATAGCGGCGGTTGTGCCATCCGGTGAGGAAATCGGTGACACCGCTGCGCACCAGGCGCGCGCGATTTACCGCGTTTTCCAGGCTGATGGCGACGATGACGCCGAGGTGCGCGAGAAAGTCCGCGGCCAGGTCGCTGGTGAAGCGGTGTGGATCGCGGCTGCAGAATGCGATCACGCCGATGGCGCGGCTGTCGCGGGGTAGCGGGATCAGTGCGACGCTGCCCTGTTTCATCGCCGGGGACACGAGCAATTCGTGATCGACGGCGGAGTAACGGCCGAGCCAGGGCCGGTCGAATTGCGCGAGCTGCGGCGCAAGTGGCGACACGGCATCGATGAACCGTACTTCCTCGATGACCGCGGTCGTCAGGTTTTCGTTACCGGATAGATGCCGCAGCTCGTGCTGGGGATCGAACAACGAGAGGGTGACGAGGTCGAGTGCATAGGCGTCACGCAGCCCGGTAACGATCCGGTCGAATAGCTCGCCGAGTGAATTCGCGCGAAGCAGCTCGATTTCGCGGGCCTGGGTCTTGCGCAGCAACAGCTCGTTGCGCGCGACCTCCTCGGTGAGCACCCGCAGATGCTCGCGCAACTCATCGGCCGGGGCCGAGTCAGGGTCGCGCGAGCTCACTCTCACGCACGCCGTTCGGCGACTGACCGCCGGTCTTCCAGGTATTCACGGCCGCGACGCATGAGATTGGCGAACGCTTCGAAATCCTGGGAGATCACCGCGGTGCGCAGCCGCTCGACCGCCTGCGACAGCGCCTCGAGCGATTCCGATCCGTAGTCGTTGAGACTCTGGATCTCGAAGTACAACTCCGGACTTTCCTGCGCGACGAGCGAAGCCACGTCGAGCTGCGAATCGAACGTGGTCGAAGACAGCTTTGCGAGGCGTGGCGCAGCTTCGCCGCTTTCGGCCAGCGCCGTGAAGAAGGCGATGTTCAATGCGTGCGACAGCCCGAGAACGTAGGCGATGAGCCGATCGTGTTCGTCGAGCGACATCACCACCTGCTCCACCATGGTGGAGGCGAACAGTTCACGCGCCGCCGACGTCGCTTCGGACGAACCCGCCTCGACGAAGATCACGTGCCGCCCCGAGAGCAGTTCCGTATTCGGGCCGAACATCGGGTGCAGCGAAGTCACGCGGCAGCCGTGCGACTTGAGCGCATTGAGCCCGGCACGCAGCGGTGACTTGAGAGAGCCGACGTCGAAAATCACACCCTTGGGGCGGCGCATGGCCACCTCACGCAGGATCTTGTCGGTGACTCCGAGCGGCGTGGCGATGACGATGAAATCCTGGCCAAGCGGGGAAGTGCGCCAGTCCGGAAGGTGTGCGAAACCCGGCGGCGCGCCGGCGGGATCGGCGATTTCCACGGCGAAGCCCTGGGATGCCATGAACTCGGCGAACCAGCGGCCCATCTTGCCCGCGCCGCCGATGACCAGTGCCGTGCGGCCGTTTCCCGCGCCCTGGGCGGCGACACTCGCCTGCTCCTGGGTAGTTAGGGAAGAACGGATCAGCAGGCGCAGGATGTTCTCCGCCACCTGGGGCGACACGCCGTACTGCTTGCCCGCCTCGCGCGCCGCCAACAGCACCTCGCGCTCGCGGTTGTAGTCGCGCGTCGCATGTCCGGTGGCGCGCTTGGCGCGCGCCACTTCGCGGCTGGTCTCCTGGCGTTTGCCGACCAGCTCGAGGATCTGACGATCGAGGTCGTTGATCCTGCGGCGCAGGTCTTCGAGCGAACTCATGAATTTGCCTTTTAAACGAATTCCGACCTAGCTTTTATCGGCTGCGAGGCACGACTGCAAGGCTACTGCATCACTAATGGCATCACGGATAACATATCGGCCATGGAACTCTTCAATGACCTGCTGCCCGATCCCCTGCCGGCCGAACCCATGGCTCTGGCGAGCGCCTGGCTCGCCACTGCCATCGCCGCCCGCCAACAGCCCAATCCCGACGCCATGGTGCTCGCGACCGCGACAGCGACCGGCCTGCCTTCCGCGCGCATCGTGCTGTGCAAGGAGTTCGATGTCGAGCAGGGCCGCGTGTCTTTCGTGACCAACTACGACTCTCGCAAAGGGCGGGATCTCGCGGAAAATTCGCGCGCCGCACTGGTGTTCCACTGGGATCACTCGCATCGCCAGATACGCGTCGAGGGATTCGTGGTGAAAGCGCCAGCCTCCGAGAGCGACGCGTATTTCGCGTCGCGCAACTGGCAGCGGCGCATCGGCGCCTGGGCCAGCGCGCAGAGCCAGCCGCTGCGCGGGAGAGAGCAGCTCACCGCGGCAGTACTCGCTGCCGCGAAACGGTTCGGCGTGCCCGAGCCCACGCTCGACAACATCAACGTACCCGTAGCCGCGGACATTCCGCGACCGCCCTTCTGGGGCGGCTACTACGTGTGGGCCGACTCGGTCGAGTTGTGGGTCGAAGGCGCTTCGCGCATCCACGAGCGAGCGCGCTGGACCCGCTCGCTAACTACCACGGCCGACGCCTTTCGCACCGGCCCGTGGTCGGCCACGCGGCTGCAGCCCTGACGTGTGGCGCAATGTCCGCATCGCGTTTCTGCTGCTGATCCTTGGCGTAGCTGCCTGGTCCAACTGGTACGACCGCCTCAGCACCACTGACTGGGATGAGACCCTGTACGTCGGCGTATTCCCGGTCGAAGAGCCCGGGAACCCGGTCGTGCACGATTACATCGAGCGCCTGTCGTCCGATCACATCGCCGACATTGAAAAGTTCCTGAATGAGGAAGCGCGCGAATTCGGCATCGGCATCGCGCGCCCGGTCACTGTCGATCTGTACCCGCCCGTGGCAGAACGGCCGCCGGAACGCGGCGCCAGTTCGAACGTCCTGCAGAACATGTGGTGGAGCCTGAAGCTGCGCATGTATGCGCGGCGCGCGGCGCGCGAGTCCGGCAAGCCGCCTCCGCAGATACGCCTCTTCGTGCTCTACCACGACCCCGCTTTTTCCCAAGCAGTGCCGCATTCAGTGGGCCTGCAGAAAGGCCTCGTGGGTGTGGTACATGCCTTCGCGGCCGCGCGGATGACGCGCGGCAACAACGTGGTCATCGCGCACGAGATCCTGCATACGCTCGGCGCATCGGACAAATATGATCCGGATACGCTGGCGCCGCTGTTTCCCATCGGCTATGCGGAGCCGGACAGGACGCCTCGTTTTCCGCAACCGTTCGCGGAAATCATGGCCGGCCGTTCCGCGGTCGACGCAAGGACCTTCGAGATTCCGGAATCGCTCGACAAGGTCGTCGTGGGCGAAGCCACCGCGCTCGAGATTCGCTGGATCGGGAAATGAGCACCGTGCTCGAAGCCGCGCAGTTGCGCGTCGCGGTCCCTGGCCGGACTCTCATAGACTCGTTCGATTGCACGATCCGCGCCGGCGAATTCATCGCGCTTCTGGGCGGCAATGGCACCGGCAAATCCCTGCTGCTGCGGACGCTGGCGGGCCTGCGCGCGCCCACCGCCGGCCTCGTGCGGATCGACGACCGCGACATCACCACCGTCCCTCGACGTGAGGTCGCGATGCGGCTGGGGTTCCTGCCACAGGATCCCGAGGCAGCTCCCCAGGGTTCGTTGCGGGAAAGCGCACTGCTTGGCCGGTTCGCGCATCTCGGCTTCTGGGAAGCCGCGGGCGCCGCCGATACACAACGCGTGGCCCGGGCGCTCGCCGATGTCGGCCTCGAAGCCTTCGCGGAGCGCGAACTCGGCACGCTGTCAGGCGGCGAACAACGCCGCGCCTCCATCGCCCGCCTGCTGGTCCAGGCGCCGTCTATCTACCTGCTCGACGAACCCACCAATCACCTGGATCCAGCGCAGCAGATCGGCATTCTCGACAAGCTGCGCCACCTCACCCGTGAGGGCGCCGCGGTCATCGCCAGCCTCCACGAGCCCAATCTCGCGTTGCGTTACGCGGACCGCGCCTGTCTGCTGTCGGGCAATGGACAGAGTGAACTGGTCGACGGTGCGGCACTCGGCACGGATCACCTCCAGCGCCTCTACGGCATCCGCTACGTCGAAACGCGTCTGGGGCAACAGCGCTTCATGGCGCCGGGCTGAAGTGCTCGCAGTCGCTGATGACCCTGATTCTCAATGCTTCCGCGATCGGTTCTTCGCCTTCGAGCTGGTACCAGCGCGTCGCCACTTCCTCGAGCCGATGGCGCCGGGTGACCGGTTCCTGCCAGGCGATCTCCTGAATTCGCAGTAGACGGTCGAGCGGCTCACCCTCACGACGTGCCGCCAGCGCGCGTTGCGCGACCTCGAGTTCGGCCTGGCAATGCGGAGCTGTCGTCGGCACCGGCTCCGGTTCCACCGGTGTTGCCGCATTGGCGGCTACGGGCGGCTCACGCGACGAGCGTTTTTCGGCCAGACTCTTGCTGGTGTTGTAGGCATACAGCAGCGCCGCGACACCCAGGATTCCGAAAATTCCCCAGCGCAGGAATACCGACATGGTCAGCTGCCGAAACGCACGTTTTCCAGGATGGTCTCGTGCAGTGCGCCGTTGGTGGCGAGCACCGTGGTGGTGTCGAGATTCACCGCCGAGCCCTTGAGGTCGGTAAATCGGCCGCCGGCTTCTTCGACGATCACGGTCAGCGCCGCGATGTCGAGAATATTCACATCCGATTCGATCACGACATCGAGCGCGCTGCGCGCCAGCAGGTGGTAGTGCACGAAGTCGCCATAACCGCGGATGCGGTTCACGCGGCCGATCAGGCCACCGAAACGCGCCCACGCCGGAGAAGCCGCCAGGGTCTTGAGATTGCCGGACGAGACGATCGCCGCCTCGAGCGTATTCACCTTGCTCACGGAAATCCGCTTGCCGTTGAGAAACGCGCCCTTGCCGCGCTCGGCCCACGCCAGCTCGTCGTACGCCGGCGCCATCGACACGCCTAACACGAACCTGCCGCCGCGCATCAGCGCGATCTGCGTGGAAAAAAACGGGCATTCGCGCACGAACGACTTGGTGCCGTCGATGGGATCGACCAGCCAGACACTCTCCGCGTTCATGTCCGACTTGCCGGTCTCCTCTCCGTAAAAGCCGTACGACGGAAAGCGCCGGGTGAGCAGGTCACGAATGGCCTCTTCGGAGCGCACGTCGGCCTCGGTGACCGGGGTCTTGTCCGCCTTCACCTCGATCTTCACGTTGCGTTGGTAGAAACCGCGGATCACTTCCGCGGCGGCGCGCGCCGCGTCGAGGGCGGCATTGAGTTCATTCGACATTTCGGGGTTCGGCATGGCGGGCGAAGCCTGCGGTAGCTGCGCCGGAACTGTCAATTCGCAACGAATCTCGCTAGAGTTCGGCCCGCCGAAAGGTTACGGGAAGCTGGTGAGCCGCCATTAGATGGCAATTCCAGCACTGCCCCCGCAACGGTAATCGAACCGCAACTCGTCAATTGCCACTGAGCCGCAAGGCTTGGGAAGGCGACGCGTCGGAACAGTGATGTTCCAGTTCGAGAGTCCGGAGACCGGCCTGACGGCATCATTCCCAGTTGCGGCGGGCAACGGGACGGGCTTCATGCCCTTCCTGTCCGCTCTCATCCTGGGTGTTCAAGCATTCGGCCATGCGGGCGTGCATGGAAAGGGCATTTTTCATGAATCGCAACTCATCTACGCAAGTGGCGCTCGCCGTCGCTGCGGCTCTCGTTTCACCCACGATCTTCGCGCAGGACGACCTCGACGAGACCGTGGTCACCGCGACGCGCACCCCCGTGGCGCTCGACGCGGTCGGTGCACCGGTCATCGTCATCACGCGCGACGACATCGAGCGTTCACTCGCCAGCGACGTCAGCGAGCTCCTGCAAGCGCACGCCGGCCTGGAAATCGCGCGCAACGGCGGCCCCGGGCAAACCACGTCGCTGTTCACGCGCGGCACCGAGAGCAACCACACCGTGGTGCTCATCGACGGCGTGCGGATCAACCCGGGCACCATCGGCGGCGCCGCGTTACAGAACATCGCGCCGGAATCGATCGAGCGCATCGAAATCGTCAAGGGCCCGCGCTCTTCTTTATATGGGACCGATGCCATCGGCGGCGTCGTGCAATTGTTCACGCGCGGCGCGGCCAAGGATGGTGCGAGTGCCGGCGCCACTTTCGGCAGCGACAACACCCAGCAGGTGTTTGGCGATTTTGCTTTGACGACGGGCGAAAAACTGCGGCTCGGTTTTGGCGGCAGCTACGCCGAAAGCGAGGGTATGCCGGTGTTCGTCGACGACAACACCGATCGCGGCTATCGCAATGTCACCGGCCGGGCGTCCCTCGAATACTCCGCGACGGATGAGCTGACCCTGCGCGCGCGCGCCTGGGATACCTCCGGCCGAACGGAATATTCTTCACAGACCTTCTCGGATCCGCCGTACGCGGCCGTCTCGCAGGACTTCGAAAACAGCGTTTACTCGGCGGAAGTCGAATACCGGCGCGCCGAAGGTTTCGGCGTGCGCGCCACGGTGAGCCACGCGCTCGACGACATCGAGCAGCTGCAACCGGGGTTCGGTCCGGCGGAATTCGACTACGCGCGCACCGCCCGCACCAACGTCGACGTGCAAATGGACCTGGCGCAGGTCGGCACGCATGCGTTCACCTTAGGCCTGCAGCACAGCGACGAAAACACCCGGGCGCAATCCTTTGGCACGGTGTTCGACGAAGACACCTCGGTGATGCAGGCATTCGTCCAGGATCAGTTCGAGGTCGGCCGCCTCACCTCGCGGCTGGCGCTCGGGGGTGTGGATCATGAGACCTTCGGCAACGAGCTCACCTGGAACGCGGAATTCAGCGCCGCATTCGACACTGGCACACGCATGACGCTCTCGGGAGGCACCGCGTTCCGCGCACCCGACAGCACCGATCGATTCGGCTTCGGCGGCAACCCGGATCTCGGCCCCGAGGTTTCGGAGCAGGTGGAATTTTCGGTGCGCCAGAAGTTAGGCGCCCGCCACCAGCTCGCGCTGTCCGCGTTCGACAACCACATCGACGATCTCATCGAATACGTGGTCACCGACTTCGTCACGTTCGAAGGGCAGAACCAGAACGTCGAGCGCGCGCGCATCAAGGGCGTGGAGCTCGGGTACAACTTCACGGGTGAAGCGTGGCGCGCCCGCGCCGAGCTCACCTTGCAGGATCCTCGCGACGAGACGACCGGCGAGCGCCTGCTGCGCCGCTCACGCGAAGCGCTGATGGTGGCGGTGAATCGCGACGTGGGTGCGCTCGATGTGGGCGTGGACATCGTCGCAGTCGGCGACCGCAAGGATTTCGGGTTCCCGGCACCCGTTACGCTCGATTCCTACACGCTGGTCAATGCCACGCTGCGGTATAGAGTGAACGACGCGCTCACGTTGCAGGGCCGGTTCGAGAACATCTTCGATGAGGACTACACATACGCCGAGGGCTACCGCACTGAAGGTGCCTCGTACACCGTTGGAGTACGCTACAGCTTCGAATAACTCTCGCAGCGCAGGGTGGCGGTATGGGCAATCGCTTGAGCAGGATCTATACACGCACAGGCGACGATGGCACCACGGGCCTCGGCGACGGAGCGCGGGTTCGCAAGGATCACATCCGTGTCGAGGCCTATGGCACCGTGGACGAGGCCAATAGCGCCATCGGGGTGATCCTCAGCGTTCCCGGATTGCCCGCGGAAGTTGCCCGATGCCTCACGGAAATCCAGCATGACCTGTTCGATCTCGGTGGAGAGTTGTGCATTCCCGGCACGAAGGCCATCAGGGCGGAACAGATCGACAAGCTCGAACAGGTGCTCGACAAGTTCAACGAGCCGCTGCCCGCGCTGAAGGATTTCATACTGCCGGGCGGCGGCCCCGCCGCCGCGCATTGCCACCTGGCGCGAACCATCGTGCGGCGCGCCGAGCGCTGCGTGTGGACGCTGGCGGGATCGGAGCAGGTCAACGTCGAAGTGCCGAAGTACCTGAACCGGTTGTCAGATCTGCTGTTCGTGCTGGCGCGCGTGCTCGCGCGGCATGAACACGGTTCAGAAGTCCTGTGGCGCCACGACCGCGGCGCCGGCCGGTAAAGCTGCGTCAGGCAACGGACTGCCATGAGCGAAGCCGATTCACTCACTGACCTCATCCGGCGCGCACAGGACGGCGACGAAGCGGCGTTGCGCATCGTGTTCGATGCAACATACGCGGAACTGCGCGGACTGGCGCGAGCGCGGCTGCGCAAGGGCAGCCGCAATACCTTGCTCGATACGACCTCGCTGGTGCACGAGGCCTTCCTGCGTTTCGCCGACGCGGGCCGCCTGCATATCGGCGATCGACAGCATTTCCTGCGTTATGCAAGCCATGTGATGCGCTCGGTCATCGTCGACTTCGTGCGCGAAAAGCTGGCCCAGCGGCGTGGTGGCAATGCCGTGCATGTCACGCTGGACTCGCAGATCGGCGACGCGCCGAATGCCGGCGAAAGGGAGATCTTGCAGGTACACGAAGCGCTCGAAGAGCTGGCGCAACTCGACCCGCGTATGGTGCAGGTGATCGAAATGCGCTATTTCGCAGGCATGACCGAGGCCGAGATTGCCGCCGCGCTGGGAGTAAACGACCGCACGGTGCGCCGCGATTGGCAAAAGGCGAAGCTGCTGCTTGCCGATGCGCTGAAGTAGTCGACGCCGGACTGTCCGGATCTTGCGCGAAATTCCGTTATTGCCCGGCTGGAGCAATTTTCACGGGGCGCTGTCATGCAGAAGTTGCAGATCGATGCGAGTACCTGGTCGACATTGAATCGTCTGCTCGATGAGGCGCTCGACAAGCCTGCCGCCCAACTACCGCAATGGCTCGACGAGCTGGCGCCGGAGTTCGAGGGCCTGAAGCCGCGGCTGCGCGACCTTCTCTCGCGTACCGGCCTGATCGAAACCGGCGAGTTCCTGCACACGCTGCCGAAGTTCGAGCTCGAACCGGACGACCTTGCAGCCGCCAGCGGCGAACACGCAGGCCAGGAAATCGGGCCATATCGACTGGTACGCGAGCTCGGCAGCGGTGGTATGGGTGTGGTGTGGATGGCGGAACGTACCGACGGTCTCATCGATCGGCCGGTAGCACTGAAGCTGCCCCACGGCGCCTGGAAGCGCGCCGGTCTCGCGGAGCGCATGGCGCGCGAGCGCTCGATCCTCGCCACTCTCGCTCATCCGAACATCGCGCATCTGTATGACGCCGGCATCACCGCCGATGGCCAGCCCTATCTCGCCATCGAGTACGTCGAAGGGCGGCGCATCGATTACTTCTGCGATGAGCAGTCGATGGACGTGAAGGCCCGACTGCGGCTGTTTGCGCAGGTCGCGGACGCCGTGGCGTACGCGCACGCAAAACTCGTCGTGCATCGCGATCTCAAGCCGGCAAACATCCTCGTCAGTGCCGGGCGGGTGAAGTTGCTCGACTTCGGCATTGCCAAGCTGCTCGAGGACGGTGAAGCGCGCGAGACGCGGGTCACCGAGCTGTCGGGGCGCGCGTTGACACCCGACTACGCTTCGCCGGAGCAATTGCGTGGTGAGCCGCTCACCATTGCCTCGGATGTGTACTCGCTGGGCGTCGTACTGTACGAACTGCTGTGTGGCCAGCGTCCATACAAACTTGCGCATGATTCCCGCGGCGCGCTCGAGGACGCCATTCTGCAAGCCGAGCCGCCGGCACCCAGCGGCGTCGTGCCTTCCGCGCGCCGCCGGGAATTACGCGGTGATCTCGACACCATCGTCCTCAAGGCGCTGAAGAAAAAACCGGGCGAGCGTTACGCAACCGTGCATGCGCTGGCGGACGACATTGGCCGGTTTCTCGATGGCCACCCGGTGCTGGCGCGCCCCGACTCGTGGACCTATCGAACGTCCCGTTTATTGCGTCGACACAGGCTCGTTTTTTCGGCGAGCACCGCGGTGGCAGTCGTGCTCGTCGGCGCCACGCTGTACTCCATGCGCCAGGCGCAACTCGCCCGTACCGAAGAGTTACGCGCAGGACAGGTCGAGCAGTTCATTGCGTCGATTCTCACCGATACCCAGTCTGCCGAATCACCGACCGCGGAAGGACTGCTGAAGCAAGCCCGCGCCCGGATAGGCGACGAGTTTGCCGATCACCCGCTGACACAGATTCGTTTGCTCCTCATCGTCAGCCGAAGCCTCATCGGGTTCTCCGAGTACGACGCCGCCGACGAAGCACTGGAAGCAGCTCTGTCCATCTCGCGAAACCATCCTGGCGCCAGTGACTCTTATGTCCGGCATGCGCGCGTGCAGCGACTGACGCTGCACCGCCTCCGCGGCAGGCTCGTCCTGCTGCGCAAAGAACTCCATGAGCTGCGGT
>Ga0190264_10000174_pt1 | contig 10659 bp, 6 predicted proteins | sample Popmic112T_FD_136651 | JGI IMG/M metagenome (GOLD analysis project Ga0190264, IMG submission 136651) | Populus adjacent soil microbial communities from riparian zone of Indian Creek, Utah, USA - 112 T | ecosystem: Environmental > Terrestrial > Soil > Riparian zone | place: USA: Utah | collected... | reverse complement strand
AGCAGGCCTTTGGGCAGGGTGGCCGAGTAGGAGGTGATCTCCTGCTCGGCGTCAGAGCGGGTCAGGTGCAGGTAGAAGGGCGAGCGCGAGCCGGCGTTGCGGTTGGCGGTGCCCGACTCGGCCGCCGGGGCGAAGGGGGCCGCAGCGGGTGGGCAGGGGCCGCCGCCGATCCCGCTGGTCAGCGCGAAGGGGACCTCACGGCCGAAGGTGAGGTCGGGGTAGAGCCAGGGCATCAGGTCGATCGAGGTCGAGTAGGACCCACAGGCCGAGGGCGTCGCCAGCGGGCTGCGCTGGCCTTCGCGGAAGTGCACGTTGAAGTGGGTATAGGGGAGCTGGGGCAGCTTCTCGAAGGTCGCGGTGAGCCGCCCGGAGCCGAGGTCGGGGATCACCTTGCCGGCGAGTTTGATCGCCACCCCGCGTTCGGGATCCTTGGCGACCAGGTAGAGCCCCAGCAGCGAGCCGAAGGGGTTGTCGTAGGGGGCGGCGAGAAACAGCGCGCCGGAAATCGGCTTGGCCATGACCGGGCTGACGATCGTAAGCTCGCCGATCTTGGAGTCGTTGGGGCAGCCCGCGCCGGGCGGGGAGTACTCAGTCTCGCGCGCATACTGCGCCGGGGTGCAGACCCCCAGCCCGGCGGCCAGCGACGGGTTGATCGTCATCCCCAGCGGCATCCTCACCACCGCGTCCTTGACCTGGGAGGGGGCGCGGATGCCCGGGATCAGGCGCCCGGTCGGAGTGACGTTGCGCAGCAGGGTCTCCTGGTTGAGGTCGAGGTCGAAGTCCAGGCCGCTGGCCGAGGAGGCGCGATCGGAGCTGGGCCGGGCCGAGCCGGCTTCGCGCTGGAGATCTTGGCGGTCGCAGCCGCCGAGGCCGAGCGGCTCCCCGGAGTTGTCGTGATAGAGCGAGACCCGCGATACCGGCGCCGGGGCCTGCCAGGAGCTCACGGTCAGGGTCGAGAGCGGCGGCCCCGTGCAGGCGGTCGGCAGAGTCAGATAGGCAAGCGGCGGCAAGACTTTCGGGTCACCGATCGAGCAGGTGCCCGCTTCGTAGTAGGGCGGGGTGGTCGGGAAGCTCTGCGGTTCGCGTTCGAGCTGGGCGTCGGTGCCGAAGTAGTCGGCCGGTTCGATCTCGTTCAGGCAGTTGCCGCGTTCGCGGTCGTGGCCGACCAGCCAGGGGTTGCCCCAGGTGGTGATCTTCAGGGCCGAGATGCCGAGCTTCTGGGAGATCTCGTGGGCCTGCAGGCTGAGCTGGTAGCCGCCGTCCTCGCTCTTGATCCGCTGGGCGAAGGTGATCGGCATCCCGAAGGGGGCGGCTCCGAGCAGGGCCGAGAAGCCCGGCGGCGGGGCGAGGTTGAAGAGCCCGAAGGTGCGCTTCTGACCACCGCCGTAGGAGCTCTCGACCTCGATCGTGCCGACCTGGCTGGGGTTCGGGCAGCTCTCGCCCGAGAGGCTCTGCTGGAAGGGCGAGTCGCGCGGGGTGTTGAACTGGGCGATCCGGCACTGGCCGACCACGGTCGGGTTTTCGATCAGCCCCGGCGGCCGGTCGATGCGGATCTCACGCAGGTCGCCGTCGGCGTAGATGCCCGATTTCTCCAGGGCGATCGTGGTCGTGAGGTAGTAGGGGTGGGTGCCGGCTTTGCCCTCGGTGGAGTCGTCGAGGGCGGTCGCGGTGACGTCGAAGCCTTCGGCTCCCGGCAGGGGGCCGAAGGCGGCCCCGGCCGCGGGGGTGCAAAGAAGAGCCGCGAGGGCGACGAGCAGGAAGACGATCGGGGCGCGGGCCTTCATCGCTTCCCTCCGTTCTCGGCGCCGCGCTGCTGCGCCGCCTGCTTCTTCTTCGCCGCTCGTTTCTTCGCCGCTCGCTTCCTGGCCGCCTTGCGCTTCGCCGCCGCCTTCTTCTTCGCGGCCTTGCGCTTCGCCGCCTTGTCGACCTTGGGCACCGGCGGGTTGCCTTCGGCCCGGTAGAAGGCGGTGCCGGGATTCGGGTCCTGGGGTTCCCCGGGCACCGCTTGGCAGGCGTCGCCGATACAGGCGATCGGAATCACCGGGTCGGGGAAGCCGCCGCCGACGCGGGCGTCGTAGACGTCGGCGACCCCGGGGTCGCCGAGGACCAGAGAGCCGTCGGTGAGGAAGAAGGCGTCGGCGCCCTCGGCGGAGGCGTCGAGGAAGATCGCCCCTTCGCCCGCGCGCCCGGAGGAGATCAGGCCGACACAGCCGCCCGGCGCGGTGCAGGAGCCGGTCCCCTGGGCCTCCCACTGGTAGACGTCACGGTCGTTGTTGGTGTCCTGAACCACCAGCGCGTCGAGGGAGTCGAAGAACAGGCGCCTGCCGTCAGAGCTCAGCGCGCGCGGCTTATACGGGGTCGGTGAGGTTCCGTTAGGGCGGGCACCGGGAATGCTCGAGGCCCCGAGCGGACGGGCGCCGGTGGGGTTGCAGGAGGCGCAGGTGAGGGTGTCGGCCCCGGGCGCGTAGCGGTAGACCTGGCTGAGACCGTTGTTGTCGAAGTCGGTCAGGGGCGTGGAAGCGAGGAAGGCGAGGGTGCCGTCGGCGGCGACGCGGGCGGTGCCGGTCGCGGGCGGGTAGTTGGAGACGTCGGCGTCGGCGGCGACTTTCACGGCCGAGCCGTTGCGGTGCAGGTAGAGGCCGTCGACGGCGAGGTAGTAGAGGAGGGCCCCGTCGGAGGAGACGCCGAGCACGCCCTCCACCCCACCCGCGGGAGTGAGGTCGGTGACGGCTTTCGTGGTGGCATCGAAGCGGTAGAGGTGGCCTGCTTCGGTGAAGTAGGCCACCGAACCGCCCGCGGTGGCGGTCTGGAACGTCCCCCCTCCCCCCAGGCTCCCGTCGACCGACACCGTTCCGTTGCCTTCGCGCAGATAGAGAGCGCCCGCCACGGTGAAGTAGATGCGCGAGCCGTCGGCGGAGACCGCGCCCAGCGGGGCGGCGAGCTCGGCGCCGGGGGTGCCCACGAGGGCGCTTGGGAGCAGGTTGATCAGGCTCAGCGACCCCCCGCTCCACCTGTAGAGGTTGGGGAAGTCCGGGTCACATCCCCCCGGTCCCGGGACTTCGATCGCGTCGGCGCTGAGCGCCTTGCAGCTGGAGAGCACGCTGACCGAGAGGTCCGGCGCCGCCCCGACGAAGTCCATGTCCGTGGTCGTGGGCGAAGAAGTGAGCGCGCCGCCCGCGCTCTGGCGCAGGTCGTACCCGCGCGGACAAGGGCCGGCTTCGCAGCGCTCGGGCGCGGCCACCAGCCCGCGGGCAAGGTCGGTGGAGAAGAGCCGGTAGGGCACCCCGTCGGGGGCGTCGCCGAAGGCCCCGGCCAGGGCCGGCACCGTCACGTTCTCGGTCACCCAGCCCGTGGCGGTGCGGCGCGAGATGTACTGGGAGGCCGAGGAGGAAGCGGCACCACCGCCGAAGGAGGTACGCGAGGAGTAGGTCGCGGCGCCTCCGCCCGCGGCGGCCTGGGCGAGGCCGCCGCCGTAGATCTCGCCGGGCGCCTGGATCTCACCGCCGTTCTTGTCGAGCGGAGAGACCAGCTCCCAGCCGCGGTCGTCGGGCAGCGAGAAGACCGGCGCGTTCTCGGTCGTGGTGAAGGTGCGGGTCGGGCCGTGGGCGGTGCCCGAGGCGTTGGTCGCGGCTATCCGCCAGCGGTAGGCGGTGGTGGGCTTGAGGCCGCCGAGGCGGCGCAGAAAGGCGACCGGCGAGGAGCCGGATCCCAGCGAGCTCGGGTTCAGCGGCGAGGTGGCGGCGCCGGAGAAGCCGTCTTTCGGCGGGATCGCGGCCAGGTTGGCCTCATAGGCGGCGGCGCTTATGTAATGGAAGCGGGCGCCGGTGGCCTCGCCTTCGGGGTCGATCAAGGCGTGCAGGTCGACAGCTCCGGCTGAGACCGAGGATGCCCAGCTGTCGGCGATCGTCGGCACCGCAGCCTTTGCCGCGGGGGCGACGCCGAGCGCGACCGCGACGGCCACCAGGGCCGCCGCGGTCTTGACGCATCTCGACATCTAGGTCGTCGCCTTCGGGCCTAGCCGCGGTTCTTGCCGGCGGCCTTGCGCGACTTCTTCTTGCAACCGTTGGTCAAGACCGGTTCGAGCGCCACGCTCTTGCCGTTCTGGGCCGTGAAGTCGGCCTGGGCCTTATTGACCGACTTGCAGAGGTTGCGGGAGTTGACCAGCAGGCCCTTCTTGCCGCCCTGCATCTCCAGGGTGAATTTCGAGACCGGGGCGTCGGGCACCAGCTCGAAGCTGTTGCGGATGCCGCCGCGGATCGAGTCGATCCGCCCGACCAGGGAGACCCTGATCTGGCCGTTGAGGTCGGCGACCAGGTCCGGTAGGTCGTTGCTGGAGGAGCGCAGGTAGACCGGGCCCGAGAGGGGCTGGTCGAGCAGCGGGCTCCAGGCCTTGGCCTTGCCGTAGACAGAGCCGGCGGGGCAGGCGTTCGCGGCGAACTGGACCCGGGTGCAGATCGTGCGGATGTGCTCCTGGGCGAGGAACTCCGAGTGCGGCAGGCTGACCACGGCTTTGGCGATGTTGGCGTCGCCGGGGCGGGCGGTCAGGGTCGCTTTCAGGGCCGGGAACTGCGAGCGGGCGGTGCCGCCCCTGAGACTCAGCGCCAGCTTCGGCTTGAAGCCCAGGGCGCCGCAGCCGCCGACCTGGAAGCGGTCGGTAAGCGCGGCCGCGCTGCCGAAGACCGAGAGGGCCGAGCCGGTGATCGCCGTCGGGTCGCAGCTGGTCGGGTTGAGGGTGAAGCTCGGTCGGTCCATGTTGAGGGCGATCTGGCGGATGTCGAGCGGGATCCCCTGCAGGATCGTCGGGATCGGGTCGCTGACGGCCTTGATCTGGGTCGACTCGGGGTCGACCTGCAGGGCGGTCCTGACCACGACGGTGCCGAGGTCGAAGGGACCGGCGGTGGCCGGGGTGATGATCGCCAGGCTCAGCGGGGCGCCTTTGTAGGGGCCCGCGAGGTAGGCGCTGCCGCCGACGAAGAGCGGGTTGCTCCCAGCCCCGGCACCGACGGTGACGGCGCCGACCCGGCTGAGGGCCGGGCAGCTGGGGGCGGCCTGCTCGGCTTTACCGGGCTTGGCCGCCCCTGCCGCGAGAGCCGCGTCGGGGCAGTAGGGGATCCCGGCCAGCTTGCCGAGCAGCCCCTTGGGCAGGGTGGCCTCGATCGCCTTGATCGGGGCGGTGCCGTCCTCGCGGGCCAGCTTCATCACGAAGGGCGAGTAGGCGCCCGCCGCCGGGTCGACGGTCCCGGCCGAGAACGCCGGTTTGTTCGGGGCCTGGGCGTCTGCACCGAGGCAGGCACCTCCCCCGGCTCCCTGGGTGATCGGGAAGGTGTCAGACGGGTCGGCATTCGCCCCGTAAGGCGAGGTCCACGGGGTCATCGACGTCGTGGTCGTGAACTGACCGCAGGCAAGCGGCGTCTTCAGCGCGGCGCGGGGGCCGGTGAACATGTTCACCTTCAGCTCCTGGAAGGGGAGCTGGGGGTTGTTTGCGAAGTCGACCGTCAGCTGACCGCTGACGGGGTCGGGCTTGGGCTGCCCGGCGAGCTTGATCGTGATCCCGGTCTGGGGATCTTCGACGGAGATATAGAGGGCCAGCAGCGAGTTGAACGGGTTGTTGTTCTGCTCGCCCAGGTAGATCGCTCCCTTCAGCGGGTGGTCGATCAACGGGGTATTCACCTCGACGGTGCCCAGCTTGGACGTGTTCGGGCACTGCGCGTCGGCGCCGTTGAACACGGCTTTCGCCTGGCCGACCGGACTGGTCAGCCCGATCTGGCTCGGGCTGCAGGCGCCGAGACCGTTGGCCGAGGAGGGGTTGACCGTCATCCCCGCCGGCAGCGTCACCGAGGCGCCCTTGAGATGCGCGGCGGCGAGATCGTCGGGGTCGGTGTTCTGGGGGACCGTCAGCTTCACGTCCAGGCCCGAGGGGGCGTCGGCCATGTTGGTGGTCGGGCGGGCTTCGATCCTGGGCTCGAAGGGCAGGCGATCGCAGCCGGTGCTGATGAAGGGCTCGTCGTCGAGATCGCTCGAGAAGGAGCCCGAGTCGAACAGGCCGATGCTTTTCCAGCCGTCGACCCTCGCGGTGAACGACTCGGCCGTACCCGGGCACGAGGTTGCGGTGGAGAGAAGTGGCAGGAGCGGGGCCTCGGTCGTTTCGGGGGCTTCGTAGATGAAGCCGCCGAAGCGCGGGCCGTACCTTTCGGCGTCATGCGCGGGATCGGCCGGCACCCCCCACAGGGTGACGTCGGCACCCTGGATGGGAAGGCCCTGGGAGATCGTGCCGGAATCGATCGTGATCCCGTAGTCGTCCGCGCGCACCGTCGGGGTCATCTTCACCACCACCCCGAGAACGTTGAAGGCGAACATCGCCGGACTGCCCGTCGGTACGACGATGTTGTAGACGGGAAGACCCGCGAGGGCGCCGTAGACCTCGGCGATCCCGACCTGCGAGTCGACCGGGCAGGCCGCGGCGTTGCCGTTCAGCGCGGCCTTCAGCAGTCCCTCAGGGCACTTCTCCGCGACGGCCGGATTGCCGACCAGACCGACCGGAAGGTCGGTCAGGATGCGGTGCGGCCGCTCTACCGGGTAGGTCAGTTCCGGATTTTCCGGATTCGGTGCATTCAGCACACGGAAGATGAAGCGCACGTCGGGATGCGCTCCCGCCTGGCGCTCCGGGTTGCCGTCGATGTCGGTGTACGAGGCGCCGAGGCTTTTAATCTCGATCGCCGAGGCGGCCGGAGCGCTGACGCCGACCAGGGCACCGAGCGCGGTCAGCGCGACGGCGGCGCGGGCGATGCGGCGGCGCAACTTGGTGGTCTTCTTCCCTGAGGTGGTCATCTGCCTGCCTTCCGAGCGTGCGTGAGTGTCGAGGTCGGGATTGCGTCGAGTCCTGCTCATGACTGACGCCCTCCCTTCGAGCCGGCAGAGGCTTTGAAGGTGAGCTTCGCCGTCGCGCTCGAGGCCTTGCCCTGGCTCGGCTTGAAGCTGACCTTCAGCGTCTTCTGGGCCTGGCCCGATCTCTCCAAATCCTTGGCGGCCCCCGGAGTCAGGTTGACCTTGACCGTGTAGGTGCCGGCCTTGGAGACAGACTTCGTGACCTTCTTCACTCCGGGCCCGGTAATCGTCAGCTTGCCCTTGCCGGGCGCCTTCACCTGCAGGGCGCCGGTCGAGCCGACGGCCGGCTTGGCCTTGGCGACCGTGACCTTGCCACCGCCCTTGCGGCTGCGTGGCTGCTCGTTGCCGCGACCCTCGAAGGCCGAGCTGCCGGCCGAGGACTGGGTCGGGGTCGGCGGCACGCCGGCGTGGCAGGACTCGATGCCGGCGCAGACCGGCGGCACCGGCGGCGGCGTGTAGGGGTAGCCGGCGCCTTCGCGGGTCATGTAGACGTCGACCGAGTTGTCGGTGTCGGTCGGGACGATCGCGTCGTTGGTCGAGAAGAAGACGGTTTTACCGTCGTCGGTGGCTTCGAGGAACCTGGCGCTGGTTCCCTGCGTTGCGCGTGAGATCAGGCGCCACTCCCCGTCGTGCTCGGCGTAGACGTCGCGGGATTTGTTGTCGTCGGCCGGCACCAGCTGCGAGGAGGTGGTGAAGAACGTCGTACCGTCGTTAGCCACCGTCTGCATCTGGTGGGCGTCCATGCGGATGTAGGAGCCGTTCTGGTCGGCCGAGTGCCCCGGCGGTACCTGTCCCGGCAGACACGAGCTGCAGCTCAGCTCTTCGGTCTGGGTGTCGTACAGGTACATCTCGTCGCAGGGTCCGGGGTCGTCGCTGAACCTCGGCTTGCAGTTGGCGCTGACGTTGTCCTCAACCCCGAACTCCGCGGCCAGCGACGGTGAGTTGTCGCTGAAGGAGTAGAAGCGCCCGTTGCCGCTCAGGACGCGCAGGGCCTGGCCGATCAGGGCGCCCGAGCTTCCGGGGTCCGAGGCCGCCACAAACTGCAGCGAGCCCTGGCGCCAGATGTAGGTGTTCGCTGCTTCTTCGACGGCGCCGGGAGTCAGAGCAGCACCGCTCTGGAAGACCACCGTCTGACCGTCCTGACTCATCTGGACGACGCCGGCCGTGTTGCCGCCGTTGCGGCCGATGTAGGTCAGCGAGTCGTCGTTGGCGTCGTAGCGATAGATGTACGACGGCTGAAAGGGCCCGACCGGAGTGTCAGACGTCAGTCTGCCGTTAGGACCTTCGGTGTGGAAGACCGCGAACCGGCCATCGGTCCCCACCGCGTCGACGATGGCCGGGACCGGGGTAGTGGGGTCGCCCGGGATGCGCGAGTAGGAGATGGCTTTGCTGACGCCGTTGCTGCGGACGTAGACGGGTCCGAAGGTGCCTTCGAATTTCCCGAAGTAGATATGGGCCAATCCGTCCCCCTCCGGAATGGACCGCCGGGACCCGTTCTCGCTGCCGACGTACATCCCACCCGCGACGATCGCGCCGCCTTCGCTCGCGGGCAGAACCGACTCCACCTGGACGCCGTCATCGACGGTCCAGCTGTAGAGCGCGCTGCTGTTGAAGCCGCTGGGGGCCCCGGCGACCAGCGCCCTATTGGTCTCGAAGAGCGCGGAGCGCCCGTCGTCGGCGACGAACTTGATTCCGCCCGCGCCCTGGGGATAGGTGTACGCCATCGCGAAAAACGGGTCCGGACTGGCGGCGATAAGGGTCAGCGCCCCCGTCCGGGTGTCGCGCATGTAGAGGTTGCCGCCTTCTTCGATCGCCCCCGGCGTCAGCGCCACCGTCGAGGCGGCGACAACGTGCGAGAGGTCGGCCGAGGAGGCGACCACCGACATGATGCTGTACTGGGCGGTACCGCCACCGAACTGCGGATCGACGGGTCGGTTGAGCCAGCTGTCCGCCCCGCGGAAGCCGATGTAGCGCGTGTACTGCGGCGCGGCTTCGGCGGGAACGCCCGTAAACGGTGCGCTGGCCGTGTAGAGGAAGGAGTCTCCGTCCTGACTGGTCCGGAAGGTGTCGACGCCGCTGACGGCGCCGCCGCCCTTGTTCGGCGGGGTCACCTGCTCGAAGCCCCAAGGCGCGGCCGAGGCCGCCGGCACGAGAACGAGCGCCATGGCGAGCACCAGGCTGCCGGTCCCCGCAAGCGCGGCAAAGGCACGGCGGAAGCGGCCCCGGCTGCTGCCGGTGCCGTCGGTTGATCCCGCGAACGATGCCCTCGCTAGGCGTCTCACGTAATGCTCTCCTTGTCCCGTGAGCCCCGCTGTCGGCCGCTCCCTTAGCGGCTGCTCCCTGAGGCTCTTTTATGTCCCTGTGGTGCTGCTGCCGCCCATAAATGAGAACGTTCCCTGAACTGACAATGCAGTTCTCAAAGCGACACGGGAAGGTAAACATACTGGTTTGTAATTGTCAAGGTACGACAATGGTATGAAGGAAAAGACGCCTATTTACAGGGCTTTCCCTAGTGCCACACTCCAGCATGCAGGTGTTACACTTGCTGCGTGCCCACCACCAGACCTCGATATGTGGTCACTGACGCGGGCGAGATGACCGCGATGCTCGATGCAGCCCAGCGACGCTGGCCACAGGTCACGGAGCGCAAGGCGCTGCTGATCCTCTTGGCCAAAACCGGCCGCGAAGCAATCGAGAGCGAGGGCCTGGAGAGACGGGCCGCGGCAGCCGAGACCGCCGGGGCGCTGAGCGACGTCTATAGGCCGGACGAGCTGGAGCGCCTGCGCGAGGACTGGCCCCGGTGATCGTGCTCGACGCAAGCGTGCTGATCGGGCACCTCAACGCCGGCGATCCCCACCACGCGGCAGCGCGGACGTTGATCGAAGAGAGCGGTGCGATGCCACTGGGCGCAAGCGCGATCAGCCTCGCCGAGACTCTCGTCGCCCCGGCGCGGGCTGGGCGGTTGGAGGAAGCTGAAGCCGTGCTCGGGCGGCTGGGTATCGCCGCGTTGGATCTCGGCTCCGGCGCTCCCACCCGTCTCGCCGCGCTGCGGGCCACCACCGGCCGCAAGCTGCCTGACTGCTGCGTCCTGCTGGCCGCCCAGGAGCACGAAGGCATGATCGCGACCTTCGATCACGACCTCGCCAAGGCGGCAGGCGCGCTCGGGATCGAAGCGATCGCATGAGGTCCCCGACCACCGCCCGAGCGGCGCTGGGCTTCCTCTTCGTCTCGGCGCTGGTGATCGGCCTGACCGCGGCGGTGGCGCCACGGACCTTCTACGACGACTTCCCCTTCGTCGCCAGCTGGGTCGAGCTGCTGCCGCCCTACAACGAGCACCTGGTCACCGACGTCGGCGGCCTCTACCTCGGCTTCGCGGTGCTCTTTGCCTGGGCCGCCTGGACGCTGGACCGCACCCTGGTGCGCGCCGTCTGCGTCGCCTGGCTGCTCACCGCCACCCTCCACCTGATCTTCCACTCCGGCCACCTCGACGGCTTCAGCACCACCGACGCGGTCGCCGAGCTCGCCACCCTGGCGACGCTGCTGATCCCGCCCGCGGTAGCGATCTGGGCGGTGGAGGACTCTCGGGCCTGACCGGTGAGCGCGGCGCGGCCCTACTGGCCAGGGTAGGTGTCGATCGGCGGATCTTCTTCCTCGGGGGGATCCGCCTGCTGCTTGGGAGGCGGAGTCGATCCGCCTTCTTCGGGCGGCGCGGCGCCTTCGTCCCCGCTCGACACGCCGGTGTCGGTCGTCCCTTCCACCAGGCCGACCTGTGCT
>Ga0190264_10000173_pt1 | contig 10663 bp, 8 predicted proteins | sample Popmic112T_FD_136651 | JGI IMG/M metagenome (GOLD analysis project Ga0190264, IMG submission 136651) | Populus adjacent soil microbial communities from riparian zone of Indian Creek, Utah, USA - 112 T | ecosystem: Environmental > Terrestrial > Soil > Riparian zone | place: USA: Utah | collected... | reverse complement strand
TGGTTGCGGAAGAAGAGGTAGGTGTACTGCCAGCCATAGCCCTGGTCCGCCGCCGCCTCGGCCCCGTAGAAGCCGAGCTGCTCGGTGTTGATGCTGTTCGAGTAGTGCCGGTAGAGCAGCTTCACATCGCCCGGGCGGGCGTAGTCCTCGGCCAGAGTCGGGATCGTGCGGAGGAAGTCCTCGCGGCAGTCCGAGCACTGCAGGTCGTTGAAGACCTGAACCGTCACCGGCGCGTTGTCGGAACCGAGCCGGTCGCCTTCCTGAGGCATGCCGGCAAAGATGCGCTGGGCATCGTTGATCCCGGCGATCTCCACCTTGGCTTCCCCCTCCTCCTGGGTCGAGACCGCCACGATCAGATAGCCCAGGCCGAAGAGGAACAGCGCCAGGATCGCGGCCACCCAGAGGCGACCGCGGCGGGGATCGGTTTGGCGGCGAGTTCGGACAGGCCCCCATTATCGCGACCAGGAGTCTCGGGAAGCCGCAACATGCGGGCGCCATGGTTGACACGGCCGCTCCGAGCGCTAATTTGGGTTCTACCCACTTTCAACTACATGGGAGGTCATCTATGGCCAATCACCTGACGCCCAGTGAGCTCGCCGACCAGCTGCAGATGAAACGGCAGGAGGTGATCGGAAAGTGCGTTGAGATGGGCGTTCCGATCTTCCACGGCCGGATCGACCGGACCCTGTTCGAGACCTCGCTGCGCAGTCGCTCGCGGCGGCGCCAACCGGGTCGCGCCGCGACCAACTAAAGCTGGACTAGACTTCCCGGCAGTATGGGGCGGGGAACCAAGTCGAAGACGCTCGCTGATCTGCTGCCGCTCGCGGCGCAGGTCTACGGTGACACGCCCGCGGTCCGCTACAAGGACGGCGAGCAGTGGGTCGACAAGAGTTTCTCCCAGGTACAGGAGATTGTCCGGCCCCTGGCCCTCGGCTTGGCCGAGCTCGGCGTCGCCAAAGGCGATCGCGTCTCGATCCTCGGCAATACCCGTCCGGAGTGGACGTACTTCGACTTCGCGGCGCTCTCGATCGGCGCCACCGTGGTTCCGATCTACCAGACCAACTCGCCTGAGGAGTGCCGCTACGTCCTCGAGAACTCCGACGCCAAGGTCGTCGTCGTCGAGGACGACGAGCAGATGGAGAAGATCCGCCAGGTCCGCGACCAGCTCCCCCAGCTCGAGCACGTCGTCCGGATGACCGGCTCCAGCGACGACGCGATCTCGACCGAGGATCTGGCCGCCAAGGGCGCCGGCGGCGACCAGGCCCGCTGGGAGTCGCTCTACTCGGCCGTGACCCCGGCCGACATCTGCACCTTCATCTACACCTCCGGCACCACCGGCCCGCCCAAGGGCTGCATCATCAGCCACGGCAACTACCGGGCGATGCTGGACATGGTCAACGAGACCAGCGTCATCGAAGGCCAGGACGTCAGCTACCTCTACCTGCCGCTGGCCCACTCCTTCGCCCTGCTGATCCAACTCGGCAGCTTCGACCTCGGCGCCACGCTCGCCTACTGGGAGCGCGACCCGCTGAAGATCCTCCCCAACCTGGCCGAACTGAAACCGACCTACTTCCCCTCGGTGCCGCGGATCTTCGAGAAGATCTACACGATGGCCACCAGTGCGATGGAAAAAGAGGGGGGCCTGAAAAAGAAGATCTTCGACTGGTCGATCAAGGTCGGCAAGAAGATGCGCGAGGTCGAACGCAGCGGCCGCAAGCCCGGCTTCCTGCTCGCCCGCCAGTACGCCTTCGCCGACGACAAGGTGCTGTCGAAAATCCGTGGCCTCTTCGGCGGCGAGTTGCGCCTCGCCGTCTCCGGCGCCGCCCCGATCAACCCCGAGATCCTCAGCTTCTTCGACGCCGCCGGGGTGCTGGTGCTCGAGGGCTGGGGAATGACCGAGACCTCGACCGCGGCGACGATCTCCTCACCGGAAGACTTCAAGGTCGGCACGATCGGCAAACCGTTCCCGGGCTGCGAGGTCAAGATCGCCGGCGACGGCGAGATCCTCGTCAAGGGCCCGAACGTCTTCCAAGGCTACCACAAGAACGAGGAGGCAACCCGGGAGACGATCGTCGACGGCTGGCTCCACACCGGCGACCTCGGCGAGATCGATTCCGAGGGCTTCATCAAGATCACCGGCCGCAAAAAGGACATCATCATCACCGCGGGCGGCAAGAACATCACCCCCGCCAACCTCGAGGCCGACATCAAGCAGCACCCGCTGGTCTCCCAGTGCGTCGTCGTCGGCGACCGCCAGCCCTACCTGGTGGCCTTGGTCACCCTCGACCCCGAAGAGGCCGCCGCCTACGCCAAAGAGAACGGCCTCGACGAGACGCCCGAGCAGCTTGCCGCCAACGCCGACGTCAAGGCCTCGATCGAAGCCCACGTCGAGGAGATCAACAAGAACTACGCCCGGGTCGAGCAGGTCAAGAAGATCGCCATCCTCAAACAGGACCTCTCCCAGGAGAGCGGCGAGCTGACGCCGACGCTGAAGGTCAAGCGGGCCGTGGTCACGGCCAAGCACGAGCAGGAGATCGAGCAGCTCTACGCGGGCTGAACGAGGACGTCGACGGACCGGCTCGGGTTAGTCCGCGTCAGGCTCCCATCCATAAGCGGTCGCGGCGAGCCCGCGAAGGAAAATCGCGAGCATTTGACCGTGTATCTCGCCCGAGAGATCGGGGTTGATCTGCTGCTCGAGCAGAAAGCCGTTGGCCATCGCGAACACCATGGTCGTGATCTCCTCCAGCGGTAACGGCGGCTCGGCCGGGAACGTGGCCGACCAGCGCCGGTAGATCTCGGTGGCGCGGGATTGAACGTCGCGGTAGCGCTCGGCCAGCCGATCGCGAAAGTCGGCCTCCCGCGAGGCGTAGGCAACGAACTTGAAGAAGAGGCCGGCGTCGCCGGGCTGGGCATGGATCAGGCGAATGAAGTCCTCGGCCGCGAAGCGCGCGATCGCGAAGTCGTCGCCGTCTTTTCCGAGCGCCACCTCCATCTCGTCGATGACGACGGCGAAACGCACGTCGATCATCGCCAAGAACAGATCGTGCTTGCTCGAGAAGTTCGCGTAGAAAGCGCCCTTGGTGTAGCCCGCCTCAGCGGCGATCTCGTCGATCGAAGGATCCTCCAGGCCTCGTTCCGCGCACAATCGGATCGCTGCGTCAAGCAGTGCCGTTCGCGTCTCGGCCTGCCGACGCTTGCGCGCGGGGAGCGGGTTGCTCATCGGGCGCTGACCCGAATGCGCGCACCGTGCCCGGGCACGTTCGTGATCGAGCGCCGACGCAGCGGCTCTGACGTCGACCGGCCGGCCTCGATCCGCCATTTGAAAACGATCTCGCGCAGAACCGCGCGCATCTCGAATTCGGCGAAGGCAGCGCCGAGGCAACGCCGGACACCGCCTCCAAACGGAATCCAGGTGTAGGTACCCGCCGGATGTTCCAGAAATCGCTCGGGACGAAAGCGCTCTGGATCGGCGTAGATCTCCGGGCGACGGTGAAGCAGGTGGATGCAGGGCACCACTTTCACACCCGCGGGCAAGACTCGGCCTCCGATCTCCATCGGCTCGACAAGACGGCGCAGAACCAACGCGATCACCGGTCGCAGGCGTAGAACCTCTTTGACGACAGCATCTAGGTACGTGTCCTCGCCGGCGGCGATCTCCAGCGCCAGACGATCGGCTATCTCAGGGTGGCGAGCGAGCCGCTCGAGTGCCCAGGAAAGCGCGGTCGCAGTCGTCTCATGGCCGGCAACCAACAGGGTCATGACCTCATCGCGGATCTCGGGATCACTCATCGGAGCGCCGTCGGGGTGCGTCGCCTGGACGAGGAGGGAGAGGATGTCCACGCGCTCCTCCAGCTCGGAGTCACGACGCCGAGCGGCTATCTCCTCGAACAGCAATCGATCAACTCGCTCCATTCCTCGCCGCGCGAAGGCGAAGCGCTGGATCCTCTCAGGACCTAGGAGGATCACGGCCCCGAAGCTGCGCGGATCGCTGATCCTCTCCAGCAGGGTCCGGAGCAGCTCGCGCAGCTCCTGCTGGCGCGCTCCGCCTTCGACGCCGAAGACCGCACGCATGATGATCTCGAAGGTCAGGGCCTGCATCCGGGGCCGTGCCGTGAAGGTCACGCCGACCGGCCAGCTCGCCGCCTCAACCGCGGCCAGCTCGCCCATCAGGTCGCCGTAGCCCACCATCCGCTCGCCGTGAAAGCGCGGCAGCAGCAACCTGCGCTGGGCGATGTGCGCCTCGCCGTCGAGCAGGAGCACGGAGCTGGGGCCGAGAATCGGCAGCAGGATCCGGTTTGCCTCCCCGGCGAGAGCCTCGCTCGGTGCGGCCGTGAAGATCCGCTTGATGTCATCAGGGTCGGAGGTGACGACCCAGGTTCCCTCGTGCGGCAACCGCAGCGTGAAGGTATCGCCATATCGATCCCGACCCCGCTCCAGCACTTTGATCGGATCGCGAATCCAGCGCCAGGTCTGCAGGGGCATCGGCACCCCAGGGCCGGGCGGAACTCCCGGCAGAGAGGCTCTCGAACCTGGCGACGAAACAGCGGATGGAAGGGGCGAAGCCGATTTCAGGGGTGCCTCTCGGTTGGATACCGGTCAGTATCCGAAATACTAGCCGGTATCTCACCCCTGTCAACCGGAGACTAGGACGCCTCTCCTGACTGGCGAAGCAAAACCGAGGTCGTCTGCTCCAGCACCCGCCGCCAGGCCGAAGTCTGCTCGGGCTCTTCCTCAGAGGCCCGCTCGACGACGCGGCGGACGCGGCGGCCGGAGATTTCGAGGCCGTGGCGGCCGGCGATCTCCTCGAAGCGCTCGTAGTCTTTGGCCAGCGTGGCGGTGACCGATTCGAAGCCGTGGCGGGCGATCTTCAGCCGCCGCGAATAGTCCATGATCGGCGTGCCGAACATCAGCTCGTCGTTGGGGTCGGGCTCGACCAGGACGATGTCGACGCCGGGATATTTCTCCTGCCACATCCCGACCGCCTGGTGCAGGCGCTGGTGGGCGATCAGGCGGAAGGTCTGGTTGGCGATCGCCGGCAGGCCCATGTCGGAGACCCGGCGCACGCGGTCGCCGAAAACGGTGGGGATCGTCTTCTCGAAGTCGTTGACGTAGGGCACCAGCGGGTTGACGACGACGATGAATTTGGCGCCCTTCTCGACCGCGATGTCGACGTTGGTGGTCGAGCGGATCCCGCCGTCGATCAATTGCCTGCCCTTGAGATCGACCGGCTTGTAGACGATCGGCAGGCAGGTCGAGCACTGGACCGCCTTGGAGATCGGCACGTCGGTCCAGCCCTCCTCGCCGAAGACGATCCGCTCGCAGGTGTCGAGATCGGTCGCGGTCAGGTAGAGCTCGCGATCAAGCAGACGGAAGTCGTTGACGCGGCCGGCTTCGCCCAGCGCTTCCTCGACGTAGTCGGCGAGGCCGGAGCCGGAGTAGAGCCCGGTCGGCAGCGCCTCGGCCAGGCCGACACCGATGTCGATCGCCGAGAGCTCGCCGATCTTCGCCAGCGAGCGCAGCAGCTCCACGGTCCGCAGCGGCAGCATCGCCGCCTTCGAAAGGAAGCCGAGGTAGTTGGGTTTGAGGACGCGGTTGAGGTCGAGATCCTCGAGCTCGGAGGGAACGCGCGAGTTGAGGACCTGCATCATCTCGTCGGGGGTAACCCCGTTGGCGAGCATCCCGGCGACGAAGGAGCCGGCGCTGGTGCCGACGTAGACGTCGAAGTTGTTGACGGTGCTGTTGACCGCGAGCAGGTCAAGCGCGCGCAGGGCGCCGATCTCGTAGACGCCGCCGGTGAAGCCGCCGCCCCCGAGGACCAGAGCCGTCTTCGAGGGCTTTTTACGACCGCGCGCTTTACGGCGTGGCTTGGACTCGATGTCGACGACTTTGCCCATGAGGAACACGAAGTATCCCAGGAGGGTCGGGCGGCCGAGCGTAGGCGCGGAGAGAGGGGGTCCTACGGGCAAGCGAGACACGGGGAGAGGGAGGCCTGCGGGCGGGGCAAACTGGCTCCGTTCTCGGCCTCCCTCTCCCCGTGTCACCCATGCGGAAGCCGCTACCTTGGCTGGTTCAGGTGTTGGTACCGAAGATGAGACGAGGGGTAATTCTGCTGGCGGCCGCTTGGGCGGCCGTTCTTTTGGTTGCGGGGAATGCGCATGCCAGTGCGGTTTGCGACCAGATGCGGACGTCGCTGACGCGGGGAGGCGGGTCGGCCAGCGGCCTGTTGGTGGTCGAGGCCGAAAGCGGTGACGTGGTCTGCGGGCGGGCACCGGGGACCCAGCGGATGCTGGCCTCGAACATGAAGCTGTTCACGACCGCGACGGCGCTCTCCCGACTCGGGCCCGAGAGCCGGGTCGCCACCAAAGTGCTCAGCGACGGCCGCCTCGACCCCGGCGGCGTCCTCCACGGCAGCCTCTATCTGCAGGGGGCGGGAGACCCGACCCTCGGCACCCCGGCCTTCTACAACAGCTATCTGGCCGGGCTCGGCACCAACCTCTTTGCCCTGGTGCCGCAGATCCGCGCGGCCGGGATCCGCTCGATCACCGGCCGCCTCTATGCCGACGACACGATCTTCGACCGCCTGCGCGGCGTCGCCGACTCCGGCTACGCGACCAGCTCCTACATCGGGCCGCTCTCCGGCCTCGCCTTCAACTCCGGCTTCGCCGGCGCGACCAGCAGCAGCGGCTTCTCCTCCGACCCGGCCAAGCTGGCGGCATCGAAGCTGGCCCGCTCGCTCAGCTCCCGCGGGGTCGCCGTCCCACCCCAGGTCGCCCTGGCGCGGACCCCGGCGGACGCCGAGCCGGTCGCGGTCGTCCACTCCCCCACTCTGACCCGGATCGCCGACCTCACCAACGTCTACTCCGACAACTTCTTCGCCGAGATGCTGATGAAGCTGCTCGGAGCCCGCTTCGGCGGTGCCGGGACGACGACCGCGGGCGCCGCGGTCGTCGAGGGCTTCGCGCAGGAGCTCGGGTCGGGCGTGCAAGCCGTCGACGGCTCCGGGCTGACCCGCTCCAACCGCGCCTCGCCGCGCCAGGTCGTCGACCTCCTCCTTGCCATGCGCGACGACCCCGCCGGCGACGAATTCATCCAGGACCTGGCCCTGACCGGCAAGGAGGGCACGGTCGACGACCGCATGCGCGGCACCGCCGCCTACGGGCGCTGCCGGACCAAGACCGGCACGATCAGCGGCGTCAGCAACCTCTCCGGCTACTGCTTCAACAAGAGCGGCCGGATCATGGCCTTCTCGATCCTTATGAACGGGGTCAGCGACACGGGTTACGCACATCTCCAGCAAGACCGAATTGCCGGGCTCGTTGCGGGTTACTGACGGTGGGATGAACTGAGGGACGAGTTGGCGTGGTGGGTGGGGTGCCCCTCCATCAGAAGCCGTCGTGCAGCTGGGGTCAGCGGCGAGGGCTCGTGCCCCCGTCCTTGAGCTTCTGCTGGAGGGGCACCCCACCCACCTCACGAAGGATCACCGAATCTCCCAAGGTGAGCAGCTTCCGTGAAGGCACTGCTCTCGGGCAGGAATTCCAGCTCCGGAGAGCTGCCGTCTGAAGAGAGCCATCCGTGGGAGGCCCCGTGTGCCCCTCCCCATGAAGCTCCCGGACGGGGGGCCTGAGCCCTGGCCGTGCGACCCAGCTGCGCGACGGCTTCAGGGGGAGGGGCACACGGGGCCTCTGGCAGCTCAGCCCTTGAGCAACGCCAGCAACCCCGCCTCGTCCAGAATCTCGGTCCCGAACGACTCGGCCTTCGCCAACTTCGAGCCAGGGCTCTCCCCGGCCACGACGTAGTCCGTTTTCTTCGAGACCGAGTTGGTCACCTTGCCTCCGGCCGACTTGACCAAGGCCGCGGCCTCCTCGCGGGTCAGCTCCGGCAGGGTGCCGGTGAGGACGACGGTTTTGCCTTCCAGCGGTCCGCCGGTGGCGCGCCGTTCGGACTCGTCGGCCTCCAGGCGCAGTCCCTTCTGCTTCAGCTTCTCGACCAGGTTCCAGGTCAGCTCGTCGGCGAGCGACTCGGCGATCTGGACCGCCATGATCGGGCCGACCCCCTCGACCTCCTCGATCAGCTCGGGATCGGCCTCGTGCAGGGCATCGATCGAGCCGAAGTGGTCGGCCAGGGCCTCCGCCGTGACGTAACCCACGCCCGGGAGGCCGAGCGCGTAGAGGACGCGCTTGAAGGGACGCCGCCGGGCCGCGTCGATCGCGGCCACCAGGTTGCGGGCGGAGATCTCGGCGAAGCGGTCCATCCCGATCAGCCGCTCCGCGGTCAGCTCGAAGATGTCGGCGACGTCGGTGATCAGGCCCTCTTCGAGGAAGCGCATCGCCTGCTTCTCCCCCAGCCCGTCGATGTCCATCGCCCCCTTGCTGACGAAGTGCTTGACGTGCTGGAAGGACTGGCCCGGGCAGCCGGCGCGGTTGGGGCAGATCGTGAAGACCGCACCCTCGGGCTTCACCGTCTCGGTGCCGCAGGCCGGGCACTTCTTCGGCGGCCGCGGCTTGCGGGCGCTTTTGTTCTTGCGCGGCAGCTTCGGCGAGACGACCTGGGGAATCACGTCGCCCGCCCGCATCACAACCACCTCGTCGCCGTTGCGCACGTCCTTGCGGGCCAGGTCCTCCTCGTTGTGGAGGGTCGCGGTGCTGACCGTGACACCGCCGACGTGGACCGGCTCCAGCATCGCGAACGGGACCAGATGGCCGGTGCGGCCGACGTTCCAGACGACGCTCGTCATCGTCGTCGTCGCCGTCGTCGGCGGGAACTTCCAGGCGATCGCCCAGCGCGGCTCGCGCCCGACCACGCCCAGCTCCCGCCACAGCGCCCGCTCGTCGACCTTGACGACGACGCCGTCGATCTCATAGTCAAGCGTCTCGCGCCGCCCCTCCCACCAGTGGCAGCGCTCGACGACGCCCTCGACGCCCTGGTGGTGACCGGTGTCGGGATTGACCTTGAAGCCGCGCTCGTTCAGCCACTCGACCTCGTCCATGTGGGTGGCGAGGTCGAGGCCGCGGACGGCGCCGATCCCGTAGATCCAGTTCGAGAGCGGGCGTTCGGCGGCCAACGCCGGGTCGAGCTGGCGGATCGAGCCGGCGGCCGAGTTGCGCGGGTTGGCGAAGGTCGGTTCCTCGGCTTCGGCCCGGCGTTCGTTGAGGGCTTTGAAGGCGGCGATCGGCAGGTAGATCTCCCCCCGCACTTCGATCAGCTCGGGGGCGTTCTCGATCCGCAGCGGGATCGAGCCGATCGTGCGCAGGTTCTGGGTCACGTCCTCGCCGACCCGGCCATCGCCGCGGGTGGCGCCGCGGACCAGCACCCCGTCCTCGTAGGTGAGGGAGATCGCCAGGCCGTCGATCTTCGGCTCGCTCGTGTAGCTGAACTCCGAAGCGGTGATATCGAGTCGCTTCAGGTAGTTGGCCAGCCTGTTCTCCCAGGCCCGCAGCTCCTCCTCGTTGCGGGCGTTGCCTAGCGAGAGCATCTGCTCGACGTGCTCGACCTGCTGGAAGCGCTCCAGCGGTGGCGCCCCGACCCGCTGCGTGGGCGAGTCCGCCGTGCGCAGCTCCGGGTTATCCGCCTCGATCGCCCGCAGCTCGTCCAGCAGCGCGTCGTAGACGTCGTCGCCGACCTCGGGCTCATCGAGGACGTAATAGAGGCGGTTATGGCGCTGCAGCTCCTGGCGCAGCTCCGCCGCCCGCTGCTGAGCGGAGTCGCTCACGCCGTCGGCGCGCACGCCGCCAGCAACTCCTCGAAGCCCCAGCCGCGCAGCCGGTCGAGGCCGCCGTGGTCGGTGAGGTCGAAGTGGATCGGGGTGACCGAGATCCGCCCCTGTGCCACGGCGAAGAGGTCGGTGCCCTCGATCTCCTCATACCCGGGCTGCCAGCCGTAGATCTCGTAGCGCTTGCGGCTGCCCCCGGACTCCTCGTCGACCAGCTTCAGCTTGTCGTTGTAGATCCGTTTTCCGAGCTTGGTCACCTCGACCCCGTTCGGCTCCCCCGCTGGGCAGTTGACGTTGATCAGGGTCGCCTCCGGCATCCGCTCGGTGGCGAGCCGTGCCACCAGTTGCGCCGTGAAAGCGGCGGCGACGGCGAAGTCGAAGCGGCCGCTGACGTAGCCCATGCCGCCGGCCGAGGACTGCTGGGAGAGCGCGACCGCGGGGATGCCGAGGATGATCCCCTCCAGCGCCGCCGCGACCGTACCCGAGTAAGTGATGTCGTCGCCGAGGTTGGCGCCGTGGTTGATGCCGGAGACGATCAGGTCAGGACGGCCGCCGACCAGGCCCAGCTCGGCGAAGCGGACGCAGTCGACCGGGGTGCCGTCGGTGGCGTAGCCGCGATGACCGTCGCCGAACTCGACCTCCTCGATGCTGAGTGGAGAGCGGGTGGTGATGCTGCGGGCGGTGGCGCTGCGGTTGGAGTCGGGGGCGATCACGTCGACCTCGACCCCGTCGAGGTCGACCAGCGCCCGCCGCGCCGCCTGCAGCCCAGGGGCGGAGATGCCGTCGTCGTTGGTGAGGAGGATGCGCACGGGCTGTGATTCTAGGGAGGGACTAGCGAAACTCGCGTGCGCGGGCCAGCGAGCGCCGGACCAAGCGGGGCAAGGACGCAGGGAGGCCGAATAGCAGCGCTATTTGGCCGACCGAGGACGCCGCACCGCGCCGTGTCCGCCGCCG
>Ga0190264_10000172_pt1 | contig 10673 bp, 10 predicted proteins | sample Popmic112T_FD_136651 | JGI IMG/M metagenome (GOLD analysis project Ga0190264, IMG submission 136651) | Populus adjacent soil microbial communities from riparian zone of Indian Creek, Utah, USA - 112 T | ecosystem: Environmental > Terrestrial > Soil > Riparian zone | place: USA: Utah | collected... | reverse complement strand
CGGTGACGCGGCTGCGCGGGGTCTCGACTACGCGCTCGCGCAACAGATCAAGAGCTGCGGCGGGTGGCCGCACACCGTTCCCGGCACATCGAGTTATCACGGTTACATCACGATCGCCGACGAGGTGACTTCGGGGCTGTTGCGGTTGCTGCGCAAGATTGCGGCGGGTGCCGATCCGTTTGGTTATATCGATGCCCGTACACGCGCACGGGCGAAGTCAGCGCTCGATCGCGGTGACGAGTGCGTATTGAAACTGCAGGTCGTGCAGGGCGGAAAGCTCACGGGCTGGGCAGGGCAATACGATCCCGGAACGCTGAAGCCCGCACAGGGCCGTGCGTTCGAGCTCCCGTCCATCGTTTCGCAGGAAACGGTCGAGATGCTTCGTTATCTCATGGGTGTCGAGAAACCCAGTGCCGCGCAGGTGAAATCCATTGAAAGTGCTGTCGACTGGCTGCGTCGTTCGCAAGTCAGCGGAGTCAGGCTCGAGAAAGTGATGCTGGAGAAACCGGTCCAGTATCAGTACCACCTTGCGACATTCGACTACCGACTGGTGGACGACGCCAACGCACCGCCGTTATGGGCGCGCTTCTACGATCTCGACGACAACAGCATCGTGCTCGCGAACCGGGACAGCGTGCGCGTGAAGAACTATTCGGAGATACATCCCGAGCGTCGCAGCGGCTACTCGTGGTTCGGAACCTGGCCCGCGGCGCTGTTGAACGAGGAATATCCGGCGTGGCGCAATCGCCATCCGCGCTGACATCGCGCCCTCACGGGCATTGACTCGGAGGCAAGACGGCATCGGAGCGCTTCCGCCCCGATGCCGTCAGGGCACGACTAGAAAGCCCAGTCCGGCGAGCTGTCGCCGCTGCCGTCGTCGTTGACGAAGCTCGGACCCACGGGCGTCTGTATCCACGAGGACGAGGGGCAATAGGTCGACTCCCCCGTCGGGCCGCCGCCGCCACCGACGAGTTCGATTTCCTCGTGCTGCAGCTCACGCAGCTCAGCAATGGTCTTTTGAAGCAATGACATGTTCTCTCCTTGGTTTTCACATGATGATGCGGCGGTAGAAGATTCCCGCCCACGTTGTCCGTCCGCTGCCTAGGCAGTGGACGAAATTCCACCGGCGGGCATGGGTGCGACGCTCTCGACCTGCGCGGCTATGGCTTGCGGCGACAACGCGAACGGTATGTAAACGGGGAAGCTCACTGCGCCATGCTGAAAGGTGAGTACGTCGCCGAAATGTTCCGCCTGCTCGCGCGCGCGCAGCTCTTCCCGATTTCCGTGCGAATCGAAGGCGGCGCAAGACACGCGATCCTCGCGCGCATAGCGGAAGTCGGGATCCCTCGACAGCAGGAACTGCGCCATGCCTTCGAGCTGGTTCAACTGAATGCCCGCGAGCTGGTCCGCCCACAGAAATTGCCCTTGCGGGTTGACTTCGAGGAAGTGGTAGTTGCCTTCGCGATCCAGGATGAAATCGAACATGCCCATGACCAGGCCGAGCTCGCGCAACAGGCGCACGCTCTGCTCGATGAGGGGCGCGGGCAGGGTGTGCTCCCGGAAGACAGCGCCGGTGTACATACCGCGCCAGTCGACATGCAACGCGGTGGAACGGTGCGGAAATGATTTTTCGAGGGCGAATACACTGCGCCCGAGGATGGTGACGCGGACCTCGGCCGCCTTCTCGATGGCGGCCTGGCAGATGCCCGGCGAGGAAATCAGATCGCTGTCGTGCAGCAGCGCCTCGTCCTCGATGAGGGTAGTGGGCGCGAATGTGGTGTTGCCGTCGGCGAGCAGAAAGGCATTGGCGGTCAGCGGCTTGTAGACCATCCGCCCGCCGTGCTCATGGAAGAAGCGCAGGATGCGCTGCGGTGAGTTGCTGATGAGCGTTGGCGGCAGCGGCAGACCGACCTCGCGTGCAACGCTGAACTGGAATGGCTTGGAGGTGCAGGTGCGCGTGGCGCCGAAGTGGCTGGCGACGAATTTGCCGCGCTCGATACGCGCGAACATCGAACGCATGAATTGCGAGCAGTCGCGTTCGGCGGCGGATTGCTCGAAGCGGTCGGTGAGCGCCGGCCTTGGGACGACGATATTGGGCCGGCGCATCCAGACGGTCGAGTAGCGCTGAAAATCGAAGTGCCTGCTCGTGCCGCGAAAATCGGTGTCGAGCCTGTCGGGCGCATCCAGGCGATACGACCATTCGGCGCCGCCCGCCAGATCGCAGGTGTAGAGGACGTCGCACTCCGTGCCGAGCTTGCGCAAGGCCCATTGAACGGCGACCGATTCATAGTCGTTGGGCATCGAAACGATCAGTACCGCCATCGAGTTTCCTCCGCTCATGAGCTCAGGTCGTCGGTCGCCACCGCGAGATCGCCGAGCAGCTCTGCAAGTCCGCGCTGGCCGATGACCAGCGGCGTGTCCAATGGCTCGAGTCCGAGCGACAGGACATCAGGCGGGACGAAAGTTGCAGATGCGGTAACACCGCCTGGCGTTCCATCGCGCGCAAGTTCTTTCACGCCATTCCCTGCCATGCGATCCCTCGCCGTTGCTCCAGTAGTAAGGCCGTATCTGTCAGCAAACTACTTTTCGTGACAGCAGCGTATGGAGGTCGTATGTCCACGCTGAACCGCGAGCGCGAATTCGTGCTCTGTACTTTGGGAACTCAAGGAGATATCTCGCCTTTCCTGGCGATCGGTTCGGCCTTGGCGGCGCGCGGACATCGCGTCACGATTCTTTCCAACGAGCATTGGCGGGAGCAGGTCGCGGCCTGCGGTGCCGCATTCGTGGCCATCGCCCCGCGCGATCCACCGCAAAGTGGTCGCGATAACTTCGCGTTTTTCCACAGCAATGTGTTGCCGTCCTTCCACGAGTCTTTCCGCTACATCGAGCAGCGCGTGGTGCGCGGCGCCAGGGTCGTGGTGCTGTTCAAGGCGGGCATGCTCGGTGCGCAATGTGCGGCGGAGAAGTTAGGGCTGCGGCACATCCGGATTGCACTGCAACCATCGGCCATCCGCTCCGTGCAGCGCCCGGCCTGGCCGCTGACCAAACTGGCGCAGGGCAGATGGGGTGCGCTGGCCAGGAGCACTCTCATCCCATTGATTTATCGCACCACGGAGCTGCTGGGGCGCTATCGGCGCGTGACGAATGCCTACCGCCGCTCGCACGGGCTGCGGCCGGTGGGCCTGGGAGAAACCAATCGCATCGAGGATGTGATGCTGCTGCTGTGTCCGCGGTGGTTTGCGATGCCGCAAGCCGACTGGCCGGCTAACTGCCGCTTTGCGGGCTTTGCCTTCACGCCGGCCGGGGAGCTCGACGCCGAGTTGCGCGACTTCATCGCGACGCGCGGGCCACCGCTGGTGTTCACGCCGGGCACCGGTGTGACGGACACGCAGCCCTTCTTTCGCATGGCGAGCCAGGTGTGCCGCGCACTGGCCGCGCCCGGCATATTCCTGAGCGCCGGAATGCACGAGCAATGGCTGGCGGAAAACATCCTGTGCCGGCGCTATGTGGACCTCGGCGCGCTGCTGCCCCGCGCGCGCCTGTTGGTGCATCACGGCGGCATTGGCACCACCGCCCAGGCGTTGCGCGCCGGTATCCCGCAGGTCGTCATGCCCAAGGCCTTCGACCAGCCTGACAATGCCATGCGCATCGCGGCATTGAGGCTGGGAGGGGTGGTGCTTTCGCACCGGGTGGCCGACGAGGCCATCGTCGATCTGTGCCGCGCCACACTCGCCGATCAGACGCTGCGCGAGCGGCTCGTGATCGCCGCGCGGGATATTCGGCAAGGATGCGCTGCAACCGAGGTGGCGAACGTGGCGGAGACGCTTGCGTTGCAGGATGGGGTGTCACAGATTGCGCCCCGCCAGCAGAGTGCCAGTCATGCACACGGAGGTTGAAGCAGCGGCCACGCCGTTGTTCCGCAATGAGGCGGTGAGATTTCAAGCCGCGCGCTTGCAAGGGGAAGTGTTTCTCAAGATCCGTTCGCCCTGGCTCGTGCTCGGGTTTGTATGCGCGGCGATCGCCATTGTCGTCGTCGCGGCCGCGGCCATGCTCACCTATGACCGCAAGGAACATGCCGCAGGTGCGCTGGTGTTCGCCGAGCAGGGACACCTTGAAGCGGAGTTGCGGATCGCGCCCACGGCCATCGGCTTCATCAAGCCAGGGCAACTGGTGCGCCTGCGCTATGACGCCTTTCCCGACAGAAAATTCGGCCAGGCCCAGGGAAAGATCGCGTCGATATCCTTATTGCCCACGGGCGATGGGTCTTATCGCGCGAGGGTCACGCTGGAACGGGACTACGTGCAGGCCTTCGGCGAGCGTGTCGCGTTGCGGCCCGGCATGTCGTTCTCGGGCGAGATCGTCGTCGAGCAGCGCTCACTGCTCGAATGGCTGTTCGAGCCGTTGTATGCGCTGGGTGCGCGCGCATGAAATCCGCTGGCCAACTGCTGTTCAGGCGCAGCCCCAAACTACCCGTGGTGCTGTCCACGGAGATTGCGGAATGCGGTCTTGCCTGCCTCGCCATGGTCGCGGCCTATCACGGCCACGATGTCGACCTGAACACGCTGCGGCAGCGTTTTTCGATGTCCATGTCGGGCGCGAGCCTGCGCGGCCTCATGAAGCTTGCCGACCACCTGGGTCTGTCGACGCGTGCGTTGCGCGTGGAGATGAGCGCGCTCGGCCGCATCGTGCTGCCGGCCATCATCCATTGGGACATGAACCACTTCGTGGTACTCGAGTCCGTATCGCGCAACTCGGCGACCATCCACGACCCGAGCCGCGGCAGAGTGAAGATGTCGTTGCAGGAATTTTCCAATCACTTCACCGGCGTGGCGCTCGAGCTTGCGCCCTCCGAGAGCTTCGAGAAGGTCCGGGAGCGACAGCGACTTCGTATCACTGACCTGTTCTCGCGCATTTCGGGCCATCGGCTCGCCATATCGTATGTGCTGCTGTTGTCCATCGGACTGCAGTTGGTGGCATTCGTGCTGCCGTTTCAGATGCAGCTCGTGGTCGACAAGGCCATCGGCGCCAACGACGCCGGCATTCTGTTGATAGTGGCAATAGGGTTTGGGGGGCTCACGCTTCTCAATGCCGTGATCAGCGGCCTGCGCAACTGGACGCTGCAGCTGCTGGGCTCGCAACTGGTGCTCCAGGTGGCCGGCAACGTATTCCGACATCTCATCCGGTTGTCGGCGAGCTTCTTCGAGAAGCGCAACCTCGGCGACATCCTGTCGCGCCTGGGCTCCATCCGCCAGATCCAGGAGGTGCTCACGCAGGGACTGCTGGCCGCGTTCATCGACGGAACCATGGCCATACTCGCGGCCATCGTGCTGGTGATGTACTCGCCGGCCATGGCAGCCATCATCGGCGCGTCGGTGCTGGTGTACGCGGGGCTCATCGTCTTCACCTATCCGGCGGTCCGCCGCCAGACGGAGAAGTCGATCGCCGCAACGGCGACCGAGCAGACCTACCTCATGGAATCGATTCGCGGCGTGGTGCCGCTCAAGCTCATGGCAGGCGAGGCGGTGCGCGAGAGTTCCTGGCGCAATCTCTTCGGCCGCAGCTACAACGAATCGATGGCGCTCACCCGCCTGCAGACGAAGCTCAAGTTCGTCGAAGAAGTGTTGTTCGGCGTGCAGTTCATCGTAATTCTCTACCTGGGCGCGATGGCCATCATGAAGTCGCAAGGCTTCTCGCTGGGCATGCTGTATTCGTTCCTGGCGTTCCGCTCCATGTTCACCGAGCGCGTGCTCATTCTCATCGCGCGCGCATCGGAGTTCGGCATGCTTTCGCTCTACGCCGAGCGCCTCAGCGACTTCGTGCTGCAGAAGCCGGAAGTGGCGCCGGGCAGCGAAGTCGATGCGGAGCTCGCAGGCAACATCGTGCTGTCGGAGATTTCGTTCCGTTACGGCGCGACCGACCCCATGGTGCTCGACAACGTCAACCTCGAGATCCACGCCGGCGAATTCGTGGCGATCACGGGCGTGACCGGCGGAGGCAAGAGCACGCTGTTCAAGCTGTTGTTAGGCTTGCAGCAGCCCACCGAAGGAACAATACATCTCAACGGTGAGCGCGCAACGCCGGCCCTGTGGCAGGCGTGGCGCGCCCATATCGGCGTCGTGCGGCAGGACGACCAGCTGTTCTCCGGTTCGCTCGCCGAAAATATTTCGTTCTTCGATCCGGACATCGACATGGTGCGGGTGCGCGAAGCGGCCACGGCCGCTTCGGTGAGCCAGGACATCGAGCGTATGCCGATGAAATATCTCACCCTGGTCGGCGACATGGGGTCGAGCCTGTCGGGCGGTCAAAAGCAGCGCATCCTGTTGGCCCGCGCGCTGTATCGCAAGCCGAAGATGTTGCTGCTGGATGAAGGCACGGCCAACCTCGATCCGGCCACCGAAGAGCTGATCGCGGACATGATTGCCGGGATGCCCATCACGCGCATCGTGATTGCGCACCGGCCGGCGCTCATCGACCGTGCCTCACGGGTGTTGAAGGTGGACCGCGGCCGCATCGAGACGGTTCGCGCGCACGTCCGACTGGCGCAGCGCGCGTGAAGAATTCAGCGCGAGCGCGCGCTCACGCGGCGCAGCTGGTCGCGCACGAAGCGGCCGGATGCCGACAGCTCCGTTTCGCTCCATTCGCCCACCGCCTGCGCGCCCGGCAGCAGCGCTGCCGCCGTCTCGGCCTTGTCGGCGACCGACCAATTCACATAGCCCAGTTTTTCGTGCTCGAGGAAGTCGAACCAGCGCGCGCATTCCTCTTCATGGACCGGGCCCGTGGCGTCGGCGCGGCAGGTGCCCCATTCGGTGACCATGAGCGCGGCACCGCCACGCAGGGCAGCCGCGGCAAGCGTGCGCAAGCTCTGCGCATTCGAACCGGCGTAGAAGTGCAGCGTGTAGGCCACGTTCGGCAGTGCCAGCGGATCCGCGGCCGCGATATCGACGCGATGCGACCAGTGCGGGGTGCCAGCGACCACGAGATTGTGCTCGTCGTGTTCGCGAATGCTGGAGATGACGCGCTCGTGGTAAGGCTTGATGGTCCTGGCCCAGTCGTAGCGGCTGTCCGGCTCGTTCCAGGTTTCGTAGATGACATTGGGATATCGCGCATATTCACGGGCGATGCGCGCAAAGAAGCGGCATGCGCCCTCGCGTGCCTGCAGGTGCGCGTGCCAGTCGACGATCACGTAGATGCCGCAGTCGATGGCCGCCTCGATGACGGCACGCACCTTGGCCGCTTCGCGGCGCGGATGCTCGAGATAGCCGCCGCGATGAACGCCCATGGCGGCGCGCACGACATCGACGCGCCAGTCGTCGCGCAGCCAGCGCACCGCCGCTGCGTTGTAGAACTGCGGCATCCACTGGCTCCAGAACAGCGACATGCCGCGCAGCTGGGCCACCACGCCAGGTTCGCTTTCGATGCGGCCCTGTACCACGCGCAGGGGCGCCACTCGTCGTATGCCTTTCACAAGGCGGGCGATGCTAACTACCGTGGAGGCAATGTGCAATCGTCCGTGCGGCGAGGGTGGCGAACATGAGCCCGCGCTATTCGGCCGCACTGGATCCGTCCGTGCTGGGCGAGCACATCGCCGTGCCGTTCGAGGTGCGCCGCCTGCCGCACGCGCGGCTGCTGTGGCTCAACGAGCGTTGGTTGATCGAGGCCGGTTTCGCACATGACACGCAAGCGCGCGCTGAGTTCGCGGCTCGCATGCTGCGACATTTCGCGGTGACTTCTCGGGCTTCCGACTTGCCGGGCACGAGCGCCTGCCAACACACTTTGTACGCCGACCGTTATGGCGGCTCGGGCGGCGCGCTGCATGGAGGCAGCGGCCGCTGCGGTAGTAAGGACGGGTTCATCGCCAAGGGCATAGGCAAGACGCCGCTGGTCGATGAAGGCGTCGACCGCTATCACAAGAACGGACGCATGTCGGTGGCAGAGGCCACCCGCGAGACCGTCAACGCCGAGATCGCCAACCGTGAGTTGCCTTGGGGCGCGGTGCCGACCGTGGCCATCATCGATGCCGGCTTCGACTTCCCCTATGGGGAGAGCGCCGAGCCACGCCGTGCCGCTATCGTTGTTCGGCCCCAGTTCATCCGGCCCGCGCATTTCGAACGCAGCATCTTCTTCGGCACGGGTGGTCATCGCGATTCCGCGCAGTTCCTGGACGCGCTGCGGGTGCGCGATGCCACGCGCGCGGTCGTGGCGGCGCCCTCGACCTATCCCCAGCTACTCGAAATGTTCAGGCGCTTCGCCCAGCAGATCGGCGTGGCGCGCGCGCGCCGGCTTTGGCAGGGTCGCTTCCTGTCCTCGAATGTATCGATCGACGGTGCACTCGTGGACTTCGGCTCGTTTCGTGCGGTGCCGAACTGGCGCCGCACCATCGGTGTCGCAGGCGAATGCTTCGGCGCGGAAATAGAGCAGTTGCGCCAGACGTTTCTCTCCGTGGCCGGCTTCTTCGGCAAGTACGCGCCGCAGGCCTTGACCGGTCTCGATCCGCGGCCCTATCTACGTGAGCTCGTGGCGCTCGAGCGCGCGAGTTTTCTGGACGCCTGTCTTTCGGGGTTTGGCGCACAGAAGATGAGCGACGCGGCGCCCGCGCGCGAGCTCGTGGCCTGCATCGAGGCCTACTACCGCTGCCAGCAGGCGGCACGCACGGGCGTGGATGTCGCTCATGACTGCCGCTGGATTCACGACGCCTTCACCGGGCGCACGGCGGTACGGCCGGGAGCCGGTCACGAACAGGCGGCCGAAGCCCAGTTGCTCGCGGCGATTCGAACCGCGGAAGCCTCGCGGGAATTGGGTGACGTAAGCCTGCGCAGGGCGGCCGAGTTTTTCCGGCCGCGCGCGTTACTCACGTACGACGCATCGAATCGCCGCGCTCGACGCATCGAGCGGCTCGCCGGTCGGAGCGACGCGCCGCGGCTGGTGCAGCGGTACATCGCGCGCGAGATCGCCATGAGTTTGCCACCCGTGAGCAAGCAACTTCTGGCCGTGGGATGAGCGTCGGTGGACATCAGCAAAAACTTCGACTATCCCGAGAACGACTTCGAACGGCAGCTCTCGGCGAATTTCGGCCATGCCATCCGCGTGCTGGCAAGTTGTGATCGGCGCACCGAGGCGCTGCAACCTCTCGGCATCCACCTGTGGCCGGCAGTGCGCTTGAATCAGATCGGGTTTCTATACAACTCCAAGGGCTCGCCCGTGGCATTCGCCACCTGGGCCTTTGTCACCGATGAGGTGGCGCAGTCGATGCTCGCGGACCCGAACTACAACATGGATATCAGCGAATGGAACGAGGGCGATCAGCTGTGGCTGGTCGACTTCGTCGCGCCCTTCGGCGAGGCGCGCAATCTCATGCGCAAGCTTTGCACCGTTTATCTGCCGGGCGCCTGGCGCGTGCGCGGCATTCGCCGCTATTCGAAAGGCAAGCAACCGCGGGTCGTGGACTTCAAACGGAAAGCGGCATGAGCATCGTGGGCTACAAGGCCGCAGGCCACGACGGAGCGGTGTGCTGCATCGAGGACGGAGTGCTGCGCTATTCGATCGAGGGCGAGAAAGATTCCGGCGCGCGCCACGCGCTCATCGGGCCTGAAGAATTCAAATCCATCCTGGACAAGTGGCAGACCAATCCCTCCGTGGTCTGCAGCGACAGCCGATCGATGGACACCAACCTGCTCGAATATCACGGCATCAGCCTGGACGAGATCCTCTGGAGCCGCGCCTCGGCCGCCGGGCGCGAGTTCGAATTCGCATCAGTGCCACACGAGCTTGCGCACATCACCTGCGCGTACGCGCTCAGCGATCTGCCGGAAGGACAGGAGTTCTATGCCCTCGTCTGGGAGGGGTACCTCGGTCGTCTTTATCACGTCGACAAGAACTTCCTCATCTCCAAGCTCGAAGTCATGGACTACGTCGGTGTCCGTTATTCCTTTCCTTATCACGCGACCGGCAGGGATGGCATTTACGGTCATTCCGCGGCCGGCAAGATCATGGCGCTCGCCGGTCTCGCGAAGCCGGACGACGTTCGGCAGCCGCAGCTCAAACGCATCACCGATCTGCTGCTCGATTCGTGGGTGACCCATGCCCGTCACGAACGAATCTCCCTCAATGGCGATCCTGATCTGCTCTATCGCGAGCTTTCCTATCTGGACGGCAAGGCCGTCGACAGCCCCGAGTTCGTCGCGCTCTGCAAGGCGCTTCAAGACGGCATCTTCAACCGCTTCTTCGGGTTGCGCGGCGCAATGTCAGTCGCAAGCTGCCATTGCTGATTGCGGGCGGTTGTGCGTTGAACTGCGATTGGAATACGCAGTGGCGCAACTGCGGCTTGTTCAGCTCGGTCTTCGTGCCGCCAGTGCCGAGCGATTGCGGGATAGCGATTGGAGTGGCCGCCGCGGTCAACTACATCAGGACCGGGCGCATGAAGCTGCGCTGGGATGTATACGCAGGCGAAGAATTCGTGGAGGAGAATGGGCACCTCGCGGAGCAAGGCTTCCGTGAGCGGGAGCTCGACCTTCAGTCGCTGTGTGAAGGCATGCTGGAGCGCGACTGGGTCGTCGCCTGGGTGCAGGGCCGCTACGAAATGGGCCCAAGGGCGCTGTGTCATCGCTCGCTGATCGCCGCACCGTTCCGGACCGAAATCCGCGATCGCCTCAATGCCATCAAGAAACGCGAATATT
>Ga0190264_10000170_pt1 | contig 10699 bp, 12 predicted proteins | sample Popmic112T_FD_136651 | JGI IMG/M metagenome (GOLD analysis project Ga0190264, IMG submission 136651) | Populus adjacent soil microbial communities from riparian zone of Indian Creek, Utah, USA - 112 T | ecosystem: Environmental > Terrestrial > Soil > Riparian zone | place: USA: Utah | collected... | reverse complement strand
GAACGTTGCCCGCCAGCACGGCATAACCATCCGTCGTCGGCCCCCGGTAATTCCTGGCGCCGGTTTGCGTGAACAGCGTGCCATCGTCATTGAAACCGAGGTTCAACGTGTTCGAGACCGGCGTTGTGACTCCGTAACTCGCGAACAGGTTGTTGACCGCGGTCGCATTGGGAAGATTGGTCGCCGCGGGCACGAATGTGCTCTGGCCAATGAACGACGAAGGCGTGACGAACTCGAAGAAGCTCCGTTTGGAACCGTACATGCCTTCGCGGTCGGTATAACCGAGCGAAAGCATGACCCGACCGCGATCGGCCGCAAAGGATGACCCCAGCGCGAGCGAGGCTGACATCTTCTCCAGGTCGCCACGGCTGGAATTGCCGTACTGGACGTCCGCCTTCACTCCATCAAAGTAGGACTCGGTCAGGAAATTGACCACGCCTGACATTGCATCGGACCCATAGACCGCCGAGGCGCCACCCGTGATGACGTCGAGCGAGGCTACGGAGGCTTCCGGAATGGCATTCGTATCGACGTTGCCGTTGATGTCCGACAACGGAAGGCGACGACCATCGAGCAGAACCAGGTTGCGGTTCGAGCCGAGACCTCGAAGGTTGATAGTGACGCGGCCGCCGGTACCCTGACCGCCGCTGAATACACCGGACTGCGCGTTGAACTGCGGCATCTGGTTCAGGTTCGCGATCAGCGAAACGTCACCGGAACGCTCCAGGTCGTCCATGCCAGCCGAAACGATCGGACTTGATGAACTTTGATTGGGACTGCGGATCAGCGACCCGGTAACGATGACCTCTTCGAGCTCCTCCTCCGCCGGCTCGGTATCGGCGGCCCACGCAGATCCCGATGCACAAAGCGAAGCGATGACGCCGCCATACAGAGCGGCTCGTACTGCTTCACGAACGGAGTTTGTTGCCGAGTAGCAACGTTCTTGTGATTTCTTCATGCGCTTTCCCCCCAAGGCCTGACGAATGTCCAGGTGCTCGCTGCTTTGCCCGAAAACGGGCTGCCGCGATTTATTGCTGCCAACAACGGCACGTTATACGTACTAGTTCGTACATGTCAACTTCGTGGCGAAATCGCGCTGCGTTCGAGAGTTGCAGGTGATTCGTCCGGCGTCGAACCGGCCTCGTGTGGCAGGCCTATCTAGTGCCTTTCAGTCAGGCGAGAAAAGCGCGCTCGCATCGCGATCAATCGGTTGATTCAGGACGCCGGGATGACCTGGATCATTCCGATTCGTCGATGACCTCGATGCCGGAACGAGGTCCATCGAGACCTGCACAGCGGTGCGCCAGAAAGATTGCCATCGCGGTGCGGATTCCTCTGGCGGTTCTGCCCGACATGCAGGCTTTGTCCGACTCCTTTGGGAAAACCAGGCATTTGCGCGCCGCGGCAACGCAATGAAGCGAATGGGCGGAACTTCGACGGACTCCTGGAATCTCCTTCCCTTGCATCGATTCACTCAACAGCGAGGGCATTCTCATGCGTTGCAAAGACATCATGAATACGGACGTGGAATGCGTGTCGGCACAGACATCGGTACGCGAAGCGGCACGCAGGATGCGCGATACGAACGTCGGGTTCCTTCCGGTCTGTGACGAGACCATGCGCGCGGTGGGCGCCGTGACCGATCGCGATATCGCAGTGCGCCTGGTGGCCGAGGACCACAAGGCGACTACACCTGTGGAGGCCATCATGTCGCTGCAGGTCATTGCCTGCCGTCCAGAAGACGACCTGAGTTATGCACGCGAGCTCATGGCACAGAACCAGAAATCGCGAATCATGTGCATCAACAGCGAAGGACGTCTCGAGGGTGTGATCAGCCTGTCAGACATCGCGCAGCTCGACGATTCCGCGGGTGCCGCCACCCTGCGCCATGTCAGTGGTCGCGAAGCACGGGGCAACTCCTGGCGTGCCGCGAATGACGGCTCAGGTTGGTGACCGCCAGTGCTGGGTCGATGATCGGAAGGACGGCGCGGCGCGCTGTTGCGCGCCGCGCAGGACACCCACTTTTCGACTAACCAGCCAACCCTTCTTACGAACTGCGTACCTCGATCTTCCGGGGGCGATGCTCGGGACGTTTGGGGATCCGGACCGTCAGCACACCATCCTTCAGATCGGCGCCGATGTTGCCCGCCTCGAGTTCGTTGCCCAGTACAAAACTGCGCCGATAGAGCGTGGAGCGGACATCGGCATAGAGTGCAGACATCTTCTGGTCGGGCACGATCCCGATCGTCCCCTCCACCAACAGGTTGGCTCCGTCGACGCGGAGATTGAGGCCTTCTTTCGCGACACCGGGCATGTCTGCCTGCAGGGTGATTCCATCCGCTGACTCGAAGATATCCACCGACGGGCGAATACCCGTGGTCGGCGCGGCGTTCGTGAGCGACTGTTTCCCATCGCCTGCTGAAGCCGCTTGCGTCGTCACTTTGGTTGCACTTGTCATGGTGTTTCTCCTTGGACCTATCGAATTGCAATTTGCCTTGGCTTGGCCGACTCGCGCCTGCGCACGCTGATTTGCACGATGCCGTCGCGATAGGAGGCCTCCACTCTGTCGGGATCGACGTCGTCCGGAAGACTGAGCACCCTGCGAAACTCGCCGCCGAATCGTTCCTGACGGTAGTAGGTAGCCGCATCGTCCCGGGGTAGCTCGCGCGCGCCGCTGACGGTGAGCACGTTCTGCTGGATCGAGATTTCGAGCTTCTTCGCATCGATGCCAGGCGCGAAGAGATACACCGTCACGTTGTCTTCGGTTGCGCCCACGTTGATCGCTGGAAAGGTTCCTGGCGGCAACGAGCGGATGCCACCCGTCCACGGTGTTGCACCGCCAAATATTTCGTCCAGTTCTTCCTCCAGGCGCCTGAAGTGCGCCAGGAGGGGATTCTCGGAATACACGCTGCTGAACATGTCCGCACCTCCTTTGATTTCGGTTTCAGGGAGCGGTCGAACATTTGGGAATGCCTCGGGAGAATTTCAAGGGTCGGGCCCGCCCTCTTGAAGCGTTGACGAGCGCTCCCTATGTTCGCCAACTGGTTGAAGTCTATGAGGGGGTTTTCATGGATCGGAAAACAAAGCTTCAATTCAGGCTATTGGCGCCGCAAGCGCAGCGCTCGGCCATCCGTCGGCTGGCGCTGAGCGGATTGGATGACGAAGAAATCGCGGTGAGAACGGGCTGGACTGCCGCGGATGTTCGCCGCGCACTCGGTCCTCCCGAAATGCCGGTGGCCATGCCCTGGCTGTTCGAGAAGGCGTGGCGCTCAGGATCGTCCGGCGGATCACCGGGGAATTGACCGACACGATGTCAGGCGCAGAGAGATGCGGCCTGGCAGGCGAGTTTCAATCAAGAGGCCGCATCCACCTCTCGCGCGGCAAACGGCGAAAACCCAGGCGCTCGTAGAGTCGAATTGCATCTTCGTGACCAGGCTCGATCTCCAGATCCAGCGCCCGACTTCCCCTGGCGTGCGCGACTGACATTGCGGCTTCGAGGAGCCGTGTGCCCAGACCGCATTGTCGCTGATGTGGATGGACATAGAGCTCATCGAGCCAGACGGTGGCGCCACCATGTTCGAGCGTCCACAGGTATGAAAGAACTGCAACGCCGGCGAGCACCTCACCGTGATCTGCCACGAGAATCCGCCCGAGCTCCGGACATTCGATCATCCTCAACGTAGCCGCGCGCAACGCCTCCTCGCTCACGGAAACGGAGTTCTCCCGCAACTGCAGACAAAGCAAGTCGATCACTTGCGCCAGGTCCGCTGGAACGGCTTCACGGATATTGATCATCTTTCAGCACCTTGCAGTCCGGCTGAATTCGGTGTCTTACGCATATTCAACTCCTGAGTGAAAAAAGCTCGAGCTGCTGATCTCGAAATCAGCGGAGGCCGCGCCTGCATCAGTGCGGACGCGGCCTCCTTTCAAACAACCGGAATCATGCGCGATCAATGCGCGACGAGGCCCGCAGCAGAGGCTGGAACTCCGTCCACCGCCGAGAGCGAGCGCAGGGCACCATCGTCCTTTACCCGGAACGAGGAGATCGTCCCGACGTTGCCGCTGAGTGCGTATAGATTTCGGCCATCCGAGCTGATGGTGACGTCGATTGGCGAACTGCCGTTACCGGTCCAGGCCGTGACACCGTTCGCATTGAGCAGCGTCAAGCCGCCATTCCGCGCGATGCGAAAGCCTGTGATGGAACTGCTGCCCGTATTCGTTGCATAAGCAAAATGACCGTTCTTGGATACGACCACCCAACAGGCGGCCGTCTGTTTGCCGCCCACAGATCCGCTCACGACTTCGAGCGGGAACATGCCGCCGTCTATTTCGTATGACGTGACGGTGCTCGCGTTGGCAGCTCCACCTGCAGCCTCGGACACGATCAGATGATCGCGTCGGTCGAATGCAAACCCGAAAGGGGTCGGGCCTGCAGAACTGCGCACATTGGGTCCCTGAGCGATCCCATCCACTACATCGTACAGATCGATCTTGTTTGTATTCTTTTCGGTTACAACCAGGACATCGCCGAACGTGTCGAACGAAACCTGAGCAGGCCCAACGGCGCTGCCGCTCAGTGGTCGCGATGATCCGTGAATCGGATACAGGCGCCGGTCGTCTCCAACGTAGAACCCGCTTATATTTCCCGCGCCGCCGGCGTTCAGGACGTACAGCAGGTCGTGGCTCAACGTGATGCTGATGGGCTGCTCGCCTCCCGAGGGCAGTTTTTGTACGAAGACTGGTCTGCCGGCGATCAACGCGAATACGGAGATGTCGTTGCTCCCGGCATTGACGGCGTACAGCCGTCGACCATCCGCGCTCAGCGCCAGAGCGCCCTGGCTGCCGAGCCCGGCTCCGGTGCCGCGCCCGCGCGTCGCGACGCGTCCAGTCAACCGCAGGTCTCCATCGTGATCACGGCTGTACACCAGGATCTCGTTGTTGTCGGCGGCATTCGTTTCCGTATACACCGCTCTTGGCCCCTGGAAGGGCTGGCGGTAACTGTGGTCGTCGGACGCGGCCGACGCCGCCGTCACGGCCAATAGTGAAATAACGATCAACATGCGATTCATGATCTTCCCCTTGACGTGAATGGTTGGATTTCGATTCACAAACTTTCCCGGGAGCGCAGACCGGCGCCCGCGCGCAAAATCGCAAAAAAGAATTGCGCGGACGCGTGGTCCGCGAAAACCCCAACGAGAACACGCGCTTGGAGAAAACCGCGGACCAGTCTGCGGAGTGCCGGGAGTCCGGCGCATGGCACCGTTCATCCAGCGAGGAAATAACGAGCAATCGTGTCCGGTCTGCTGCGCTGATGGATGGCGACAACGAGGCAGATCTTCTGGATGACCTGCTTGCGCAGGTGGACCTGCGCGCGCGCATCACCTTCCGTGGAAAAGTGTGCGAACGCTGGGCCATTGGCGGCAGCCGTCAGGGGCGACTCGGCTTCCATGCGGTGCTGTCGGGACGGTGCTGGCTGCGTGTGCCGGATGTAACGGCACCGGTGGAGATGACCGCGGGCGCCTTGTTGATTTACCGCCCGGACACCGAGCACCTGCTAGCCGACACGGGGCTCGCCCGACGCGCATCGAGCCCCGCACGCACTCTGCCGATTTCGAGCGAGTTCGCCGGGGCAAACGTGGGCCTGCTCTGCGGTTATTTTGAGGGCGGCGTCGCCAACATCCCGATCCTGGACGCGCTCCCCGCCTACCTGATGTGGCCCGATTTTTCCGTGTATCCAGAGCCGCTTGGCCGGCTGATCGGCGCTCTCACATCCTGCGCGCTGGATGAAGCCCGCTGCCGCGCACACGTTCTGCAACGGTTTTGCGAGCTCATGTTGCTCATGATCCTGCGCGAGCCTTCGATTCTGAAAGTCGATGACATCGGCGTACTTCGGGCCCAGCGCGACCCGGTCCTGCGCCGCGCATTCAACGCCATTCATGCTCGCCCGGGCCGGCACTGGACGCTGGCATCGTTGGCGAGCAGCGCCGGAGTCTCGCGTTCGGCATTCGCAGTGCGATTCAAGCAGCTAACGGAGATATCTGCGATGCACTATCTGCGTCGCTATCGCATCGCGTTAGCCGAAAGACGAATCCGTGAGGAAAGCATTTCGGTCGAACAGGCGGCACGCGCGATCGGATATGGCAGCGCTCGCGCATTCCGGCGCGCAGCGCGTCGGCGCTGATGCGGACAGCCCGGCGACCGCTTCGATTCTGAATCGAGCCCGCCTGGCGGACAGAATGGCGTTCCGGGAAATCCGTTCCGCGTCAATCTGTTCGAGACATGCATCCATCGGTCCCACGGCGCCGTACATGGTGAAGTAGCGCTCCTATCACACGAAGTTTGGGTTGCGCTGCGCACGTAAATCCAAACGGAGAAAAGCATGAACACAGTACGAACCTTATTGAAACGCGCGATTGCGGCAACAATCGGAACCGCAGCGATGCTGGCCGCAGCGCCGACGGTGCTTGCCTCGAATCACAGTGACGCTCCACTCATCAAGCAGGACCCGCAGGCCAATCTGACCGACGTGTACGCATTCATCGGTACGCAGTACAACAATCCGTCCATCAAAGTGCTGAACGTCAGCATGAGTTTCCGGCCGTTCTCGGAGCCGGGCGACGGCGCCCAGTACGAACGCTTCGCCGACGACGCACGCTACAGCATTCACATCACCGATCCGACGAGCGGCAAGACCAAGTTGCGCTACGACTTCATATTCTCGCCTGTCGATGAAGGCTACAAGAACAAGAACACCGCCATTTCCTACGGTCTCGGCACCGAGGTCGGTCCGATCGTGGCGGTCGGCGATGCGCGCCAGAACTTCACGCAGACGTTTCGAGTGCTGAAAGCGAGCGAAGATCGCTACCGCGACCTCGGCTCCGAGCTGCTCACGCCGCCTCCGAACGTCGGCAACCGTGTCACGCCGGCCTACAACGACCCCGCGACGGGCAAGGCAGTGTCGGGTGCGACGACTTTGGCGGATCTCGACGTCTACACGCGTTCGACCATTTACCCGCTGCGCTCCGGTGAGGTGGTCTGGGCCGGTCATCGCGATGACAGCTTCTATTCCGACATCCCGGGAATCTTCGATCTGCTGAATCCCCGCATTCTCGACAACAACGGCAGCCTCGCCGATGGCTTCGGCCAGGACGGCAACGGCGTCGATGGTTTCAAGGGATTCAACGTCCTGTCGATCGTGATGCAGATCCCGGTCAGCCAGCTCGAGAAGCTCGGCGTTCCCCAGCCATACGACACCGTGTTCTTCGGGAAGCAAACTGGCGTCGGCGTCTATGCCACCGTGAGCCGGCCGCACTTCTCCGTGCTGAGAAGCGACGGAAAGCGGTTCCTCTTCGACTCGCAGCAAGTGTTCCCGCTCGGCGGCTGGCAGCAGGTGTCCCGCCTCGGCAATCCGCTGTTCACCGAGGGGCTCGTCGCATTCAAGGACAAGGATCGGTTCAACCGCACGCCGGCGACTGACGACAAGCAGTTTGCGACGTACGCGCGCAATCCGGAGCTCGCGACACTGATCAACACAGTGTTCGGTACGACGTTCGCAACGACGGGCCGGGTTGATCTCGAGAAGATCTTCATTCCCGAGGTGCTGCGCGTCGTGACGACGACCGATCCGGTGCGACTCGCGGGCCAGCCAGGATTCAGCCGCTTCGGGTTCGTGGGTGGCGACACGACGAACGGCGTGTCGGGCGGCTGGCCGAATGGCCGTCGCTTCGGTGACGACGTCGTCGACATCGCGCTGACGGCGATCGCCAGCGGTCCTTCGTACTCAACGATCACGGTGGTGGGCGATAACGTGCCGGGCAACGACATGCCGTTCCACCAGGTGTTCCCGTACATCGCGACGCCGCACTCGGGCGCCAACAACAGCAAGGATCCGGCGCCCTGAAGCAAAACGATTGTGGCCAATGACTGAGCCGCCGCCCGCTCGCCGTTCCCGGCGAGCGGGTCGTGCGGCGAGGAGATCGAATGAGCACAGTACGAATGATCGCCATCGCAATCTGCGCAGCCGTCGGCGTGAGTGGCTATCTATCGCTGCGCGCCGCGGCGACTGATGAGGCGCAGCCGGCGCAAGCCACTCACGCGCAGACAGCAAATTTCGCGGCGAGCAATCAAGCCGGCCGCAATGAGGAACAGGCACTGGATGTGCGTAAGCTCAACACGGTGACAGAGCCCGCGTTCGAGCCCGATACATCGGACTTGACGCAACCATCGCAGACATTCAATCAGGTCCTCGACGCACTCAATGCCGATATCGGTCCGGAAGGCGAGTACGTTGATCCAGCAGCGCTCGCGGCAGTGATGCGCGCCGACCCCGAACTGGGCCGGCTGCTGAACGAGTGAAAGTCGTGGGAGATCTCATGCGCAAAGCATCATCGCATTGCGTTGCGCTCGTCGCGGCGTCGCTGCTGTTAGGAGGTTCGATTGCGACGGCGCACGAGTTCTGGGTCGAACCGTCCACGTTCAGCCCGGCTACCGGCGCGCGCCTCGACATTCGTCTCTGCGTCGGCGACGGCATCGAGGGGTGGCCGCTCGCGCGCAACGATCAGCGTATCGGACGGTTTGCGGCCTTCAGCCGGTCTGGAGAACAACCGCTGCTCGGGATCGATGGCGCCGATCCGGCCGGCATCGCCCGCTTGCAGACTCCAGGCGGCTACATCGTGGCGTTCGAAAGCAAATACTCCCTTGCGAACATGCCGGCAGATGAGTTCTCCGCGTACCTGAAAGAGAAAGGCCTCGAGCAGATCCTGATGCTGCGCGAGCGGCGCGGCGAGAATCAGCGCGCAGCCCGCGACGCTTACTCCCGCCATGCGAAGGCGCTGATTCGAGTCGGCGAGTCGCAGGAAAAGCTCGTCGATCGCGCAATTGGCCTCAAACTGGAGTTGATCGCCGAGCTCGATCGGCCCGGCCAAGGGCGCACTTTTCAACTGCTCCATGAGGGCAAACCGCTCGCGAACGCCCTCGTGACGGCGACTCTGCTTGGCGCAGCAGCGAGCGATCTGCACGTGCGCACGGACAAGCACGGTCGCGCGACATTCAGCCTGCAAGCAGGGGGCTCGTGGCGCATCGCGGCCGTGCACATGATCGAAGCGCGCGACTCCGTGCCTGCAGATTGGGAAAGTCTCTGGGCCTCGCTCACCTTCCAGCTATCGGCGCCCGAATCGATCGCGCGGACCGGCGAGGCGCGCGGCGCCCACTGCCGCAACCGCGCCGCCGTGTCTGCGGCGAAGGCGCAACGATGATCGCGCGCGCCGGTTTGCGTTTGGCAGCTGTGATTCTTGGCGTTGCAATGAGCGGAGCCGCGCTCGCGCACGCGAACGGAGCCAGTTATCTGCGCATCGCAGCCGGGAATGAGCGCGCGCAACTCACAGCAACATGGGACATCGCCGCTGCCGATCTGCAGCTGCCCCTGGAGCTCGATGCAGACGGCGACGGCGTCCTGACAGCCCGCGAGTTGGATTCGCGGCGCGCCGCGTTCGCGCGCTTTGCGATGGATAAACTCGAACTACGCCGCGGCGGCGCCGGGTGTGACATCCAGCCTGGCACGCCCACGGTGAGCGCTCGCGAATCGGAAACCTTCGTCTCGCTTCCCCTGCACGCCGTGTGCGTCGCCAATGGCCCGCTCGAGGTGTCAACGAATCTGTTCTTCGGCAGCCCGGGATATTCCGCGTTGCTCGACGTGCAGACGTCGCACCATCGATTCTCCACCGCGCTGTCGATGAACGGCGCGACGTGGACCGAACCGCCCGCTCCTTCCATCCTCGCCACCAGCTGGCGCTTCCTGCGCGAGGGCGTAGGGCATGTGCTGATTGGCTACGACCACATTGCATTCGTCCTGCTGCTGTTGCTGCCGAGTGTCCTGCGCGCCTCTCCCTCTGGCTGGGTTGCAGCCGCCAATGGCCGGCAAGTGCTTCGCGATCTGCTGAAGATCGTCACGGCATTCACGGTGGCCCATTCGGTGACGCTCGGCCTTGCAGCGACGGAAACGGTGCATGTACCGGCGCAGCCGATCGAAGTCGCAATCGCCGGATCGATCGTAGTCGCGGGTCTGCTGAACCTGTTTCCAGCTGCTGCCCGCTGGCGGCTACCGCTCGCGCTAGGCTTCGGCCTCGTTCACGGCTTCGGCTTTGCGAACGCCCTGCAGGGCGTCGACGTGAGCGGATTCCGTTTGACGCCCATGCTGGCGGGATTCAACCTCGGCGTGGAGGTGGCGCAATTGCTGATCATTGCAGCGGTGCTTCCCATTCTGTGGCTGCTGAGTCGTACTCGAGGTTACGCGCGCCGCGTGATGCCGGCCCTGTCCATCACGACCGCCCTGATGGGCGGCGTCTGGTTGATAGGACGGCTGTGAGGGCACAGCGGCGCCAAAGGAGCCGAACTCGTGGTCGAGTTCTGCTTGCTACCGCCAGTCCTCTAAACCCATGCGCGTTTTCATAGTCCACCAGCGTGGTACGTAGATATGCTGGCAATCCTCAAACGCGTGTCGCTGCCGGTGCTCGGGCTTCTGCTCGTCGCGGTGTTCATCTGGTACGCGGGGCCGTATTTTGCGTTTGCGGAATATCATCCGCTCGAGTCTCCTGCTGCGCGCCTGATCGCTATCGCGATCGTCGTTTCGTGCTGGCTCCTGTTTGTGCTGCTCAGACGTCTAAAAGCCTATCGAGCGAGCGACAAGTTCCTGGCGGCCGTG